>Ga0160439_1000590_pt1 | contig 14851 bp, 12 predicted proteins | sample HID1975M_E0MG_FD_108201 | JGI IMG/M metagenome (GOLD analysis project Ga0160439, IMG submission 108201) | Enriched soil microbial communities from UW Madison campus, WI, USA - HID1975M_E0 MG | ecosystem: Environmental > Terrestrial > Soil > Unclassified | place: USA: Madison, Wisconsin... | reverse complement strand
CGTGCTGCCCGGCGGCCGGACCGTCGCCGACAGCGCGGCGCGCGTGGACCTGGCCGCGGCGTGGGACGTCGACGCGCTGCCGTCCGCTCCTGGCCGCAGCACGGGTGCGATCGTCGCCGGTGCGCGCGACGGCAGCCTCGGCGGCCTGCTCGTCGGCGGCCTCGAGCCTGCCGACCTGCCCGACCCCGCCCTGGTCCGCGACGCGCTGGACCGCGTGGGCTTCCTCGTCTCGCTCGAGGTGCGCGCCTCGGAGGTGACCGACCGCGCGGACGTCGTCCTGCCGGTCGCGCCGCCGGTCGAGCGCGGCGGCACGTTCGTCACGTGGGAGGGCCGCCCGCGGCCGTTCCCGCAGGCGCTCGTCTCGCACGCGCTGCCCGACCACCGCGTCCTCGACCGCCTGGCCGACGAGCTGGGCGTGGTGCTCGGTCTCGGCAGCCTGGCCGAGGTGCACGCCGAGCTCGACCAGATCGGCGGCTGGGACGGCGCCCGCGCCGCGGCACCCGCGGTGGACGCCGACGAGCCGCCCGCCGTCGCGCCCGGCACGGCGGTGCTCGCCACCTGGCACCAGCTGCTCGACAACGGGCGCCTGCAGTCGGGCGAGCAGCACCTCGCGGGGACGGCCAAGCGGCCGGTCGCGCGCATCTCGGCCGGGACCGCCGCTGCCGCGGGGGTCGCCGACGGTGGCGCGCTCGCGGTGAGCACGGACGCCGGCACGATCACGCTGCCGGTCGCCGTGACGGACATGCCGGACCACGTGGTCTGGCTGCCGACGAACGCGCCGGGCTCCGCGGTCCGGGACACGCTGCACGCCGATGCGGGCGACCTCGTCCGCATCGCCGCAGGAAGCACGGAGGTGGCGTGATGCTCACAGCCGCGGTCGCGCCCGTCACGGCGGACTTCAGCGACGACACCTGGTGGCTCTGGGTCATCAAGGCCGTCGTCATCATCGTGTTCCTGCTCACCAGCGTGCTGTTCGCGATCTGGTTCGAGCGCAAGGTCGTCGCGCGCATGCAGGTGCGCCCCGGCCCCAACGTGCACGGCCCGTTCGGCCTGCTGCAGTCGCTCGCCGACGCCATGAAGCTCCTGTTCAAGGAGGACATGACCGTCACGGCGGCGGACAAGATCGTCTACGTCGTCGCGCCGATGATCGCCGTGTTCTGCTCGCTGCTCACGTTCGCCGTGATCCCGCTGGGCCCGTCGGTGAACCTGTTCGGCCACGACACCCCGCTGCAGCTCACCGACTTCCCGGTGGCCGTGCTCTACATCCTGGCCTGCGCGTCGGTCGGCGTGTACGGCATCGTGCTCGGCGGCTGGGCGTCGAACTCGACGTACCCGCTGCTCGGCTCGGTCCGCTCCACCGCGCAGGTCATCTCCTACGAGCTCGCGATGGGCCTGTCGCTGGTCAGCGTGTTCCTGCTGGCCGGCTCGATGTCGACGTCGCAGATCGTCAGCTCGCAGCACACCATCTGGTGGGTGCTGCCGCTGCTGCCGGCCTTCGTCATCTACGTCATCTCGATGGTCGGCGAGACCAACCGCCTGCCGTTCGACCTGCCGGAGGCCGAGGGCGAGCTCGTCTCGGGCTACATGACCGAGTACTCGTCGATGAAGTTCGCCTGGTTCTTCCTCGCGGAGTACATCAACATGCTCAACGTCTCGGCCGTCGCGACCACGCTGTTCCTCGGCGGCTGGCGTGCGCCGTGGCCGATCTCGGCGATCAACGACGGGATGTTCAACACCGGCTGGTGGCCGGTGCTGTGGTTCCTCGTCAAGCTCTGGGCCGTCATGTTCTTCTTCGTCTGGGTCCGTGGCTCGGTGCTGCGCTTCCGGTACGACCAGTTCATGAACATCGGCTGGAAGCGGCTCATCCCGGCGGCGCTCGTGTGGGTCGTGCTCGTCGCCCTGGTGCAGGGGCTGCGGACGTTCTGGCACATCGACCGGACCGCGCTGTTCGTCGTGGCCGGGGTGCTCGGGCTGTTCGTCGTCGTCAGCCTGCTGATACCGGAGAAGAAGAAGCCCGTGGCCCCACCACCGACCGAGCCCGAGGTCTTCGACCCGTACGCGGGCGGGTACCCGGTGCCCCCGCTGCCCGGCCAGGTGCTGCCCCCGTCGCCGCGTGCCCAGCGCCGCGCGCAGGCCGCGCTCGTCGGGTCGACGACGAGCGAGACCCCCGACACGACCACGACCGACCCGGAGGTGCACGATGGCTGAGCCTCGCAAGGCGACGGGCAAGCAGGTCGCCCGCCCGGCAGCGAAGCCCGCGCCGCAGGCGGGGTCGCGCGACGTCGAGAAGCGGTCGCCCGTCGGGGACGTCGGTGCTCCCGCGAGCTACGAGCCGCTCATGAAGCCGGCCGGCGGCGTGCGGGGCTTCCTCGCCCCCGCGGGCGGCTTCGGCGTGACGCTGTCGAACATGTTCCGGCCGACGGTCACCGAGGAGTACCCCTCGGAGAAGGTGCCGGCCAAGCCGCGCTACCACGGACGCCACCAGCTCAACCGGTACGCGGACGGCCTCGAGAAGTGCATCGGCTGCGAGCTGTGCGCCTGGGCCTGCCCCGCGGACGCCATCTACGTCGAGGGCGCGGACAACACACCCGACAACCAGCGCTCGCCCGGCGAGCGGTACGGCGCGGTCTACCAGATCAACTACCTGCGCTGCATCTTCTGCGGCCTGTGCATCGAGGCGTGCCCCACGCGCGCCCTGACCATGACCAACGAGTACGAGCTCGCGGGCCCCACGCGCGCCGGGATGATCTGGGAGAAGCAGGACCTGCTCGCGCCGCTGCGCAGCGGGATGCTCGCCGCTCCCCACCCGATGGTCGAGGGCACCACCGACACCGAGTACTACCGCGGCGAGGTCACGGGCCCGACGGAGGCGCAGCAGGCCTGGGTGCGCGAGCACCGGTCCGACGACCCGACGCTGCCGGAGGGCGAGGGTGTCGACGCGGCCAACGTCCAGCTGAGCGACGCAGCGACGACCGCCGCCGAGATGGCCCGCCTCGTGGCGGCCGCGAACAAGCAGGGCAGCCGATGAGCACCGTCCTGCACGCCGCGCTGGCCGGCGGCACCCAGACCTCGGGCGCGGAAGAGGCCCTGTTCTGGGTCCTCGCCCCGGTGATGGTGCTCGCCGCGCTCGGGCTGCTGTTCGCCCGCAAGGCCGTGCACGCGGCCCTGTCGCTCATCGTCGTGATGATCTCGCTCGCGTTCATGTACGTCGCGCAGGGCGCGGTGTTCCTCGGCGTGGTCCAGGTGGTCGTCTACACCGGCGCGATCATGATGCTGTTCCTCTTCGTGCTCATGCTCGTCGGCGTCGGCTCGTCGGACTCGCTTGTCGAGACCATCCGCGGGCAGCGCTGGGCGGGCTGGATCGCCGGGCTGGGCCTGGCGGCCGTGCTCGCCGGCGTGCTCGGCACCGCGATCTACCCGGACCCGGTGGGCCTGGACGCGGCGAACGCCCCGTCGAACCCCGAGGGCGTCGCGCACGTGATCTTCTCCCAGCACGTGTTCGCGATGGAGGTCGTCGGCGCGCTGCTCGTCACCGCGGCGCTCGGCGCGCTCGTGCTCACGCACCGCCGGCGCCTGACACCCAAGCGGGGCCAGCGCGAGCTCGCCGACCTGCGCGTCGAGGGCGGCCACCACCTGGCGCCGCTGCCCGCACCCGGCGTCTACGCCCGGCACAACGCGATGGACGTGCCCGCGCTCGACCCGTACGGCAACCCGATCGAGTCGTCCGTGCCGCGCGTGCTGCGCGTGCGCGGCCAGGAGGCGGACGCCGCCGAGTACGCGGCCCGGATCGACCGCGTGCTCGCGGGCCGCTCCGCCAAGGGGGACGTCGAGAACACGCCACCCGAGGCCGACCCCGCGGGCCAGCCCGTCAACGCGCCCGACATCGCGGACGCCGTCGCCGGCGTCGACCTCGAGGGGGACGGCAAGTGAGCCTCGACCACTACCTGGTGCTCGCCGGGATCCTGTTCTCGATCGGCGCCGCGACCGTGCTGCTGCGGCGCAACGCGATCATCGTGTTCATGGGCGTCGAGCTCATGCTCAACGCGACGAACCTGCTGCTCGTGACGTTCTCGCGGCTGCACGGCCAGCTCGACGGCCAGGTGCTCGCGTTCTTCGTCATGGTCGTGGCCGCCGCCGAGGTCGTCGTCGGGCTCGCGATCATCGTGTCCATCTACCGAACCCGACGCTCGGCCTCGGTCGACGACGTGAACCTGCTGAAGAGCTGAGGGGCGGACCGTGCACACCCTGACGACCTGGGCGACGAGCGTGCCTCTGAGCGAGATCGGCCCGGCCACGGCCGAGCCGGTGCGGGCCGGCATCTACGCCGTCGCGCCGCTGCTCGTGGGCCTGCCGCTCGCCTCCGCCGCCATCCTGCTGCTGCTCGGCCGGCGCTCCGACAAGTGGGGCCACTGGCTCGGCGTGCTGGCCTCGGCCGGCGCGTTCGTCATCGGCCTGCTGACCTTCCTGGCGATGCTCGGGCGCGACTCGAGCTCGCGCGTGCTCGACGTGCACCTGGGCACGTGGATCGACGCGGGCGCGTTCCACCTCGACGCCGGCATGCGGCTGGACCCGCTGTCGATGACGTTCGTGCTGCTGGTGACGTTCGTCGGCACCCTGATCCACGTGTACTCCGTGGCCTACATGGACCACGACCGGGACCGGCGGCGGTTCTTCGCCTACCTCAACCTGTTCGTCGCGGCGATGCTCGTGCTCGTCCTCGCGGACAGCTACCTGCTGCTGTTCGTCGGCTGGGAGGGCGTCGGCCTCGCGTCGTACCTGCTGATCGGCTTCTGGAACCACCGCACCCCGTACGCGGTCGCGGCCAAGAAGGCGTTCATCGCCAACCGCATCGGCGACATCGGGCTCATCGTCGCGCTCGGGCTGATGTTCGCGACGTTCGGCGGCGTGGACTTCGGCACCGTCCTGGGCGCCGACATGTCGGGCGTCAACCAGGCCACGCTCACGGGCATCGGGCTCATGCTGCTGCTCGCCGCGTGCGGCAAGTCGGCGCAGTTCCCGCTGCAGTCCTGGCTCGGGGACGCGATGGCCGGCCCGACGCCGGTCTCCGCGCTCATCCACGCCGCGACCATGGTCACCGCCGGCGTCTACCTGATCGTGCGGTCGTCGGCCATCTTCGACGCCGCTCCGACCGCGCAGCTCGTCGTGGTCGTCGTCGGCGCGATCACGCTGCTGTTCGGGGCGATCGTCGGCTGCGCGAAGGACGACATCAAGAAGGCCCTGGCCGCCTCGACGATGTCCCAGATCGGCTACATGGTGCTCGCCGCGGGCCTGGGCCCGGCGGGCTACGCGTTCGCGATCTTCCACCTGGTCACGCACGGCTTCTTCAAGGCCGGCATGTTCCTGGGCGCTGGCTCCGTGATGCACGGGATGGACGACCAGGTGGACATGCGCCGGTTCGGCGGCCTGGCCCGCTACATGAAGATCACGTACGTGACGTTCGGGCTCGGCTGGCTCGCGATCCTCGGCGTCCCACCGTTCTCGGGCTTCTGGTCCAAGGACAAGATCATCGAGGCCGCGTTCATCCCGACCGACGGGCAGGAGTGGCGCGCCTGGGTGTTCGGCATGGTCGCGCTGCTGGGCGCCGGCATCACGGCGTTCTACATGTCGCGGCTGTTCTTCATGACGTTCGAGGGCGAGCGGCGCTGGTCGACGACGACCGACGGCAGCCCGCAGCACCCGCACGAGTCCCCGGCGCTGATGACCTGGCCGATGATCATCCTGGCCGTCGGCTCGGCGGGTCTCGGCCTCGTGCTCGGCCTCGGCGGCCGGTTCGTCGACTGGCTCGCGCCCGTCACGGGAAGCGGAGAGCACGGCGAGCCCGTGCTGCCCGAGGGGGTGCTGATCGCGCTCACGCTCGTGCTGGTCGTCGCCGGCGCGGTGCTCGCGTGGCGCCGGTACGCCATCTCGACCGTGCCCGTCATCCCGCCGATCGGGGCGCCGCTGACGCGTGCGGCCCGGGTCGACCTCTACCAGGACGCCGTCAACGACGCCCTGCTCGTCGAGCCGGGTCAGCACCTGACCCGCTCGCTGGTCTACGCCGACAAGGCCGTCGTCGACGGCGGCGCCGTCGGCATCGGCCAGACGACGGTCGGGCTCGGCCAGATCCTCCGCAAGACCCAGACCGGTTTCGTGCGCTCCTACGCCGCCACGATGCTCATCGGTCTGGTCGTCCTCGTCGTCGCCGTCCTGGTCATCCAGAGCTGAGGAGCGCACAACACGATGTCCTCCGACTTCCCCTGGCTGACTGCCCTCATCGTGCTGCCCCTGGTGGGCGCCGCGGTGCTGTGGCTGCTGCCCGCCGGAGCCCGGCGCCACACGCGCACCGTCGCGCTCGCCTTCACCCTCGCCGAGGTCGCCCTCGGCGTGGGCGCGCTGCTCGCGTTCGACACCGCCTCTGCAGGTGAGCACCAGCTGCTCGAGACGCACCAGTGGATCCCCTCGCTCGGGGTGTCCTACGCGGTCGGCGTCGACGGCGTGGGGCTCGCGCTGATCCTCATGTCCGTGGTGCTCGTGCCCCTCGTCGTGCTCGCCGCCTGGCGCGAGCAGGGCTCCGAGGGTGACCCGAGCGACCGCCTGCGCCACTTCCTGGCCCTGGCCCTCGTGCTCGAGGCCTTCATCGTCGCGGTCTTCGCCGCGCGGGACGTGTTCTTCTTCTACGTCCTGTTCGAGGCGATGCTCATCCCGGTCTACTTCATGATCGGCGCGTTCGGCGGGGCGCAGCGGCGGTACGCGGCGATCAAGTTCCTCATCTACTCGCTGACCGGCGGCCTGATCATGCTGGTCGCGGTCATCGCGCTGTACCTGCAGGGCCCGGGCGGGCCGGACGGCTTCCTCACGGACAACCTGACCCACCTCGCGATCGACCCGACGCTGGAGAAGTGGCTGTTCGCGGGCTTCTTCCTGGCGTTCGCGATCAAGGCGCCCATGTTCCCGGTGCACACGTGGCTGCCCGACGCGGCGCAGAACGCGACCCCCGGCACGTCCGTGCTGCTCGTCGGCGTGCTCGACAAGGTCGGCACGTTCGGCATGCTCACGCTGTGCCTGCCGCTGTTCCCCGCGGCCTCGCGCTGGGCGGCGCCGTTCGTCATCGTGCTGGCGATCATCTCGATCATCTACGGCGCGCTGCTCGCGATCGGGCAGAAGGACCTCATGCGCCTGATCGCCTACACCTCGGTGTCGCACTTCGGCTTCATCGTGCTGGGGATCTTCGCGTTCACCTCCACGTCGGTGGCCGGCTCGTCGTTCTACATGGTCAACCACGGACTCTCGACGGGGGCCCTGTTCCTCATCGCCGGGTTCCTCGTGGCCCGGCGCGGGTCGCAGGACATCGCCGCCTTCGGCGGGCTGCAGAAGGTGGTGCCGGTCATCGCGGGCACGTTCCTGGTCGCGGGCCTCTCGGCGCTGTCGCTGCCCGGGCTGTCGACGTTCATCTCCGAGTTCCTCGTGCTGGTCGGCACGTTCGCGCGGCACCCCGCCGCGGCGATCGTCGCCTCGCTGGGCGTGGTCCTCGCCGCGATCTACGTGCTGTGGACGTACCAGCGGATCTTCACAGGCCCCGTGCGCGACGGCCTCGAGACGATGCCGGACATGCGCAACCGCGAGCGGTGGGCCGTCGCGCCGCTGCTCGTGGCGATGCTCGTCCTCGGTTTCGTGCCCGGCCCCGCGCTCGACCTGGTCCGCCCGCCGGCCTCCGTCACGCTCGAGCAGGTGGGCGTCACCGACCTGCCCGCCAGCGCCGCTGAAGGGAGCAACCCGTGACGTTCACGGCCCCGCACGTCGACTGGGCGCACCTGAGCCCCGTCCTCATCGTCCTGGGCGCCGCCGCGATCGGCGTGCTGCTCGAGGCGTTCGTCCCGGCGCGCCACCGGCGCACCGTGCAGCTCGCGTTCTCCGCCGCGGCCCTCGCGGGTGCGATCGTGGCCGTGGCCGCGCTGTGGAGCGGCGTGAAGTCCTCGGGCGGCGTGCGCGTGCTCGGCACCTCGCTGATCGTCGACGGCCCGACCCTCGTGCTCCAGGGAACGATCGCGCTGCTGGCGCTCGTCTCGCTGCTGATCATCGCGGACCGGACCAGCACGGGCGAGGACGCCTTCGCGCCGTCGGCCGCCTCCGTGCCCGGCTCGGACTACGAGGAGCTGGCGCGCCGGCAGGGCCTGGCGCAGACCGAGGTCTACCCGCTCGTGCTGTTCGCCACGGGCGGCATGCTGATCTTCCCCGCGACCGGCGACCTGCTGACGCTCTTCGTCGCGCTCGAGGTGCTCTCGCTGCCGCTCTACCTGCTCACGGGCATGGCGCGCCGTCGCCGCCTGCTCTCGCAGGAGGCGGCCATGAAGTACTTCCTGCTCGGCGCGTTCGCCTCGGCCCTCATGCTGTTCGGCATCGCGCTGGTCTACGGCTACGCGGGGTCGCTGAGCTACGCCGACATCGCGACGGCGACGCAGAACCCGACCGGCCTCGACACGCTCCTGCTGGTCGGCGCCGTCATGGTGCTCGCCGGCCTGCTGTTCAAGATCGGCGCCGTCCCGTTCCACGCATGGACGCCCGACGTCTACCAGGGCGCCCCGACGCCGATCACCGGCTTCATGGCCGCGTGCACCAAGGTCGCCGCGTTCGGGGCGCTGCTGCGCGTCGTCTACACCGTGATCCCGGGCCTGCAGTGGGACCTCGACGTGGTCATGTGGACCGTGACGATCCTGACGATGGTCGTCGGCACGGTCATCGCGATGGTGCAGACGGACATGAAGCGGCTCCTCGCCTACTCCTCGGTCGCGCACGCGGGGTTCATCCTCACGGGCGTGGTCGCACTGGACGCGGCCGGTGTCTCCGCGGTGCTGTTCTACCTGCTCGTCTACGGCGCGGCGACGATCGGCGCGTTCGGCGTCGTCTGGCTCGTGCGCGAGCGCGACGCCGACGGCGTGATCCTCGGCGAGGCGACGCACCTGTCGCAGTGGGCCGGCATCGGCCGGCGGCACCCGTGGCACGCGGGCGCGTTCGCGCTGTTCCTGTTCTCGTTCGCGGGCATCCCGCTCACGGCCGGCTTCGTCGGGAAGTTCGGGGTGTTCTCGGCCGCGGTCGACGGCGGCGCGTGGCCGCTCGCGCTGCTCGGCGTGCTCGCCTCGGCGGGTGCCGCGTTCTTCTACGTGCGCATCGTCGTGCTGATGTTCTTCTCGGACGCCCCGGCCGACGAGGCCCCGACGGCCGCACCTGCCCCGGAGGAGACCGACGTCGCCCTCGACGGGGGCACCTCGCCCGCGGTCGCCACGCTCGTGGCCGAGAAGGCTCCCGCACTGACCACCACGGTCGTCGGCACCGAGGGCTTCGCCGCGATCGCCATCGCGCTGTGCGCGCTGACCACGATCGTGCTCGGCGTCTTCCCGACGCCGGTCCTCGACGTGATCTCCCACATGTCGACGTTCCTGCCGTGAGGTCGGTGACCGCCCCCGGAGCGAGATAGGTTCGTCCCGTGACTTCGACGACGGCCATCCCGCTGGCCGACCCGGCCCTTGCCGAGCGACTGACGGACCGCCTCGCCCTGGTCGAGGAGCGCCTGCGTGACGCCGTCGCGCACGCCGACGCCCTCGCCGACACCGCCTCGCGCCACCTGGTCAACGCGGGCGGCAAGCGACTGCGTCCCATGCTCACGCTGCTGACCGCGGAGCTCGGTGACGGTGCGCGCCGCGAGGTGCTCGACGCGGCCGTCGTCGTCGAGCTCACCCACCTGGCCACGCTGTACCACGACGACGTCATGGACTCCGCGCCCCTGCGCCGCGGTGCACCCTCGGCGCACGAGGTCTGGGGCAACTCGGTCGCGATCCTCACGGGCGACCTGCTGTTCGCGCGCGCGTCGTCGACCGTGGCGGGCCTGGGCCCGGAGGCGGTGCGGATCCAGTCCGCGACGTTCGAGCGGCTGTGCCTCGGCCAGCTGCACGAGACCGTCGGCCCGCGCCCGGACGAGGACCCGGTCGAGCACTACCTGCAGGTCCTCGCGGACAAGACCGCGTCGCTGATCGCCACGTCCGCGCGCCTCGGCGCGATGTTCGCCGGCTGCCCCCCGCACGTGGTCGCGACCGTCACGGCGTTCGGCGAGCGCATCGGCGTCGCGTTCCAGCTGGCCGACGACGTCATCGACCTCACCTCCGACGGCTCGGTGACGGGCAAGACGCCCGGCACGGACCTGCGCGAGGGCGTCCCCACGATGCCCGCGCTGCTGCTGCGTGCGCGCGCCGCCGGCCCCGACGCGACGGACGAGGACCACGCGGCGCTGGCCCTGCTGGACGCCGACCTGTCCGGCGACGAGGCGCTCGCCGCGGCCGTCGCGGCCCTCGCCGCGCACCCGGTCGTCGAGCTCACCCGGCAGCGTGCGGTGGCCCTGGCGCACGCGGCCGCCGCCGAGCTCGCGCCGCTGCCCGACGGGCCGGTCAAGGACGCGCTGGTCGCGTTCGCGGACCTGCTGGTGGACCGCGCCTCCTGACGCGCTGGGCCGGCCGCCTGCCGGCCCGCTCGCAGGCCGCCTGCGGGCCCCGCATCTGGCACGATGTCCCGCGCGGCCATGGCGGCCGCGGACCGAGTTGGGGGGTCACGTGAGCAGCACCACCTTCGAGGGCACCGGGGTCGCGGTGACTCCTGGGACCGTCGCGCCCATCGGCGGTCGCGTGCTCGCGTACCTGATCGACGGGCTCGTCGCGGGCCTCGCGTACGGCATCGGCGTCGGCATCGGGATCGCCGTCGACAGCCCGTCGGCCCGGCTGATCGCGCCCCTGGTGCTCGCCGGCCTCGTCGGCATCGGCCAGTGGGTCGCCGAGTCGTTCACCGGTGCGACCGTGGGTGGCTGGCTGCTCGGCTACCGCACCGTCTCCGCCCGCACGGCCCGGCCTGCCGGGCTGCTCGCCATCCTGGTGCGCCAGCTCGTGGTCGCCGCGGGGGCCATCGCCTGCTTCGTCGGGCAGATCGTCGTCGTCGCCTCGGGGGCGTGGGACAACGGCCCCGCGCAGCGCGGCTGGCACGACAAGGCGGCCGGCACGCTCGTGCTGCGGGCCTCGGCGCTGCGACCGCGCAAGCCGGGCGGTGCCGGCGCGTGGAACCAGGCCGTCGAGCGTGCCGTCGGCTCGGCGCCCCCGCCGCCCGCCCCTCGCCCTCTGCCCGTGGTGCCGCCGCTGCCGCCGCTCGAGCCGGCCGTCGCGCCGCCCGCCGCGCAGTTCGTCGCGGCCGCGGCCGAGCGCGCGGCCGAGCCGGAGCCCGAGCCCGCGGCCGAGCCGGAGCCCGCCCCGGTGCGCCCGCGCGGCGGACCGGTCGCGTCGGCGTACCTCGAGCGCCTCGCCGCGGCGGAGGCCGCGACCGACGACTCGCCCGTGCTCGACGCCACGCGCGCGGCGCAGGACGCGGCCCGCCGGGAGCCGGAGCCGGAGCCGGAGCCCGCCCAGCCCGCCCAGCCCGCCCCCCTCATCACCGGCTACCCCGGGCAGACGGGCACCGCGGTCCCGCCGGTGCCGCGCGCGCAGGACCTCGGCGAGCTCGAGTACACCCGCCTGCGTGACCAGATCCCGACCGAGCGCGAGGACCTCCTGCGCCTCGTGTTCGACACGGGCCAGCGCATCGACGTCACGGGCGACGGCATCGTCGGGCGCAGCCCCGAGGGCGAGATGGGGATCGTCCATGTCATCGTCATCGACGACCCCGCGCGGTCAGTCTCCAAGGTGCACCTGACGTTCGGGCTGACCCTGGCGCGCGACGAGCTGTGGGTGGTCGACCGCGCCTCGGTGAACGGCACCGTGCTCGTCGATCCCGACGGCGTGGCCGCGACGCTCCCGGCGGGCGCGCGGGCGTTCGTCGGTGCAGGCTGGACCATCCGGTTCGGTCAGCGCAGCGCGAGGGTCGAGCGCCGCTGACTATGCTGGCGGGCGACCGACCGGCTGCTGCCCGCGAGTGCCCTGCGAGTGCCCTGCGAGGACGACGATGACCGACGAACCGTCCCGAGAGCCCGTGGTGAGCCTGTGGTGAGCGCCCTGTCGGTGCGCGTCCAGGTCGGCATCGCGACCGACCGCGCCCAGCGCGCCAGCAACGAGGACGCCCTGCACGCGGCGGACGGCGTCTACGTCGTGGCCGACGGCATGGGTGGTCATGAGTCCGGCGAGGTCGCGAGCCGCACCGCCGTCGACACCCTGCGGGTGCTGTCCAAGGGTGTCCCCGACCTCGCGCGCGCGCGTGCCGTGCTGCGCGCCGCGCACTCGCGGGTCCGCGCGCTGCCCGCGTCGGACGCGCTGCGCCGCCCGGGCACGACCGCGTCGGGCGTCGTGCTGAGCGAGCACGACGGCACACCCTGCTGGCTCGTGCTCAACGTCGGCGACTCGCGGACCTACCGGATGGCCGGTGGCGTGCTGGAGCAGGTCACGCAGGACCACTCGGAGGTCGCCGAGCTCGTCGCGAACGGTGTGGTGCCCGCCCAGGAGGCCGCGCACCACCCGCGCCGCAACGTCGTGACGCGCGCCCTGGGCGGCGGCTCGGAGTCGGTCGAGCCCGACGTGTTCTGGCTCCCGGTGAGCCCGGGGGACCGGATGCTCGTGTGCTCGGACGGGCTGACCGACGAGGTCCCGGACGCGCGCATCGAGGCCGAGCTCAAGGCGGAGCCCGACCCCCAGGCCGCGGCCGAGCGCCTCGTCGACGCGGCGCTGGCCGCGGGCGGGTCGGACAACGTGACGGTGCTGGTGGTCGACGCGACCCTGCGGGCGGCGCGGGCGCGATGAGCCTGGACCCCTGGCCCCCTGCGTCGCCGGACGACGTCGACCGCCGCAGGCTCCCGACCGCGGATCGCATCGCCCGCGCGGGATCGACGGACGGGGTCTGGGCGCCGGTCGTGACCGTGGTGTGCTTCCTGGCACTCGTGGCGGGCGTCGGGGTCGTCGGCCTCGTCTGGCTCGGTGAGCGGGGCTGCACGGGCGAGGACCGGTCGCTCGTCGAACCGCTCGCCGCCGATCCGATGCTCGCGGAGGCAGCGGCACCGGACGGCGCCGTGGCGGACGGCGGGGTGGCCAGCGGGCCCTGTGACGAGGACGAGAGCTGGGCCGACTCCGCCCGGGACTTCTCCTTCGAGGGCACGCGCATCGCGGTCGTCCAGCGCTACACGGCGCAGGCCGTGAGCCACGGGTGGACGGTGGTCGCCGGCCGCGGCGAGGAGACCGACCTGTGCCTGACCAAGCCCCTGCGGGGCACGAGCGCCTACCTCGACCTCACCGTCACCCCGGGGCGCGGGTACACGGTGGCCACCTACGCCGACGCGGACTCCGACGTCGGCTGCTGACCGGCCGAGCGGCGCACCAGCGCCTCGGCGCGCGAGTGCCGCAGCCCGTCCACGGACAGGATCACGAGCGCGACCCACACGAGCGCGAACCCCCACCACCGCGCGGGCTCCATCTCCTCGTGCAGCACGACGACGCCGATGAGGAACTGCAGCACGGGCGCGATGTACTGCAGCATCCCCACGACACTGAGCGGCAGCCGCCGCGCGGCCGTCCCGAACAGCAGCAGCGGGACCGCGGTGACGACACCCGCGGAGGCGAGCGCGACCGCGTGCCAGGCGCCGTGCGCGGCGAACGACCCCGTGCCCTGCGCCTGCAGCACGACGAGGTAGCCGAGCGCGAGCGGGGCCAGCACGAGCGTCTCGGTGGCGAGGCCCGGGACCGCGCCGACCGATCGTCCGACGCGGTTCTTGATCAGCCCGTAGAACCCGAAGCTGAACGCGAGCGTGAGCGCGATCCACGGCAGCCGGCCGTAGCCGACGGTGATGACGACGACCGCTGCGGCGCCGAAGCCGAGCGCGACCCACTGCACGGGCCGGACCCGCTCGCGCAGCACGAGCACGGCCAGGCCGACCGTGACGAGCGGGTTGATGAAGTACCCGAGCGCGGCATCGACGACCCGGTCGGACAGGATGCCGACGACGAAGACGATCCAGTTCACCGCGAGCAGCACCGCCGCGAGCGCGAGCAGCGACAGGGTGCGGCGGTTGCGCAGCGTCTCGACGAACGGCTGCCAGGTGCGGGTGACCCGCAGTAGGAGCAGGCAGAACAGCAGTGACCAGACCACGCGGTGGGCGACGATCTCGACGGCCCCGGCGGGCTGCAGCAGCGGGAAGTAGAGGGGCAGCACGCCCCACAGGGCGTACGCGCCGATCCCGGCGAGCAGGCCGGATCGGGTGGGGGTCGAGGGCACGCGCCGACTCTAGGCGGTTGACGAGGGCCGAGCCCCGCCCTATTGTCCGTTTGCAGCAAGTTTCTACGGTTCTTGCCGCGGGCTTGCAGTCCCGCGTCGTCGGCTCCGGCCGTCGCGCGGCACACCTCCTCCCGGGCCCGGTCCGCCGGTCCCAGCGCGTGCGCGAGCACGCGTCGCAGCAACGGTCGTCGCGACGAGGCGACGGCCGGGACAGGCCCGACGACGCCGTCGGGCCCGACCTCGAGGAGATGCCGTCGTGCCCACGACCCCCCGATCCGCCGGTGCGCGCCGCAGCGCGCTCGGTGCCCTGCTGGCCGCGCTGCTCGCGCTCGCCGGGCTGACCGCGCTCGGATCCGCCAACCCCGCCGTCGCCGCCCCGAGCGGCCCGCGCACCACTGCGGTGAACCTCTTCCAGTGGACCTGGAACGCGATCGCCCGGGAGTGCACGGACACCATCGGACCGGCCGGCTACGGCTGGGTGCAGACCTCGCCGCCCAACGAGCACGTGCGGCTCGCGGGGCAGTGGTGGACGTCGTACCAGCCGGTCAGCTACAAGATCGAGTCCAAGCTCGGCACACGCGCCGAGTACAAGGCGATGATCGACACCTGCCGGGCGGCGGGCGTCTCG
>Ga0160439_1000589_pt1 | contig 14882 bp, 10 predicted proteins | sample HID1975M_E0MG_FD_108201 | JGI IMG/M metagenome (GOLD analysis project Ga0160439, IMG submission 108201) | Enriched soil microbial communities from UW Madison campus, WI, USA - HID1975M_E0 MG | ecosystem: Environmental > Terrestrial > Soil > Unclassified | place: USA: Madison, Wisconsin... | reverse complement strand
GAATCTTAAAGACAACGGCGGTGGCTACGGCTAGAATTGCAAGCTTTCGTAACTCATCTCCGCGGTTGCGATGACTTCGTGTTAATCTTACGAGTATGTTTTTTACGGTTTCGGCAACGTCATTTAAATCACCCTGCGCCAGTATTATGCCGGGCTTTTTAATCTTAGCGATGTTTTCGACGACTCAAGAGAATAAATGACGTATAAGCGATGAAACAAGCAATTTTCCTGCAAAAAGACTCGTTTTCACAGGCGTATTTAATGTGATTATCATAAGATATCTGGTTCGGGAGACGCTCAAAAGCCAACTTGCGATCCTTTTCATCCTGCTGCTGATCTTTTTTTGTCAGAAGCTGGTCAGGATACTGGGTGCGGCGGTTGACGGCGAAATTCCGACAAATCTCGTATTTTCCCTTTTAGGACTGGGTGTGCCTGAAATGGCGCAGCTTATCCTGCCTCTTAGCCTTTTCCTTGGGCTACTCATGACGCTTGGCCGTTTGTATACCGAGAGTGAAATCACGGTAATGCATGCCTGTGGCTTGAGTAAAGCGGTGCTTATCAAAGCTGCAATGATTCTCGCACTCTTTACCGGCGTGGTCGCAACCGTCAACGTGATGTGGGCAGGACCATGGTCCTCTCGTCACCAGGACGAAGTGTTGGCGGAAGCCAAGGCTAACCCTGGAATGGCGGCACTCGCTCAGGGGCAGTTCCAGCAAGCGACTGACGGTAACTCTGTGCTGTTTATTGAAAGCGTAGACGGCGCCAGCTTCAAAGATGTGTTCCTTGCGCAATTACGCCCGAAAGGCAATGCGCGCCCTTCCGTGGTGGTGGCAGATTCCGGCCAGCTATCTCAACGCCCGGACGGCTCGCAGGTTGTCACGCTAAACACCGGCACACGCTTTGAAGGGACCGCATTATTGCGCGATTTCCGCATTACCGACTTCCAGGATTACCAGGCAATTGTGGGGCACCAGACCGTAGCGCTTGACCCTGATGATTCCAGTCAGATGTACCTACGTACTTTATGGGCAAGCGATGCGCCAAATGCGCGAGCCGAACTCCACTGGCGTTTAACGCTGATTGTGACCGTATTTATTATGGCATTGATGGTGGTTCCGTTAAGCGTGGTCAACCCGCGCCAGGGTCGCGTGCTTTCTATGTTGCCTGCCATGTTGCTCTATCTGGTCTTCTTCCTGCTTCAGACCTCGCTGAAATCTAACGCAGCGAAGGGGAAAATCGACCCGATGATTTGGATGTGGTTGGTTAACCTGGTTTATTTTGCCATCGCAGTGGTGCTCAACGTGTGGGACACGGTGCCGATGCGCCAGCTACGTGCACGCTTTAGCAAAACACGAGGAGCGGCATAAATGTTTGGTGTTCTCGACCGTTATATCGGTAAAACCATCTTCACCACCATCATGATGACATTGTTCATGCTGGTGTCGCTGTCGGGCATTATTAAGTTTGTCGACCAGCTCAAAAAAGCCGGGCAGGGTAGTTATTCCGCCTTAGGCGCGGGTGTGTATACCGTTCTGAGTGTGCCAAAAGACATTCAAATCTTCTTCCCGATGGCTGCACTGCTTGGTGCATTGCTGGGGTTGGGGATGCTGGCGCAACGTAGTGAACTGGTCGTCATGCAGGCATCGGGTTTTACGCGTCTGCAAATTGCCTTGTCAGTCATGAAAACGGCGATTCCGCTAGTATTGCTGACGATGGCGATTGGTGAATGGGTTGCCCCGCAAGGCGAACAAATGGCGCGTAACTACCGCGCACAACAAATGTACGGCGGTTCGTTGTTAACCACGCAGCAAGGTTTGTGGGCGAAAGATGGCCAGAACTTCGTCTATATCGAACGCGTGAAAAGCGACAACGACCTCGCGGGAATCAGTATCTACAGCTTTAACCAGGATCGTCGGTTGCAATCGGTTCGCTATGCCGCCTCCGCACAGTACGACGCGGAACACAAAGTATGGCGGTTGTCTCAGGTTGATGAATCTAACCTGAGCAATGAGAAACAAATTACCGGTGCTCAGACTGTGAGCGGTGAGTGGAAAACCAAGCTCACGCCGGACAAGCTAGGTGTCGTTGCTCTTGACCCGGATGCGCTCTCGATAAGCGGCCTGCATAATTACGTGAAATACCTGAAGTCCAGCGGGCAAGACGCCGGGCGTTATCAGCTCAACATGTGGAGCAAAATCTTTGCACCACTTTCTGTTGCGGTGATGATGTTAATGGCCTTGTCGTTCATCTTCGGGCCGCTGCGTAGCGTGCCAATGGGTGTGCGTGTCGTCACCGGTATCAGCTTCGGTTTCGTGTTCTACGTGCTCGACCAAATCTTTGGCCCACTGAGCCTGGTGTATAACATTCCGCCGATTCTCGGTGCGTTGTTGCCAAGTGCGACGTTCTTCTTAATCAGTTTGTGGTTGATGATGAAGCGCTCAGGCTAATAACTGATTGGTTTTGTAGGGTGGATTAGCGTCAGCGACATCCACCACTTCTTTCTTATTTATCAGGAAGATTACCGTTTACGCCCGCCCATAATGCTCCCCAACACACCGCGTATTATTTGATTCGTCACCTGGCGCGCAGCGCTCTTCGCCATGGTTTGCACGACGCCATCTTTCTTGCCGCCGCGTGGCCCGGTGGTGCCAAACAGAATATCCTTCAGCCCCCCAAGAATACCGTTATCAACGGCTACTGACTCGCCTTTCACGGGGGGTGCATTTTGTTGCTCACCTGCAGCCTGAACACCTTGTTGCAGGCGCTCATAAGCCGATTCACGGTCAACGGTTTCGTTGTATTTCCCGTACAGTGGCGAGTGGTTTAGCAGCCCATTTCGTTCATCATCAGTCACGGGCCCCATACGTGAACAAGGGGCGATAACCATCGCACGTTCGACCACCGTCGGGCTGCCTTTTTCATCCAGCAAAGAGATGAGAGCTTCGCCGGTACCCAACTCCTGAATCGCTTTTTCAGTATCAAATTTAGGGTTAGCACGCATGGTTTGCGCTGCTGCTTTCACCGCTTTCTGATCTTTGGGAGTAAAGGCGCGCAGCGCATGCTGAATGCGGTTACCAAGCTGCCCCAGCACCGTATCCGGAATATCTGATGGATTTTGGGAAACAAAGTAAACGCCAACGCCTTTAGAACGAATCAGGCGAATCACCTGCTCGATTTTATCGAGCAGCACTTGCGGTGCATCGTTAAACAGCAAATGCGCTTCATCAAAGAAGAACACCAACTTCGGTTTCTCCAGATCCCCCGCTTCGGGCAATTGCTCATAGATTTCTGACAACATCCAGAGCAAACTGGCAGCATATAGCTTTGGCATTTGATAGAGCTTTTCGGCGGATAAGATATTGATAATGCCTTTGCCGTTTGCATCGGTGCGCATCCAGTCTTTGATATCCAGCATCGGCTCGCCAAAGAAATACTCGGCACCTTGTTGTTCAAGCTGCAACAACCCGCGCTGAATGGCTCCGACAGACGCACTGCTGATATTACCGTACTGGTTCTGGAACGATTTGGCGTTATCGCCGATATACTGAGTCGCCGCGCGTAGATCTTTGAAATCGAGGAGTAACAGGCCCTGATCGTCAGCAATACGGAAGATGATTTGCAGCACCCCGGCCTGAATGTCGTTGAGGTTGAGTAACCGTGAAAGCAGGAGTGGCCCGAGGTCAGAAACCGTTGCCCGCACCGGGTGGCCTTTCTCGCCGAAGATATCCCACAGCACCACTGGATTACCATGCGGAGACCAGTCATTCACACCGATTTTTGCAAGCCTTGCGAGCAGCTTTTCAGACTCGACGCCAGCTTGTGCAACGCCGGTGAGATCGCCCTTAACATCCGCCATAAATACCGGCACACCAATTTCGGAAAACGATTCGGCCAACTTTTGCAGTGTGACAGTTTTACCCGTACCCGTAGCGCCGGTTATCAGCCCATGACGGTTCGCCATACTGGGCAGCAAATGCAGTTCTTGTTCGGTGGTTCTGGCAATCAGGAGCGGCGCAATCATGATGAATTCCCTGTGGCGACATTTCCATAAGCATAGCAAGCGGCAGACGTTCGTCATTAGCCAAAATCCAGGATTGCGGCAGCTCTCGCAGCAAAGGCTATGCTTTGCATATGTATTACTTATTATTGGGAAACTATGTCCAGATTCTTCTTTAACGACCGTAAGCACATGGTCGACGACGCCATTGAAGGCGTCATTATCAGTTCTCGTTTTCGCAATCTGACCCGCTTAGATACTGACCCCGCCATCCGCGTCGTCGTGCGCAAAGACTGGAACAAAAGCAAAGTCGCGATAATTTCTGGTGGTGGTTCTGGCCATGAACCGGCACATGCAGGATTTGTCGGTAAAGGGATGTTAACTGCGGCAGTGTGTGGCGATTTATTTGCCTCGCCGAGTGTAGACGCTGTGTTGAACGCGATTGTGGCAGTGACTGGCGACCGGGGTTGTCTACTCATCGTCAAAAACTACACCGGCGATCGTCTTAATTTCGGCCTCGCCGCTGAACGCGCTAAAAAGCATGGGCTGAAAGTCGAGATGGTTATCGTCGGCGATGATGTTTCGCTGCCCGACAATAAACAGCCGCGAGGCATTGCCGGAACGATTTTAGTGCACAAAATTGCGGGCTATGCCGCAGAGCAGGGCAAGTCATTAAGCGATGTTCGAGACATCGCGCAACTTGCTTGCGACAGCATTGCCAGCATGGGTGTCGCCATGCAAACTTGTAATCTTCCGGGTCAGAATGATGAAGAAGGGCGCATCAAAAAAGGTCATGTCGAGTTGGGCCTCGGGATTCACGGCGAGCCTGGAGCCAGCACAATTGATAGCCAAAACAGCCAGAAGACGATTACCGCGTTAGTTAAACACCTGCGTAAGGCAACGGGGCCGGAAGCCCGGCTTGCGGTGCTCATTAATAACCTTGGCGGAACGTCTGCGCTGGAAATGGCCCTGCTGACGAAAGAGCTGGTGCATTCAGAACTCAAAGAGCAAATCGACTATTTGATTGGCCCTGCCGCACTGGTAACTGCCTTAGATATGAAAGGGTTCTCGCTTTCTGCCATCGCGCTCAATGAGACATTTATCGAAGCGTTGCAGGCCGATGTTGAAACTGCGGGCTGGCAACCGCTGGTGAAACTCGACCCAATGCCGCTGCAAAAGCACCGTGTGATCCACGGCGGAACCCATGCGAAACCGTCGGAAAACGACGCCGTTAAAGCGCTGGTCGCCACCATTACCCGCACGCTTATCGAGCAGGAAGATGCATTGAATGCGCTGGATGCCAAAGTGGGCGATGGCGATACCGGCTCGACGTTCGCGTTGGGGGCGAGGGAAATCGCGCAGCTTAACGATGACGGCAAGCTGCCATTAAACGACACGGCGGCACTGCTGGAATTAATAGGCGAGCGTTTAGCAACGGTAATGGGCGGTTCGAGCGGCGTGTTGATGTCGATTTTCTTTACCGCCAGCGGGCAGGAAGTCGCTAAAAAGCAGCCTCTTGCAGACGCCTTGCTGTTTGGGCTTGAGCAGATGAAACGCTACGGCGGCGCTGATTTAGGCGATCGTACCTTAATCGACGCGTTGCAGCCTGCGCTCGAAGCCTTGAAAAACAGCGACCTGAGCGCTGCGGTGACGGCTGCGAATAAAGGGGCTGAAGCTACCGCACAGATGCAAAAAGCCAACGCCGGGCGCTCATCATATGTGAACAGCGAAAACCTGAACGGGGTGAAAGACCCCGGTGCGGTGGCGATTGCGGCGGTGTTTGCAGGAATGAAGTGATTGTGTCGATTTTGTAGGGTGGATAAGCGCTAGCGTCATCCACCATTTTCCCCGGTTAAGCCTGGCCGCTTAACGCCATTTGCGTCAACCAAAGCCGCGTATCAAACTCAAGCTGATGATATTGCGGCTCCATATGGCAGCACAGCGAGTAAAACGCCTTGTTGTGATCCTTCTCTTTCAGGTGCGCGAGTTCGTGAACCACAATCATGCGTAAAAAGGCTTCTGGCCCATTTTTAAACACCGTTGCCACGCGAATCTCCGCTTTAGCTTTCAGCTTATTTCCCTGAACGCGCGATACCGCCGTGTGCAAACCCAACGCATTATTCAGCACATGAATTTTGCTGTCATACGCCACTTTATTGATCGGCGGCGCATTGCGCAGATACTGGTTCTTCAAATCTTGCGTCCAGGCATACAGCGCTTTGTCGGTGGTGATGTTGTGCGTATCCGGGTAGCGTTTTTGCAGCACTTCGCCCAGACGTTGTTCCGCAATCAGGGTACGAACCTGCGAGAGCAAATGTTCCGGATATCCCTGCAGATAAGTTAAATTGCTCATGAGTTCTCTCTTGCTTGACGTCTTTCAAAAGGCAGTTTGGAAAAAAAAGGGTATACTCACGCCCCCATTCGGGGATTAGCCGAAATTTTACCATCCAGGAGGGCCGATGAGCCAATTAGACAACGGTTTCCGTTCACTGACACTAAAACGTTTTCCAGAAACGGACGACGTTAACCCACTACAGGCGTGGGAAGCTGCCGATGATTATCTTTTGCAGCAACTGGACGAAATCGAAATCAGTGGCCCGGTCCTGATTTTTAATGACAATTTCGGGGCGCTGTCTTGCGTGCTGGCTGAACACCAGCCGTATAGCATCAGCGACTCGTATCTTAGCGAACTGGCTATCCGTGAGAACCTGCGCGAGAACGGCATCGTTGAGTCCAGCGTCACGTTCCTCGATAGCACCGCGAAATATCCGCAAGCTCCGGCTGTGGTTCTGATTAAGATCCCTAAAACCTTAGCTTTGCTCGAACAGCAATTGCGTGCCCTGCACGAAGTCGTGACGCCTGAAACTCGCATTATTGCGGGTGCTAAAACGCGTGATATTCACAACTCCACCATCGAGTTGTTTGAGAAAATCATCGGGCCGACCACTACGACTCTGGCGTGGAAAAAAGCGCGCTTGATCAACGCAACGTTCAGCGCACCGGTTCTGAAAGACACTGCGGAAACCCTGAGCTGGAAGCTGGAAGGCACGCCGTGGACGATTCACAACCACGCAAACGTCTTTTCCCGCACCGGTCTGGATATCGGCGCACGCTTCTTTATCGAGAATCTGCCAACCAATCTGGAAGGTGAAATTGTCGATTTAGGTTGTGGTAATGGCGTGATTGGCCTGCACTTGCTTGAGCAAAACCCAGAAGCGAACGTGGTATTTGTTGATGAATCACCGATGGCCGTTGCATCTAGCCGCCTGAATGTTGAAACCAACATGCCGGAAAACCTGGATCGCTGCGAGTTTATGATTAACAACGCATTGTCTGGTGTGGAGCCGTACCGCTTTAACACGATTCTGTGTAACCCGCCGTTCCATCAGCAGCACTCTTTGACCGACCAGGTGGCGTGGGAAATGTTCCACCATGCGCGTCGTTGTCTGCAAAATGGCGGCGAGCTGTACATCGTTGCTAACCGCCATCTGGATTACTACCACAAACTGAAAAAGATCTTCGGTAACTGCGACACCGTTGCGACCAATAAGAAATTTGTGGTGCTTAAAGCCGTGAAACTAGGCCGTCTCCGCTAAACGTTTGGTCACTTCTGCTAAAAGTGGTGGATGACGCTTATTGCTTATCCACCCTACAAAACCTGGCCTGTAGGTCGGATAAGCGCAGTGTCATCCGACGTTTAGCGCTAAATTTCCAGCGCTAAACGGGTGCCTTGCGCGATTGCGCGTCGGGCATCCAGTTCCATCGCCACATCCGCACCACCAATCAAATGCAGCGTTTTCCCCAGTTCGCGCAACGGTTGCGCCAGCTCACGACGCGAATCTTGCCCGGCACAAATAATCACGTTATCCACGGCTAATGTCTGCGGCTCTCCGCCTACCGTAATGTGCAAACCTTCGTCGTCTATGCGTTCATAAGTGACTCCTGCCAGCATTTTTACGCCACGTGCCAGCAGCGTTGTGCGGTGGATCCAACCTGTTGTTTTGCCTAATCCTTCACCCGGTTTACTGGTTTTGCGTTGCAACATGACAATCTTGCGCGGGCTTTTATGCAGTTGAGCACCTTCCGGGCGTAACCCACCCGCATGTTGCAGGCTGGTGTCGATACCCCATTCCACGCAAAACTCAGCAATATTCTGGCTGGTGGACTCTCCTTCCTGGCTCAGATACATCGCCGTATCAAAGCCAATACCTCCGGCACCAATAATCGCCACGCGGTCACCCACCGGAGCTTTCTCACGCAGTACATCGACATAATTCAGAACTTTAGGATGCATGATCCCGTCAATAAGCGGCAGACGCGGCTCGATACCGCAGGCGAGAATAATCTCGTCGAACTCTTTAAGCAGCGGGGCGGTGACGTACTGATTCAGGCGAACTTCCACGCCCGTAATCCCTAACATACGACGGTAATAGCGCAGCGTTTCGTAAAACTCCTCTTTGCCGGGAATTTGCTTGGCGATGTTAAATTGCCCGCCAATTTCCGAAGCGGCATCAAATAGCGTCACTTTGTGGCCGCGTGCTGCGGCGTTGACGGCAAAAGCTAATCCTGCTGGGCCAGCGCCAACCACGGCCAGATTTTTACGAACTGATGCCGGAACAACGGGCATTTTGGTTTCGTGGCAGGCACGAGGATTCACCAGGCAGGAGGTGACTTTACCGAGGAAAATCTGATCCAGACATGCCTGGTTGCAGCCAATACAGGTATTTATTTCATCTTCGCGACCTTGCTGCGCTTTAGAAACAAACTCGGCATCGGCGAGGAATGGCCGCGCCATCGACACCATATCGGCATCGCCATCAGCAAGGATCTTCTCGGCTGTTTGTGGATCGTTAATTCGGTTGGTAGTGACGAGCGGGATCGAAACAAGCCCTTTCAGTTTGCGCGTCACCCAGCTAAATGCCCCGCGCGGAACCGGCGTGGCAATGGTTGGAATGCGAGCTTCATGCCAGCCGATACCGGTGTTGATCAACGTCGCGCCTGCTTTTTCGATAGCTTTCGCAAGCTCTACGGCTTCGTCAAAGGTGCCGCCGCCATCGACCAAATCCAGCATCGACAGGCGATAAATAATAATGAAATTCGCACCGACTTTTTCGCGAACCGCACGCACGACTTCGATGGCAAAACGCATACGCCGCGAGTAATCGCCGCCCCATTCGTCGTCGCGCTGGTTGGTTCTGGCTGCCAGAAACTGGTTAATCAGATAGCCTTCGGAACCCATGATTTCGACGCCATCGTATCCAGCCTGTTGCGCCAGGCTCGCGCATTGAGCGAACTCTTCAATGAGGGTCAGGATTTCTTCGTGGCTCAGCGCGTGAGGCTTAAAGCGGTTAATCGGTGCCTGAATGGCAGATGGGGCAACCGGGTTGGGTTGGTAGCTATATCGCCCGGTATGCAGGATTTGCAGCGCAATCTTGCCACCTTCACGGTGTACGGCTTCGGTCACAACTTGATGATGGGCAAGTTGGCTTGCGTCATTGAGCACCGCGCCGCTTTCCACGCCAACGCCCGAAGGTGAAGGGGCTACGCCGCCCGTGACAATCAACGCCACACCATGGCGCGCGCGCTCGGCATAAAAGGCTGCTAAACGTTCGGCACCGTTCGGGTGCTCTTCAAGCCCGGTGTGCATCGAACCCATCAGTACTCGGTTTTTAAGCTGGGTAAAACCCAGGTCCAGCGGGGCAAACAGCGACGGATAGCTCATATTCTCTTCCTGCAGGGTCATTATTATTATGTGGTCGGATGAGTTAGTAATTTAGCGGGAAGCAGAGAAAATGGGGGAAAGTTGTCGAATGATTGTGATGGGAATCAAAAAATGCAGATGTTTTTTGACTGATGCCTTTTCCTGCCTGGTTCCGTCAAAGTTATGAATTTGCGTTTCTCTATTCATAAATAACCTTTTTAAAGGGGATATTTATTATGTATCTCGGTTTTTCATTTCCACCAGTTATGAATTATCAGACTCTTTTATTTTTTATTTAATTGAGTGTGATAAAGCTACAATTATGACCAATTACAGTTTTGAGATAGCCTGGTAACATTGCTATGTTATTTTTCGTCAAAATCATTAATGCGCTTTTTATTATTTTAATTAATTTATTAATGAGTGCTCAGGCATTCGCATGGATTATATAAAACTGATAAGGATATGTAATGAAAATAACAACATTAGCACTGTTTATAGCCGCATTTTTTTCAAATAGTACAATCGCCTCAACAAATGAATCTGCTTTAGAACAACGTTTGAACCAATTAGAGAAACGCCTAATAGCAGCCGAAAACCGCGCCGCCAGTGCAGAGGCTGAAATCCAGAAAATGAAAGCGCCGTCGCCAGTTGCTGCAACTGCACCGGTTGCTGTCGTGAGCGAACAATCTGTTAATAGTAAAGCCGATAATCAATCGCCTAAATTAAGCTTAAGCGGCTATGGCGACGTTAAAATATATGGTGATGTGGAATTTAATATGGATGCCGCCAGCCACAGTAATGGCCTGACATCTGTTCGCCGCAGTGCCAATACTAATTGGGCCGATGGCACTAACGAGCGCTGGGATATTAATGGCCGTATTCTGCTTGGCTTTGATGGTTATCGCCGCATGGATGATGGTCATTTTGCTGGATTTACCGCACAACCATTAGCCGATCTAACAGGCCATATGAATCTGGATGATGCAGCATTCTTCTTTGGCCATGAAAACGACTGGAAAATTAAAGTGGGCCGTTTTGAAGCCTACGATATGTTCCCGTTAAATCAGGATACCTTTGTTGAATATTCCGGTAATACGGCGAACGATCTCTACGGCGATGGCTACGGCTACATCTACATGATGAAAGAAGGGCGTGGGCGTAGTGATACTGGCGGCAATTTCATGCTGAGCAAAAATATCGACAACTGGTATTTCGAATTAAACACTCTGCTTGAAGATGGCACCTCGTTGTATCAGGACAAGTCCTATCACGGCAACGAAATGCAAAAAGACAAAAACGTGGCTTATATCCGCCCGGTTATATCCTGGTCTGAAGGCGCGTTCTCTGCCGCAGCGGCCATGGAAGCACAAGTGGTTGATAACGCATATGGTTATAAAGATGCTAACGGTCAGATGGTCGATCAATCCAACCGTACCGGTTACGGCCTGACGATGACCTGGAACGGGCAGAAAAGCGATCCGGACAACGGCATTGTCGCCAACTTCAATACGGCTTACCTGGATGCTGAAGATGAAACCGACTTCACCGCAGGTGTGAACGCTTTATGGCAACGCTTTGAGTTGGGTTATATCTATGCGCACAACGATATTGATAAGTTTGATGTGACCAATGCGCTGGAAAACTGCGACAGCGATTGCTGGATAACCAACGCCGGGACTTATGACATCCATACTATTCACTCTTCGTATCTCTTCCCGAACGTGATGGGCATGAAGAACTTTAATATTTATCTGGGGACTTATGTGTCGTGGGTCAGTGCGGATCAGGACTCCAGCGATGACAGTGATAACACCCGCTATGGCGGGCGTGTGAGATTCAAATATTACTTCTAATTTGAATGTTAAGCACAACGCTCTTCGTAGGTCGGATAAGCAGCCGCGTCATCCGACAAAACTTACCCTCTCCCTCAGGGAGAGGGTCGAGGAGAGGGCATCACCAACCCCGGCGCTTGCCACATTGACGTCGTCAAACCGCTATCAACCAGCGTGAGCTGATCGGCATATACCTTCATCCACTTGCGTTTCATCTCGTCATACAACTCACGATGCGCCAGATTCGGCGTAAACTCGCGCTGCCATTGCACCAGCCGTTCGCCAGCATCTGCCAGATTATTGAATATCCCGGCACCGACACCCGCCGCAATCGCACAACCCAGCGCTGTCGCTTCTTTCACTACCGGCACGCGCACCGGCAAACCGGTCACATCGCTCAGAATCTGGCTCCACAAAGCGCCTTTAGATCCGCCGCCAGCAAACACCAGTGATTCAAATTTAATGCCTGAAAACCCAGAAATTTGCTCGAGGTTGCAGGCCGAAACAATTGCTGCATTCTCTTCCAGTGCTCTGAACAGCGTCGATTTATTGCATTTTTCCGGGTCGATGGAGAGGTTAATAAACGATGGTGCGGCGTGATACCACTGCTTGAAATGCATCGCGTCGGAGAAAATCGGCATCACGCCGTGAGAGCCCGCAGGCACCCGTGCCGCCATCTCTTCGAGCAAGGCATAAGTATCCACGCCAAGCCTTTCTGCCAGCAGCTTTTCTTCGGCACAAAAGGCATCCCGGAACCAGCGCATTGTCAGACCGGTAAAGAAGCTAATGGACTCCGCTTGCACCATGTTGCTGATAACGTGTGGATTAATGCGAATATTCATATCCGGATCGGTTTTGATCGCGGGCAGATTCACCACCTGCTGCCAGAATGTGCCGCCTAAAACTGCCGCTTGCCCGGCGCGAACCACGCCCAGTCCCACACAACCGAGCTGCACATCGCCGCCGCCCATCACCACCGGCGTACCTGCCAGCAAACCACTTTGTTGTGCAGCTTCCTGCGTCACGCCACCCAGCACGGTGCCGGTTTCTTTTACCGGAGAGAGAATGTCGGCGCGCAATCCGGCCATATCCATTAAGGCAGGCTGCCAGTCACGCGTCGCCAGATCCAACATGCCAGTCGTACCCGCGTTAGAAGGATCTACCGCCAGCTCGCCGCTCAGTTTCGCCGCCAGCCAGTCGCTGATCATCGTGACGGTTGCCGCCTGGCGATAAATATCAGGTCGATGGTGCGCAAGCCACAGCAGACGCGGCATAGCGCTTAACGCCAGCGTCTGGCCGGAAACATGATAAACCTCAGATTCAAACTGGAAATCGTGGATCTCTTTAAGTTCGCTTACTTCGCGGCTGGCGCGGGCATCAACGTTGGCACATGCCCATATAGGATCGCCGTTACGATCGTAGAGCACGATCCCTTCACGCATTGAACAGCAGGAAACAGCGCTGATAGCACCAGGTGGAAGATGCGCTTTTTGCAGCGCATCGCGAATGCACTGGCAGGCAAGTTGCCAGTTGGTGGTGAGATCAAACTCCATCGAGCCGGGAACATCGGCAACACTTAAGTGCTTCCATTCAGCCTGGCCGACGGCAATCTGGTGGCCTGAAGTATCAAAGATAACGGCGCGAATACTCCCCGTTCCGGCGTCCAGCGCTAATAAATAACTCATGAACACTTCCCCGCAGCTTATGGCGCGGGGTTAATCAGCTAACGCTAACACCGCCCGCGCAGTCTCTTCTTCCGTCACCAGGCCGTTAATACGCAGGCCACGAAGTGCGGCATAAATAGCGTCCGCTTTATCCACGCCCCCCGCGACACCGACAATCGTCGGGAGATGCGCCAGGTCGTCGAGCGTTACGCCAAGCAATTCACGATGGATTTCCAGACCTTCCACCAGTTCGCCATCCGCTTGCAGGAAATAACCCAGAATATCGCCCACCGCACCTTTGCGGGCGTACATCAGTTGTTCGCCCTCGCTGATATAACCCGAGCGCAAAATGGTGGCATCGCGTTTTTGGTTGATAGCGCCAATGCCGACAACCGCAACATCTGCGGCGGTCGCCGCGAGGATCACGTCACGCACGCTCGATTCCATACGTAAAATCTCTGCCACCTGTGGCGATGAAACCCGCAGCGGGGCAGGGATCATGCTCACGCTACACGCCGCATCTAACTGGCCGATGCCGGTCATGTACGGGCCAACACCGCCGGAAAGCGTCACCAGGCGAATCTGCTGCGAGCCGATAAACCCGCTCAAATGCTGGAGGCAATTCATGGTCGCTTCGCCAAAGCCCACTGCCAGTAATTGCCCCGGTTCCAGAATCCCCATCAGCGATTGCGCAGCGCCAATGCCTAAACGTGTATTCATCGGCGGCGTGTTATGCGCCGGCAGCACTCGCGCAATCTTGAGGCCAAAACGCTGCTGCAACTGCGTTTCCAGCGCGAGGCAGCCCTCAAAACGCGAGTTAATCTGCACCCGAATGACGCCGGACTGACGTCCCTTTTCCAGCAGGCGCGAAATCTTCAAACGAGGCAGCCCAAGCCTTTCACCAATATCGTTCTGCGTCAGGCCATCGTGGTAATAAGACCAGGCCACACGCGCCAGCAACTCTTCTTCTGCCATCGGCAAGGCGGCTAACTTCCCTTCTTCTGCTGCTCGTTTATCGCTCATAAGTGAACTCTTATTAAAATTTAGATCATATGTTCGAGAGTGCGGGATAAGAAAATGTGAAGCGCACGGCAAAAAGATCATTTTCAGATGCAAATGGTTTAGCTGATCTATTTAAAAATTTTGTGATCTCCGCCCTGTTGTAAAAATTATCCGGCGTCTACGCTTTTGAACATTATTAATTCAAAATCTCTTTTGTTCAATTGTGGAGTGAAAATGCCCGACACCACCGCAATGCTTGCAGCCCGCAAAATTAGTAAACAGTTTTCAGGCGTGAATGTTCTGAAAGGTATTGATTTTGCTCTGTATGCCGGGCAAGTCCACGCATTGTTGGGCGGTAATGGGGCAGGGAAATCGACCCTGATGAAGATTTTCGCTGGCGTCGAAACGCCGGATAGCGGTGAACTGAATATCCACGGCAAAGCATTTGGGCGACTGAAACCCGGCCAGGCGCACGAACTGGGAATTTATCTGGTGCCGCAAGAGCCGATGCTGTTTCCTAACCTCACCGTACGCGAAAACATTCTGTTTCGTCTGCCCAGGGCGCGCGATGTCGAAAAACGCCTGCAAGAGAAAATGACGCAGCTGGAATGCCAGATCCCCCTTCATGCCGCCGCCAGCACGCTGGAAGTTGCCGATCAACAAATGGTCGAGATCCTGCGCGG
>Ga0160439_1000586_pt1 | contig 15011 bp, 12 predicted proteins | sample HID1975M_E0MG_FD_108201 | JGI IMG/M metagenome (GOLD analysis project Ga0160439, IMG submission 108201) | Enriched soil microbial communities from UW Madison campus, WI, USA - HID1975M_E0 MG | ecosystem: Environmental > Terrestrial > Soil > Unclassified | place: USA: Madison, Wisconsin... | reverse complement strand
CGACGGCGAGATCGACGTGCAGCAGATGGAGAAGCGCATCCGCGGCCGCGTGAAGTCGCAGATGGAGAAGTCGCAGCGCGAGTACTACCTCAACGAGCAGATGAAGGCGATCCAGAAGGAGCTCGGCGAGATCGACGATGCGCCCAACGACATCGAGGAACTCGCGCGCAAGATCGCCGAGGCGGGCATGCCCAAGGCGGTCGAAACCAAGGCCAAGAACGAGTTCAACAAGCTCAAGCAGATGTCGCCGATGTCGGCCGAGGCCGCGGTGGTGCGCAACTACCTGGACTGGCTGCTGGGCGTGCCGTGGAAGAAGCGCAGCAAGGTGCGCAAGGACCTCAAGGCCGCGCAGGACACGCTCGACGCCGACCACTACGGCCTGGAGAAGGTCAAGGAGCGCATCCTCGAGTACCTCGCGGTGCAGACGCGGGTGAAGCAGATGAAGGGCCCGATCCTGTGCCTGGTCGGCCCGCCGGGCGTGGGCAAGACCTCGCTCGGCCAGTCCATCGCCAAGGCGACCAACCGCAAGTTCGTGCGCATGTCGCTGGGCGGCGTGCGCGACGAGGCCGAGATCCGCGGCCACCGCCGTACCTACGTCGGCTCGATGCCGGGCCGGATCGTGCAGAACCTCAACAAGGCCGGGCAGAAGAACCCGCTGTTCGTGCTCGACGAGATCGACAAGATGTCGATGGACTTCCGCGGCGATCCGTCCTCGGCGCTGCTGGAGGTGCTCGATCCGGAACAGAACAACGCCTTCAACGACCACTATCTCGAGGTTGACCTCGACCTGTCCGAGGTGATGTTCGTCGCTACTTCGAACTCGCTGAACATCCCCGGCCCGCTGCTCGACCGCATGGAGGTGATCCGCATCCCCGGCTACACCGAGGAGGAGAAGACCAGCATCGCGACCCGCTACCTCGTGCCCAAGCAGATGAAGGCCAACGGGCTCAAGGCGACCGAGCTGAAGATCGCCGCCGACGCGATCCAGGACATCGTGCGCTACTACACGCGCGAATCCGGCGTGCGCAACCTCGAGCGCGAGATCGCCAAGATCTGCCGCAAGGTGGTCAAGGAGATCGCGCTGGCCGGCCCGGCGAAGGGCAAGGCGAAGGCGGTCAACGTCGGCTCGAAGAACCTCGAGAAGTACCTCGGCGTGCGCCGCTTCGACTTCGGCCGCGCCGAGCAGGACAACGAGATCGGCATGGTGACGGGCCTGGCCTGGACCGAGGTCGGCGGCGACCTGCTGCAGATCGAATCGACCCTGGTGCCGGGCAAGGGCAACCTGATCCTCACCGGCCAGCTCGGCGACGTGATGAAGGAATCCGCGTCGGCGGCGCTGTCGGTGGTGCGCGCGCGCACCGAGCGCCTCGGCATCGACGTCGACTTCCTGCAGAAGCAGGACGTGCACGTGCACGTGCCCGACGGCGCGACGCCGAAGGACGGCCCGAGCGCCGGCATCGCGATGACCACGGCGCTGGTGTCGATGCTGACGAAGATTCCGGTGCGCGCCGAGGTGGCGATGACCGGCGAGATCACCCTGCGCGGCAAGGTCACCGCGATCGGCGGGCTCAAGGAGAAGCTGCTGGCCGCGCTGCGCGGCGGCATCGATACCGTGATCATTCCGGAGGAAAACCGCAAGGACCTCGCCGACATCCCGAAGAACGTCACCGAGCACCTGAAGATCGTGCCGGTGAAGTGGATCGACGAGGTGCTCGACCTGGCGCTGGAGCGTCCGCTTGCCGTCGCCGGCAAGGCATCGCCGACGCAGGCCTCGCCGACACAGGGAGGCATCGTCCGCCGGCGCAAGGACAAGGCGCCTTCGCGGCCGGATGTCAAGCACTAGGCAGGCATCTGCGTGGCGTTTCACGCAATGCTCACGAAATCCAATCGCGGGCGTGCGAATCGCTGCAGAGGCCGGCGCCGAGGTCGTATTCGGCGCCGGCAGCGCGTAAAATGCGCCGGATTCGCGCATTGATCCTCATGGCCGGGCGGCGCCGCGGGATTTCCCGTGGACGGGTCCGGTCCCCAGCAAGGCGGGCCACGCGCCCGCACACGGAGTGTCCAACATGCCAGTGAACAAGAGTGAATTGATCGACCAGGTCGCCGAGAAGGCGGGTCTGTCCAAGGCCGACGCGGGCCGTGCCCTCGACGCCGTGATCGATGCGGTGACCGCGGCGCTCAAGCGCGGCGACGCCGTCAACCTGGTCGGCTTCGGCTCCTTCTCGGTCAAGGCGCGCGCCGCCCGCACCGGCCTGAACCCGCGCACCAAGGAAGCCATCCAGATCCCGGCCTCCAACAACCCGGCGTTCAAGGCTGGCAAAGCGCTCAAGGATGCCGTAAACTGATCGGCTCCTGAGTTCCCTTACGGGTGCTTAGCTCAGCGGTAGAGCGTCTCCTTTACACGGAGAGGGTCGGGGGTTCGAAACCCTCAGCACCCACCAGGGGATGCTGGAACCGCAGCAAGGTTTTCAAGGCGCGGAGCGGTAGTTCAGCTGGTTAGAATGCTGGCCTGTCACGCCGGAGGTCGCGGGTTCGAGTCCCGTCCGCTCCGCCATCGATTCGACGAACCCCGCAGCGATGCGGGGTTCGTTCTTTTCGGGCCCCGGGATTCCGGGAGGCCGTCCGGCGCGCCCGGGCCCGCGGCATGCGGTTAAACTGTGCGGCTACGTCCCGAGCCGCTCCGAGCCGCCCGCCCATGCTGCAAATCCTTCGAGAAAAGATGTCCGGCTGGATCGCGATCGTCATCGTCGCGCTCCTCGCCATTCCGTTCGCGTTCTTCGGCATGGAGCAGTACCTGTTCCAGAGCGGCGCCAACTACGCCGCCAAGGTCGAGGTGCAGCCCTCTTGGTGGCGCTCGGCGCCGGACTGGTGGCTGGTGCGCAAGTTCGCGTGGCAGTCGGAGGAAGTCAGCCCCGAGGAGTTCCGCAATGCATTCGAGAACGAACGCCAGCGGCGGCGCCAGCTCGCGGGCGAGCAGTTCGACGCGCGCGCGTTCGAATCGCCCGAGACCAAGCGCGAGATCCTCGAGGCGCTGATCGACCAGAAGGCGCTGAAGCTGGCCGCGGTGCGCGACGGCATGGTCGTCGGCGACACCCAGGTGCGCGAGGAGATCAACGCGATCCCCGCGTTCCAGGTCGACGGACAGTTCGACCAGCAGCGCTACACGCTGACGCTGCAGGCGCAGGGCTATACGCCCCAGGGTTTCCAGGAGTTGGTGCGCAACGACCTGCAGGCGTCGCTGCTGCGCGGGCAGGTCGCGCAGTCGGCGTTCACCACGCCGGGCGAGACCGAGCGGATGATGAAGCTGCTGGGCGAGCGCCGCGACGTGTCGTTCGTGGTGCTGCCGGCGCCCGCGGCGGATACCGCGGCGGTCAGCGCCAAGGAGATCCAGGACTGGTACGACGCGCACCGCAGCGAGTACCGCGCGCCGGAGCGGGTGACCCTCGAATACGTGGAGATCGACGGCAGCGCGCTGCCGCTCGTGGCCGAGCCGGACGAAGCCGTGCTGCGCCAGCGCTACGAGCAGGAAAAGACGCGCTTCGTCGAGCCCGAGCAGCGCCTGGTCTCGCACATCCTCGTGCCGGTGGAAGAGGGCGCGAACGCCGCGGCGCAGAAGGCGGCGCAGGACAAGGCGCAGCAGCTCGCGCAGCAGGCGCGGCAGGCAGGCGCCGACTTCGCGGAACTGGCGAAGGCCAATCCGGGCGACCCGGGATCGGCGGCCAACGGCGGCGACCTTGGCTGGATCCGCCAGGACGGCGGCATGGTCAAGCCGTTCGAGGACGCGGTGTTCGCGGCGCAGGCCGGCAGCATCAGCGACCCGGTGAAGAGCCCGTTCGGTTGGCACGTGATCCAGCTGCGCGAGATCCAGGCCGGGCACCAGGTGCCGTTCGAACAGGTGCGCGAGACGCTGGCGCAGGAGCAGGCGCAGGCCGATCGCGAGCGTGCGTTCAACGACCTGGTCGGCGGTTTCGTCGACGAGGTCTATCGCAATCCGACCGAACTGACCGCGGCCGCGAAGCAGGCCGGTCTCGAGGTGAGGACTGCAGGCCCGATCGCGCGCGGTGAGGGCGAGGGCGTGGTCGCGATGCCGGCGGTGCAGCGTGCGGCGTTCTCCGACAGCCTCGTGCAGGACGGCACCGTCAGCGATCCGATCGAGGTCGGGCCGGACCGCAACGTGCTGATCCGCGTGGCCAGCCACGAGCCGGAGCGCGCGCTGACGGTCAACGAGGCGCGCGAACGGATCGTCGCGGCGATCCGCAGCGATCGCAGCCGCAAGCGCGTCGAGGCCGATGCGGAGGCGCTGGTCGGGAAGCTCGAGGCCGGCGAGAGCCTGCAGGCGCTGGCGGACGCGCGTTCGCTGCAGCGGCAGAACATGCTGGGCGTGCCGCGCGGCGCGCCGGTGCCCGACGCGGCCGCGGCCGAAGCCTACTTCCGCGCGCCGGTGCCGGCCGAGGGCAAGGTTTCGCCGGGCAAGGTGGCGCTGCCCGACGGCGGCTTCGTGGTGTTCACGGTGGACAAGGTCACGCCGGGCGACACCAAGGAGGCGACGGACGCCGAGCGCGACATGTTCCGGCAGCAGATGGCGGCGCTGCTGGGCCGGGAGGACGCGGAGACCATGCTGCGCGCGCTGCGCCGGCAGATGAAGGTGACGGTGGTCGAATCGAGGCTGTAACGGCTGGCATCGCGTGCACGAAAAAGCCCGGCAATCGCCGGGCTTTTTTTTCGCAGGCCGACCGGGTCTTCAGAAGTCGATCCGTTGTTATCCCGAACGCAGTGAGGGATCTCCTGCGGAGCAGGAAGGAAAAGCAGATCCCTCACTACGTTCGGGATGACAGCGTTCTGGAGTGCGCGCCGACCTGGCAGTGGATTCACTCCGACCCTTCGTCCAGCCCCGTCATGCCGAGGATGTTGTAACCGCCGTCGACATAGGTGACCTCGCCGGTGATGCCGGATGCGAGATCCGAGCACAGGAAGGCGGCGGCGTTGCCGACGTCCTCGATCGTGACCGTGCGGCGGATCGGCGAGTTCGATTCGACGTGGCCGAGGATCTTGCGGAAACCGCCGATGCCCGACGCCGCCAGGGTCTTGATCGGCCCGGCCGAGACCGCGTTGACGCGGATGCCTTCCGGGCCGAGGTTGAGCGCGAGGTAGCGCACCGTGGCCTCGAGCGCGGCCTTGGCCACGCCCATCACGTTGTAGCTCTGCAGCGCGCGTTCGGCGCCGAGGTAGCTCAGGGTCAGGATCGCGCCCTGGCGGCCCTGCATCAGCGGGCGCGCGCCCTTGGCCAGCGCGGCCAGCGAGTAGGCCGAGATGTCGTGCGCCATCGCGAAATTCTCGCGGGTCAGGCCGTCGAGGAAGCCGCCGGCGATCGCCTCGCGCGGAGCGTAGGCGATGGCGTGGATCAGGATGTCGAAGCCGTCCGGCCAGTGCTTGCCGAGATCGTCGAACAGCGCGGCGATCTGGGCGTCGTCGGTCACGTCCAGCGGATACGACGGCCCGCCCCCGAGTTTCGCGGCGGCATCCTCGACGCGCGACTTCAGCTTGTCGTTCTGGTAGGTGAAGGCGAGTTCGGCGCCTTCGCGGTGCATCGCCTCGGCGATGCCGTTGGCGATCGAACGCTGGCTGGCGATGCCGGTGATCAGTGCGCGCTTGCCTTGCAGGAAACCCATGGGTGACTCGCGTGATGGACCGGGCGCTATTCTGCCACGGCGGTCGCGGCGGTCCCCATCGCGGGCGGATCGATGGCCAGCACCATGCCCGGCTGCAGCACGCTGCGCGTGTCCAGGCCGTTGCGCGACAGCAGCTCGCTGCCGGGGATGCCGTAGCGCCTGGCGATCTTCCAGGCCGAGTCGCCGCGTGCGACGGTGTGCGTGCGCGGTGGTGCATCGATGCGGGTCGTGGCGTCGGGCACGACGTGGGCCGAGGCATCGGCCATGGCGTCGGAAATGTCGTCCTGGCCGCCGGATGCCGGTGCCGGAGCCGGCTCGCGGGCAGGCGCGGGCGGCGGCGTTCGGAGGGTAGCCACCGCGGTCGGCGCGTGCGCCGAAGGCAGGAGCACGCGCGCCGTGCCCTGGACGCGCGCGATGCGGCCGTCGCCGAAGGCCGGGTTCAGGCGCCGCAGCTGGGTGGCGTCGGCGCCGTGGCGGGTCGCGAGCGCGTCCAGCGTGGCGATGCCGGCGGGCACCTCCGCGGCGGCGAGCACCGGCACCGGGCGATCCAGCGCCTGCAGCCAGGCGTCGCGGTCGTCGGCTTCCTCGAAGATGCACGACAGCGCATGCAGCTTGCGCACGTAGGCCATCGTGATCGGCGGCATCGGCAGGGTCGCCGGGTCGGCGCTGGCCGGACGCTGGCCGGCGCGCTTGAGCGCGCCCAGCAGGCGGTACTCGCCCGCGTTGTAGGCCATGACCGCCAGCCGCCAGTCGCCGGCGAACATCCCGTGCAGGGTCCGCAGGTAGCGCACCGCGGCATCGGTCGAATCCACAGGCGACAGCCGGCCGTCGTAGCCCGGACCCACCGCCACCTTCTGGTTGCGCGCGGTGAGGGCGATGAACTGCCACAGGCCGGTGGGCCCCAGCGGCGAACGTGCGCCGGGCTTGTAGCCGCTCTCGACGAAGGGGATCAGTGCGTACTCGGTCGGCAGGTGCGCTTCGCGCAGGCGGTCGACGACGTAGCCGAACAGCGGCAGCACGTCGCTGCGCGGCGAAGCGAGCAGGCCCGGCGCATGCGCGAAATGTTGGCGCCAGCGGGCGCTGGTGCCGGGATCGCAGACCGGATCGGCCAGCCCTTCGCGGAACTTGCGGTAGATCTCGACGCCGCTGCGGGTGCCTGCGGGCAGGGCCACGGACGGCGCCGCGGGCGGGGGTTCGACGATGCGCGGCTTCGGCAGCGGCACCGCCTCGCCGTCGATGAGGATGCTGTCGGGCTGCTGCTGAGAGGGCGCCGGTGTGTCGGGGCTGTCGCCGCCCCATGCCGGCGCGGCCAGCGCGAGGGCGAGCGCAAGCCCGGCGGCGAAGCCGCTGCGCGCACTCATGCGCGGAAGCCGTCCTTCCAGCGCCGCAGTTCGGTGAAGGCTTCGACGCGGTCGCCTTCCGCCAGCGGCCGGCGCACCGCGACCGCTGCGCGCACTGCCGGCGCGTCGATGCGCAGGAACGGGTTGCAGGCGCGCTCGTCGGCGAGGGTGGTGGGCACGGTGGGACGTCCCTGGTCGCGCATGGCGATGGCCTCTTCGTGCCGGCGCCGCAGCGCCGGGTTGTCGGGATCGACCACGCGCGCGAAGGCGGCGTTGGCCAGCGTGTACTCATGCCCGCAGCAGACCCGGGTCTGCGCGGGCAGGGCGGCCAGCCGGTCGAGGGAGCCGAGCATGTCGCGGGGCGTACCTTCGAACAGGCGACCACAGCCGAGGCTGAACAAGGTGTCGCCGCAGAACAAGAGGCCATGGCCCAGGAATGCGATGTGGCTCACGGTATGGCCGGGGACGGCGAGGACTTCGAAGGCCCAGGGGCCGACCTCGACCCGCTGGCCGTCGCCGACGGGATGGTCGACGGTCCCGATCCGCTCGTCCTCCGGGCCGAACACCGGCACCCCGGGCCAGCGTCGGAGCAGGTCCGGCACGCCGCCGACGTGGTCGGCATGGTGGTGGGTCAGCAGGATCGCCAGCGGCGCTGGAGCGCCTTCCGCGGCGGCCAGGACCGGCCCCGGCTCGCCGGGATCGACCACCAGCCAGCGGCCGTCGTCGTCGGCCAGGCGCCAGATGTAGTTGTCCGACAGGGCCGGGAGTGGGCTCAGCTGCATCGGTGGGAATGTCCGGCTGCCCGTAGAATGTCGACCATGCCCTCGATGTCGCCGACCCGTCAATCCGGGCAAACGATCCATGACTGGTTCCTGTCCGACGCCGGACAGGCCGTGCTGGCGAGCGAGGAGGACGCGGTCGCGCAGGCCCTGTCCGACCGTCCCGGCATGCCCTGGCTGTGGTGCGGGCCCGGGCCGCGCGACACTGCGGACCTCGCCGGGCGCGGCCTCTACCTGTCCCCGGACGGGGAGCAGTGGCGCGGGCGGATCGCCTGCGGCCTGCCGCTGCCCCTGCCCAGCGAGGCCTTCGGCGCGGTGGTGCTGCAGCATGTCGCGCGTCCGTCCGGGCCGTGCGGCCAGGGCTTGCTGGAGGAAGCGGCCCGGCTGCTGGTCTCAGGCGGCCGGCTGTGGCTGTTCCTGCTCAATCCGCTGGCGCCGTACCGCTGGCGCTGGCGCGGAACCGGCATCACCGCCTCCGAGCCGCTGGCCTGGCGGCGCCGCCTGCGTGCGGCCGGGCTGGTGCCGGACGCGGTCTCTCAGGGCCTGGGTCCGGGCTGGTCGCAGCGGGTCTCTCCGCTGCCGCAGCAGGGCGCGGGCCTGCGCGCGGGCTACCTGCTGCGCGCCGAAAAGCGCGTGCTGCCGCTGACGCCGATGCGGCAGCGGCAGGCGCTGCGCCTGGGTCAGGGCATGCCGGCGTGAGCGTCGGGATCCACACCGACGGCGCCTGCCTCGGCAATCCCGGCCCCGGCGGCTGGGCGGCGCTGCTGCGCTACGGCGAGCAGGAGCGCGAGCTGGTCGGCGGCGAGCCGCTGACGACCAACAACCGCATGGAGCTGATGGCCGCGATCGTCGCGCTGGAAACCCTGACCCGGCGCTGCGAGGTGGTGCTGCACACCGACTCGCAGTACGTGCGCAAGGGCATCACCGAATGGATGCCGAACTGGGTGCGCCGCGGCTGGAAGACTGCCGGTGGCGACCCGGTCAAGAACCGCGACCTGTGGGAGCGCCTGCACGCGGCCAGCCAGCGCCACGCCATCGACTGGCGCTGGGTGAAAGGCCACGCCGGCGATCCCGACAACGAGCGTGTCGACGTGCTGGCGCGCGACGAGGCGATCCGGCAGCGGGCGGCGGCATAGCGATGGTCGCGCGAGATCCCTCCCTCCGGTCGGGATGACACCCGAGCGTTTTCCGAATCCCCAATCCCCAATTCCGAATCCCCGCCCTCATGCGCCACATCATCCTCGACACCGAAACCACCGGCCTGGAATGGAAAAAGGGCAACCGCGTCGTCGAGATCGGCTGCGTGGAGCTGATCGAGCGGCGGCCGAGCGGGCGCACCTACCACCAGTACATCAACCCCGAGCGCGAGTTCGAGCCCGGGGCGCAGGAAGTGACCGGATTGACGCTGGAGTTCCTCGCCGACAAGCCGAAGTTCGCGCAGATCGCCGACGAGTTCCTCGCCTTCGTCGACGGCGCCGAGCTGGTGATCCACAACGCCGCGTTCGACATGGGCTTCCTCGAACACGAACTGTCGCGGCTGGGCGACGGCTACGGCCGCCTGCGCGAGCGCGTGACCGTGCAGGATTCGCTCGAGCTGGCGCGCCAGCGCTACCCCGGCCAGCGCAACTCGCTGGACGCGCTGTGCAAGCGGCTCGGGGTCGACAACTCGCACCGGCAGCTGCACGGGGCGTTGCTCGATGCGCAGCTGCTGGCCGAGGCCTGGCTGGCGCTGACCGCGGGGCAGGGCGAGATCGGGTTCGCCGCCGCGGAATCGTCCGCGAGTGCGCGGGCCAGCCGGGCTGCGATCGTTCCGGTCGCCACCGGGCCGCGGCCGTCGATCGTGGTGCCGGCGGAGGACCTGGAATTGCACCAGGCGCGCGTTGAGGCGATCCGCAGGAAGGCGGGGCGCTGCGTGTGGGATGTCGAGGTGCCCGTGGCGGAGATCGCTGCCGGCTGACGCTTGCGCGCCGGGCCCGGGCGGAATGTCTTGTCCGGGCAGACTGTCATTCCGAGCGTCGCGAGGAATCTGCTTCTACTGCCATTCGGGAGCAGATTCCTCGCTACGCTCGGAATGACAATCGTCACGGGAGAACGACGATTGTCCCCGTCGAAATAACTCGTCTTCGGTGAACGACGATCGTCTCTTGTCGGACGCTCTCGCGTCTCCTCGCGTCTCAGTGGCTGCGCACCAGCACCACGGTGACGTTGTCCGAGCCGCCGCCGTCGAGCGCGGCCGCGACCAGCCCGTCCACGCATTCCTGCGCGCTGCACTCTGTGTGCGCGAGCACGCGCGAGATGCCGCCGTCGTCGACTTCCTCGGTCAGGCCGTCGCTGCACAGCAATAGCTGCGTGCCGGGGCCCAGTTCGCCTGACAGCGTCTCCACGTTCAGCGCCTGCGGTTCGGTCACGCCCAGCGCCTGGGTCACCACGTTGCGGTGCGGGTGGCTGCGCGCCTGGTCGATGCTGATCGCGCCCTGGGCGATCAGCTCCTGCACGTAGCTGTGGTCCTGCGACAGCTGCGCGAGCTTGCCGTCGCGCCACAGGTAGGCGCGGCTGTCGCCGACCCAGGCCACCTCGAAGCGGTTGCCGACCACGCGCGCGGCCACGACCGTGGTGCCCATCGGCAGCGCGTCGTTGCGCTGGCGGGAGGCGCGGATGATTTCCTCGTCGGCGATCCGGATCGCCTGCGGCAGTGGTGTGCCCTGGCGGGTCTCGCGCACGATCGTCTCGCGCGCAAGCGCGCTGGCGACCTCGCCGTACTCGTGTCCGCCCATGCCGTCCGCCACCAGCCACAGCCCCAGTTCGCTGTCGCCGTAGTAGGTGTCCTCGTTCAGCTCGCGGCGCAGCCCGACGTGGGTGAGATGTCCGAATTCGATCATGCGTGACCCGTCGGGTTCGGGCGGACTCGTGGCTCTTGGGCTGGATAACGCGGAAACACCCGGCTGCAGGTCAGGAGGATCGGCATGATCTTGCGCGGGCCCGGCGGGGGGACCGGGACGTGCGGGGAAAACTAGCAGAAGGCCGGTGAACGGCGTGACGGACGCCTTGAAGCGACCGACATCCCGGGTTCAGGGGCGCAGGGTCAGCGAATGGACCGTGGGGCCGGGCAGGAACGGGGTCGGCCGGCCATGGACCCAGTCGTCGTGGCCGGCGCCCCAGAACGGCGACAGCGGGTGCCCGCTCTGGCCGCCGGGCATGTGCATGAAGCCGTCGGCCTCGCGACCCGGCGAGACCACCATGCGCTCGGACGCGCCGAAGGCCGGCCCCTGCACCCGCGGCATCATCGAATCGCCCGGCAGCGGGTCGGCGGGCATGCACAGCAGGCGCTTGCCGAGCGGGATCGCGCCCGCCAGCGGGTGGCAGATCGCGGCGGTGTTGAGCTCGCCCCAGGTGCGCTCGCGCAGCGAGCCCTTTGCCGCGAGCTCGTCGCGGACTTCCTTCGCCGCGTCCTCCAGCAGCGCGTCCCACGATGCGAACCGGCGCGGCAGCAGGTGCGCCGGCCGCTGCTGCACCAGCGGCCAGGCGACGCCTTCGAACTGCTGCAGCCAGGGCGCCGCGAACTCCGCGCCCATGGTCGCGCGGGCCGGCGCCATCAGTCCGTCGAGCAGGCGCGCATGCACTGCATGGCGCCAGGCGCGGACGATGCGATAGCTGGCCGAATCGGCGCTGGCGCGTCCCTGCCAGTCGCTGGCGGCCCCGGCGAGTTCGCGCAGCGCCGGGGAGGCGTCGTCGGTGCCCAGCGAACGCAGCAGCTCCCACCAGCGCGTCATCAGGATGGCGCGGTCGTCGAGCTGGATCGCGAGCAGGTCGCGTTCGGTGAAGCGGTCCTTCGCCCGCAGGCCGTCGCGGATCTGCCGCTGGCGCGCACCGAGGTCGTAGCCGCCGTCGCCGATGCGGGCGAGGTCACCGCCGGAGACGACGCGGCTGTTGGCGGTCCACAGGCGCGTGGCGTCCGGCGAGCGGAGGATGGGCGATGCCGCCGTATCGATGCGCCAGGGGCGACACGGTTCGATGGACTGGCCTTGCGACGGGAGCCCCGGGCCTTGGTCCGGGGCCGGAGCGGGAGCGGATGCATTGGCGACGAGATCGCGGGTCGGGCACCCGTCGCTGCGCCCGGGCAGCGGACCCAGCAGGCGCCACGCGATGTTTCCGCCGGAATCGCCGATCACCAGGTTCTGCGTCGGGACCGCGGTGCGGTCGGCGAGGGCCAGCGCGGCGTCGAGGTCGGCGGCGCGCGCGAAATCCATCAGGCCGAGGTTGACCGAGCCAGGCATCTGCGCGGTCCAGCGCAGCGACAGCACCTTGCCGTCGGCGAGTTCGTGCAGGATCGGTCCCCAGCGGGTCTCGCGGATTTCGAGTTCCACGGGTTCGGCGCCGGCGACCTGGATGTGTTCGACCTGGGTTTCGACCGGCGCGCAGGGATGTTCCGCGTCCCCGCCGTCGGCAGGTGCTTCGGCGCAGGGCGTTTCCAATGCCCAGTCGAGGTAATCGCCGTAGCTGTTGGTGTAGCCCCACGCGACATGCCCGTTGCTGCCGACGATGACCGCCGGCAGGCCCGGCAGGGTGACGCCCTGCACGTCGACCTTGCCGCCCGGCGCCGCCGCGTCCGGCCAGCGCAGTCGTGCGCGGAACCACAGGTTGGGCGCGCGCAGGCCCAGGTGCATGTCGTCGGCGACGATCGCGCGGCCATCCGCGGTCAGCGCCCCGGAGACCGCGAAGTTGTTGCTGCCGGGAAAGGAATCGGTCGCCGCAGGCGACCAGCCGATGCCTCTCTCCCGAGCTGCGGGAGAGAGTGCAATCGCCCCCGTGTCCTCCACGTCGGACTGCTCCGGGGTCGGCAAGGTGCGCAGGTCGACCTCGTCGGCGGACGGCAGCCGTGCGTCGCCAACCGCCTCGCCGAACAGCGGCGCGTCCCAGCTGCTGCCCGGATGGGTCAGCAGCGCGAACAGCGCTTCGGGCAGGTGAGGCTGCAGCTTCCACAGCGCCAGCTCGCGCGTGTTGCCCGCGTCCTGCAGGTCGAAATACATCGCGTAGCCGGCGAGCGCGGTGTCGGCCGGCAGCCACGGCTGCGGCTGCTGGCGCAGCAGCAGGTAAGGCCACGGCCGTGCGCGCAGCGCCGCCAGGCCGGCGTTGACGCCGTCGGCGTAGGCCTGCAGCTGCGGCAGCTTGTCGCCGGCGATCGCGTCGAGGTGGGCGCTGACGCGGGCGCGCATGCGGTGCGTGCGGTGGCGCTTGTCGAGGTCGAGCGCGATCGCGCCGAACAGCCCGGACAGTTCGCCCGCCGAGGTGCGCCGCAGCAGGTCCATCTCGAAATAGCGCTCCTGCGCATGCACGTAGCCCAGCGCGCGCAGGGCGTCGGTCTCGTTCGCGGCGTCGATGGTGACCACGCCCAGCACGTCGCGCTGGATCGTGACCGGCGAGGCCAGTCCCGCCAGCGCGATTTCGCCCTCCAGCGCCGGCAGGCTGCCGCGCAGCAGCCACCAGGCCGCGAGCGCGAGCGCCACGATCACGGCCAGCACGGCGATCAGGACGCGCTTGAGCCACTTGCGCATGGAAGCTTCCCCTGTGGAGTCGGTCGATTCTAGTGGCGAGGGCGCTTGCCGGGCGCCGTGCGGCGGGTAAGCGGCCGGGTAAATCGGGCTGCGATTGCAACTGATTCCGATTAGAACATCGCCGCCGGGCTTCGGGCAGGATAGTCACCATCATTTCCGTCCGGAGCCGACCGCCATGAAGGGCCAACCCGAAGTCGTCGACTACCTGAAGTTCCTGCTGCGCGGCGAGCTGGCCGCGCGCGACCAGTACTTCCTGCATTCGCGGCGCTACGAGGACCTCGGCCTCAATGCGCTGCACGCACGCATCAACCACGAGATGGAGGAGGAGACCCAGCACGCCGACGCGCTGCTCCGGCGGATCCTGTTCCTCGAGGGCGATCCGGACATGCGTCCCGATGCCTTCGAGCCGGGCAAGACCGTGGAGGAGATGCTGCGCAAGGACCTCGACCTCGAGTACAAGGTCCGCGAGAACCTCGCCAGGGGCGTCGAGCTGTGCGAGAAGCACGGCGACTACGTCAGCCGCCAGATCCTGGTGGCGCAGCTGGCCGACACCGAGGAAGACCACACCTGGTGGCTGGAGAAGCAGCTGCGGCTGATCACGATGGTCGGGCTGGAGAACTACCAGCAGGCGCGGATGGGCGAGGATCCGTCGCCGGGCTGACGTCCGCGGAAGCTCACTCCCGCGCGAAATGCCCGAAATCGCGGTAGATCCTCCGGGATGCGCCACTACGCGCCCCCGTGGGAGCGCCTTCAGGCGCGATTGCCGGAGAAGTGGCTGCCAGAGCGCGAGTCGCGGCTGAAGCCGCTCCTACGGCTTGCGGTCCAGCCGGTAGACCGCGGTGTGCAGTGCGGTCACGCCCTCGGCCTGGAACGACGGTTCGTCGGCGAGGATGTCGCGACGCTCCAGCCTCTCGACCGACCAGTCGGGATCGAAACGCGCGTGCACTTCCGGCTCCCCGACCGGGAACGGCGGTCCGTCCTTTTCCGTTTCGGAAAACTCCAGCGTGACCAGCAGGCCGCGGCAGCCCGCCGGCAGGCGTCGCCAGGTGCTGTTGGCGTAGGTTTCGCGCATCTCCGGCGGCAGCGCGATCAGAGCGGCGCGGTCGTAGACGCCGGCGCAATCGGCGAGCAGCGCGGCGGGAATCGCGAAGGCGTCGCCCTGGACGAGCTCCCACGGCCCGGCGACGTAATGCGTGCCGGCCGGACCGGCGTGCGTGGACGGCGCGAGCCCACGCTCGTCGAAGAACTGGGCGATCGCCAGCTCCGACAGCTCGATGCCGAGTACGCGATGCCCCTGTTCGGCGAGCCAGACCATGTCCAGCGATTTGCCGCACAAGGGGACGAACACGCGGCTGCCGGGGGCGAGGCGGAGCGATTCCCAATGTTGCGTCAACAGCGGCAGCGGCGTGTCGCGGTGGAAGCCGATGCGATTGCTGTGCCAGCGGTCGTGCCAGAAATCCGGCTTCATGGTGATTTTCGTCTTTTGCGAAGTTTCTACTGTCATCCCGAGCGCAGCGAGCAACTGTCTTGATCAGTTGGCGGCAGTAACCGCCATCTGATCGCGCATTTTGGCGTTCAGGATGACCAGCAGCTTGCGCATGGCGGCGACCAGGGCCACCTTGGCGACCTTGCCCTGTGCACGCAGGCGCTGGTAGAACGTCCGCATTTTCG
>Ga0160439_1000585_pt1 | contig 15015 bp, 13 predicted proteins | sample HID1975M_E0MG_FD_108201 | JGI IMG/M metagenome (GOLD analysis project Ga0160439, IMG submission 108201) | Enriched soil microbial communities from UW Madison campus, WI, USA - HID1975M_E0 MG | ecosystem: Environmental > Terrestrial > Soil > Unclassified | place: USA: Madison, Wisconsin... | reverse complement strand
TTCACCCAGTGTGACTTTCGCGGTACCCGCCACCACAATCCAGTGCTCGGCGCGGTGGTGGTGCATTTGCAAAGACAAGCCTTCGCCCGGTTTCACGGTGATGCGTTTCACCTGGTAACGCTCACCTTCGTCGATAGAGTCGTATTTGCCCCACGGACGGTACACTTCGCGGTGGTTATGGTGTTCGTGGCGGCCATCGGCAATAAGTTTTTCAACAACTTTCTTTACGTACTGGACGTGGTTTTTATCTGCAACTAACACTGCATCCTTAGTCTGCACTACGACCAAGTTATTAACACCTACTGCAGCCACAAGACCAGACTCTGCATAAATATAGCTATTATTAGAATCAATGTTGATGACATCACCATGATACACATTGCCTTCCGGGCTTTTAGCACTAATATCCCACAAAGAAGACCAGGAACCTACATCGCTCCAGCCCGCATCCATCGGCACCACCACCGCATCAGCAGTTTTTTCCATCACGGCGTAGTCGATAGATTCATCCGGGCAGGCCAGGAACGCCGCTTCGTCAACGCGCACAAAATCCAGATCCGGGTCGATATTCTCCATCGCCTTTTCACAGGCGTCGAGAATATCCGGGCGGTACTTGCCAAGCTCTTCCAGATATCTGTCAGCCCGAAACAAGAACATACCGCTGTTCCAGTAATAATCGCCGCTGAGAACATAAGCCTCGGCATTGGTTAGATTTGGTTTTTCGACGAATTGGTCTACCTCAAATGCATTCTTTACATTGTCTCCAGTAAAGGTATTACCGCGTTTTATATATCCATAACCAGTTTCAGGAGCTGTTGGCACAATACCAAAGGTAACTAATTTTCCCTGCAGGGCACATGGAATGGCAGCTTGAATAGATGCTGTAAAAGCATTGCAATCGACTATTGCATGGTCAGCGGCAAGAACTAGAAGTAACGTCTCTGCTGGGTTGCTGTTATCTTGGCGTGTTGCTATTGCAGTCAACGCAACTGCAGGTGCGGTATTTCTTCCGCATGGTTCTAGAATTATGTTACTTGCTAGGCTATTAATTTCTCGGAGCTGTTCTGCGACGATGAAACGCTGAATCTCGTTACAGATGACATAAGGAAGAGAAACGGGTAAATCTACTAGCCGCAAAATAGTAGATTGAAGCAATGTCGAATCGCCAATCAACTTTAAAAATTGTTTCGGGTATTGTGTCCGGGAGAGAGGCCATAGGCGGGAACCATTACCACCAGCCAAGATTACTGGTTTTATGTCAACCATGCTCAGGTACCTCTTCAATAATATCTCTAACCCAGTTGTCAATAAAATATTTGGTGTAAATTTCTGCAGGGAGGGCTACGTGATCTAAATTTAAAAACTCAGAAATAACCTGATTATTTATATCTGTATCAACAATCAAGACATTTGATTTACTAAAAAAATCATAATTTTGGGCATTTTTATTAGTGGTTATTAATTTGCGCTGACATGCAATTGACTCAATTGTCCGCATAGTTAACCCCTGTTGCTTCGGATGAGCAATATCAATAATTGCCTTCGAAGATTTTAATATATTGATTACGTCTTTACGATTCAAAGGCACAAAAGACACATCATTTTGTTTCATGCCAGAAAGTTCTTTGAAGAAAAACTTCTTCATGAAAAATACTATTTTCCCAGGGCAATAAAAGAAAGTAAAACAGCTATGCCCTTGTGCAATATCATTTACAAGTTTAAAACGTGAGGAGTGCGCAGTGCCAACAAATGAAACCTCGTAAGACTCAGAACCATCTATGGGGTCACAAATATAATCAGGAACATAGAAGAGAGGTTTAAATTTTATATTATAGTTGTGGGCATCATGTGGATCAAAAGTAAAAAAAACATCTGCACAAGGAATCAATTTTACTGAGTTTATCTTATTTTCAAAAGAGTCCCACATATACACAATAACCTTCTCGCATTTCTTTTTAAAATACGAGACTATGTCAGGCGTTATACACTCAGGGTTGATAATGAAGAGCAAATCATAGTGTTCATCTGTACTATCATAAATTTCTTTATAGTATTTTTTAATAGCTGAATTAGTAAGAATACTTAGTCCAAGCCGAACCAACGATTTACCAACCACGCCACGAAAAGGACGCTCATCATAAAGCCTTACTGTATACCCATTTCTTTCGATTGCATTTTTTATCTCAGAGTCATAGGAGAAAAAAGACGGGCAAATTAATAGACATTTTTTTGGTTCAGACACGCTCCCATTCCCCACTATCTTTATTATACATTTTAACTATCTTTGCAGGTGCTCCAGCGATAACACAAAAATCAGGAAAGTGGCCTCTTACGACTGAATTTGCACCAACAATGCATTGCTCACCTAAGATAGTACCGGCCTGTATAGCAACCCCCATGCCAATAAAGCAATTACGGCCAATAATAGTATCCTTACAAATTAGATCTTGGCGCGGGATAGATATACCAATATTTTGATATTGGTGATCAATTGAAGTTATATAAACATTTGCTGTAATTAACGAACCTTCACCAACAACCAGTCTGGCACCTGATGTAATATGAACATTTTGAGCAATCGAAACATCATCTTCGAGGATAATAATTCCATTACCATGAGTCTCAAACCTACCACCGGGGAAAATCCTTACATGCCGCCCCACCGAAACATTACGTAACCCTTTAAAAAATAATGGAAACGCGAAAAATGAAGGAAATTTAATGGATTTTAAAAAAAGAGATAAAAAAATAGCAGAGATGAACCATTTTATTTTGAATATCATCTTCTACCTCTCAACGCCACAATTAAAACCCTACGAATATACTTCAACTTAAAATATAAAAATAACGAAAGATAAAATGGTAGTGATATAGCTCCTGCGGAATACAATTTTTTTAGCATAGTGCAAGCCCCCTCCTCCATTTTTTTGATGTTCGACGATAAACCTGATGCCCCAAAATTATGCTTTCCTCCGCCTGTCGTGACCGTCGATTCGGGATGGTAGTAAAACCCTCCCTCCTGGTAACATAATCTGACCCAAAGGTCGGCATCTTCACTGTGCGTCATAGTCTCATCATAAAGACCAACATTTAATAAACTCTGCCTGCGAATTAAAGCTGTCGAAGTCTGAGGAAACATCTTTATGAGTAATTCAGCTAAAGAAGCCCTATGCAGTTGAAGTATCTTACGCCCCAAAATTGATAGCACTTCGTTATTTCGCGCTGTACCAATAAAGTTGGATTGTGGTATGTACGTTTGAATTAGTGATATTTGAAGGGCAAGCTTTCCTTCTTCCCAAATATCATCCGCATCTAAAAATGCAATCCAATCATATTGAGCTTTCATTATTCCAAAATTACGAGCTCTTGAAACCCCACCGTTAGGTATTGTATAAACCGTTAACATTTCAAGATCATTTAATTGTTTAAATCTTTGTATAGCATTCAATGTATCATCGGTGGAGCCATCGTTAACAACGATAATTTCCATCGTACAAATTTTGTTACGCAGCACAGATTGAATTGCTTCTATTATTGTATGAAATCCATTATATACCGGAATTATGACTGATACATTCATTTTAAAATACTCATCCAGATATTTGTTATTTTTTCATCGTTCCATGATTTTGATGATCGGTACGAACTTTCAATATATTTTTCACGGAGTTCATCATCATTAATTAAACCGACAAGAAGGGAAACAAACTCATCTTCAGCATCAACTGGAACCAAAAAACCATTTTCAGCATTAATAATGTCGCGAGGTCCAGATGGACAATCAAATGAAATGACTGGCAAGCCAAATGATATTGCTTCTAACAACACCATGCCAAATCCTTCACTGCGGGATGTTAAAACAAATATGGAAGAATCTAAATAATACCTTTCAATATCGCTGGTGGCGGCGTGAAGTTCTACACTTCGTTCTAGTCCATTTTCATAGATTGCCGCAGATAACGTTTCATTGAGCTCTCCGCTTCCAACAATCCTTAAAACCCAGTTGATTTGAACTTGCTCTAAAACTTTTTTCCACATATTAATAAGCTTTAAGTGCTGCTTATCTGGAGTTAATCGCCCAACACATAGAACATTTTTAGTACCGCAGTTAACTTTTTCGTAAGATAACTTGGGCCTATAATGCGGTGTGTATTGCACTGGGAAATCCATATTCTTATAAAAGGCATAATCTGCAGTTGTCGGAACGCAATATGCATAACATCTTTTGTACGTGTGTTTCCTAATGAATTTATAAACACTATTATAATTATTGTTTGCACCATGCTCACTAATTATTATTTTATTAGGATTGCATCCGCTTATTAACATTTGGAGATGGTCTAATGGGTGCGTAACATAGATATAGTCATATGTATTATTTTTAATCTCATCACGCAACCGAATATTGACTTTAAAAAATCTAACAGCAGTTTGAATCACACGAATGAATCTGTTATTCATATTAATCTTGAAACTACAGCCTAAACTCTTCTTAGTGACATCATTATTTATGTTATAAAAGGATTTTTTATTATCATAAGTTAATATTGTACAATTGTACGCCAAACTTAAATTATTAGCAATCGTGGATACTACTCTTTCTATACCTCCAGCAGGTTCCATTGAAGGTATAACAAACAATATATTTTTCATTAATCTTCTCTTTAGCATTTTCTTCTAGACATCAACGCAATTATTCTCCAGATAATAACCGACTGAAAAAGTATCGATAACTCCCAAATATCAGAAGAAAGAAGTGTCATATAAATCACGATAAAGAAAGCCGTAATCCTATACGAATTATTTACGACCGGCATCAAATAGTATATTACTGATAAAATAAATAATAAAAAAACAATATTAATTGTGGCTACCAGAGCATTATTCGCTGTTAAAAATGATAAAAAACCAGGCAAGCCCATAAATATACTATAGTCTGCATTGGGGCCAATAACACCCACATTAAAAACTTCAGATGGTGAGACTGAATTAATCAAGTGCAAACCAGTTAATCTTTCAAGAAAAATACCAAAGGAAAAGTAATCCGAAACCCTATTTGATATAAATTCGTGAGAAGTGATGTATAAATATGATGATACTGAAGATACTCGACCAACCAAAAGAGAAGTGATCTCATCTATGTTAAACGCTACACCACGACCTTCATTTCTTAAAGAATATATAAACGTTAGAAAATCAATAATTGGGCCGAGTAGAACTACTGGAGTTAAAAATAAAAGTAAGTATAAGGTATTGTTAATTTTATAATTTGCTAATATATATATAGTTAATGCTATCGCCGCTATCAAATACCCCTGCAATGACTGTTGCCTATATCCATAGAACACCACTATGGAAACACATACCAAAAATTTTTTTAAATTTATCCGGGAAAAAGAAAGTAATGCTAACATTGCCAGTGGACTAAATTTACTTGCTATTTTCACAAGAAAACCAGCAGTGCCAGGGATTGCTTCTTGTCCAATTTTATTTGCACCACAAGCAAGAGTTACAATACCAACAAATATGAAGACATAAAAAATTACATTCTCAAAATTATATTGCTCATAATTAATTACGTCTATTTTATTAACCAACTTTAACATCATATATATAACTAATAGCGGTACTGCATAAGCAAATAAAATAATGAATGGTTCGCTGATAGACATATTATAATTTTCACTGCGGAAGTCACCTAACAACTTCCCAGTTGAGAAAATAAAATATAAAGATAAAATTATTGGAGAAAAATATAAGAAGACAACAAAGGAGTTAACTTTTTTCATGAGATAATTTCTCTCGTATTATATTCGCGTATCCTTCAGGTCTCATGATTTGTTGGACTCGATTCAATACATTCCGATAAGCATTTAAAAGTTCCTGGTTATTGCTAATATGTTCAATAGCAGATGCCATTTCATACAAATTATCACATAAAATCCCAAACTCTCCATATAGTTTAAAATAGCTTTCAAGCTTTTTATTTCTCAGTGCTATAATAGGAGTGGAAAAGGATATGCAGTCAGCAAAAACACCACTAGAAACAAGATCATATTTTTGAGCGTTACCGACATTTGAATTAAACAACAAAGCAACATCTATTTTCTTAACATGCTCAAAAAATACGGCGCGAGGAATAAGAGACTCGCTCAGCAATCCTCTGCAATAATGTATAACATCTGAAGATTGATCATATTCAAAACTACCATCACTAACCCCAACTGTGACTAATGAAATACTATGCATAGATTTTTTTTGTAATAACATAGCGAGATCATAAATATTCTCACTTCCTTTATCTCTAGACTGAATACCGAAAGTACCGAACGTTATACATGAAAATTCTTTGGAGGTTTTGTTTGAAATATTTTGAATAGGGTGTTCAATATGTAAGAATTTTCTATTTGAATACATCCCTATAAGGATGTCATGAATAGGGGCATTAATACATATGAAATTAACTCTGCCAAATTTAAAAGCTATATTGATAAATTTAGCACCTATCTTTTGTCCAAGGCCAGTTGCATTTTTTAAATAACCAAGCTCACCATGCATAAATACATATAGGTCGCCTCGGTAAAATAAACTGGCCAGACTTAAAAACAAATAATGAAATGGTGTTGCGGAAAGAAAAATTATTTTTTGTTTAGAACGACTATTTGTCATTAAAATTTTAGCGGTGTAAAAGGTTGATTTTATCCAAAAATAGAACTTAGTTCGTGCTACTTTAACTTTACGCACATGGATATTTTTAGGAATATCATCAAGCAAAACTGAATCTTCTGATAAGAAGCAATCAATATTTTTCATTACTGATGATAGTGCTTTTAGTGTAAGATCGTTGAAAACTTGATGTTCTTCTTTCTTCCTGATTAAATCGACAACAATTACTTTTTCAGTTTGCATTTTTTAAATCTCTATAAACTTCCAACGGCCATTTCCAATTATTATAAGCCATCTGAACAAATAATTGTGATGCAATAACTCCTAGCACACCACATTTAAATATGGCTGAGCTACATAATGAAAGTAAAAATATAGAAATCCCACTAATTAACATACTTTTCAAAAACACAACTTTGTTTTTGGTTGTTAAGTAAGACGCACATATGGAATAGTTCATTTCAAACATTGCTGTAATCAAATACAATATTAAGAGATAAGTTTCTAAAAGTTGGGTATGTTTTGTGAAAAATGATAAAAAATAATTCCCAAACAAGATCAGAAAAATAGCTGATAATATATATATGCCATTAGCTATTGATAATGATTTTACAACAATACCAACTATCGTTTTCTTGTTACCTAAAGCTTGCTCAGCATTAAGTCTTGGTAGATTTAGACCAAAAAGCATAGATGCGACAATAACAATAACAATCGTTATCTGTACTGTAAGACCGTAGCTAGCCGCAGCTTCTAAGCCAACAAAACTTGATACTATCAGAACACCTGCACGAACAGTAAAATAATTACCTAACTGAACCAAACCCATATCACGCGCACTTTTCCATATATGGCTGGTGATTTCATTACAAGTCGACATTGGGGCATTTTTTTTATCATAACTATGTTCTACGGTAAAAATGGCACGGCGAACCATGACTCTATCAATGATGACGGAGACAAAAGCGGCTATTGCCAATGAAATAATACCATGGCCCAACATTAATAATGGGATACCAACTATTAAAAATATTAACTTTGTAACAACAATTATTTTATTTAATTCCGTTTGATCTCCACGTCCCTTCAAGAGCGAGTTATAATAACCAAAATACAATTGAATTGTTATGCTGAGTCCATAAAGACTCCAGCATATCATAATCCATTTCAGGTTATAATTACCATTCAACGTGGATAAATAGTAGTTACCACCAATTAATATTGCTATAAGCGATAAGAGTGAAATCCTGGTGTATATTTTTTTTGCTGAATAAAAAACACTATTTAATAAGCTTTTATCAACAATTCCATGTTTACACTCTGGTATTTCATTGTATTTTATATTAGTTGCGCCAGAGTATACATAAGAGACAAATCGAGAAACGGTAGGAAGCAATCCAAATTCAAGTAACTGAATCAATCCTGCCATAGCAGTAAACACATACCATAGTCCTAATTCCTCCTTTGATAAGTAAATAAGAACAAATGGTAAGAGAAGTAAACTGGATGCAATGTTCAAAAACTGGGATATGTATCCCCAAATTACATCTTTTCGCTTAACTATGTGTTTCATCTACTTTGCCCATTTCTATTTTAAATTGATCTATTATATCTGATAGATCTTTCAACACAGAACTTGGGCTATACTCTGGAATAATTGCTCTAAGCTTACTGATGTCAGTAATAGGAAATATTTCTTTATTTTCCGGCAAACTATGCCAATTGACCTTACAACCCGTTTTTGAAGTTAATATTGCAGCAATATCTTCAGCTGTTACATTCACTCCAGAGGCTATATTGTAAATCTGTCCATTAGCATCATCTTTGTTGCTTAGCGTTATGCATGTATTTGCCACATCCGAAACTAATACATAATCCTTTGCATAGCTTTTATCTATATACATATCAATAACACCATTATTTATGGCGTTTCGTGTAATTGATGGTAAAAATAGAGGGCTTTGCAGTGCTAAACCATAAATATTACTTGGTCTCACAATTATAACGTTTCGTCCACTATTTAAACATAACTCCTCTGAGAGCAGTTTAGTCAGGTTAAATAAGCGCCTGTTATCTCTAGTGACCACATTCACATCCGCACTCTCAAGTGATGAAGCGTTGTTCATATAAACTCGAGTGGAAGAAATATATACAAGCCTGTCGAAATAAGCTGTAGTAAGTACTTTCGATAGAAACTCACTATTTGCATAAAAAACATCAAAAGGAGAATTTTTACAATCACCATTCCCAGAGCAATAAATCACAGTACCTAGATCTTTTTCGAAAATATCAGGGTCATCACGCTTCGGCGTAAAAACTTCATGGTCTTGTGACTTCAATTTTGATACAACTTCACTTCCTACAAAACCACTGCTACCTAACACTGTATATTTAGTCACGTTACCATCCAGTTATAATATTTTCTCTAATTTCACTAAATTCCGGTAATACGGCATCCTTTCCTGATAGAATTGGGTCATCTATAGGCCATTTAATCGCAATAGTTGGATCATTCCAGATAATGCCCCCCTCGTCTCCTGGGGTGTAATAGTCTGTACACTTATATAGAAAATCTGCCTCATTACTTAGCACGCAAAAACCATGAGCAAATCCAGGTGGTATGTAAAATTGTTTTTTATTTTCCTCACTCAATATAACAAATTCATATTCACCAAATGTTTTAGAAGTTGGCCTTAAATCCACTGCTACATCAAAAACCTCACCCTTTGTAACTGTTACTAGTTTGCCTTGAGGTCTATTTTTTTGAAAATGTAAGCCTCGAAGTACTCTTTTGTGAGAGCTTGAACGATTGTCCTGTACAAAATCTAATTCTATACCTATTTCCTTGTAACGACGGCCATTATAAAGCTCATAGAAATAACCTCTATCATCTTCAAATACCCGGGGTTCAATTGTCAAAACACCTTCCAGTCGACATTCAATAACATTCATTTTTCATTCACTTAATTAAGTCAAGAAGATATTTACCATAATCTGTTTTAGACAATTGTTTGCCTATTTTTTTTATAGAATCACGATCTAACCATTCATTGTTATAGGCAATTTCTTCTAAACAGGCGATTTTATATCCTTGTCGTTTTTCAACTGTTTGAACAAATTGAGATGCCTCTAATAGTGAATCATGAGTACCTGTATCTAACCAAGCAAAACCGCGACCTAATTGCTCAACCTTCAATGACCCCATTGATAAATATTCTCTATTGATAGAGGTTATTTCTAATTCACCACGTTCGGAAGGTTCAACTTTTTTAGCAATTTCTACAACACGATTATCATAAAAATATAAACCAGTAACTGCCCAATTTGACTTTGCGTGCTTAGGTTTTTCTTCAATAGATATTGCATTGTAGTTTTCATCAACTTCAACCACACCAAAACGTTCGGGATCTTTAACTTTGTAACCAAATACGGTTGCGCCATCTAAAGTATGAATGGCATTATGTAATTGCTTACCAAATGACTGTCCAAAGAATACATTATCACCCAATACCAGACACACGTTATCGTCGCCGATAAATTCTTCGCCAATAATAAATGCTTGCGCTAACCCCTCAGGTTTATCCTGTATTTTAAATATTAGATTAATACCAAATTTCTTACCATCACCAAGTAAGCGAATAAATGAATCTTGATCTTCTGGTGTTGTAATGATCAAAATATCTCTTATACCCGCTAACATCAGAACGGATAATGGGTAGTATATCATTGGCTTATCATAGATAGGTAGGAGCTGTTTAGAAGTCCCTAAAGTTATTGGATGTAAACGCGAACCTGAACCACCCGCTAAAATAATACCTTTCATTAGTTTTTTTCTCCATAATGCTCTGATAACCATGTTTTATAGGCACCGCTTTTAATATTATCGACCCAAGGTTGGTTGGTTAAATACCATTCAACCGTTTTACGAATCCCACTTTCGAAGGTCTCTTGTGGTTTCCAGTTCAACTCGTGGCTAATTTTGCTGGCTTCAATCGCATAACGACGGTCATGACCAGGACGGTCCGCAACATAGGTAATTTGTTCACGGTATGAAGTGTTCTTAGGAACCATTTCATCCAGCAGGTCGCAAATAGTCAGTACCACATCGAGATTTTTCTTCTCATTGTGGCCACCGATATTATAAGTCTCACCAAGCACACCTTGAGTAACAACCGTGTACAACGCACGTGCATGATCTTCTACATACAGCCAGTCACGAATCTGATCGCCTTTGCCGTATACCGGTAAGTTCTTCCCTTCAAGCGCGTTGAGAATAACTAATGGGATCAGTTTTTCTGGGAAGTGATATGGGCCGTAGTTGTTCGAGCAGTTAGTGACAATGCACGGAAGCCCATAGGTACGTTGCCACGCACGGACTAAATGGTCGCTTGATGCTTTGGATGCGGAATATGGACTGCTTGGTGCATAAGAAGTAGTTTCGGTAAACAACGGAAGTACTTCCCCTACCTCACATTCATCAGGATGCGGAAGATCCCCATACACTTCATCAGTAGAAATATGGTGGAAGCGAAAACCTGCTTTGCGTTCATTACTCATTTGCGACCAATACGCACGAGCAGCTTCGAGCAAAGTGTAAGTGCCCACAATATTGGTTTCGATAAATTCCGCGGGGCCCGTGATGGAACGGTCCACATGGCTCTCTGCTGCAAGATGCATAACTGCATCTGGCTGATATTCAGCAAAAATGTTATCCAATGCCGCTCTGTCACAAATATCCGCCTGAACAAAAGCATAGCGATCATTGCCAGAAACCTCTGCCAATGATTCAAGATTACCTGCATAGGTTAATTTATCGACATTAACGACGCTGTCTTGAGTATTATTTATGATATGACGAACGACCGCAGAACCAATAAAACCGGCACCACCAGTAACAAGAATTTTCACGGGGACAATCTCTCTATGATCTTGTAATAATTTTCTTCGATAAAAATATCGGGCGTTTAATTGTAAGGCAGCTAAGACGAGAAGAATATTTTCTAGATTTAGACATGCTACCGCCCCTGGCTCAACAGCTACCAGTGGACTGAACTCCTTCTCGCACTACCCTGTTCGGCAGGCAGATAACTAAATTTTGCGACACATTCGGATATTTTTGAGATGAATATTCGAATATGCAGCCAGGAACCGTTGTGCCCGATTTACCCAATAAAAACGGCAGCCCGCTGCAGAAAGTTACAAAATTGTAACCACCCATCAACTATGACTGCCGTTCTTTTCATCAGATACCTATCTTCACTGATTGCATAACAATCAACGAGCCAGCAATTTCTGAATGCTATCCCTGAACTTCTGACCTTCTTTGTGGTTACGCAGACCATATTGCACAAACGCCTGCATATACCCCATTTTCTTCCCGCAGTCGTAACTTTCGCCAGTCATCAACGCCGCTTCAACCGCTTGCTTTTTGTTCAGTTCAGCGATGGCATCAGTAAGCTGGATACGGCCCCAGGCACCTGGTTCAGTTTTCTCAAGCTCTGCCCAGATATCCGCAGACAAAACATAGCGACCAACAGCAGCAACGTCAGAATCCAGAGTCTGTGGTTGATCTGGTTTTTCCACAAAATCAACGATACGGCCAATTTGCCCGTCATTTTGCAGTGGCTCTTCGGTCGTAATCACTGAGTACTCAGACAAATCTACGTTCGGCATACGTTTTGCCAGAACCTGGCTGCGGCCCGTCTCTTTAAAACGTTCAACAATTGCAGCTAAATTATAGCGCAATGGATCTGCACTAGCGCCATCAAGGATAACGTCAGGTAATACCACCACGAATGGGTTGTCACCCACTACCGGGCGAGCGCACAAGATTGAATGGCCTAAACCTAATGGCTGGGCCTGACGGACGTTCATAATGGTCACGCCCGGAGGGCAGATAGACTGGACTTCCGCGAGCAACTGGCGCTTAACGCGCTGCTCAAGCAAGGCTTCCAGTTCATAAGATGTGTCGAAATGGTTCTCTACAGCATTCTTTGAAGAGTGCGTTACCAGCACGATTTCTTTGATACCGGCAGCTACGATTTCGTCAACAATGTATTGAATCATCGGCTTGTCAACGATCGGCAGCATCTCCTTCGGAATTGCTTTTGTTGCAGGCAACATATGCATGCCCAAACCTGCGACCGGAATCACTGCTTTCAAATTAATCATATTTAGACCCACCTCGAAACGGTTTGAGGATTATAAACTTTTCGTGCTGTGATACCAGCATGAATTGATCCCCTGAATTAGTACTGCATTTTAACGTTCTCAACAAAGCAAGCAAAACCAACTCTTTGTTTTAAACGATTAAACTGTTCGGAAAATTCGCAATCTGATTTGACATTCTATTTCGTTGCAACTGGCAAAGAAAAATTCAACCTATCAGCATTCACATACCGCTGATCCACCCTGTCAATGTCCACCGAACTGTGCCCTTTCTCGTTCACAGCGCGCACATTGGCGAGCGACAGCAGCGTCTCGTCTTTTGCCATAAAACGCCCACGCACGTCTTTGCGCAGGTCGAAGTTGAGCTTCAGCGCAGGCCCGGCGTTAGCGTACTGCATCACATCGATGTTTCTCAGAAACAAGTGTTGCGGTTTGTTATGCAACTCAAGCGTTGCGCGCTTCATCGCAACATTAGTGATAGCCACAAACGAGGTCGCATTGCCCGACGATATCTGTATTCCGCGGCTTTTGAACTGCATATTCGTATTATCAAGCACAATGTTATTTAGTTTAAAATTTTGTGGAATAGATAAATATTTACCTTTGATCACACCATAACCAATTAAAAATCCGGCACTCTCTTTCATCTCGATATTATCAAGCACGAAATTATCACAGCCATAAATAGCTACCGTAGCATTATCAATCCCCGCTTTCTTACTGAAGGTATGGTTAATATTGCGTGCCTTTATATTACGAATAATGAAGTGTTTGCCGTTTTCGACGTGGACCAGTTGGCGGCAGTTGCTACCGGTGATGTTCGCCACCACAAAATTCTTTACCGCCTGGTCCTCGGGGTAGTCATTGTCATAGGTGCTCCCCGCAAGCCCAATGCCAATGCCCCAGTTTATCTTGCCATTGGTGCAGTCAATGTTCTCAATAACATGGTCGGAGATCAGCAAGTCGTGGTCGTTTATCGCCACATTCCACTCGATAGCATCGCCCTGCAAATGGCTAAAGTGCCCGTTAGTGATCTTCACGTTTTCCATGCGGTTATGGAACCCTTGCCGCAAAATGGCGTAGTTCGCATCATGTACCGTAATCTGATCTATGACCAGGTTGCGCATCGTGCGCTTCTCTTTGCCGCCGATGTAGATTTGGGTGACCGGCACAAATCCGCTCATATCAATCCCTTTGATGGTGCAGTCTGACCCACGCACATCAAGGGTAATATTGTTAAATCGCCCGCCCTTCTCACCCAGAATCTGGCAGCCGTCCTGCATCACAAAGCGCCCTTTACCGTTGCCCTTTATGCCGCCCGCAACCTGCAAAGTTTTACCTTCGGGCATAAAGATCGCCGTATTGATGTTGTCGCAGACTAAATCGGTAGGAACGGTCACGGTATCAGCGGTTGAAAAAGCCTGTTTGAAGGCGGCAATCCAGTCACCACGATAGAACTTTTGGACGCTGACCTCGTTTTTGCCAGCGGCAGCTAATACATAGCGAGGGGAGATAAATGGTACCGCGGCCAGCACTGAGCTGGCTTTTAACAATTTGCGGCGGGAGGGAGAGAAGGAGGTGTGGGGAGTTTTAAATGTTTTGCGCATACGTCCTCATAACATCTGTAACTGGCGAGCGAGTTGCTGGTAGATAACCTTCTGGTTGAATTCAGTTTCAACCTTTTCGCGAGCCAGGCTCAGCATCGGTCTCAGCTCGCTGGCCTCGATATTGCCGAAGGCTTGTAAGCAATCTGCGAGCGCGGTCGCATCTTTTTCTGGCACCAGCCAGCCTGAACGCCCGGCATCAATCAGTTCCGGAATACCGCTATGAACCGTAGAAATCACCGGAATGCCAACCGCCATTGCTTCCATCAATGCCACGGGAATGCCTTCCATATCGCCATCTTCGCCCGTGACAGAAGGCAGAAGAAATACATCGGCTTCATCCAGCATCGCTTTCACTTCGTGATTGGGTTTAAACCCCGGCATAAACACCACATCGTCGAGCTGAAATTGTTCAATCAGCGTGCGCAGGCGTTTTTCCCACGGGCCAATCCCCAAGATGTTGTAGCGGAATTTCACGCCGAGCTCTTTGAGCAACAGACAGGCGTCGATGGCGACGTGCAGCCCTTTTTTCTCGGTTAGTCGCGCCACCGAGATAATCTCCAGCGTTTTGGCAGGT
>Ga0160439_1000584_pt1 | contig 15027 bp, 13 predicted proteins | sample HID1975M_E0MG_FD_108201 | JGI IMG/M metagenome (GOLD analysis project Ga0160439, IMG submission 108201) | Enriched soil microbial communities from UW Madison campus, WI, USA - HID1975M_E0 MG | ecosystem: Environmental > Terrestrial > Soil > Unclassified | place: USA: Madison, Wisconsin... | reverse complement strand
TGGAATATCACTTTAGTAAAAACTGGAGTGGATGCAAGCTGAATCATTTTACAATAAAGTGATTTTGCAATATATGCCTTCTGTTTTTATTTCCTGCCCGCTCTGGGCCTGCAAGGAATAAAGCTGCCTTCTAAATAACTCCATTTGGAATTGGTGCTCTTTATTTGTGGTAAATAAAACCAATAAGGAATTTTGAAATGAAAAAGAATTTAATCACTATGGCTTTCGCTGCAGTTGCAATTATCTCTTCTGCATCTGTATTCGCAACGGGTGGTCAGGTTAATTTCCAGGGTGAAATCATCGATACGGGTTGTGATGTGGTCAATACCCCATCCACCCCATTGATTGTGAATTTAGGCAGCGTAGCCAAATCTGAATTCAACGCCTCAGGCGATACTTCCGCAGCAACAGGTTTCACCCTGAAACTGACTAACTGCCCGGCGACGGCGAGCACGGCAAAAATCAAATTTGATGGCGCTGCACTTAATGGTGACAACAGCGTACTGAAACTGACTCAGGTTTCCGGTGTTGCAACCGGCGTCGGCATCCAGATTTCTGACGTTGCCGATGTGTTGCCACTGTTCCAGGACTCCACGGCGTATACCTTGCAATCCGGTAGCGTTGAAAACGATCTGAACTTCACCGCGCGTTATATTTCTGTTTCCAACACCGTGACCGCGGGCCCGGCAAACTCTTCTGCAAACTTTAGCGTGACTTACAACTAAATCCTTATCTTTTAGATAATTATGCCCTTAGTCATTCCTTGCCGGTGACGCTGTTACCGGCCTTTTAACTGCTTTGAGAACATTTTATGAAATTTTTAACCGGTTTAGTGCTGGCAACGGTTTGTTTTACTTCGGCCTTTGCTCAGGCTGGCGTGGTGGTTGGCGGTACGCGTCTTATTTACGACGCAAGTAAGAAGGAGTCTTCACTGAGCGTCAATAACCCGGACAACGTGCCCTACCTGATTCAGACCTGGGTGGAAACGACCGCGGGTGGTGCTGAGAAAGCCCCCTTTATTGTGACGCCGCCGCTGTTTCGTCTTGATGGAGGGCAAAACAACGTGCTGCGCGTGGTGCGGGCTGGCGGAAATCTGCCTTCAAACCAGGAATCACTGTACTGGCTGAACATCAAAGCCATTCCTTCCGGGGACGGGAAAACCACCCAGAACACCTTACAGATTGCGGTGAAGAGCCGTATCAAACTGATTTTCCGTCCACAGGGGCTAACAGGAGTGCCGGAAGACGTCGCGGGGCAACTGAGCTGGAAACGCAGCGGCAGCAGTGTTCTGGTCACTAACCCAACGCCTTTCTATATGAACTTTATGGAAGTGAGTGTGGGTGGGAAACCACTGAAAGACGCGACATTTGTCGCCCCGTTGAGTCACGCGAATTTCAAATTACCTGCCGGTGTTAATAGCGGTGCCGTGAGCTGGAAAGTGATCAGCGACTACGGCGCTATTGGCCCGGAACACAAAGGCACGATGTAAGTATTTGGCCACAATTACAGGGCGGAAATGGTTAAACATTTTCACAGTATTGCCAGCACACGGGAATAACCAGATGAATAACAATAAAAGTCGGGTGCCAAAACAACCCGCATTACGCATCAGTCGGCTGGCTTTATTTATTACGGCACATTTAATGTTTCTGGGTAGCGTACAGGCGCGAGATATATTTAACCCGGCACTGCTGGAAGTTAATCCAGCACAACAGGCTGCAACAGATCTTTCTGTTTTTGAAATAGGCACCGGTCAGGCACCCGGTATTTATCATGTCGATATATACCTCAACAACGAAATACAGGACACGCGTGACGTTGAATTCAAAACTCAGAAAGATTTGCAGGGGAAAGAGAGTCTTCAGCCTTGTTTGAGCGTGGCGCAACTCGCGGCCTTTGGGGTGAAAACGGATTTGTTCCCGGCGCTGGGTGACAAAAATACGCCGTGCGCCAGGTTGAGTGCTATTCCACAGGCTAGTGCAGAATTTCGCTTCAGCGGGCAGCAACTCTTGCTGAGCATTCCGCAGGCGGCGGTTTCACAAAATGCACGCGGTTATGTTCCGGAAACCCAGTGGGATAACGGGATTCCAGCATTTTTGCTTAACTACAGCTTGAGCGGCGCGAACAACTTTTCCCGCAACGGAAGTGGGGCTAACAGCGATACGCAATACGCCAACTTGCGGCCTGGTTTGAATATCGGCGCCTGGCGGTTGCGTAATTACACCACCTGGAGCCGTGATAGTGACGGTCAGGATAAGTGGAACACGGTGTATACCTACGCATCGCGCAGCATTATTTCACTCAAAAGTCAGTTGACGCTGGGTGACAGTAACTCGCCGTCAGACGTATTCGACAGCGTACCGTTTCGTGGTGCGCAACTGGCTTCCGACGACGACATGATGCCGGACAGCATGAAAGGCTATGCGCCAGTGGTGCGCGGGATTGCTCGCACCAATGCCCAGGTGATTATTCGCCAGAACGGTTATGTCATTTATCAAAGCTACGTTGCACCCGGTGCTTTTGAAATTACCGATATGTACCCGACCGGCGGCTCCGGCGATTTATACGTCACCATCAAAGAGGCCGATGGCAGTGAACAATTGCTGGTGGTGCCGTTTGCTTCTCTGCCCGTTCTGCAGCGTGAAGGGCGGCTGAAATATAGCATTACCGGCGGCCAGTATCGTTCATACGACAGCAGTGTGGATAAAACACCGTTCGCACAAGGGACGACAATCTACGGTTTACCAAAAGGATTCACGCTTTACGGCGGTGGGCAGCTTGCCGACCACTATCAATCGATGGCGCTGGGCTTAGGTAAAAATCTCGGTGAGTTCGGCGCGCTGTCAACTGACATCACGCAGGCGTGGGCGACGTTGCAGGAGCAGGCGCAAAGTAATGGTCAGTCCTGGCGCGTGCGCTACAGCAAAAACTTTGTGCAAACAGGCACTAATTTCGCCATCGCGGGTTATCGGTATTCAACGGATGGCTACTACAGCCTGCAAGAGGTGATGGACACCTGGCGTGATGGTAACCGCCCATTGCTGACTGAGCGGCGTCGCAACCGCAGTGAACTGAGCATCAGCCAGGATCTTACTCACAATCTGGGGACGTTATCCGCCAGTTGGGTCAGTGAAGATTACTGGAACAGTGGCCGCACTATGCGCTCGATTGGCGGCGGGTATAACAACACGTGGAATGGTGTGAGTTACAGCCTCAATTACAGCTATAACCAGAATTCCACCTCCAGCAGCAGCGCGGGTTACGGGCGTATTTACGACCGCGACCAGGTATTTAGTTTCAACATCAGCGTGCCGTTGAACCTATTTATGTCGAACACTTATGCCAGCTATAACCTGAGCACCAGTAAGCATGGGAATACCACCAATAGCGTGGGGCTCAACGGCACAGCACTGGAGGGCAACAACCTGAGCTGGGGTATCCAACAAGGTTATGGCAGCCAGGGTGCAGGTTATACCGGCAACTTAAATACTGATTATCGTGGCAGCTACGGCGAAGTGACGGGTGGTTATGCTTACGACCAGAATAGCCAACGCCTGAATTATGGCGTGCAGGGTGGAGTTATTGCCCATCAAAATGGCGTAACCTTTGGTCAACCGATGGGGGAAACCGTCGCGTTAGTGTCGGCGCCTGGCGCGAGCGGTGTCGGCGTTGACAACCAGCCTGGCGTGAAAACCGACTGGCGTGGTTATGCCATCGTGCCATATACCAGTCCGTATCGTAAAAATGCGGTGCAGCTTAATACTGAGTCGCTGCCAGATGATGTCGACTTAACGCTCAATAACCAGAATGTGGTGCCAACAAGGGGAGCGGTAGTGCGCGCAAACTTCAACGCAAGTGTTGGTCAGCGTGCCTTGATGACCCTTATCCGTTCGGGCGGTGCGCCCGTTCCATTCGGCGCAATCGTGACCGACATGGCGCATAAAAATGATGACGGTTTTATTGTCGGTGATGCGGGGCAGGTTTATCTCACGGGCCTGGCTGACAGTGGCCATTTATTAGTGAAGTGGGGGAGTGATAAGCAAGAGCAATGTCAGGTCAGTTATCAGCTTAGCCGAACGACTGTGGCGAATGCCGGTGTGCAAACGCTTAATGGCCAATGCCATTAACCTTTCCACTAATTTCTGTTAAAGAACCCAACACTATTTAAGAGATACAGTAATGAAAGCAAGTATTGATTTCCCACACCTGAATAAAAGCCATTGGCCCCGCGTTATCCGTGGTGTATTGCGCCAGGCCATATTAGTGGCGCCTTTTTTAATTGCGTTAACCACCGGTTATACGCAAGCAGCTTGCCCGGTAATATATAACGCGACACCACCTGCTGATTTAAATATTGACCCGTCTTTACCTGTCGGATCGGTATTGGCGACTATGCAATTAAGCTGGCCTTTGCAATATGGTTGCCAGGTGAACGGATCGGGTGCGGGGTTTCATATCGGCCAATATGGCAACGGAGTCCCAAATGGTAATCTTTACCCGACTGGCCTGGCCGGCGTTTCCTACCGCGGAAAAATTGAAGGCTGGTACAACAGTGCTTATTGGCCAACGGTTTATGACACATCAGCCGTTCAAATGACCGCTATGGGAAGCGGAACGGCGACCATTGAATTTGTGAAAACCGGGCCGGTGGAAGCCGGCATACTTCCGCCGATGGATTATTTGCGGGTACAAGCGACAGACGTAAGCGGCACGCCTGATGCGACGATGCTGATCATTCGTACCGGCGTGCCTATTCCCGTCGATCCTGTCATCAACTCATGTTCAGCAACGCCTGTGGTCCCTGTGTCATTAAATACCGTTCTAAACGATGACCTGGCAACAGTGGGTGCAACGGCAGGGGATAAAACATTTAATATTAATGTGACCTGTACCGGCCCGGCGAATATCTCTTTGATGTTTACCGGCGATGTGGTGGATAGCAACAATGCCGTATTTAGAAACAGCGATGCCATTACGGGAAGCACAATTGGAATCCAAATATTAAACAATAACAGCGCTGTTCCCATAGGCGCAGGGCGTTATATGAATTTAAATGTGGTGAATGGCACTGTTTCACCCACATTTACTGCCCGATATTATGCTTTTGCCCAGCCTGTTATCGCCGGGAATGTGAACGCTATTGCTTACGCCACCATTGTTTATAACTGATGTTTTAATTTGTCTCACAGCTAAATACCTCTATATAAAAACCAGGACTTAAATGATGAATAAAAAATTATGCATTAGCCTGCTGGCTACCCTCACCACGTTGGCATTAACAAAGAGTGTTAACGCGACAGATGTGACGATTAATATCTCCGGGAAAGTAGTGGCTTCCCCATGTGTACTTGATGGCTCTGGCACCATTAACGTTGACCTGGGGCAGACTCTCCAGGCGGCTGATTTAGAGACGGCAGGCTCATTTAGCAACTGGGTGCCGTTCACTATTAATATGAAGAATTGCCCGGCCAGTACGAATAACGTGATTGCCACATTCAGTGGCGCGGCTGACGCATTGGATGCTTCCCGTTTATATACCAGCACAGGCACTGCGAATAACGTGGCGGTGGAATTGCAAAGTAGTGATGCCACGCATACTCCATTGGGTAACACCAAAACGTTGACCATCCCACGCGCTGCAGATAACACGGCGGTTTTCCCTTTACAGAGCCGCGTGTGGTCTAAAGGCAACGTCACCACCGGTACCATTGCTTCGATTGTGAATGTGACGTTTACCTATAACTAAAATACCCCTCGCAAAGTGGCACATGAAGTGGCACAGGGAAACGTGCCTCTTCGCCAGAATGAAACGTTAGTATCTCGTTTAAATCGACCAGTGCATATCTGCGTTCAACCATAGATTCACGGGGCATCCATGCTAAATATTGCTATAGACGACTCAAATACTTTTTATCGGTATGGACTCGAACGTTTTCTCGAAAATATTTTTCTTATTGAGAAAAATAAAGTGGTTAAGTTCCAGATGTTAACAAAATTAAATATTAATGAAGCTGATGTTGTTGTACAAAACTTTGTTGCTGGAGAAGAGTACTCTTGCCATTATAAGTTAAAATACCGTAGCAAACCGGGATTGGTTATTGGGTTATATGAGAAAGAACGCGGCAAGATTCTTTATGAATTACCAAATTGTATTCGAAACGTTGTCATTATTAATCGAACGGATTCAATGAGCGATTGCCGGGATAAGATCATTTCGGCCTGGGATGAAGTTGCAACCCAGTCCCAAGCGAAGGACTATAGAAAATGCTTTAGCTGCAAATACCTGACGCTGACATCACAGCAATTGACGATTGCCAAAAAGATGCTGCATGGCCAGGATATTTCACAAATTGCTCAGGCTTTGGGCATTAATGTCAAAACAGTCAGCGCTCATAAACGTTTAATCATGCAAAAATTTAATCTACGAAATGATTTTGAGCTGATGCATTTACTTTACAATATGAAATCGCATAACCCACCCATACATCTCTATTCCTGGAGCAATGAAATGGACAATAAGCGAAGAGGTACTTGTTGAAAGCACGAATCAAATAATTAATTTTTAAAGGCTTGGTTTTGCAAAAGGAGAAAATAAAGGATTTTTACTACGAATGGTGCGTCCGAGTGGACTCGAACCACCGACCCCCACCATGTCAAGGTGGTGCTCTAACCAACTGAGCTACGGACGCACTGTTTGTTGCGGTACTGCTGATTGTGGTAAAACGTTAAATGGTGCGTCCGAGTGGACTCGAACCACCGACCCCTACCATGTCAAGGTAGTGCTCTAACCAACTGAGCTACGGACGCACTGTGTTGTCTGTGACAACGGGGACGAATATTAGCGGCAGCACCCGAGCCTTGCAAGCGGTAAACAGCAAATTTCTTCCATATTTCACTCGTTTGCTGCGCATCTGCGCAACTCGGTGTAAAAATAGCCGCCAAAAAGGCGGCCATGAACATTTACCGTGCAGCGCGTTGCAAAATCGTGATTGAAGGTTGGCGCTGTAACCAACGCATCCGCAGCATCATCATGATGGCCGCAGACGTCAGGCCGATGATAAATCCAATCCAGAAACCAGCCGGGCCCATCGGTTCAACCACCCAGTCCGTCAGCGCCAGAATGTAACCGCTTGGCAATCCCAACACCCAGTAGGCGATAAACGTGATAAAGAAAATCGAGCGCGTATCTTTATAGCCACGCAGCACGCCGCTGCCGATAACCTGCACGGAATCAGAAAGCTGATACACCGCCGCCAACAGCATCAAGTGCGCCGCCAGCGCGACAACTTCAGGATTGCTGTTGTAGAGCAGGGCGATGTGTTCGCGCATCACTACCGTGAAAATCGCAGTCAGCATCGCCATACACATTCCCACGCCGATGCCGGTCCAGGCCGCCGTTTGCGCGTCGAGCGTTGAACCCTGGCCCAGACGGAAGCCTACGCGTATCGTGACCGCCGCAGAAAGGGACATCGGCAGGACAAACATCAGTGAGCTGAAGTTAAGGGCAATCTGGTGCCCAGCCACATCGATAATCCCCAGAGGCGCAACCAGTAGCGCGACCACGGCGAACAGCGTCACTTCAAAGAACAGCGCCAGCGCAATCGGCAGCCCCAGTTGAGTTAAGCGATACATCACTTTCCAGTCGGGCTTGATGAAGCCTTTTGGCAGCTTCAAATCGCGCATCGAACGGGATTTCTTCACATAGGAAATCATGAAGAAGAACATCACCCAATATACGGCAGCCGTTGCGACACCGCAGCCTACGCCGCCGAGCTCTGGCATGCCAAGGTGACCGTAAATAAAGATGTAGTTAACCGGAATGTTGACCAGTAAACCGATAAAACCCATCACCATGCCGGGTTTGGTTTTCGCCAGGCCTTCACACTGGTTACGCGCTACCTGGAAGAATAAATACCCCGGGACGCCCCACAGCAATGCACGCAAGTAGCCAACGGCTTTATCGGCCAGTAGTGGGTCGATATTTTTCATCGCATGGATGATATAGCCCGCGTTCCACAGCACAATCATGATGAGCGCCGAGACAATGCCCGCCAGCCAGAAGCCCTGGCGAATCTGGTGCGCGATTCGCTCACGGCGACCAGAACCGTTGAGTTGTGCCACGGTGGGCGTCAGCGCCATTAACAAACCATGGCCGAACAGAATAGCGGGTAGCCAAATAGAGGTACCGATTGCCACAGCGGCCATATCGGTTGCGCTGTAGCCACCGGCCATCACGGTATCGACAAAGCCCATCGAGGTTTGTGCGATTTGCGCGAGGATGACAGGTATCGCCAGCGCGAGCAGCTGGCGGGCTTCAACTATGTACTTCTGCATTTTTAACACCTGATTATTATTAGTTATTAGAAAGACAACAAGACCGCCAGAAATGGCAGAAAAATAGGAATTGCAGGGGAATTAGCCTGACTATTGTAGCGGCAGAAAACGAATACGCCAGCCAAATAATGGTGGGGTAGTGTGGATAGCTGGCAAGCTGTTTTTCCAACTGTTAAAGTGCTGCATTACGAATTATCAGCAGCCGAATAATTACCAGGAGTTTGACGATGTTTACAGGTATTGTGCAGGGTACTGCGACCCTGGTCTCCATTGATGAGAAACCTAATTTCCGTACCCACGTAATTGAAATGCCAGATGAGATGTTACCTGGCCTTGAAACAGGCGCGTCGGTGGCACACAACGGCTGTTGCCTGACCGTCACTGAAATCAATGGCAACCACGTCAGCTTTGATTTAATGAAAGAGACGCTGCGTATTACCAATCTCGGCGAGTTAGTTGTGGGTGACAGTGTTAACGTCGAGCGCGCGGCTAAATTTAATGATGAAATCGGCGGGCATCTTATGTCCGGTCATATTATGACGACCGCTGAAGTAGCAAAGATTCTGACCTCAGAAAATAACCGCCAGATCTGGTTTAAAATGCGCGATAAAACCTTGATGAAATATATTCTGCATAAAGGATATATCGGCATTGATGGTATTAGCCTGACGGTCGGTGAAGTCACGGCTTCGCGTTTCTGCGTACATTTAATTCCGGAAACGCTTGAGCGCACCACACTTGGCAGTAAAAAACTGGGGAATCGTATTAATATCGAAATCGACCCGCAAACCCAGGCGATAGTAGACACCGTTGAGCGCGTGCTCGCGCAGCGTGAAGCGACACTGGATGCGTTGCTACCGAAGGCGTGATTGCAGGGTTTTGTCGGATGCCGTTTACGCGACATCCGACTTTCTTATGCAATCAACAAACTTCCGCGCACCAAATCACTGGTATGCCGATCCCCAAGCAGTAATTCCACCGCACGACGCGCAATACTCTCCAGGGGATATTTAATCGCTGGAATGGCGTTTACCCCCGGCATTCGGGTTGAACCATCAAGACTGAATACCATCACTTGTTCAGGCACGTGTAACTGGTACTGATTGAGCATCATCATGGCTTCCTGCGCTTGCGTGTCATCGGTCACTAACAATGCGGAAAACTTCACACCGCGATTGATCAGCCGTTGCAGCGCGATACGCACCGAGGATTCATCCTCAATCACCAACTGCCGGTTAAAAGGCACCACGTGGTTGTGCAGCGCCTGGTGATAACCCTCAAGGGTTTGGGCTGCCGCTTCACCGCTGGCAAAGTTTATCAGGGCGATTTGCCGCCGTTTCTGGTTACACAAATAGTGCACGGCGGTTTCAGCCGCGAAAACGTGATCGCATTGAATACTCAGCGCATTCGAACCGCTCAGGCAATCAATCAGCATAATATCGTCGTCGAGGGGAGGGAGTGAGAAACGCGCCCCCACAACCAGCAACGCATCGCATAACCCGTTTGAAAGTTCCTGAGCGGCCTGCGCCACGCTGTCGTGGTCATTGGCGAAGCGTAACAGCAGGTGTTTATGATGCTGGTTAAGCTGTTTCTCCAGCGCTTGCAGGTAGCCTGTGGACTGCTGAATATGCTCGGTGGCACAGATTACGCCAATGCAATTGGTTGATTGGGAACTCAAAGATTGAGCAATCGCATTGGGCTTGTAGTTAAGTATTTCTGCCGCGCGCAAAACGGCCTGGCGACTCTCTTCTTTCACGCCGCGACTGCCGCTTAAAACACGCGAAACGGTGGCTTTAGAAACCTGTGCAAGGCGTGCTACATCATTAATATTCGACATGGTGTGAGTTTCCCGCTTCTCAGCCAGAAACGGGCCTTGCGGCCCGAATGCTGAGATTACGTACGATCGTTAAAGCCATTTTCTGCGGAAGTTGCTTTGTACCACTCACCGCTTTTCTTGATAGTGCGTTGCTGAGTCTCAAGATTTAACGAGACAAAGCCATAACGGTTTTTGTATGCATTGCACCAGGACCAGTTATCAATAAACGTCCACATGTGATAACCCAGGCAATTACTGCCTTCACTAATGCCTTTATGCAGCCATTTCAGGTGGTCGCGCACGAAATCAATGCGGTAGTCATCCTGAATCTGGCCGTTCTCGTCGAAACGCTGTTCGTTTTCAACGCCCATGCCGTTCTCAGAAATATAGCAATTTGGGTTGCCATAATTTTCACGCAGGTTGGTGAGAATATCGTAAATCCCTTGCTCGTAAATTTCCCAGCCACGATACGGGTTCATTTTGCGGCCCGGCATTTCGTAGGCTTCAAAGAACCATTCCGGCATAAACGGGCTGTCCGGGTTAACCAGTGAGTCGCGGCATTTGATGCGGCGCGGCTGGTAGTAGTTGATACCCAGTAAATCGACGACACCCGCTGCAAGCAGCTCTTTGTCACCCGCCTGGCACTCAGGCAGTTGACCATGTTCTTTCAGCAGTGCAACCAGTTCTTGCGGATATTCACCACGCAAAGCTGGGTCGAGGAAGCTGCGGTTGAACATCAGGTCAGCGATGTTTGCCGCTTTCACATCCGCAGGGTTTTGCGAACGCGGATAAGAAGGGGTGAGGTTGAGGATAATACCAATTTCGCCGCCGTCGTTACGCTGGTGGTAAGCCTTTACCGCCAGGGAGTGGGCAATCATGGTGTGGTAGGCGACGGTTGCCGCACGTTTGAAATCCACCACGTTCGGGTAATGGAAATCATACAGATAGCCGCCTTCAACAGGCACTACCGGCTCGTTGAAAGTGAACCAATGCTTCACGCGGTCGCCAAACAGCTCGAAACAAACGTTCGCAAATTCAGCGTAGGCCGTGACAACGTCACGATTTTCCCAGCCGCCTTGCTGCTGCATAACCATCGGCATATCAAAGTGGAACAGGTTGATAAACGGCTTAATGCCCTGCGCCACCAGTTCGTCGATAACCTGATTGTAGAAGGTAACGGCTTCCTGGTTAACCGCGCCACGGCCTTCAGGAATCAGACGTGCCCAGGAAATCGAGGTGCGGAAGGTGTTGTGATTCAGCTCTTTGAGCAGGGCGATATCTTGCTTCCAGTTTTTGTAGAATGTGGAAGTATCTGCTGGGCCCACACCGTTGTGGAAGCGGGTGGGTTGTTCCTTATACCATTGATCCCAGATAGTGGCGGACTTGCCAAAAGAGAGGGTTTCGCCTTCGGTTTGTGGCGCTGAACTTGCGCTGCCCCACCAGAAATTTTCAGGAAATACGTATTTCATTACAGTTCCTCTTGTGACGGACGAGCCTGCCAGACCGGCAGGCAAAAGTAGTTGATTAGTTCACGGTAATCGGGTTTTCACTTTCCTGCGCGCTACGCTCTTCATCCTGTTTGATCAGAGTGCGTTCGTAAGCTTTCAGGAATGGGTAATACATCACAGCCGACATGACCATACAAATTAGACACATGATTACGGGACTTACCGCCCAGTTTGCGGCCCACGAGGCCCCAATCGGCGCAGGCGTTGTCCACGGAGTGAGCGATACCACTTGAGCAACCCAACCTAATTTGGTCGCGATATAGGCAAGTGTTGCGTTAATCATCGGCACCAGCGTAAACGGCAGGAAGAACAGCGGGTTCATGATGATTGGCGTACCGAACAGAATCGGTTCGTTGATATTAAAGAAGCTAGGAACCACGCCCATTTTGCCGATGGTGCGCAGGTGAATGGCACGGCTGCGCAGCAATAAGAAGGCCAGCGGGAGCGTTGAACCTACGCCGCCAATCAGCAGATAGTGATCCCAGAAACCTTGCAGATAGATGTGCGGCAGAACATTACCCGCGGCCAGCGCCGTCTGGTTAGCGGAAAGGTTAGCCATCCAGAACGGGTTCATAATCCCGGTGACGATTAACGCGCCGTGAATACCGGCAAACCACAGGATTTGGCAGATAAACACTGAAATCAGAATCGCAGGCAAAGAGTCTGACGCTGAAACCAGTGGCGCCAACAGGTGCATAATGGCTTCAGGAATAATCATGCCAGTGGTGGACTCGATGAACAGGTTCAGCGGGTGCAGCGTGGCGACAATCACCACCACCGGGATCAGGATTTCAAAGGAGCGCGCCACGCCGGTAGGCACTTCTTTTGGCAGGCGAATAGTGATGTTGTGGCGTTTTAAGAACGCGTACATTTCACTGGCGTAAATCGCGGTAATCAGCGCGGTAAAGATGCCCTGGCCCGAGAAATACTGCGTCGAAATCTGCCCGTCTTTATAAGGGGCGGCAACCAGCAAAAAGGCCATAAATGCCAACAGACCCGTCATGATAGGGTCGAGCTTGTAGTGCTTGCCAAGACTTGCGCCGATACCGACGGAGATAAAGAACGTCATCACGCCCATGCTGAGGTTAAACGGCAGCATGAGTTGTTCACGATAAGTGAGCGAGAAATTCAGCCACGAGCGGGCAAAACTCCAGGTGCTGTCAGGCGAGAACGGCGGGAAAATAAACACTAACAAGAACGAACCGATAATCATGAACGGCAGAGCTGAGATAAAACCATCGCGGATAGCGATGACATGGCGCTGAGAACCCATTGCTCCGGCCATGGGGGTGACTTTGTGCTCAATCACATTGACCATTTTTTGGTAGATGCTCATGGCGGTATCCTTGTTATTGTTTCGGGAAGTGCGGTTATTGTGAAACAAAACGGAAACCGGTTTCCAACTGAGAAACGAATAAGTGTTAACGGGATCAAACTCAGGAAGAAAGGAGACCAGGAAACGTGAGGAGGGTCACGCTTTGTTAAGAAAATGCTACAGAGTTGCAGTAAATAATGGCCCCGGAGATACCGGGGCCATTACTCATTAATGAGGAACTCGTAAGCCGTCTTCAATGCCGCGACTAAAGACTATTTGCCAAAGCTGAATATCACGGGCGCGGAAGGCTCCGGCACAGGCATTCAGATAATAACTAAACATGCGTTTAAAACGTTCGGAATAGTTATCGGCGATTTCAGGCCAGTGGTGCAAGAAACGCTCATTCCAGGCCATTAAGGTTTTATCGTAATCGGCACCAAAGTTATGCCAGTCTTCCATCACGAAATGCTTTTCACTGGCTTGTGCAATCTGGCACACCGACGGCAGACAGCCATTCGGGAAGATATATTTATCAATCCACGGATCCACGCTGTTATTGGTTTTATTGGAACCAATGGTGTGCAGCAGGAAAATCCCTTCCGGTTTCAGATTACGGTCGGCGACACTAAAATAGGTGGCATAGTTTTTTGGCCCGACATGTTCAAACATGCCGACGGAAACAATGCGGTCAAATTGCATATCCAGTTCGCGATAGTCTTGCAGCAAAATAGTGACATCAAGACCCGCACACCGTTCCTGCGCCATTTTTTGTTGTTCAGCAGAGATCGTGACACCGTGCACCGCGACGCCGTAATGTCGGGCAGCATATTGCGCAAGACCGCCCCAGCCGCAACCAATATCCAGCAGCGTCATTCCCGGTTCCAGTTGCAGTTTATCGCAGATCATTTTTAGTTTGGCGTTCTGCGCATCGCTGAGCGTGGTGGCTTCTTTCCAGTAACCACAGGAATATTGCATATGCTCATCAAGCATGCGGCTAAATAAATCGTTGCCAAGATCGTAATGTTCTTTGCCAACAATCCAGGCGCGTTTTTTAGATTGCAGATTCATTATCCGGGCAGCGGCAATGCGTAGCGTGTCTTTTAAATGGCGGGGAAGTTGATCCTCGAGTCCGGCACGAATGGCATTATTGAAAAATATATCCAGACGCTCGCAGTCCCACCAACCGTCCATATAGCTTTCACCCAGCCCGAGTGTACCCTCTTGCAGGACGCGTTTAAAAAAATCGGGGTGCTTAACCTGTATATCGAAAGGGCGCGGGCCGTTTATTTCCACTCCAGCCTTAGCGAGCATTTCGTTAACAATTCGATACCACGGGTTATTTCTTATGCTGACTTCTTCTATACACGATGAACTCATAGCTTCTCCATCACCATTGTGTGAGGAACCTTCAAACAGCGTAGACGCTATTTTGGGCATGTGAGAAATGTCACGGAAAAAACCGTGAGCCTGATATCCGACGTAGAACAGAGAAAGGGGCGAGTGCCCACAAAAAAAGCTCTCAAAACAACAAACGGGAGCACAAAGGCTCCCGTCACGATTTCATTATAATTATGCTGACAACCGAGCCGTTAATGAGTATAGGCTCGCCTGTTTAGTGATTCAATGAAATATTGTTAGCACGCTAAGTTATTCACTAACATCATTAATGCGCATCGGATTCAGCAGGTTGCCAGACCTCTGCATTTTTACGGCGCTGCATCAGATAACCTAACATTGCCAGCGCAATGGTTACCAGCATCACGCTGGTGGTCGTCAGCAGCGGCGTTGCCACAAGCCAGGAAACCATCAAACTTGCCAGGAAGCACAGGCCCAATTGCAGCGTGTTTTGCAGCGCAGCGGCTTTACCCGTGGCCTGCGGGAATGGCAGCAGTGCTGAAGCGACAACGATAGGGTAAATTGCGCCGTTGGCTATTGCCATGATACAGAATGGGATCAGCAGCAGCGTCAGGGTCGCGTGACCGCTTATCGAAACCGCCCAGGTGCCGAAAATACTCAGCGTATATAAAGCCAGCAGCCAGGGCAGCATTTGCTTG
>Ga0160439_1000576_pt1 | contig 15274 bp, 9 predicted proteins | sample HID1975M_E0MG_FD_108201 | JGI IMG/M metagenome (GOLD analysis project Ga0160439, IMG submission 108201) | Enriched soil microbial communities from UW Madison campus, WI, USA - HID1975M_E0 MG | ecosystem: Environmental > Terrestrial > Soil > Unclassified | place: USA: Madison, Wisconsin... | reverse complement strand
CATAAAAGGCTCGCGGGGAACGCGGTATCGGTGTCAGAACACTAGCCCTGCAATCGTCTGACAGGGGGATCAATCGTCAGCCGATCTGGCGCAAGGCCGTAATCTGAGGCGCCAGTCTAAGCGGGAGGGTCTGACAGCGTCCTGAAAGTGGGCAAGAGATTTTGCGCGACACCCGCAAAGTCGCCGTTTCAGGACGATGACCGTCCCTAGCCTTATGACCTTCGCAAAAATAGCCTTTTCCCGCTGAAGCATGCGTGGGGTAGGGCCACATAAAAAAAAAGCTCCATAAGGAGCTTTTAAAGGCCGGGCAGGCGCAGCAGTCCCGCCCGGCGGGGGATGGTCGTTTATGCGTTGATGTCGTTGTCCTTGGATTCGCGCACGAACAGCGTGCCGATGACCAGGGTCATGACTGCGATGATGATCGGGTACCACAGGCCGTCGTAGATGTTGCCGGTGGCAGCCACCACGGCGAAGGCGACCGGGGGCAGGAAGCCGCCGAACCAGCCGTTGCCGATGTGGTACGGCAAGCTCATCGAGGTGTAGCGGATGCGCGTCGGGAACATTTCCACCAGCATCGCGGCGATGGGGCCGTAGACCATGGTCACGTAAAGCACCAGGATCGCCAGCAGCACCACGACCATGACGTTGTTGCTTTGCGCCGGGTCAGCCTTGGCGGGGTAGCCGTGGCTGCGGATCGCGGTGGTCAGCGCCTTGTCCAGTTCCGCGGCCTTGGCCTTGAAGTCGGCGGGGGCCATGGCCTTGCCGTCGAACGAGGCGAACTCGTCGTTGCCGATCTTGACCTTGGCGACCGAGCCAGCCGGCGCGGTTTCGTTCTTGTAGTTCACCGAGTTGCGGGCCATGAAGGATTTCACGACGTCGCAAGAGCTGGTGAACGCGGACGTGCCCACCGGGTTGAACTGGAACGAGCAAGTGCTCGGGTCGGCGATGACCGTGACCGGGGCCGTCGCCTGGGCCTTTTCCAGCGCCGGGTTGGCGAAGTGGGTGATGCCCTGGAAGATCGGGAAGTAGGTCGCAGCCGCGATCAGGCAGCCTGCCATGATGATGGGCTTGCGGCCGATCTTGTCCGACAGCGCGCCGAAGACCACGAAGAACGGGGTGCCGATCAGGAGCGCGATTGCGATCATGATGTTGGCGGTGTTGGCATCGACCTTCAGCGTTTGCGTCAGGAAGAACAAGGCGTAGAACTGGCCCGTGTACCAGACCACGGCCTGGCCGGCGGTCAGGCCCAGCAGCGCCAGGATCACGACCTTCAGGTTCTTCCACTGGCCGAACGATTCAGCGATCGGCGCCTTCGAACCCTTGCCTTCTTCCTTCATGCGCTTGAAGGTGGGCGATTCGCTCAGTTGCAGGCGGATCCACACCGAGATGCCCAGCAGCACGACCGAGATCAGGAACGGAATGCGCCAGCCCCAGGCTTTGAAGTCGTCTTCGCCCATGACCGTGCGGATGCCCAGGATGACCAGCAGCGACAGGAACAGGCCCAGCGTTGCGGTGGTCTGGATCCACGACGTGTAGAAGCCGCGACGGCCATGCGGGGCGTGTTCGGCGACGTAAGTTGCCGCGCCGCCGTATTCGCCGCCCAGCGCCAGGCCTTGCAGCAGGCGCAGCACGATCAGGATGGCCGGTGCGGCCAAACCGATGCTGGCGTAGCTGGGCAGCACGCCCACGAGGAATGTCGACAGGCCCATGATCACGATCGTGACCAGGAAGGTGTATTTGCGTCCGACCAGATCGCCCAGGCGGCCGAACACCAGCGCGCCGAACGGCCGCACGGCAAAGCCAGCAGCGAACGCCAGCAGCGCGAAGATGAAGCCCGCGGTGGGGTTCACGCCCGAGAAAAAGTGCTGCGCGATGATGGCTGCAAGCGAGCCGTAAAGATAAAAGTCGTACCACTCGAAAACCGTGCCCAGGGACGACGCGAAGATGACGCGGCGTTCATCCTTGGTCATCGGGCGCGGTTCCGCGGAAGGACCGCGGCCTGCCATGGTTGTTGTGCTCATGATGTCTCCTCGTTTTAGGCCGGCGGTTCTCCGCCGTGCTTGACCCTCCGCCGGCGAGCCGACATCGAGCTATACGCAACATTGAGGCGCGAGGCTGACGAGGTTCTGACGTAACCCTTACCCGAATCTTAAAATTGAAACATTGTGTAATCACTGCGTGCGGAGCTAGGGATAGTCCTTAGCAGCGCCGGGGGCGTCGCGCCCCTCAACTTTCCGGCAGGTCGGGGTGCTCGGCGTACATCGGGAACCCGACGCGAATGCGGGTGCCAGGCAGGTCCGAGTGCGTGTTGGGATGGTCGCTCACCACCACGGTGGCCTGGTGCTTCTGGGCGATTTCACGCACGATCGCCAGGCCCAGACCGCTGCCGTCCGACCCCGTACCCAGCACCCGGTAGAAGCGGTCGAACACGCGCTCGCGTTCTTCCGGGGGGATGCCCGGGCCGGAATCCTCAACTTCCAGCACCGCTTCGTCGCCCACGCGCTGCACGCGCACCGTGATGTGGCCGCCGCGCGGCGTATAGCGCAGTGCGTTGTCCACCAGGTTGTTCAGCAGTTCCGCCAGCAGCAAGGGGTTGCCGCTGATTTCGACGGGATCGTCCGACCCCTCGAAGCCCAGGTCGGTGCTGAGCGACAGGGCTTGCGGCACCCAATGCATGGCCTGTTCGTAGGCGATGGCGTTCAAGTCGGTACGCGTCAGGCCGATGGCGCTGGGGTTTTCGGCGCGCGCCAGCAGCAGCAACTGATTGACCAGCCGGGTGGCGCGCTCCGACCCGGTCACCAACTGGCGCAGGCTGGACTGCATTTCCTCTGGGCTGGCGTCACGCAATGCCAGCTCGGCCTGCGTGCGCAGGCCCGCCAGCGGCGTCTTCAACTGATGGGCGGCATCCGCGACGAAGCGGCGTTGCGCCTGGACGTTGGCGGACAGGCGGTCCAGCAGGTCGTTCATCGCCGCCACCAGCGGGGCGATCTCGGACGGCGCCGCTCGTTCATCGATGGGGGAGAGGTCGTCGGGACGCCGGGCGCGCAGGCGTTGCTGCAAGGCGTTCAACGGCGCCACGCCGCGCGACAGCCCGAACCAGACCAGCAGCACGGCGATCGGCAGCACCACGAACTGGGGAATGATCACGCCCTTGATGATGTCGTTGGCCAGCTGCGTGCGCTTTTCTACGGTTTCGGCCACGATCAGTAGCGCAGGCTGGGTGTTGGGCAGGTTCAGGTCGACCCACGTGAACGCCAGCCGGATGCCGAAGCCGCGCATCGTGTCGTCTTCGTACTGGACCTCGCCGGGACGCGGCTGGCCCACGGAGGCCGGCAGCGGCAGGGCGCGGTCGCCCCCCAGGTATTCGCCGCGGCTGCCCAGCGCCAGCCAGAACACGCTGTCGGTCTCGTCGGCGCGCAGCACGTCGCGCGCCGGGTCGGTCATCTTCAGCACGGCGCGGCCGTCCTGCGCGTGGACCTGGCGCGTCAGCACGTGGAGGTTATTGGCCAGCGCCCGGTCGTACGGCACGTTGGCGATGTTCTGCGCGACGACGTAGGTGATCGCCACGCTCATGGGCCACAGCAGGAACAGCGGCGCGAGCATCCAGTCCAGGATCTCGCCCAGCAGCGAGCGCTGGGGCGGTGCGAAGCTCGGGCCCTTGGACCCGGCTTGCATGATATCCAGCGCTTCCTGATTCAGCGGTTCTGGCCGCGCAGGCTCAGCTGGCGAGATACGCGGCACCCTGGTCCCGCTCCAGACAGTAGCCCAGGCCGCGCACCGTCACGATCTTCACGCCGCTGGGCTCGAGCTTCTTGCGCAGCCGGTGCACATAGACTTCGATGGCGTTGGTGCTGACTTCCTCGCCCCATTCGCACAGGTGATCCACCAGTTGCGTCTTGCTGACCATGCGGCCGCTGCGGGTCAGCAGGATCTCCAGGAGGCTGACTTCGCGCGCGGACAGGTCCAGCGTCTGGTCGTCCACGATGGCGACGCGGCCGGTCTGGTCGAACAACAGCCGGCCGTGCTTGATCATCGTGGCGCCGCCGCCGGCGCCGCGGCGGGTCAATGCCCGCACGCGCGCTTCCAGTTCGGACAGCGCAAAGGGTTTGGCCATGTAGTCGTCGGCACCCAGGTCCAGGCCCTTGACGCGCTGCTCGATGCTGTCGGCGGCGGTCAGGATCAGGACGGGCAAGGCGGAATTGCGGGCGCGCAGGCGGCGCAGCACCTCCAGGCCGGCCAACTGCGGCAGGCCCAGGTCAAGGATGAGCAGGTCGAAGGCCTGGGCCGCCAGCGCCGAATCGGCGGCCAGCCCATCGCGCACGGCGTCCACGGCATAGCCGTTGTGGCGCAAGGACCGGGACAGGCCGTCGGCCAGAATGCTGTCGTCTTCGGCGATCAGGATACGCATGGGCTGCTAATGAAGGGGTCCCTGTGCCGCCAGCGCTTTGCGCGCTTGCTGCCCCTCTATGGGAGGCTATCCGCCTTGTGGGCGGCCCGGCGGCGGAAAAGGGACGAAACGCCGGGTTCTCCTTCGATTCTGTCATATGGCGGGGGGCTTGCCCACTCAGGGTATACGTGCAAAACTCTGGCACACTGGTTTTTTGTACAGTACAATCCGATGCCATAATCTGCACATGAATCAAAAGCGCGAAGCAACCTTGAGCGCAACTGACGCATAAGCTGACGCATTAGCCATATCTACAGCCAGACCCCAGCCTGACCGGCGACTTCTCCGGCACCCTTCGACACCAGATACGTTACAGACAGGACTCTACATGGACGACAAAACCACCAAGGCCGCCGCATCGGAAAAGGCCAAGGCGCTTGCCGCCGCGCTCTCGCAGATCGAAAAGCAGTTCGGCAAGGGCTCGATCATGCGCTACGGCGACAACGAGGTCTCGCACGATATCCAGGTCGTCTCCACGGGTTCCCTGGGGCTGGACATCGCGCTGGGTGTCGGCGGCTTGCCGCGTGGCCGCGTAGTCGAAATCTACGGTCCGGAATCGTCGGGCAAGACCACGCTTACGCTGCAGGTCATCGCTGAAATGCAGAAGATCGGCGGCACCTGCGCCTTCGTCGACGCGGAACACGCGCTGGACGTGCAGTACGCCAACAAGCTGGGCGTGAACCTGACCGACCTGCTGATCTCGCAGCCGGACACGGGCGAACAGGCGTTGGAAATCACCGACGCGCTGGTGCGTTCGGGCTCGGTCGACCTGATCGTCATCGACTCGGTGGCTGCCCTGGTGCCCAAGGCGGAAATCGAAGGCGAAATGGGCGATTCGCTGCCCGGCCTGCAAGCCCGTTTGATGAGCCAGGCGCTGCGCAAGCTGACCGCCACGATCAAGCGCACCAACTGCATGGTCATCTTCATCAACCAGATCCGCATGAAGATCGGCGTGATGTTCGGCAACCCCGAAACCACCACCGGCGGCAATGCGCTGAAGTTCTACGCTTCCGTGCGCCTGGACATCCGCCGCATCGGTTCCATCAAGAAGGGCGACGAAGTCGTCGGCAACGAAACCCGCGTCAAGGTGGTGAAGAACAAGGTGGCGCCGCCGTTCAAGCAGGCCGAATTCGACATCATGTACGGTGCCGGCATCTCGCGCGAAGGCGAAATCATTGACTTGGGCGTGGCCGCCAGCGTGGTGGACAAGTCCGGCGCGTGGTACAGCTACAACGGCAATCGCATCGGCCAGGGCAAGGACAATGTCCGCGAATACCTGAAAGAGCACAAGGAAATCGCCATCGAGATCGAGAACCGCGTTCGTGAGAACCAGGGCATCGTCAGCCGTGCGGCCGAGTTCGTCCCCACGGCGGAAGACACCGCCGAATAAGCAATCTTGCGGGCGCCCGCGGATCACCGCAGGCGCGTTGCACATTGTTTGCGCCGCTGCCCCGGGCCCGGCGATATGCGGCAGGCGCCATGACGGGCCTGCCGTTTTTGCATAGCAAGCAGGAAGCGCATGAGCTGGAAATCGACCCCCGCGTCAGCCGACCGTCTTCGCGCCAAGCTGGATGACGAGTTTGAAACCGTCGCCAAGCCCCAGGGCTTGCGGCGGAGTTCCGATGCGCGCCGTGAACAGGCATCTGCGGCACCCGCCGCCGATCCGGGTGAATGGCAGCGTAGTTCCGAGCAGCGCGCGGCCCCCCGGGGCCGCCGCGCAGGCCGCGCCGAAGACCAGGCCGGCGCGGATGACGGCAAGCCCGAACGCAAAGGGCCATCGCTGAAAATGCGCGCGGTGGGGTATTTGTCGCGGCGCGAGCATGCGCGGGAAGAACTGGCCCGCAAGCTGTCGGCTTACGCCGAAGACGGGGCTGAGGTTGAAGCGGTGCTGGATGCGCTGGAAAAAGAAGGCTGGCTGTCCACCGAGCGTTTTGCGCAAAGCCTGGTGCACCGGCGCGCGTCGCGCCAGGGCGCGGCACGCATCGTGCAGGAACTGCGCCAGCATGGCGTGGACGCCAACCAGGTAGCTGAATTGCGCGACCAGTTGCGCGCCACCGAATACGACCGCGCGCTGGAAGTCTGGAAGAAGCGTTTCGACGCAAAGCCCGCCGACCGCGCGGCCTACGCCAAACAGGCCCGCTTCCTGGCCAGCCGCGGATTCGCCCACGACGTCATCCGCCGCATCGTGGGCGACAGCGACGAAGATTGAGCGCACGTGCGGCGTGGGGGCCCTTTTCCCCGCCGGGCCGCCCCAAGGGGAAAAAGCCCCCTCGGGGGGCAGCAAGCGTGCGAAGCACGTGCAGCGTGGGGGCCCTTTTCCCTGCCGGGCCGCCCCAAGGGGAAAAGGCCCCCTCGGGGGGCAGCAAGCGTGCGAAGCACGTGCAGCGTGGGGGCGCCTTTTCCCCGCCGGGCCGCCCCAAGGGGAAAAAGCCCCCTCGGGGGGCAGCAAGCGTGCGAAGCACGTGCAGCGTGGGGGCTCCCTCCCTCTCTACTTTGCCGATTTGATTCCCGACAGCGTCTTGAAGCAGACGTCGCGTGTGATGGTCAGGAATTCGTCGATGTACGACGCGTCGGTATCTTCGCTTCGCACGGTCGCGTACAGCGTGCGCCATACCCCCTGCGGGCCCAGGCGGCACTGCCGTAGCCAACCCTGATTCATGTATTCGGTCAATGCCCAGTTCGGCAGCGCGGCCACGCCGCGGTTGCTGGCCACCAGTTGCGCAATGATGGGGGTGAGCTCCGCCTTGCGGATGGCGGCGGGTTCCACGTCGGCCGGGTCCAGGAAGGCGGTGAAGACGTCCAGGCGCTGCTTGTCCACCGGGTACGTGATGAGCGTCTGATCGGCCAACTGGTCGGGCATGATGAATTTGCTGCCGGCCAGCGGATTGGACTCGGACACGGCCAGCACCAGTTCGTACTTGAACAATGGCAGGTATTCCACCGCGTCCAGCGGCTGCGGATCCGAGGTGATGACCAGGTCCAGGTCGCCGCGCACCAGGGCGGGCAGGGGGGCGAACGAAAAGGCGGCCGACAGGTCCAGCGCCACGTCCGGCCATTGCACCCTGAAGGCGTCCAGCGCCGGCATCAGCCATTGGAAGCAGGAGTGGCAATCAATCGCCAGGTGCAAGCGGCCCGTGCGGCCCGCGGCCAGCCGTTGCAACTCGCGCTCGGTGGCGCGGATGCGGGGCAGCACTTCGTCCGCCAGCGCCAGCACGCGCAGGCCCGCCGTGGTCAGCCGCGCCGGCCGGGTGCGTCGGTTGAGCAGCGGCGTACCCAAGCGGGTTTCCAGGTCGCGCAGTTGGTGCGACAGGGCGGATTGGGTCAGGTGCAGGCGTTCGGCGGCTTCTTGCAGGCTGCCGCCTTCACGGATGGCGGTCAGCGTCTCAAGATGGCGGATTTCTAGCATGGGCGTAGTCGAGGGCGCGGGGCAGCGGCGCCGCCTGGCGGCTACCCGCTGCAGGCACCAACCCCATCAGGGTGGAATGAACTTATATTGTATGAGATTTTCTCATCCTATGAATGTAGACATTGATTTTGATTCATGTAGATTTGCCGGCACAATGGCCTTCACTTGAACAAATTTTGTCTAATGGCGGCGATGACATGACTACTATTCATAATCTGGGATTTCCCCGCATTGGTGCCCAGCGCGAATTGAAGCGCGCGGTGGAGGCCTATTGGGCCGGCAAGCAAACCGCCGAAGCGCTGGAAGAAACGGGCCGCGAACTGCGCGCCAAGCACTGGAAGCTGCAAGCTGCGGCTGGCCTGAAGTTCGTGCCCGTGGGCGACTTCGCCTGGTACGACCAGATTCTGGAGTGGAGCACGCTGCTGGGCGCCGTACCGGCCCGTTTCGGCCAGAGCGACAGCGAAGCCATTTCGCTGGACACGCTGTTTCGCATGGGCCGTGGCCGCGCACCGACGGGCAAGCCTGCCGCCGCCTGCGAAATGACCAAGTGGTTCGATACCAACTACCACTACATCGTGCCAGAACTGGTGCCGGGCCAGACGTTCCGCATTGCGCGGGAATCGCTGTTCGAACAGATCCAGGAAGCGCAAGCGCTGGGCCATGCCGTCAAGCCGGTGATCCCGGGCCCGCTGACCTGGCTGTACCAGGGCAAGGGCGACGCGTTCGCGGGCGGCGCTGCCGACGAAGGCAAGTTGCAACTGCTGGCCGCGCTGCTGCCGGTGTACGAAGAAGTCCTGGCTCGCTTTGCCAAGCTGGGCGTGCAATGGGTGCAGATCGACGAACCCATCCTGGTACTGGACTTGCCGCAAGCCTGGCGCGATGCGTTCAAACAGGTGTACGGCGTGCTGGCCGCCAGCCCCGTCAAGCTGCTGATCGCCACCTATTTCGACGGCTTGAAGGACAACCTGTCCACCGCCCAGGCGCTGCCCGTGGCCGGCCTGCACGTGGATCTGGTCCGCGCACCCGAGCAACTGGCTGACGTCGTGACCGGCCTGCGCGCCGACCAGGTGCTGTCCGCTGGCGTCATCAACGGTCGCAACATCTGGCGCACCGATCTGGACGCCGCCATCGCCACGCTGGCCCCCATCAAGCAACAACTGGGCGATCGCCTGTGGCTGGCCCCGTCGTGCTCGCTGCTGCACGTGCCGGTGGACCTGGCCAACGAAACCGAACTGGACGCCGAGTTAAAGTGCTGGCTGTCGTTCGCCACTCAGAAGCTGCAAGAGCTGAGCCTCTTGGGCCGTGCGCTGGATAGCGCGACGGACCCTTCAGTGCAGTCGGGCTTGGTACAGCAACGCGAGGCACTGGCCGCGCGCCGTTCGTCGGCTCGCATCCACAACCCGGTCGTGGGCCAACGCATGTCCGGCGCCGCCAGCGTGTCGCGTGACCGTGCGCCGTTCGCCGGCCGCATCGCCCGCCAGCAAGAACAACTGGGCCTGCCCGCCTACCCGACGACCACGATCGGTTCGTTCCCGCAGACTGCTGAAATCCGTGCGCTGCGCCGCGACTGGAAGGCCGGCGCGCTGACCGATTCGGGCTACGAGGCCGCCATCCGCAAGGAGATCGAGGAAGTCATCCGCTTCCAGGAAAAGGTGGGCTTGGACGTGCTGGTGCACGGTGAACCCGAGCGCAACGACATGGTGGAGTACTTCGGTGAACTGCTGGCCGGCTTCGCGTTCACCAAGAACGGCTGGGTGCAAAGCTACGGTTCGCGCTGCGTCAAGCCGCCGATCATTTTCGGCGACGTGGCGCGTCCCGCACCGATGACGGTGGGCTGGTCGTCCTACGCGCAGTCGCTGACCGACAAGCCCGTCAAAGGCATGCTGACCGGCCCCGTCACTATCCTGCAATGGTCGTTCGTGCGTGACGACCAGCCGCGCGAACAGACCTGCCGCCAACTGGCGCTGGCGCTGCGCGACGAAGTGGTGGACCTGGAAACCGCCGGCATCAGCGTCATCCAGATCGACGAGCCCGCCATCCGCGAAGGCCTGCCGCTGCGCCGCGCGGACTGGAAGGCGTACCTGGACTGGGCCGTGGATTGCTTCCGCCTGTCGACCGCCGGCGTGCGCGATGAAACGCAGATCCATACCCACATGTGCTATTCGGAGTTCAACGACATTATCGAATCGATCGCCGCGATGGACGCGGACGTGATCACGATTGAAACGTCGCGCTCCAACATGGAACTGCTCAAGGCGTTTGAAGACTTCGATTACCCGAACGATATCGGTCCCGGCGTGTACGACATTCACTCGCCGAACGTGCCGGAAGTGGACTGGATGGTCGGCCTGATGGAAAAGGCGGCTGCCCGCCTGCCCAAGGAACGCCTGTGGGTGAACCCTGACTGCGGCCTGAAGACGCGCGCCTGGCCCGAAACCGAAGCGGCGCTGATCGGCATGGTGCAAGCGGCGCGCACGCTGCGCCAATCGGCCTGAAGACCGGCCACCCCAGCGCCGGCCCCAAGGCGGGCGTTGCGGGTTAAGCCCCTGGTACGTGTGCGATTACGCACCGGCCGGGGGCTTTTTTTAGTGATGGGAAGCGGAACGAATTCCTGCGGCACGGGTCAATAAGCAAAAATCCCAACAGCTGGATTGTTGCCGTTCCTATGATTCTCCAAGGCCCCTATCGGCCGGATCTGCTTGCCGCGGAAACGCTGCCCGATATTCTGGAAGCCACGATCCTGCGGCATCCCGCCGCCATCGCCATCCACTGGCTGGATCAGACCCTTACCTACGACATACTGGGCCGGCGCGCCGACCTGGCTGCGCACCATCTGATCGAGGCCGGCGTGCGGCCCGGGCAGATCGTGGGCCTGTGTCTGCCGCGCGGCGCGGACCTGCTGGTGATGCAGGCGGCCATCGCCAAAGCCGGCGCGGCCTGGCTGCCGTTCGAATCCGACACGCCGCCCGACCGCATGCTGGTCTGTCTGCAGGATGCGGGCGCCCAGGGGTTGATCGCCAGCGCCGATGTGCGCCTGGACGGCATGACGACGTGGACCACCTGGACCCTGTCGATGCCTGTCGACGGCACCTTGCGCACGCGGGAAGGATTGCTGCCCGAGCACCCCGCCTACGTGATCTATACGTCCGGGTCCACCGGCAAGCCGAAAGGCGTGCCGATCAGCCAAGCCAGCATCTGCCATTTCCTGCGCAGCGAAAACGAGGCGCTGGGCGTGCGGCATGGCGACAAGGTCTACCAGGGCTTTTCGGTGGCCTTCGACATGTCGTTCGAAGAGATCTGGATCAGTTATCTGGTCGGCGCCAGCCTGTGGGTGGCGCCCAAGATGCTGACCACCGACCCCGAAGGCCTGCCCGACGCGCTGGTGCGCGAAGGCGTGACCGTGCTGCATGCGGTGCCGACGCTGCTTGCCTTGTTCGCGCACGATGTGCCGGGCTTGCGCATCGTGAACCTGGGCGGCGAAGTGTGCCCGGACTTCCTCGTGCCGCGCTGGGCCACGCCGGGCCGGCGCCTGTTCAATACCTATGGCCCCACCGAGACCACGGTATCGGCCAGCCTGGCCGAATTGCTGCCCGGCCAACCGGTGACCATCGGCACGCCGCTGCCCAATTACGGCATGCTCATCCGCGGCGACGACGGCGCGGTGTTGCCGCAAGGGCAGGTGGGTGAGCTTTGCATCACCGGGCCCGGCGTGGCGGGCGGCTACCTCGGGCGCCCCGAGCTGACGGCCGAAAAATTCCTGGCCAACCCCCGCCCCAGCGGCGATCACGACACGCGCATGTACCGCAGTGGCGATCTGGCCCGCATCGACGAGCATGGCCAGATCCAGTGCCTGGGCCGTAGCGACGACCAGGTCAAGGTGCGGGGCTTTCGCGTCGAGCTGGGCGAAATCGAAGCGGCGCTGTATCGGCAACCCGGTGTGGGCGCGGCGGCGGTGGTGCTGCGCGACCTGGGCGGCATCGATCAACTGGTGGCTTTCTTGAAACCCGAGGGCGAGGCGCGGCTGGACCTGCACGCCTTGCGCGCCGCGCTGGCGCAGGACCTGCCTGCCTATATGATCCCCGCCCGCTTTGAGCGCGTGGCCGAGGTGCCGCGCCTGACGTCGGGAAAAATCGACCGCAAGACGCTCAAGGCGCGTGAACTGGAAACCGTGTTCGAGCCCAGCGGCGAAGACGACGTAGCGGTCACGCCCGGCGAACAGGCGCTGTTCGACGCGCTGCGCCCCTTGTTCCCGGGCCAGCCGCTGCGCCTGGCCAGCGACTTCTTCCGCGACCTGGGCGGTCATTCGCTGCTGGCTGCGCGCCTGGTGTCGTCGCTGCGCAAGCATCCGCAGTTTTCCGCGCTGACGATGCACGAGCTCTATCAGCACCCCGGCCTGGGGGCGCTGTCGGCGCGCTTGGACGCGTTGGCGGCGGCCGTGCCGGTCGCGGTGGAGGACGGCGACACTACTGCGCCATCTCGTGACGCCGCGGGCCAGGCGTCGGAGTGGCGGCGCTGGACCTGTGGCCTGGCCCAGCTTGCCGCGCTGCCGTTGCTGATCGGCGTGCGCATGCTGATCTGGCTGACGCCGTTCTTCACGTATCACTACTGGACGGGCGACGAGGGCGACTCGGTCTGGCGTGCGGTAGCGCTGTCCATCGCCAGCTATCTGCTCTGCAACCTGCTGAGCTTCGGCGTGGCCGTGGCCTGCAAGTGGGGCATCCTGGGCCGGCTCAAGCCGGGCCGCTATCCGCTGTATGGGTGGCGCTTTTACCGCTGGTGGCTGGTGGACCGAGTGCTGGACATCCCGCCGGCGCATTTGCTGGCCGGCTCTCCCTTGCAGGTCTGGTATTTGCGGGCGCTGGGCGCGCGCATTGGCCGCGACGCGGCCATCAGCCGTATTTCGGTCCGCGCGCCCGACTTGCTGACGATTGGCGACGGCGTCAGCATTGGCGCGGCCGTCAACCTGGAGAATTTCGCGGTGCGCGGGGGCGTCTGGGAAGTGGCGCCGATCACCTTGGCCGACAATGCCTACGTCGGGTCGTACGCGGTGCTGCAAGGCGATGTGTCGATGGGCGAGGGCGCGCGGCTGGACGGCTTGTCGTCGCTGGCTTCGGGCGCACGCATCCCGGGGGGGCAAGTCTGGACGGGCGCGCCCGCGCGGCACGATCCCCAGGCGCATGCTCCTGAACTGCCGCCCCGACCCGTTCGGGCAGGGCGCTTGCGCCAACTGGATGTGGTGGCCTATGCCCTGGGCGGCACGTTGATCGCGGCGTTGTTCTTCATGCCGGTCTTCCCCAGTTTCGTGCTGATCGATTGGATCGACGCGCGCTGGCTGGACCTGATGGGCGACCGCGTGTCCTGGCCCTATGCCTTCCTTTGCTATCTGCTGCTGGCGTTGCCGGCCAGCGCCTTGCTGCTGTTCCTGACGGTGTTGGTATCTGCCCTGTTGCGCTGGTTGTTGCTGCCCCGCTTGTCGGGCGGGCGGTGGCCGGTCTATGGCCAGATCTATCTGCGCCGGTGGCTGACCAACCAGATCCAGGAGTCCAGCCTGAGCGTGCTGCACGGCCTGTATGCCTCGATCTACGCCGGCACCTGGTACCGGCTGCTGGGCGCGAAGGTCGGCCGCGGCACCGAGATTTCCACCGCCATGGGCATCGTGCCCGACATGCTGACGCTGGGGCGCGACAGCTTCATCGCCGATGGCGTCATGCTGGGCGACGAGGAAATCGACCGCGGCTGGATGACGATGCGCCCGACCATCATCGGCAACCGCAGCTTTGTCGGTAATGGGGCGTACGTGCCCGATGGGTCGGTGCTGCCCGACGACGTGCTGATCGGCGTGCAGAGCCGAGCGCCGGCCAACGGCCGCATGGCCAGCGGCCAGACCTGGCTGGGCAACCCGCCGCTGGCCTTGCCCGCCCGCGAGCAGACCGCGGGCTTCCCCGAGCATCTGACGTTCCGGCCCAGCCTGGGCCGCAAGGTCGCCCGCGGCGCCGTCGAGGGCATGCGCATGATCCTGCCGCTGGCGGTCGTGATCGCGGTGGGTTATCTGACGGTCATGAAAATCATCCCGATCGCGGCGGCCCAGGGCTTTTTGGCCGCCTTCGACGAGCTGATGCTGGCCGGTGTTCTTTATGGATTGGGCACGTTCCTGTTCCTGGTGCTGCTGAAGTGGACGTTGGTGGGCCGGTACCGGCCACGCGCTGAACCCATGTGGACGCCCTTCGTCTGGAAGAGCGAGGCCGTGACCAGCCTGTATGAGTCGATCGCCGTGCCCAACTTCTTCAACTTTTTGCGTGCAACGCCCTGGCTGCCTCTGGCGTTGCGCTGCATGGGCGCCCGCATCGGCAAGCGCGTATTCATGGACACCACCGACGTCACCGAGTACGACTGCGTCCTGATCGGCGACGACGCGGTGCTGCACGCCTGGTCCGGGCCGCAGACCCATCTGTTCGAGGACCGCGTCATGAAGATCGGGCCCGTGCGCATCGGCCGCGGCGTCAATGTCGGTCCGCGCACCACGATCCTGTACGACACCCACGTCGAGGAACGCGCCGTGTTGGGGCCGCTGACCCTTGTACTCAAGGGCGAAACGATCCCGGCCGGGCAGGCCTGGATGGGCAGTCCGGCCACGCCGTGGACGCGATGACCGCGGTCTTGAACGCGCCTGCGGGCTTGCCGCCGACGCCGCTGACCACCCCGCCGGCGCTGCGGCTGACCGGAGAGGGCGCGCCGGTCGAGATGTGGCTGCTGCGGCTGGCGACGGGCCGGGATGGCCAGCGCCAGGCGGCCCGCGCGTGGCTGGCGGCCGAACTGTCGCGCCGGGCGGGCGCGGCGGCGCGCTGGACAGAAACGCCCAAGGGCCCTGCCATGGAACCGGGTTCCCCCTGGCACAGCTCCTTCTCTTATTGTGGCCCCCATATCTTGTGCGGCTTGTCCCGCCTGGGCGCGCCGGGCGTGGATCTGGCGGCAGCAGACGGCGGGGCAGGGGGCGGCGAAGGCGATATCGACGTCGCCCGGCTTTATTGCGGTCCCGAGGTCGCGGCCAGGTTGGCCGCCTGCGCGCCGGCCGGCCGCGCGGATGCCTTCGCCCAGGCTTGGAGTGCGCTGGAGGCCCGGTTGAAAGCCTGCCGCCGCGGGCTGGAGGAATACACGCCCGTGCGGGAAGGCCATCTGGCCGCTGCACGCCTGACCAGCCAGGTCCGCCACGACGGCCTCTGGGCCTCGGCCGCGCTCTGTCCCCTAGCGGGCTGCCTGCAGCAAGACGGTTGATCGCCGGCTGCCTGCGCTATACTTTCAAGGTTTTGTTGCCGCGCACCATGCGCAGGCCATCTTCGCCCCGCAGGCCCCCAGCATGCCCTTGCCACCGCCGGATTACCCTCGCCAACCTCTGCACACGCGTTCCATACGCGTGCAGTCGT
>Ga0160439_1000575_pt1 | contig 15306 bp, 17 predicted proteins | sample HID1975M_E0MG_FD_108201 | JGI IMG/M metagenome (GOLD analysis project Ga0160439, IMG submission 108201) | Enriched soil microbial communities from UW Madison campus, WI, USA - HID1975M_E0 MG | ecosystem: Environmental > Terrestrial > Soil > Unclassified | place: USA: Madison, Wisconsin... | reverse complement strand
TCGCCCGTTCAGCACGCTAGACGATCGGAGGTGGTGGTGGTCAACACCCCTGAGGGTCGGACTCTCACCCAGATCATGTCTGACGTGCCGGAACGCTCTGCTGTGGAACCAGCGGTGCTCGAACGGGCGCTGCGAGACCTCGCCGTGCCCATCGCGCTGCTGGATGGTGCTGATCCTCATCTGCCGGTCGTGTGGGTGAACCGGGCATTCGAGGTGAGCACAGGGTACGACGCGGCCGACGCCCGTCGGCACCAACGCGACCCCGTGCCGCCCGGCGCGCGTCGGCCCGACGCGCTGCTCGCCGTCCGGGAGGCGGTCCGCGAGCGCCGCGAGGTCTCCCAGACCCTGTCGCTCCGTCGCGCCGACGGGTCCGTCTACACCTGCCTGGTGCACCTGTCTCCCCTCGTCGACGCCGACGACCGGGTCACGCACTGGGTGGCGGCCCTGCAGGACCTCACCGAGCGGATCTCCCACGACGCCGCGCAGAGCGCCCTCGTGGCGGCCGAGCGCCGCGAGCGTCGCGCCCTCGGCATCGTCGCCCAGGTCTCCGACCTGCTGATGGACGTCGACGACCGGATGACGCCGCTGCACGAGATCGCCACGCTGCTGTGCGACACGATCGTCGGCTGGGCCCGCTTCTACGTGAACGACGGTGGGCTGCGGCCGGCCGACGGGATCGACTCGAACCACCCGCCGTCGGGCAAGGGCCGCCGGCACGGCGCGCCCGCCCGCTCGGTCGAGCCGGGCGCCGACACGACGCCCGGGCCCGACTCGGTGCAGATGCTGCTCGACGGGGTCAAGGACCGACCCGTCGAGCTGCCGCTCGACGGCTGGTTCCCGCGGGGGAGCGCCTCGTCGTGGCTCGCCGCGCACGTGCACGCCCAGGGCCCGCACGAGCTCGTCGACGGCGCCGCCCGCGCCGCGGTCTTCTCGGTCTCGGGCCGACGGCGGGTGCTGGGGCTGCTCGTGGTGCTCCCGCGTGCCGGGCGCGGCCTGGACGGGCTGGAGCAGTCGGCGCGGACCGTCCTGGAGCTGACCGCGCGGCGCGTGGGGCTCGTGATCGACAACGCGCGCCTGTACGACCGCGAGCACCGCCTGGCGGAGACGCTGCAGCGCGCGATGCTCCCGCAGCAGGCGGACGTCGACGGCCTGGACGTGTGGACGTACTACGCGCCGAACTCCGAGAACGTGCAGGTCGGCGGCGACTGGTACGACGTGCTGCAGATCTCGCCCGACGTGGTGGGCGTGGTGATCGGGGACGTCGTCGGCCACGACGTCGAGGCGGCCGCGGCGATGGGCCAGCTGCGCTCGGTCGTGCGGTCCTACGCGTACGACATCACGACACCCGGGCCGGTGCTCGAGCGCGTGGACCAGCTCGTCGCGGGCATGCGGATCCCGCGCAGCGCGGGCTTGGTGCTCTCGACGCTCAAGCGGTCCGGCGGCTCGTGGCGGCTCGACTACTCCCGCGCCGGGCACCTCCCGGTGCTGCACGTGCGCGGCGGCGAGGTCATCGCGCTCATGGAGGGCGGCGGCCCGCTCATCGGCTTCGGGGGCGAGGGCCGGTCCACCCAGACGCTCGCGCTCGCGCCGGGCGACGTGCTCGTCTACTACACCGACGGGTTGATCGAGCGGCGCGACCGCGGGCTGCGCGAGGGCATCGACGCGCTCACCGAGGTCGTCGGGGGAGTGACCGCGCGCGACTCGGCGGGCATCGGCGAGGAGATCCTGTCGCGGCTGGCCGACCACCCCGAGGACGACGTGGCCGTCGTCGTCGTGCGTGTGCCGGACCCGCGCGACCACCTCGAGCGTGGCCGCAGCCCGCGCCGGCGTCGCTGGTCGCTGCCGAGCGAGCCCTCGTCGATCGGGCGGGCGCGGCACGCCGTCGTGCGCACCTGCCACGCGTGGGACATGCCCAACGCCGCCAACGCCGAGCTCGTGGTCTCCGAGCTGGTCGCCAACGCCGTGCTGCACGGCTTCGGCCACGTCTCGCTGCAGCTCTACGACACGGGCGACGGCCTGCGCATCGAGGTCGAGGACGGCAACCCCGCGCCGCCGATCGCGACCGACGGCCACCCCGGGCGGGTCGGCGGGTTCGGCATCAAGATCGTCGAGCGCCTCGCGGACTGGGGCTGGCGCCCGTCGGCGCGAGGGAAGCTGGTCTGGGCGAAGGTGCGCCCGGGCGACCTGCCGCCCACCGCTCGCTGAGCCTCAGACGCTGGGCGTCGGGTCCGTCTCGGTGGCGTCCGGGGCGGTGACCGGCTCGCAGTGGTGGTCGGGGTCGATGCGGAACAGGTCGAGCGCTCCGCACACCTCGATGACGAACAGGTCGCGCGCGTCCGCGCCGCGCAGCACGGTCGCACCCCCGCGCTTGCGGCCCGCGTCGGCGAGCGAGATGAGGAACGCGGCGCCGGTCGAGTCCATGAAGTTCACCCGGCACATGTCGACCACGACGAGCTGACGACGCAGACCGACGACGCGCGCGGCGATCTCGGGGAACTGGTCGCGCTCGGCCAGGTCCAGGTCGCCGGACACGACGATGGTCGTCGTCGTGGAGGAGGCGGAGATCTCGATCATCGGGCACCAGGTCGGTCGAGTGATGGGGCGGGTCGACTGTAAGTTGCCGGACGCACCCGTGCATCCGGGCGCGCTGCCCCCACCGCTCCGAGCAGCATTCTTGCCCCTCTCGGCGCTGCGCGCAGGACGACCCGCGCGGGCGCGTCCGGTTGCGGTGCGAGACTGGCCGCATGAGCCACGAGAACCTGCTCGACGGACCCGCGCCCACCCTGCTGCCCGCCGAGGGCCCGGACGCTGACGCGCGCGCCGCGCTGGCCTCCGGGTCGACCCTGCAGGAGGCCGCGTCGGCCGCCCCCGCCGCCTCGCTCGTCTGGGCGCTGCTCGCCGAGCAGGCGCTCGCCGACGTCGGCGACCCGGTCGCCGCCTACGCCTACGCGCGCACGGGCTACCACCGGGGCCTCGACGCGCTGCGCCGCGCCGGCTGGCACGGCCGCGGTCCGATCCCCGCCGACCACCGCCCCAACGAGGGCTTCCTGCGCGCGCTCCTGGCGCTCGCGGAGGCCGCCGAGGCGATCGGCGAGCAGGACGAGGCCGACCGGTGCGAGAAGTTCCTCACCGACTCGGGGACGTCGGCACCGGCGGTCGCGGCGCTGCGCTGAGCGCCGGTCGGCGGCGTGGACGCCGCCATGACCAGTCCTTGACCATCGGGTAGCCTCTCGGGGTACTGGGTCACTGCCGCCCGTGCCGAGGCTCCTCCGTGTCGAGCCGGACCGTCAGGCAGCCGTAGGAGTGGTGATCAGATGCCCGCCGTCGTGGTGCTCGGCGTCCAGTGGGGCGACGAGGGCAAGGGCAAGGCGACCGACCAGCTCGGCTCGCGCATCGAGTACGTCGTGAAGTTCAACGGCGGCAACAACGCGGGCCACACGGTGGTCATCGGCGGCGAGAAGTACGCGCTGCACCTGCTGCCGTCGGGCATCCTCTCGCCGGGCGTCGTCCCGGTGATCGGCAACGGCGTCGTCATCGACATCGAGGTGCTGTTCGAGGAGATCGACGCGCTCGAGGCACGCGGCGTCGACACGTCCCGCCTGCTCGTCTCGTCGGCCGCGCACGTCATCGCGCCCTACAACCGCACGCTCGACAAGGTGACCGAGCGCTTCCTCGGCAAGCGCCGCATCGGCACCACGGGCCGTGGCATCGGCCCCGCGTACTCCGACAAGATCAACCGCGTCGGCATCCGCATCCAGGACCTGTTCGACGAGAAGATCCTCGCCGAGAAGATCGAGGGCGCGCTCGACCAGAAGAACCACCTGCTGGTCAAGGTCTACAACCGTCGCGCGATCACGGTCGACGAGACGCTCGAGGACCTGCTGCGCCACGCGGACCGGCTCAAGCCGTTCGTCGCCGACACCCCGCTCGTGCTCAACCGCGCGCTCGACGAGGGCAAGACGCTCGTGTTCGAGGCCGGCCAGGCCACGATGCTCGACGTCGACCACGGCACGTACCCGTTCGTCACGTCCTCGTCGGCCACGGCCGGCGGCGCGTGCACGGGCTCGGGCGTCGGGCCGACGAGGATCGACCGCGTGGTCGGCGTCGCGAAGGCGTACACGACGCGCGTCGGCGAGGGCCCGTTCCCCACCGAGCTGCTCGACGACGACGGCGAGTGGCTGCGCCAGACCGGCGGCGAGTTCGGCACCACCACCGGCCGCCCGCGCCGCACGGGCTGGTACGACTCCGTCGTGTCCCGGTACGCCTCGCGCGTCAACGGGCTCACGGACATCGTGCTGACCAAGCTCGACGTGCTCACCGGACGCGACCGCATCCCGGTCTGCATCGCGTACGACGTCGACGGCCGGCGGTTCGACGAGATGCCGGACGACCAGAGCGACTTCCACCACGCGAAGCCGGTCTACGAGTACCTGGACGGCTGGACCGAGGACATCAGCGCCGCGCGCGAGTTCGACGACCTGCCGGTCAACGCGCAGCGCTACCTGCTGCGGCTCGAGGAGATCTCCGGCACGCGGATCAGCGCGATCGGCGTCGGCCCGGGCCGCGAGGCGACCATCGTCCGCCACGACCTCCTGGGCTGAGCTCCCGCGCCGGCACACCCCCCGTCGGCCGGTCATCACGGTGGTTCCGCGTCATCACGGGGATCTCAACCACCGTGATGACGCGGAACCACCGTGACGATCACCGATCGGTGGCCTCGCGGGCTGCGCGGAGGGCGGCGCCGGGCGCGCTGAGACGGCGGATCGCGGCGCGAGGCGGGGTCGGTAGGCTCGGCGACCGTGAAGATCCTCGTCGTCGGAACCGGCGCCCGTGAGCACGCGATCGTCCGTGCGCTGTCCCTCGACCCGGCCGTCACGGAGCTGCACGCGGCTCCGGGCAACCCCGGGATCGGGGCGCTCGCCACGCTGCACACCGTGAACCAGCTCGACGGCCCGGCCGTCGCGGCCCTGGCGGTCGACCTGGGGGCGGACCTCGTGGTCGTCGGCCCCGAGGCGCCGCTGGTCGCCGGCGTCGCGGACCACGTGCGCGAGGCGGGGATCGCCGTGTTCGGCCCGTCGGGCGAGGGTGCGCGGCTCGAGGGCTCGAAGGCCTTCGCCAAGGAGGTCATGGAGGCCGCCGGCGTCCCGACCGCAGCACCGCGCGTCGCGACCGACCTCGAGCAGGCCGCGGCCGCGCTCGACGAGCTCGGCGCCCCCTACGTCGTCAAGGACGACGGGCTGGCCGCGGGCAAGGGCGTGGTCGTGACCGACGACCGCGACGAGGCGCTCGCCCACGCGCACGCGTGCCTGGAGAAGCAGGGCGGCCGGATCGTCATCGAGGAGTACCTCGACGGTCCCGAGGTCTCGCTGTTCGTGCTGTCCGACGGCACCGACGTGGTCCCGCTCGTCCCCGCGCAGGACTTCAAGCGCGTGCACGACGCCGACGAGGGCCCGAACACCGGCGGCATGGGCGCCTACTCGCCGCTGCCGTGGGCGCCCGAGGGCCTGGTCGAGGAGGTCCTGGACCGCGTCGCGCGTCCGACGATCGCCGAGATGGCCCGCCGCGGCACGCCGTTCGCCGGCGTGCTCTACGTGGGACTCGCGCTCACGTCGAACGGCCTCAAGGTCGTCGAGTTCAACGCGCGCTTCGGCGACCCCGAGACGCAGGTCGTGCTCGCGCGGCTGGTCACGCCCCTGGCGGGGGTGCTGCTGGCGTCGGCGACCGGCACCCTGGGCTCGCTGCCGCCGCTCGAGTGGCGCGACGACGCGGCCGTGACGGTCGTCGTGGCGTCCGAGGGCTACCCGGCCGCCCCGCGCTCGGGCGACCCGATCCTGGGCGTCGTGCAGGCGGACGCGCTCGACGACGTGCACGTCCTGCACGCGGGGACGTCCCAGAAGGACGGCGTGCTGCTGTCGGCGGGCGGCCGCGTGCTGTCCGTGGTCGGCGTCGGTGCGGACCTCACGGCCGCGCGTGCCGCGGCCTACGCGGGCGTGGACCTCATCAGCCTGCCGGGCTCGCACCACCGGTCGGACATCGCGCTGGCGGCGTCGCGGGGCTGAGGCCGCTCAGCGGCAGACGTCGAGGACGTCGGCCAGCACGACCGCCGGCGGACGCCCTGCCGTCTCGACGACGGTCGCGCTCGGCCACGGGTCGACGGCGACCGCGACCACGTCCGCCCAGGTCGGCTGCCGGTGGCCCGGGATGTCCGCCACGCGCGACTCGACCCGGTGCCGGTGCTCGCCGGCGTCCGAGCACGTCAGCCACACCTCGACCAGCCTCGAGGCGCCGGCAGCCGATCGCCAGCCCGTGCGCGCCTCGTCGACCGCGTTGACCGCGTCGGCCACGACGGGGATCCCCGCCGCCAGGCAGTCGACCGCGACGGTCGCACCGATCACGTAGCCGGCCTCCGCGGGCCGGTCCAGGCCGAGGGACGTCCGCAGCAGCGCCTGCTCGATCGTGTCGATCCGCACGTGGGCCGCGCCGAGCTCGCGGGCCAGTGCGCGGGCCAGCGTCGTCTTGCCGGTACCGGGCAGCCCGCCGAGCGCGACGAGCAGGGGTGCGTCATCCACGACGCCGACTCTTCCACGCAGGCGAGCGTGCGGCAGGATCGGTCCTCGGAGCAGTCGAGCGAAGGAGTGACGCGATGGGCAACGGGACGTTCGTGTACGGCGGCGGCGCGTGGGGCGGGGACGCGGCCGACGAGCCGAGCCTGAGCATCGAGGTGCAGGACGGCGACATCGCCACGGTCGACTACAGCCCGGCACCGCAGGGCCTGGGCCGGTTCTACCTGGGCTTCCAGCCGCGGGACTTCTTCGACGACCCCGCCGAGAGCGCGCCGGTGGACCTGGCCGCCGAGTCCGAGGCGTTCGCGGAGTGGGCCCTGCTCGTCGGCGCCGTCGACGTCGAGGCGAAGCACGTGCGGCGGCTGCTGGCCGAGGCGCACGTGGACGAGCCCGTGGACACGTTCGTCGAGGAGACGGCTCAGCGGCTCGTCCGGCTCGTCGGCCTGGCCGTCCCCGAGGGGCTCGAAGGCGGAGACGACCTCGTCTGAGTTCCCGCGGACCGGCACACTAGGGCCCGTGACCTCCACGACGACCACCACGCACCTGCCCGGCTGGGCGCACACGTACTCTGGCAAGGTCCGCGACCTGTACGTGCCCGACTCCTCGGAGGCGGGCCAGGCTCTGACCGCGGAGCACGGGGACGTCGTCCTCGTCGTCGCGAGCGACCGCGTCTCCGCCTACGACCACGTGCTCAGCCCCGGCATCCCCGACAAGGGCGTCGTGCTCACGCAGCTGAGCCTGTGGTGGTTCGAGCAGCTCGCCGACCTCGTGCCCAACCACGTCGTCTCGACCGACGTCCCGGCGGAGGTCGCCGGTCGCGCGATGGTCTGCCGCCGCCTGGCGATGTTCCCCGTCGAGTGCGTCGCGCGCGGCTACCTGACCGGCTCGGGCCTGGCCGAGTACCGCGTGTCGGGATCGGTCACCGGTATCGAGCTGCCGGCGGGCCTGGTCGACGGCTCGCGCCTGCCGGAGGCGATCTTCACCCCCGCGACGAAGGCGGAGCTCGGCGACCACGACGAGAACGTGCCGTTCGCGGCCGTCGTCGAGACCGTCGGCGCCGAGGCGGCGGAGCAGCTGCGCGCACTCACGCTGGCCGTGTACGCGCGCGCCGAGGCGATCGCGCGCGAGCGCGGCGTGATCCTGGCCGACACCAAGCTCGAGTTCGGCACGGACCCGGTCACGGGCGAGGTCACGCTCGGCGACGAGGTGCTGACTCCGGACTCCTCGCGGTTCTGGCCCGCCGACGGCTGGCAGCCCGGGCGCGCCCAGCCCAGCTTCGACAAGCAGTTCGTCCGCGACTGGCTCACGTCGGCCGCCTCCGGCTGGGACCGCGAGTCGGACACGACGCCGCCCGAGCTGCCCGCGGACGTCGTCGCCCGCACGCGCGAGCGCTACCTCGAGGCCTACGAGCGCCTGACGGGCACCCCGCTCGCGCTCTGACGCTAGCCTCGCGCCATGGCCGCTGACGTGCGCACGGACCGCGGGCTCGACCGGCTCGTCAACTTCACCGACGCGGCCGTCGCCATCGCGATCACGATCCTCGTGCTGCCCCTGGTGGACATCGCGTCGGAGTCGGGTTCGACGAAGCTCGGGGACGTGCTGGCGGAGCACTCGGACACGTTCATCGCGTTCCTCGTGACGTTCGCGGTCATCGCCCGCCTGTGGGTCGCGCACCACCAGCTGTTCGAGCGCCTGCGGTCGTACGACGCCGTCGTCGTCTGGCTCGACCTGATCTGGCTCGGGTGCATCGTGATGCTGCCGTTCGCGGCGCAGGAGCTGTCCAACCTGTACTCGAGCGACCCGTGGGTCTTCGTGCTGTACATCGGGCTGGTCACGGTCTCGTCGGCCTCGCTCGCGCTCGTCAGCGAGCGGATCGCGCGTCGGCCCGACCTGCGGTCGCCGGACTCGTCCGACGCGCAGGACCCCGGGCGGTGGATCACCACGATCCTCCTGCTCGCGGCGCTCGCGCTCGTCCTGCTGGTCCCGGGGCCGGGCATGTTCTGGCTCCTGCTCCTCCTGCTGTCGGGCCCGATCGAGAAGCTGTGGGCCCGCCGGCGATGAGCTCGCTGCTGCTGCGTCGGGCGCGCCGCATCGGTCACCCCGAGCCCGTCGACCTCTTGCTGCGCGACGGCCGGATCGCGTCGCTCTCCGGTGGCACGGCGGCGGACGAGGTCGACCTCGACGGGCGGATCGTCATGCCGGGCTTGTGGGACCAGCACGTGCACCTGACGCAGTGGGCGCTCGCGCGCCACCGGCTCGACGTCTCGTCGGCGACGTCGGCGGCCCACGCCGTCGCCCTGGTCCGGGACCGGCTCGCGGTCGACCGGCCGCGGCTGCTCGTCGGCTACGGCTTCCGGGACGGGCTGTGGGCCGACGAGCCCACCGTGGCGGCCCTCGACGCCGCGGCCGGCGAGGTGCCCGTGGTGCTCGTCTCGGGCGACCTGCACTGCGCGTGGGTCTCGAGCGCCGGCCTGCGCTACCTCGGTGCGCCGCTCGTGGACGGGCTGCTCCGCGAGGGTGCGTGGCTGCCGTTGCAGGGCGCGGTCGACCGGATGCCCGACGACGAGTCCGACGCGCTGGTCGCCGACGCGACCCGGCACGCCGCAGCCCGGGGCGTGGTCGGCGTCGTCGACTTCGAGATCGCCGACAACCTCGCGGTCTGGCGCCGCCGCGCCACCTCTGCCCCGCCGGCCGTGCGGGTGCGGGCCGGCGTGTGGGCGGACTACCTCGACCGCGTGCTGCACGCTGACCTGCACACGGGCGACCGCGTGGCCGGGCTGGTCGAGCAGGGGCCGCTCAAGGTCATCGTCGACGGCTCGCTCAACACGCGCACGGCCTGGTGCGACGAGGTGTACCCGGGCTCGTCGTCGCACGGGGTGCTCTCGGTGCCCTCGTCCACGCTGGAGCCGCTGCTCGCGCACGCGCACGCCCACGGGCTGCGCGTCGCCGTCCACGCGATCGGCGACGCCGCCAACCGCCTCGCGCTCGACGCGTTCGCCCGCACGGGTGCGCGGGGCTCGATCGAGCACGCGCAGCTCGTCGCCCCGGCCGATCTGCCGCGCTTCGCCGAGCTCGGCGTCATCGCGAGCGTCCAGCCGCAGCACGCCGTCGACGACCGGCAGGTGGCCGACCGGCACTGGCCCGGCCGTGACGCCTTCGCCTACGCCGACCTGCACCGCGCCGGCGCCCGCCTGGCCCTCGGTTCGGACGCTCCCGTCGCACCGCTCGACCCGTGGGCGGCGATCGACGCGGCCGTCTGGCGGGCCGGACCGGGGGAGTCGCCCTGGCGTCCTGAGCAGCGGCTCGACGTGCTGACCGCGCTCGAGTCCTCGATCGACGGACGGCCGCTCGGCCTGCGGGTCGGGGACCCGGCGGACCTCGTCGTGCTCGACGACGACCCGGTCGCGCTCGCGGCGTCGCCCGGTGCGCTGCGGGGGATCCGGGTGGCGGGCACCCAGACGGGTGGAACCTGGACGCGCGAGTTGTCGCTATAGGTCGCTGCGCGATATATATCGACCATGACCTTGCGGATGAGCGAGCAGTCGTACCTCGTCATGCTCGCGCTGGCGGAGGAGCCGCGGCACGGGTACGGCGTCGTGCAGGCCGTGCTGACGCTGTCCGACGGTGACGTCAAGCTCGGTGCGGGCACGCTGTACGGGATCCTCGACCGGCTCGTCGAGGCCGGCTACGCCGAGGCTTCCGGGGAGGTCGTCGTCGACGGGCGGCTGCGGCGCTACTACCGGCTGACCGACGAGGGGCTCGGGGCGCTCACGGCGGAGACCGCGCGGCTGCGGGCGCTGGCCACGCAGGCGCAGCGGGTGCTCGGGGCCCGGCCGGCGTTCGGGGGTGCGTGATGCGAGCATCGTTCTGGCTTCGTGCCTACCCGCGGCGGTGGCGGGAGCAGCGGGCGGACGAGCTGATGGCAGTGCTCGCGGACGCATCCGACCACGAGCCGGGACGCATCGACGCCCGCACAGCCTTCGACCTGCTGCGCGGAGGATGTGCCACCCGGTGGCGCCTGAGGCCTCCGCTGCACGTCGTCCTGCGCTACCGGGTCTCGGGCCGGCGGCCGCACGAGCGCTTCGACGGCTGGTTGCGGGACGACATCGACGGTCGGCTCTACCCCGTCCGTGAGGCCGCCTGGTTCCCGGTCCTGCTTGCGCCCTTCGTCGCCCTCGTGGCGACCTGGTGGCCGTGGCTCTGGACCAACTTCGTGATCGTCGCCCCGGTGGTCTTCGCCGCTCAGGTCCTGACCAGCGCACGTGGACGCAGCCGGGAGCGGGCTCGACTTTTCCCACCCCCGCCCACGAACGACGCCGGGCCGTGGGGTCCCTATCGGGGCTTGGAGGCGTCGTGAGCATCGACCGCTCGGTGGCCTTCTGGCTCCGTGCCTACCCTCCCAGGTGGCGGGCGATGCACGGCGAGGAGCTCGCGACTGTCGTGATCGACCTCGCCCCGGGCGCCGACCGCGTGGACATGCGCACGGCCGCGGGACTGGTCCGGGCGGGCTGGACCTTCCGCTGGCGCGACAGGCCGGGCCCGCGGGTGCTGCTGGGCTACCGACTGCTCGACGTCCGCATCCCCGCGCGCTACCGGGGGTGGGCGCACGACGACATCACGGGTCCACTTCATCCGCTGCGCTCGGCGGCGTGGTCGGCCGCGCTGCTCTTCGGGTTCCTCGCACTGTCCGGCCTGGACGTCCTGCCGATGCTCGCCGTCTACGGCGTCGCCACCGTGCTGATGGACCCGATCACCAGGCGCCGACTCGTCCGGCGCCATCTCGTGCCTGGTGCGGGTGAGTGGCCGACGCCGTGGGACGTGTGGTGGACTCCCGAGCAGCGGACCAGGGTGCCGGCGGTGCAGATGCTCTCCTGGGTCGTCCCTGCACTGGCGGTCCTGACAGTCGGCGCGGGCGCGGCCTTCGTCGCTGCGCCGAGCAAGCCGGGGATGGAGTCGTGCGGGACGGGCTGCTGGGAGTCGGTCACGGTGGCGGCGTCGCACGCGGCGGTGGCGCTCGCGGTGGCCGGCGTGGCTGCAGTCGCGGGGGCGGTTCTCGCCCTCCGGCTGAGCCTCCGCTTCGCTCGGACGCTCCCGGCGCTCCCCGCGCAGCCGGCCCGGGTGCTCGTCGGGCTGCCCTGGCGCGGGCGGGTCGGACTCGTGGTGGGCACCGCCGTCCTGCTGGCGGAGCTCGCCTACGAGTCGCGGAACATCCCGGTCGTCGCACCCGTCGTGCTGGCTCTCGGCCTCCTCGCCCTGCCGACGTCCCTGCTTGCTTGGGTTGCCTCGCGGCGGAGCGGCGCAGCCTTCGTGGACGTCTGGCGCATCGCGACACTGCGGGAACCTCGTGTCGACACGGTCGCCGCGCGCGTGCGGCCGGTTCGTCCACCCGTCGGTCCGTGGTCCGTGACCGGTGTCGCCCGTCGGTAGACTCCCCGGCGAACCCCCATCGCCGCGTGAGACCCCAGGAGCACACCCGTGGGACGAGTTGTCGTCGACGTGATGCCGAAGCCCGAGATCCTCGACCCGCAGGGCAAGGCCGTCGCCGGCGCACTGCCGCGACTCGGCTTCGGCCAGTTCGCGTCGGTCCGCCAGGGCAAGCGCTTCGAGCTCGAGGTGGACGGGCCGGTGACCGAGGAGATCCTGGCGGCCGCCCGTGCCGCCGGCGAGCAGGTGCTGTCGAACCCGGTGATCGAGGACGTCGTGGCGGTCTACGAGGACACGCAGGCATGACGCGCGTCGGGGTCGTCACCTTCCCCGGGACGCTCGACGACCGGGACGCCGCGCGCGCCGTTCGCCTGGCCGGCGCCGAGCCCGTCTCGCTCTGGCACGCCGACGCCGACCTGCACGGGGTCGACGCCGTCGTCCTGCCGGGCGGGTTCTCCTACGGCGACTACCTGCGTGCGGGCGCCATCAGCCGGTTCGCGCCCGTCATGGGCGAGATCGTCGACGCCGCCGGCAAGGGGCTGCCCGTGCTGGGCATCTGCAACGGCTTCCAGGTCCTGACCGAGGCGCACCTGCTGCCCGGGTCGATGATCAAGAACGACCACCTGCACTTCGTCTGCCGCGAGCAGGTGCTGGCCGTCGAGAACGCCGACACGGCCTGGACCCGCGACTACACCGCCGGTGAGCACATCACCGTCCCGCTGAAGAACCAGGACGGCCAGTACGTCGCCGACGACGCCACGCTCGACGAGCTCGAGGGCGAGGGCCGCGTCGTGTTCCGCTACGTCGGCTGGAACCCGAACGGCTCGCGCCGCAACATCGCGGGAATCTCGAACGCGGCCGGCAACGTCGTCGGCCTCATGCCCCACCCGGAGCACGCGGTCGAGGCCGGCTTCGGCCCCGATGGCGCGAACGGCCCCCGCACGGGGACGGACGGGCTCGGCTTCTTCACGTCGGTGCTGCACTCGCTCGTCGGTTGATGACCACGCTCGACCTCGTCGCCTGGGACGACCCGGACGCCGCCGCGCTGCGCGTCGCGCAGCAGGCCGAGCTGCGCGAGCGGTACGGAGAGGACGACCTCGGGCATGACATGACCGGCGAGTCGATCGTCGCGATGGTCGTGCTGCGGTCCGGCGGTGAGGTGGTCGCGTGCGGTGCGCTGCGTGCGGCCGACGAGCTCGGGGCGGCCACCGGCGAGCTCAAGCGCATGTTCGTCCTGCCCGCCCACCGCGGCCGCGGGTACTCGCGGGCCGTGCTGGCCGAGCTCGAGCGCATCGCCGTCGAGCGCGGGTTCGAGCGCCTCGTCCTGGAGACCGGCCCGCTGCAGCCCGAGGCCATCGGCCTCTACCTCGCGGCGGGATACCGCTCGATCGAGAACTACGGCGAGTACGTCGGGGTCGTCGACTCCCGGTGCTTCGCCAAGTCGCTCGTCGCGGAGCCCGCGCCCCGGCGCGCGGCCGGGGAGCGGCGACCCGTCGTCGTCGAGCGCGTGACCTGGGACCACCCCGAGGCCGCGCACCTGCGGCACCGCATGTTCACCGAGTTCAACGGGCCGACCTACCCCGAGCTGGCCGGACTGCTCGAGAAGGCCGGCGGCTTCTGGGCCGATGACGACGCGCAGGGGGTGGGCGACCTGGCCACGTGGCTCGCGCGGATCGACGGCGTGGCGGTGGGGTGCGTCAGCATCCGGGCCCCGCGCGACGGTTATCCCACCGGCTCGGCCGAGCTGAAGAAGCTGTTCCTCGAGGAGGCCGCGCGTGGTGCGGGTGCGGCGCGGGCTCTGCTGGCCGTGGCCGACGACGAGGCTCGGGCGCTCGGGTACACGAGCCTCGTGCTGCAGACCGGCATCCGGCAGCCGGAGGCGGTCGGTCTGTACCTGGCCACCGGGTGGCGTCCTGTCGCTCCGTTCGGCCCCTACGTCGGCGACCTGCACTCCCTCTGCTTCGGCAAGCAGCTCTAGGCGGATCGGGGCCACCGGCTGCCGATTGGCCATCGCGCTCGCCGGTGCGTCGCCGGGACGATGGGCGCATGGAGATCCTGAGGTACCGCGCGTTCACCACGGCCGAGACCGACCCCGAGTCGGGGAACCCCGCCGGCGTGGTGCTGGATGCTGAGGAGCTCGGCGACGCGGAGATGCTCGCGATCGCGGCCGACCTCGGGTTCAGCGAGACGGCCTTCCTCACCGCGATCGAGCCCGCCGCGGCCCGCGTGCGGTACTTCACGCCGCGCGCGGAGATCGCGTTCTGCGGCCACGCGACGATCGCGTCGGGGGTCGTGCTCGCCCGCCACCGGGCCGCCGCGGCGACGGTCCAGCTGACGACGAACGCCGGTCTCGTCCCCGTCGAGGTGACCGCGGACCGGGCGACGCTCGTGGCCGTCGACACCGAGGTCGAGCCGCTCGCCGACGCGCTCGTCGCCGACCTCCTGCGCGCGCTGCGGCTGGACGCGAGCGGCCTCGACCCCGCGCTGCCCCCGGCGCTCGTGCACGGCGGCAACCTGCATCCGCTGCTCGCGGTGCGGGCGGGCGTCCTGCCGAGGCTCGACCACGACGGCAACGCGGTGCTCGCGCTGCAGGACGCGCACGGCTGGGACGGGACCGTGCCCGTCGTCGAGCGGCTCTCGCCGACCCGGTTCGCCTCCCGCAACCCGTTCCCCCGGGGCGGGATCCGCGAGGACCCCGCGACCGGGTCCGCCGCCGCGGGACTCGGTGCGTACCTCCGCGCGGGCGGGCACGTCGACGCACCCGCGGTGATCACGGTCGAGCAGGGTGCGGAGGTCGGGCGGCCGTCGCTCCTCGTCGTCGAGATCCCGCGCGAGGGGCGCATCCGCGTCACCGGCACCGCCGAGGAGCTGTAGCGAGCCGGATCGCGCCGCACGGGCGACGATGGCGCCCATGACGATCCGGATCGGGACGTCCGGGTGGTCGTACGACCACTGGGACGGCGTGCTCTACCCGCACGGCACTGCGCCGAGCGCGCGCCTCGAGCACTACGTGCGCGAGTTCGACACCGTCGAGCTCAACGCGAGCTTCTACCGCTGGCCGCGGGACGCGACCTTCGCGGGCTGGCGTCGCCGGCTGCCCGACGGGTTCGCGATGTCGGTGAAGGCCCCCCGCGGTCTCACCCACGCCAAGCGGCTGCTCGAGCCGGAGGCATGGGCCGGACGGATCGCCGGCGCGTGGCACGAGCTCGGTCCTCGTCGCGAGGTGCTGCTGGTCCAGCTGCGGCCTGACCACGAGCGTGACGACACGCGCCTCGACTGGTTCCTCGGTTCGCTGCCGAGCTGGGTCCGGGTCGCGGTC
>Ga0160439_1000573_pt1 | contig 15363 bp, 13 predicted proteins | sample HID1975M_E0MG_FD_108201 | JGI IMG/M metagenome (GOLD analysis project Ga0160439, IMG submission 108201) | Enriched soil microbial communities from UW Madison campus, WI, USA - HID1975M_E0 MG | ecosystem: Environmental > Terrestrial > Soil > Unclassified | place: USA: Madison, Wisconsin... | reverse complement strand
GAGTTGAGGTGCTTGACGTAGTCGAGCAGGCCGTCGTCGTACTTGTAGCTGACGACGCGCGGCTTGGGCGCCGCGTCCTCGCCGTCGACGTCGTCCGCGGACGTGTCTGCGTGCTCGGGCCGCTCGTCGGTCAGCGTGATGGCCAGGCCCTTGTTGAGGAACGCCATCTGCTGGAAGCGGGCGCGCAGGGTCTCGAAGTCGTACTCGACCGTCTCGAAGATCGTGTCGTCGGCCCAGAAGGTCTGCGTGGTCCCGGTCTCATCCGTGGCCTCGCCCTGACGGATGCCGCCGACAGGCTTGCCGCCGTCCGCGAAGTCCATCTCCCACGTGTAGCCGTCGCGCCTGACGACGCTGGTCACACGCTTGGACAGCGCGTTGACGACCGAGATGCCGACGCCGTGCAGACCACCGGAGACCGCGTAGCCGGCGCCGCCGAACTTGCCGCCCGCGTGCAGGATCGTCATGACGACCTCGAGGGTGGGCTTGCCCTCGGTGGGGTGCATGGCGACCGGGATGCCACGGCCGTTGTCGACCACGCGCACGCCGCCGTCGGCCAGCAGCGTCACCTCGATGTGGTCGCAGTAGCCGGCCAGGGCCTCGTCCACGGAGTTGTCGACGACCTCGTAGACGAGGTGGTGCAGGCCTCGCTCACCCGTGGAGCCGATGTACATGCCGGGGCGCTTGCGCACCGCCTCGAGACCTTCGAGGACGGTGATGGCGCTGGCGTCGTAACCGCCGTTGCTGTCAGGCTTCGGGCTGCTCTGCTCTGCCACGGGCGGTGGTGCTCCTCAAAGGTTTGCACGCCGTCGAGCGCGCCGCCGGACCGGTGGGAGGGCGGATCACTCCATGACGCTGGACTTCCGGGCACCAGAGCGCCAGGAATGACCAGATCAGTCTACCTGGCGGAGGGCCCTGGGCCCCGCTTTGAGGGGTGGATGTGGACAGGGCTTTCACATCACCCGAACGTGTCCCTCTCACCCCGGCCCTGGACCCGCTTGGGACCGCGTCCGAATCCCGGCCCGCCGGGCCCGAGCACGACGATCTCGGTGACCTGACCCTCGCCGAGCTCCTCGGCGAAGTTGCGCAGCATGGCCGGCACGCTGAACTTCAGGTTGTTGGCCCAGGCGGTCGACGAGGCGCGCATCGTCAGGACGCCGCGCTCGAACGACTGGTACACGGCATGCTCGGCGACCTGCTCACCCAGGATCTGGGTCCACCGGGCCTGCATCGTGCCGCCCGTGACCCCCGCACCCCAGCCGAACTGGCCGATCACGCCGCCCAGCGTGTTCGCCAACGTCTGGGGGTCACGCCCGCCGGCGGCCGCGCCGGACAGCTGGGTCTCCAGCGGGCGCTTCGAGCGTGGCGCGTCGCCCGGGCGGATGCCGCGTGCCTTCGCGGCCTCCCGCGCCCGGTTCAGCGCGGCGGCCGCGACCTGCCGTTCCGGCACCAGCTCGACGATGTCGCGCAGCGGCTGGCCCTCGGTGGGCCGCCGCTGCGGGGGGAAGTCCTCAAAGGACACGAGCGACCTCGCCGCCCATCACATCCACCCGTGCGCCGGTCAGCGGCTCCGGGACGTCGCCGGCGACCGCAGCCGTGATGAGCACCTGACGCGCGGGGGCGACGAGCTCCGCGAGCCGCTCGCGTCGCCGCGCGTCGAGCTCGGCGAACACGTCGTCGAGGATCAGCACGGGCTCGCCGTCGGGGCCCCAGTCTGCCGCGTCGACGCCGTCGGTCAGCACCGTGTACGACGCGAGCCGGAGCGCGAGCGCGAAGGACCACGACTCACCGTGGCTCGCATAGCCCTTGGCGGGCAGGCCGCCGAGCGTGAGGACAAGGTCGTCGCGGTGCGGGCCGACGAGGCAGACGCCGCGGTCCAGCTCCTTGCCGCGCAGCCGGCCCATGGCCTCCAGCAGCTGTGCCTCGACCAGGTCGACGGGGTCGTCGGCCCCGCCCTCGATCTCGAGGGCCCCGTCGAGCGACGCCTTGTAGCTCACCACGGCCACACCTTGCCCGGAGCTGACCTGCTCGTACGCCTGCTCGACGTGTGGTCGCAAGGTCTCGACGAGCCGTCGCCGCTCGACGACGATCCGTGCACCTACCTGCGCGAGCTTGGCGTCCCACACGTCGAGCGTGCGCAGGTCGGCACCACCTCCGCGGCGCGCGGCCCCCGCCGACTTGAGCAGCGCCGACCGCTGCCGCAGCACCCGGTCGTAGTCCCGAGTGACCGACGCGATGCGGGGCGTGAGCTGGACGAGCAGGTCGTCCAGGAACCGTCGCCTGCCGTCGGGGTCACCCTTGACGAGCGCCAGGTCCTCCGGCGCGAACAGCACGGTGCGCAGGATGCCGAGCGCGTCTCTCGCTCTGACCGGGTTCGCGCCGTTGATGCGCGCGCGGTTCGCCTTGCCGGGCGTCACCTCGATCTCGACGAGCGTCGCACGCGGCTTCCCGGGCTCGAGCTCGCGGACGACACGCGCACGGACGACGGCCCGGCTGGTTCCTGCGCGCACCATCGCCGCGTCGCTCGGCACCCGGTGGCTGCTGAGCGTCGCGGCGTACCCGATCGCCTCGACCAGATTCGTCTTGCCCTGCCCGTTGGGACCGACGAGTGCCGTGATCCCGGGCTCCAGGGCCAGATCGACCTGCGCGTAGGAGCGGAAGTCGGTCAGGTTGAGGTGCGCGACGTACATGGGGTCAGCCCGTCACCGCGCGGCGACGTGCCGCGCGGTGCAGACCCGCGGGCTTCGTCACGCGTGCGGAGGGACGGCGGCACCCGGCACGGGCGTGGTGCTCGACTGGGGACCCGTGGTGCCGGCGGGCTTGACCGCGTGGCCACCGAACTGCTGACGCAGCGCGGCGACGGCCTTCATGGCCGGCGACTCACCCTGGCGGCTAGCGAACCGCGCGAACAGTGCGGCCGAGATGACGGGAGCCGGCACGGCCAGGTCGATCGCCTCGTCGACCGTCCAGCGACCCTCGCCCGAGTCCTCGACCCAGTCGTCGATCGCCCCCAGGCCCGGGTCCTGCTGCAGGGCCTGCACCAGGAGCTCGAGCAGCCAGGACCGCACGACGGTGCCCTTGGTCCACGCGCGCATGGTGCCGTGCACGTCCGTGACCAGGTCCTTCGCGGCCAACAGCTCGTAACCCTCGGCGTACGCCTGCATCAGGCCGTACTCGATGCCGTTGTGCACCATCTTGGCGAAGTGCCCGGCACCCACCGCGCCCGCGTGCACGAACCCGTCCTCGCGGTCACCCTCGGGACGCAGCGCGTCGAAGATCGGCATCGCCACCTCGACCTTGTCCGCGTCGCCACCGACCATGAGGCCGTAGCCGTTCTTCAGGCCCCACACACCGCCCGAGACGCCGGCGTCGATGAAGCCGATGCCCTTGGCGGCCAGCAGGTCACCGTGCGGCTTGTCGTCCTGGTAGTACGAGTTCCCGCCGTCGATGACGATGTCGCCTTCGGCCAGCAGCTCGCTCAGCTCGTGGATCACACCGTCGGTGATGTCGCCGGAGGGGACCATCACCCAGACGATGCGACCGCCTTCCGGCAGCTTGCCGACCATGTCCGCCAGGCTCGACGAGTCGCTGACGTCCTGGTTGCGGTCGTATCCCGTGACCTCGATGCCGGCGCCGCGAATGCGCTCCCGCATGTTGGCGCCCATCTTGCCGAGCCCGACCAGACCGATGTGCATGCCGTCCGCCTCTTCTGTCTTTCGGTGCGCGCCTCGGGCGCGCGGGTGCAGGACCACTGTGCTCTTCCGCGCGCCGGCGTGCACGCGCGGACGTGCGGTGCGATCAGCTCGCGAAGCGGATCGGGACCAGCAGGTAGCGGTAGTTCTGGTCGTCGTCGCCCTCGAGCGACCCCTGACCCGTGAACTCCACCGGCTTGTTGGGGTGCGTGAACGACAACCGGACGAACGGAGTGTCGAGCGCGCCCAGACCGTCGAGAAGGAACTGCGGGTTGAACGCGACCGAGATCTCCTCGCCGACCAGCGTCGCCTCGAGCGCCTCGGACGCCTGCGCGTCGTCGCCCTGACCCGCGTCGAGGACGACCTGACCCTCGGAGAACGACAATCGGATCGGGGTGTTGCGCTCGGCGACCAGCGCGACACGCTTGGCGGCGTCGGCCAGCTGCTGCGTCCCGACGACCGCGTGGATGGGGGTCTCGTCGGGGAACAGGCGGCGCACCGCGGGGTAGTCACCGTCGACGAGCAGGCTCGTGGTGTGCCGTCCCGCGGCCTCGAAGCCGATGAGGTCGACGCCGCCGCCCGTCGACAGGGCGACCGTGACGTCACCGGCGCCACCGAGCGACTTGGCGGCGTCCGAGAGGGTGCGGGCGCGGACCAGCGCGACGGTCGAGATGTCCGGCGCGGCCGGCTTCCACGTCAGCTCGCGCAGCGCGAGGCGGTAGCGGTCGGTCGCCAGGAGCGTGACCTTCTCGCCCTCGATCTCGACGCGCACGCCCGTGAGCAGCGGCAGCGTGTCGTCGCGGCTCGCGGCGACCGAGACCTGCGCGACGGCATGCGTGAGCTCCTCGCCGTCGACCGTCCCGCTCACCGGGGGCATCGCCGGCAGGTTCGGGTAGTCCTCGACGGGCATCGTCAGGAGCGTGAAGCGGCTGGCACCGCAGGTGACGACCACCTTGGTGCCCTCGAGGACGACGTCGACCGGCTTGGCCGGGAGCGCTCGCGAGATCTCGGCCAGCAGACGACCCGAGACCAGGACCGTTCCGGGCTCGCTCACGTCCGCCGGGATCTGCGACCGCGCGGACACTTCGTAGTCGAAGCTCGAGAGCTGGATCGACCCGGTGGCGTCCGCCTCGATGCGCACACCGGCGAGGACGGGCACCGGAGGCCTGGTCGGCAGGCTGCGGGCTGTCCACGTGACCGCATCGGCGAGCACGTCACGTTCGACCCGGAACCTCATCGACTCACCTCTCGTCGTGCACTTCTGCCGTGCGGCGGCCTGCCTCGCTGTTCGGAGCAGGCTCCTGCTGACGTCGTCCTGCTCGCCACACTCGTCCGGCGATGCTCGTCGTGTGCTCAGGCGCACGGGCGCATCGAATGACACGAACGTCGACGGCAGGCGTCAGCCGAACCTTACGCGAGTGGTGTGACACGTCGGTACAGGCGGACGGACGAATCCTTGTCGTCCGGGCCTCCGTCCCGGTGGACCGTGAGCCGGCACCGTGGCCGGGCCCCAACGCCGGTGTGTGGATCCACCCAGCAGAGAAGTGTCGTCGTCGTCATCGGTGGTGTGGATTCTGTGGAAGCGTGGCATCGACGCTGGTCAAGAGCAGATTCCGTTGTGGACCCGGGGTGAAACGTTTTGGTCCCTTTCGGTGGATGGCCGTGGACGGGCATGGCACCGTCATCCACCGTCCACCGCAGAGCTGTCCTTCGTCCACACGCGCGGACCCGTCATCCACCGTCATCCACAGGGCTGTGCACACATGTGAACATTCGTCCCATGGATCCTTCAGCCTGGGGATGAAGGACGCCCGTCCAGATTGACAACGTGGGACAAATCGGTGGTCGTATGACCACGCGCACGGGCGAGATGTCGGGTTTCTGGCGTTCTCGCAGGTCAGCGGCCCGCTCGCGGAGCCTTCCGCCGAAAGAGTGAAGTGCTTCACATGATCCCCAGGTCAGACCACGTCGTTGTGGAAAAACCTGGGGATGGAGGGTGTCAGCCCCGGCTCTGCTGCTTGATCCGGTTGGTCAGCTCCGTGACCTGGTTGTAGATCGACCGCCGCTCGGCCATGAGCTCGCGGATCTTGCGGTTGGCGTGCATGACGGTCGTGTGGTCGCGACCGCCGAACGCCTGACCGATCTTGGGGAGCGAGAGGTCGGTGAGCTCACGGCACAGGTACATCGCGATCTGACGCGCCGTGACGAGCACCCGCGAGCGGCTGGAGCCGCACAGGTCGTCGATCGAGAGGCCGAAGTAGGCAGCCGTCTGACCGATGATCTGCGTCGCGGTGATCTCCGCGGTCTGGTCGTCGGTGATGAGGTCCTTGAGCACGATCTCGGCCAGTGACAGGTCGACCTGCTGGCGGTTGAGGTTCGCGAACGCGGTCACACGGATCAGCGCACCCTCGAGCTCACGGATGTTCGTCGAGATCTTGGACGCGATGTACTCCAGCACGTCCGGCGGCGCCTCGAGCCGCTCGCTGACGGCCTTCTTGCGCAGGATCGCGATGCGCGTCTCGAGGTCCGGCGGCTGGACGTCGGTGATCAGACCCCACTCGAACCGGGACCGCATGCGGTCCTCGAAGCCGTTGAGCTGCTTGGGGGGCAGGTCAGAGGTGATCACGACCTGCTTGTTGGAGTTGTGCAGCGTGTTGAAGGTGTGGAAGAACTCCTCCATCGTCTGTTCCTTGCCCTGCAGGAACTGGATGTCGTCGATGAGGAGCACGTCGACCTCGCGGTAGCGGCGCTGGAACGCGCCGGCCTTGCCCTCGGAGATCGAGTTGATGAAGTCGTTGGTGAACTCCTCGGAGTTCACGTACCGCACGCGGACGCTCGGGTAGAGGTTCTGCGCGTAGTGACCGATCGCGTGGAGAAGGTGAGTCTTGCCGAGCCCGGAGTCGCCGTAGATGAACAGCGGGTTGTAGGCCTTGGCGGGTGCCTCGGCCACAGCGACGGCGGCCGCGTGCGCGAACCGATTGGACGAGCCGATGACGAACGTCTCGAACAGGTACTTGGGGTTCAGGCGCGCAGGTTCGGCGTTCGGGCGGCGCGAGACGGGGATCGGCGAGCCCTGGTCGGCCAGCGGTCGCGCCGGCTCGGGCTGCAGCGCGGCGCTGTCGGCCTGCTGGTCTGCAGGGGGCGGACCCGCGGCCGGCGGGCTGGCGGCGGGGACGACCCGGAGCGCCGGGGGAGCGTCGTCGGCCAGATCAGGGTCGACCGTGATCGCGAACCGGGCCTCGCGACCGAGGGCGTCACCCAGGGCGTCGCTGACCTCCTGCCGCACGCGCGACTCGAGGTAGTCCTTCGTCAGGTCGTTGCCGACGGCAAGCAGCAACGTGCCGTCCAGGAGACCGAGGGGCTTGGCCAGGCGCACGAACGCGAGCTGGCGGGGCGTGATGTCGGGGCTCTCCTCGAGCGTCGACACGACGTGACCCCAGACCCGGGTGAGCTCTTCGTCCTGCGGCACGTCCTACCCTCGGTTGTCTTGATCGCACGGAGCGACGAGTTTCGCACGCGTTCGGTTGTCCACATAGTTGTCCACACATGTGAGTGGTGCATCCGGTGCGCACGTGACCGACGAGCATGCGGGGCGGGGAGGGGTTCTGTGGCACTCCCTCGATGCGCGACGGCGTTCTACGTTCCACAGGTGTGGACGGACGAGCGACGTGGACGATGCTAACCGGGCGTGCGGGGCGCTGACATCGCCCCGACCGGGTGAGGTCTGCCACGGCCGAGGACTTCGTGGCGTGTCGCGCCCGGCATCCCGTCGCCGGTTCGCGTAGTGTCCCGCGGCTCGGCATTTGACCCTGTCAGGTCGACGGCGTACCGTTGGCAAGCCTTCCGATGGCTCCTTCCGGCGCGCCCAGACGCCACACGTCCTCGCGACGTGCTCATGGAGCCGCCGAGATCGGCAGCCAGACCTGGTCGCGCAGACGCGCGTCATCCGTATTGATCTGTAGGAGATCCTCGTGAGCAAGCGCACGTTCCAGCCGAACAACAGGCGTCGCGCCAAGACGCACGGCTTCCGTCTGCGCATGCGCACCCGCGCGGGTCGCGCGATCCTCGCCGCGCGTCGCCGTAAGGGCCGCGCGGAGCTGTCGGCCTGACACCAGCCTCGGTGCTGCCCCCCGCGCACCGGATGCGCCGTTCTGCCGATTTCGAGCAAGCGGTGCGCCGTGGTGCGCGTGGCGGACGGGACACGGTGGTGGTGCATCTGACGCAACGGACCGACCCCGGGCCTGGCCCGGTGGTCGGTTTCGTCGTGTCCAAGGGGGTGGGCAACGCTGTGACCAGGAATCTCGTCAAGCGTCGCCTGCGTGCCTTGGTGCACGAGCGGCTGACGTCGTTGCCGTCGTCGTCCTCGGTCGTGGTCCGCGCACTGCCTGCGGCGTCGCAGGCCGAGTACGCGGCGCTGGCCACGGACCTCGACGGGGCGTTGGCCACGGCGCGGCGCCGGCTCGAGCGGGCGGGGCGGTAGCGCCGTGCGTCGCGTCGTCCACACCATCCTTCGTCTGCCGGCACTGCTGCTGCTCCTGGTGCTCCGCGGTTACCAGCGCTTCATCTCGCCGCTGACGCCGCCGACCTGCAAGTTCTACCCCTCCTGCTCCCAGTACGCCGTGATCGCCGTCCGGCGACACGGTGCGCTCTACGGGACGTGGCTCGCCGTGTGGCGTCTGCTGCGGTGCAACCCGTGGAACCTGGGCGGCGTCGACGACGTTCCTCCAGCGCGTAGCGCGCACCACCACCATCACGTAGTGGCTCAGCCCACGCACTGACACCCCGAATGAGGAGCTCTGCTCATGGGCTGGTTCGATAGCCTGCTTCACCCGATCATGGTCGTCGTCGCCTGGATCATGGTCATGTGGCACAAGGTCTGGACGGGCATCGGCCTGGACCCGGACGGCGGTGCGGCCTGGACGCTGTCGATCGTCGGCCTCGTGATCGTGATCCGCATCGCGCTGATCCCGCTGTTCTTCAAGCAGATCAAGGCGTCACGCGGTATGCAGCTGCTGGCGCCCGAGATGAAGGCGATCCAGAAGAAGTACAAGGGGAAGACCGACCCCGCGTCCCGCGAGGCGATGAGCCGCGAGACCATGGCGCTCTACCGCAAGCACGGGACCAACCCGTTCGCGTCCTGCCTGCCGATCCTGCTGCAGTCGCCCATCTTCTTCGCGCTGTTCCGGGTGCTGAACTCGCTCCCGCAGATCGCCGCCGGCACGTACCGCGGCGACAAGGACCACATCGGACCGCTCACGCAGGAGCTCGCCCATTCGGCGGAGAACGCGAGCATCTTCGGCGCGAAGCTGTCCGACTCGTTCATGCACGCCGAGGGCAACATCCACGTCAAGATCGTCAGCGCCGTCCTGATCGTCGCGATGTGCTTGACCACCTTCACGACGCAGCGCCAGCTCACGATGAAGAACATGCCGCCGTCGGCGCTCGAGGGCCCGATGGCGCAGCAGCAGAAGGTCCTGCTCTACGTCCTGCCGCTGATCTTCGCCTTCTCGGGCGTCAACTTCCCGATCGGTGTCCTCATCTACTGGACCACCACCAACCTGTGGTCGATGGGTCAGCAGTTCTACACGATCAGGCGCATGCCGGCCCCCGGGTCACAGGCCGAGAAGGCGCTGCTCGAGCGCAAGGCACGCAAGGCCGCGCATCACGGCGGCGCCCTCGCGGAGGAGACGTCGACCGTCGCGATCGACGAACGACCCCGCGGTCAGCGGGTCCAGCCCAAGCGCAAGGACCGTGCCAAGGGTCGACCGCTCGCCGAGCCCGGGTCGCCGTCCTCGGCGGCGGCGCCCGCCTCGGATGCTGATACGGCGTCCCCGGAAGACCCCGCCACCGCGCTCGACGAGAAGCCCTCTGCACCCCCTGCCAAGAAGAAGCCTGCTACGCCGCCGTCCGCGAAGAAGCCCGGTGGTCCCCCCTCGCCCAAGCCGAAGCCGAAGAAGTAGCTCGGCGCACGCCCGCTGATCGGAGAAGTCATGACGTCACCTGCACCTGACGCGGCCGTCGCGCCCGCCACCTCACGCCTCGAGGAGGAGGGCGAGATCGCCGCCGACTACCTCGAGGAGCTGCTCGACATCGCCGACCTGGACGGTGACATCGACATCGACATCGACCACGGACGTGCCGCGGTGGAGATCGTCTCCGAGGACGAGGCCGACACGTCGCTGCGCAAGCTCGCCGGCCGCGACGGCGTCGTGGTCGACGCCCTCCAGGAGCTCACCCGTCTGGCCGTTCAGGCGAAGACGGGGGAGCGCAGCCGACTCATGCTCGACGTCGACGGCTACCGCGCGCGTCGCCGGGCGGAGCTCGTGACCGTGGCGGAGGAGGCCATCGGTCGCGTCCGGGAGGGGGGCACCTCCGTCGCTCTCGCACCGATGAACCCCTTCGAGCGCAAGGTCGTGCACGACGCCGTGGCCGCGGCCGGGCTCGTCAGCGACTCCGACGGCGTCGAGCCCCACCGGCACGTGGTGATCCGACCAGCCTGACGCTGCGCGTTCGAACCACCACGAAGGGCGATCCGACTCAGTCGGGTCGCCCTTCGTCGTCGCCCGGGACGTGGCGTGCGTCGCGCGGGTCAAAATCTCGGCCGGTCGGCGGACGGACCTGCAACGTGCCGAGGCACACTGCGCACGGCCGTGAGCAGGGCTCGGCCTCAGGCACGGGCGCCGAGATGCTGCAGGTCACGGTGACGTGGCGGGTACCGCGGTGCGCGTCGTTCCACGTGAAACGGGGCTGGTCCGGCGGGCGCGAGGCTTTGCGCGGGCAACGTGGCGATTGCATGGGCGTGGATGCGAGCAGGGCTCCGCCGTCTGTGCGGGCGGAGGGATGGTGCACGCCACGGCGCGGTCTTCGCGGGGTGCACGTCGTTTCACGTGAAACAGGCCCGCTCTGGCGTGGTGCCAGTAGGTGGTGTCGGGTGGCGGGGTGGCGCGGGATCCGGCTGTCGACGCTATGGGTTCTTCGCACCGCCCCGCTCCAGGCCGGCTGTGGTCCACCTCATCAGGCCACTGCATCGTTGGTGTATGCACGGTTGGGATCCGTCGCGGGTGTCGGTGACGTTTCACGTGAAACGTTGGCGGGCCCACCCGCCACGTGTGCTCCCGACTGGCCCGCGGGAGTTTGATCAGAGCGACACGAGCTGGTCTCGTTCGGCCACGTCGGGTGCGGGCTGCCGACCCACCGAGGCGGACTGGCCTCAGCGACCGGAGATGGGGCGGACTGGTCCCAGCGTCGACGACGATGGGTTGACGTGTGTGTGCGCTTGCGCCCGTTAGAGAGTCGGCTCCTCGCCGGAGTGGGTCACGGAGCCTTGCCCCCGCGCCGGGTCTGGTGGGCCCCGCGCAGGACGCAGAGCGGGCACCATCCGACGACGTTGCGCACGTTAGGGGACGGCGCAGACGCCTGTCCGGTGGCCGCGGGTGGCGGCGGCCGTCGTCAACCATCTACCTCCGGCGCTGCTCCCTACTCCGCTGCTCTGCTCCGCCGTGCCCTGCGCTGCGCTACCGCGGTCGGCGCTGCGCTCCTCCGCTCCACTCCGCTCCTCCGCTCCACTCCGCTGCTCTGCTCCGCTTTTACTCGGCGCTGCTCTACCGCGCTCGGCGCTTCTTTGCTCCGCTGCTCCGCTCCGCTCGGCTGCTCTGCTTCGCCGCGACCCTTGTCGGTCTTCTCTGCTCTCGCGGCGACGGGCGTCACCGGCCGTCGAGGTGCGCGGGTACGGCGCGCGACGCGTCAGCGCGAAGGGGAAGCAGTAGGGGACTGGTACGGATCGCTCGGGAGTTGAGTGTGTCGGGGCTCAAGCGGACGAGGTCGGGGCTCAAGCGGACGAGGTCAAGGCTCAAGCGGAGGAGCGAGGCGGAGGTCCACGTTGGCGTGTCCGCGGCGGGTGTCGCTAGGGGGTGGGGTGGTGGCCAGGGTTCGCGTATGGCTGCGCCGCGGGGTGCGTACATACGGTGCTGACATGGTGGCCAAACGTTCGTGAACCCGCGACCTTTCCGATCCGAGGACGCCCGGGCCCCTTGCCCCCGCCCCTGCCCCGAGCCCCACGCCCTGATGCCACAGCCGCCGAGCCCGGCCTCACGCGACCAGGTTTCACGTGAAACGGGAGCGGCGAACTCGAGGGACAGAAGTTGCGGGCGAGGTGAGGCCCACGCACATGCCCGCCGTTGGTACGGCGTTCTGGACGGCGCCCAGCTCGTGACCGGAGCCGGCCGGCGCTTGCTGTCTCACCGGCGTCGACCCGCGCGAGCATCTCAGCCGTGCGTCGTCCGGGTACCGGGGGAGCCGGAGGTGAAATCTGCCCCCGGTGCTGTCCGGAGCTGCGGCGGTCCGGGATCCATCTCGGCGCGGTTGTGGGGCGCCAGGGAACCGGGTGAGGAACCAGGCTCGGGCGGGGCTAGTTGTTACATGGCAGCGGTGTGGAGGGAGGACTTCCTGCGTCAGGGGATCGCGATACGGTAGGGCGTCTTGTCCTTGATTGGGTCCCCGATGCGTGTGATGCAGGGCTCGACGCAGACTCTGTTTCACGTGAAACAAGGAGGCCTCCATGACGGACGCGCGCGGCGACGCCGCAGTCGAGCACGACCCACTCGATGGCGATGATCGACTGCCCGAGTACTTCGGCGAATCCTGGCAGGCGCTGGACGGCTTTCGTACCTTGCTGGAGCGCGAAGGCGTGCTTCGAGGCTTGATCGGACCTCGCGAGGTAGGACGGCTGTGGGCCCGCCACCTCCTGAACTCAGCCGCGGCGGTGCAGTTCCTCCCCGACGACGGACGGATCATCGATCTCGGGAGCGGCGCCGGACTCCCGGGCATCGTCGTGGCTGCGATGCGCCCTCGTGCCGAGGTGGTTCTGTTGGAGCCGATGGAGCGTCGCACGACCTGGCTGACGGAGGTGGCAGCTGAGCTCTCGCTCGCCAACGTCACGGTGCTTCGAGGTCGCGCGCAGGACGTTCAGGGGGACGTCGCTGCCGACGTGGTCACATCGCGTGCGGTGGCATCGATGGACAAGCTCTACCGCTGGAGCGGGCCTCTCCTTCGCGTGGGCGGCGAGCTGGTCGCACTCAAGGGGGAGCGTGCACAGGAGGAGGTTGATGCGGCAGTGAAGGTGGGAGCGCGCTCCGGATTTTCGCCCGCGTCGGTCACGCTCGCGGCATCGCTCGCCGGCGTAGAACCGACTCGAGTTGTGCGTGCCACGAGGGACGGTGTCGCGCGTGTTCGGTAGGAAGAAGAAGGACAACCAGCAGAGCACGCACTCCGAGAACGCCGAGAACGCCGAGAACGCCGAGAACGCCGAGGGCTCCGCACGGGCCGCCACCCAGGCTGTGCCCGCAGAGGATCGCGTCGCCCGATCGAGCTGGGCAACGACCGGTACGACGAGTGCCGTCTCTCGAGCTTCTTCCCCGGACGCCATGGCCGCTCCTGCAGCCGGTGGTTCCGGGGCCGTGAAGGACTATGGCGGTGGCGGGCAGATGGTCGAGGGCACCGGCGCCGGTCCGATGCCCGAGCCTCGACACTTCGGGGGCCAGGGCCAGGGCGAGGGAGAGTCGGCGGGCGCTGGAGTCTCGGTCGCTTCCGCCGCGGAGTCACGCGGCGGTGCACCCGAGTCCGCGAGAGCAGCAGGCGCGCCCGGGAGCTCGGAGTCCGTCCCACGTGTCGGCGGGGAGATGGGTCCGACCGAGGCCGGCGGCGTTTCACGTGAAACAGAGACGCAAGGTGGCGTCACGCCAGCGGGCCCTGTTTCACGTGAAACAGCAGTGCACGTTGGCGTGACGGCTGAGGGCTCCCTCCCGGGTGCACCACAGGTTGGTGGAGGTCTGACGTCCGATGCAGACGCCCGGGCCAGCGTCGACTTGTCAACCGACCCAAACGAGCCTGCTGACAGAGGCGAGGCTGCGGACAGAGACTCGAGGGCCCTCGGAGACCCAACAGCGGACGGCGACGTGCGAGCGGGCGCTGGCGATTCCCGCGAAGCGGCACGGTCTGACAGCTCCGACGTCGGCGGTCCGACACCGACACCCGGGATGCCGAGTGGTCACGGCGTGGTCGCAGGCGCAGCGGAGCCCGTTTCACGTGAAACGACACCACCGAACGGCGGAGCGTCAGCCGACGACGCGCATCTCCGCGAGTCTCTGAGCGCGAGCGATGCCACCGCGAGGCCCGAAGTCCCTGTTTCACGTGAAACGACGCACGACCCTGGCGGATCGGCGGGCGCCGCGACACGGGCCCCCAGTGGCACCGGGCACAGTGATACGCCGGACGGGGGAGGGGATTCGGCGCGCCACGTTTCACGTGAAACAGTGAGCACCGACGAACCGGCGAACGCCGGGAACCCATCCTCCGACGGAGCCAGAGCACCCGTGACCGATCTTGACCCCGACGAGCGCCGGCGCGCCGCGCTCGTCGAGAGCCTCCCGTCCGTCAGTGACGACACTCCGCTCATGGCGGAGCTTCAGCGAGACGCCCGTCGTCGCATCGAGCTCCGCGGGCGAAGGTTCCCGAAGCCTGACGCTACCCGGGTGATCACGGTGGCGAACCAGAAGGGCGGAGTCGGCAAGACCACCACGACGGTGAACCTTGCCGCGGCGCTCGCACAGTCGGGCCTCAACGTCCTGGTCATCGACAACGACCCCCAGGGGAACGCATCGACGGCTATCGGTGTCGACCACCGTGCGGGCACACCGTCGATCTATGAGGTGCTCGTGGAAGGGCAGCCGATGGCGGAGGCGGTCCAGGTCTGCCCCGACATCGAGACGCTGTGGTGCGTCCCGGCCACGATCGACCTCTCGGGCGCCGAGATCGAGCTCGTGTCGATGGTCGCCCGTGAGACGCGCCTCCGGGTCGCGCTCGACGCATACTTCGAGCATCGCGCGGCCGAGGGGATGGAGCCACTCGACTACGTCTTCGTCGACTGCCCGCCGAGCCTCGGGCTGCTGACGGTCAACGCCTTCGTGGTGGGCCGCGAGGTGCTCATCCCGATCCAGTGCGAGTACTACGCGCTCGAGGGCCTGAGCCAGCTCCTCAAGACCATCGAGCTCATCCAGGCACATCTCAACCGAGAGCTGCACGTCTCGACCATCCTGCTCACGATGTACGACGCCCGGACGAACTTGGCGCAGCAGGTGGCCGAGGAGGTGCGTACCCACTTCCCGGACAAGACCCTGCGCACCACCGTGCCGCGATCGGTCCGCATCTCCGAGGCTCCGAGCTACGGCCAGACGGTGATGACGTACGACCCCGGCTCATCGGGGGCGCTCGCGTACCTCGAGGCGGCTCGCGAGGTCGCGGAGCGCGGCGCGACGAACACGCAGGTCAACGACGGAACGAACGTGAACGCCCAGGAGGAACGATGAGCGAGAAGCGGCGTGGGCTGGGCCGTGGGCTCGGTGCGCTGATCCCGACGAGCGCCGAGGGGGAGCAGCGTCCGACGACGGGCGAGCGTCCCGCTGACCTCTTCTTCGGGAAGCCGCGTGCGGCGGCGGCATCGGACGCTGCGGCATCTGCCGCAGATGTGTCGACGGTCGCATCGACGACGGCGGTAGCTCCGACGGCACCGTCCGCGTCCGGTGAGGGCGTCGCGGGCGGCACGTCCAACGGCGCGACTCCGACCGCCCTCGCGGACGGCGCGATCAGCGCCGATCCTGGTGTGGACGCCGAGAACGAG
>Ga0160439_1000570_pt1 | contig 15405 bp, 19 predicted proteins | sample HID1975M_E0MG_FD_108201 | JGI IMG/M metagenome (GOLD analysis project Ga0160439, IMG submission 108201) | Enriched soil microbial communities from UW Madison campus, WI, USA - HID1975M_E0 MG | ecosystem: Environmental > Terrestrial > Soil > Unclassified | place: USA: Madison, Wisconsin... | reverse complement strand
TATCTGTGGCTAGTATCCAACCATGGCCGACGTGTCGCACTTCTGGTACGCCGACGATCCGTCGATCGCCGCGCTGCTCGAGTCCGTGCGCCGGTTTCGCCGGGCAGATGCCGACATGCGCCGACGCGTCAGCGCCGGGATGGCGATGAACGTCACCGACATGCAGGCGCTCCAGTACGTGGTCGCGACCGAGCAGCGCGGCGGCCACGCCCACCCCCGGGACATCGCCGCGTACCTCTCCATCTCGACCGCCTCGACCACGAAGCTGCTCGACCGCCTGACGGCGTCGGGTCACCTCGAGCGCTCCACGCACCCGACGGACCGTCGCTCGGTGCTCGTCACGAGCACGCCCCACGCGCACGACGAGATCCACGCGCGGCTCAGCCGGATGCACGAGGCGATGGCGGAGATCGCCGCGGCGGTGCCCGACGAGGCCCGGCCGGCGCTGACCGCCTTCCTCGACGCGATGTCCGCGCACCTCGACTCCGAGACCGGCATCGAGCCGCCCACGCCCGCCTGAGCCGCTTCGCCTGAGCTGCTCGACGCGCGCCGCCACCGTCCAGCCTGCACAATCGCCCGCATGCAGCGTGACGTGTTCTCCCGCCTCGAGCTCGACGTGTCGAGCCCTGCGACCCTCGTCCTGTCGATCGCGGTGACCGGCGCCGCGGACGCCGAGACCCTCTCGATCACGTCGGACGGCGTGCCCGTGCAGCCGCGCGAGCTCGCGGGCGACCACGGCGCGCGGCTGCACGTGCTGGACGCCCAGCCCGGCCGGCTGCTCGTGCAGTACGACGCGCGCGTCGTCGGGCACAGCCCGGTCGACGAGGACGACGAGGCGGACCGGCTGCGCTACCTGCGCCCGAGCCGGTACTGCGAGTCCGACTCGCTGAGCCCGACAGCGCGCGCGGAGTTCGCGGGCCTGACGGGCTCTGACCTGCTGGGTGCCGTGGCCTCGTGGGTCGGGACCCGGCTCGCCTACGTCCCGGGGTCCTCGCTGCCGACCGACGGTGCCGTGCGCACGCTGCTCGCGCGCCAGGGCGTCTGCCGGGACTACGCGCACCTGGTGGTCGCTCTGCTCCGGGCGCTCGACGTGCCCGCGCGGCTCGTCGCGGTGTATGCGCCCGGCCTCGACCCGATGGACTTCCACGCCGTGGCCGAGGCGTGGGTCGACGGCGCGTGGCACGTCGTCGACGCGACGACGCTCGCGCCGCGCTCGACGCTCGTGCGCATCTCGACCGGGCGCGACGCCTCCGACACAGCCTTCCTCAGCGTGTACGGCGGGTTGGCGTCGCTCGTCGACGTGCAGGTCGGGGCCGTCGTGGACGTCCTGCCCGACGACGACATGTTCCAGCTCGCACGCATCGGCTGACCCCTTCGCCTCGCTCCCGAGGTGCCGGTCGCGCCGGCAGGAGGTACACACGGCACATGGGATCTCTCACTCGCTCGTTCGCCCTCGGGCTCGCGGCCGGCGGCCGTTCGTCCGTGGCGATCACCGTGCCCGTCGCGGTCGCGACCAGGGACCGGCACGGGTTCGCCGCCGTCGCGCTGCGCACGGTCGGCAGGCTCGCGGTCCTCGGCGAGCTGATCGGCGACAAGCTGCCGACCACGCCGAGCCGGCTCGACCGGCCGGTCCTGCTCGCCCGCGTCGTGGCGGGTGCCGTGGGTGGCATCGGGCTTGCGCTCGCCGAGCACCGTTCGGTGCCGTCGATCCTGCTCGCCGCGCCCGCCGGGGCAAGCGGTGCCTATGTCGGCTCGTTCGCGGGCGTGACGTGGCGTCGCTGGGCCGCCGAGGAGGGGCCGTCGTGGGTGCGCCCGGACACCCGCGCGGCGCTCCTCGAGGACGGACTGGTCCTCGCGACGAGCGCCCGGCTCATCGGTTCCGCACCACGTGGGGAGGGCTGATCGTGGACACGCGTGCCGTCCTGGCCGAGTCGTTCGGCCGCATCGGCCCGACCGTGCACCGCATCGTCGACGGGCTGGACGAGGCGACGCTGACCTGGCGGGCCGACCCCGAGGCGAACACCATCGCGTGGCTGACCTGGCACATCGCCCGGGTCCAGGACGCGCAGCTCGCGCCCCTGGCCGAGACCGAGGAGGTCTGGACCGCGGCCGGCTGGGCCGAGCGCTTCGACCTGCCGTTCGACGACTCGGCGAGCGGGTACGGCCAGAGCGCGGACGACGTGGCCGCGGTCCGGGTGCCCGCCGACCTGCTGCTGGGCTACCTCGACGCGGTGACAGCCGCGACGTCCGCGTACCTGGCGACGCTCACGGGCGGCGACCTCGACCGCGTCGTCGACACCCGGTGGGACCCGCCGGTCACCCTCGGCGCGCGACTCGTCAGCATCCTGGCGGACGACCTGCAGCACGTGGGCCAGGCCGCGTACGTGCGCGGACTGGCCGAGCGTGCGCGGTAGCGCTCAGACGGTAGCGCTCAGACGGTAGCGCTCAGTACGCCAGGGTCTCCGCGCGGTGCTGCGGGACACGCTGCGTCGGGACGGTCGGCGTGAGCGGCGGCGCCGCGCGCACGACCTCGGCCAGCACGATCTGCCACGACCGCGCCGCCCGGCGCAGCTCGTGGGCGACGACGTCCGGGGCGACGTGCCCGGAGACGTGCTCGCCGCCGGCCTCGTCGAGGGCGTCGAGCCCGTCCTCGACCGCCCGGCGCGCCGAGCGATAGCTGGACGCCCCCCGCTCGGACGGCGGCGTGATGACGTCGAGCGTCGCCGCGACCTCGAGGAACTGGCGGCGCACGCGGGCCAGGGCTGCCGGACGCTCGAACATCGTGAGGCGACCGGCCGCGTCGGCCACCGCATCCGCGACGGAGGACTCCGCGAGCGTCTTGACGGTGCTGTTCAGGGCGCGCGAGTCGAGCTGCACGCGCAGCAGCAGTGCGACGGTCCGCCCGAGGATCGACTCGGACCGCTCGCGCGCGACCCGGCGGGCGGCCTCGGCTGCGCGGGCCTTCTCCTTCTCGCGGAGCGCGGCGGCGTAGGCGTCGCGCTCGCGCCGCTCCAGCTCGGCCTTGAGCTCGTTGGCGTGCCGCGAGACCTGCGCGATCTCGGTGAGCACCTTGCGCTCGCTGTCCGCGTGCGCGCGCTCCATGAGGTCGCGCGCGGCCTGGTTGACCGGTGCGGCGTACCCGTCGTCGGTGTACGCGAACAGCGCGACGGCGTGGCGATCGGCCCAGAGCAGGGCGGTCTTGGCGTACCCCGAGCGCGAGTAGAACGCGGCCGTGCGGGCGCCCGCAGAGATGCGCAGGCGCTCGAGCGGGGTCGTGTCGACGGGCGCGCGGCTGCGGTCGACCATGGCGGCGAAGTCGCCGCCCAGCAGGTCCACGGGGCTGCCGTCGTCGGGCGTCACGCGCACGTCGACCAGCGCGAGGACCATGCGGGCGTGACGCTCGGCGAAGCGCTCCGCCTCACGCCACTGCGGGTCTCTCCCCGCTGCACTCACGTCCGTCTCCTCGGGTCCTCACCTGCAGCTACACGCTGCGCGAGTCCGACGCTACGGCGTTCGGCGGTCCCGCTGGAACCTCCACCGGGTGACGTTCATGCGGGCGTTGGGCCGAACGGGTGGTCGGTCTCGGGCGAATGCGACGGACCGCCCGCGGGCCTCACCAGCCGGAGCGGACGTAGTCCTTGAGGAAGCAGCCGAACAGGGGCTCGCCGGCCTCGCCGCGCACGATCGGGTCGTACACGCGGGCGGCGCCGTCGACGAGGTCGAGCGGGGCGTGGAAACCCTCCTCGGCGAGTCGCACCTTGGTGGTGTGCGGGCGCTCGTCGGTGATCCAACCGGTGTCGACGCTCGTCATGAGGATGCCGTCCTCGGCGAGCTCGGTGGCGCTCGTGCGGGTCAGCATGTTGAGCGCGGCCTTGGACATGTTCGTGTGCGGGTGGCCGGGGCCCTTGTAGCCGCGCGAGAACACGCCCTCCATCGCCGAGACGTTGACGACGTAGGAGTGGCGGTCGCCGCTCTGGCGCATGACCGGGCGGAGCCGGCTGACGAGGATGAACGGCGCGGTCTGGTTGCACAGCTGGACCTCGAGCAGCTCCATCGGGTCGACCTGGTCGACCGTCGCGACCCAGCTGTTCGTGTCGACCTCGTCGGGCACGAGACCGCCCGCGTCGATCCCGGTGCCCGCGAGCAGGCGCTCGAGCGAGGCCGCCTCGGCCGTCAGCGCGAGCTCGGCGACACCGGCCTGGCGCGCGAGCGGCAGCAGCGGGCTGGTGAGCTCGGTGACCGCGCCGGCCAGCTGCTGCGGGTGCGCGCTGCTGGTGCGGCCGAACGTGACGAGCTCGGGCAGCGGACCGGCCGGCAGCGGCTCGAGCTCGGCGTCCACGAGCCGGCTGTACGAGCCGGGGGAGCGGCGCACCGTCTGGGCGGCGTTGTTGATGAGGATGTCGAGCGGACCGCGGGCAGCGACGTCGTCGGCGAGGGCCACGACCTGCGCCGGGTCGCGCAGGTCGATCCCGACGATCGTCAGGCGGTCGAGCCAGTCGGCGCTGTCGTCCATCGCCGCGAACCGGCGGGCGGCGTCGCGCGGGAAGCGGGTCGTGATCGTCGTGCGGGCGCCGTCGCGCAGCAGCCGCAGCGCGATGTACATGCCGATCTTGGCGCGGCCCCCGGTGAGGAGCGCGCTGCGACCCTTGAGGTCGGTCCGCGCGTCCCGCTTGGCGTGGTTGAGCTCCGCACAGGTCGGGCAGAGCTGGTGGTAGAAGGCGTCGACCTGGGTGTACGCCTCCTTGCAGATGTAGCAGGGGCGTGCGCGCAGCAGCGTGCCGGCGGTCGCGCCGCGGGCGCTGGAGACCAGCGGGATGCCCCGCGTCTCGTCGTCGATGCGGCCCGGGCTGCCGGTCGCCGTCGCGGCGACGACCGCGGCGTCGGCCGTGCTGATCGCGTCGCGCTTCTCGGCGCGACGCTGCTTCTTGGCGGCCTTGAACAGCGCGCTCGTCGCGCGGCGGGCCACCGCGAGCTGCGGGTGGTCCGACGGGAGGCGGCTGATCGTCTCGCAGACCCGGAGGAAGACCTCGAGCTCGTCGTCGCCGACGCCGTCGATCGCGGGATCGGTGAGGGTGGGTGCAGTCATGGTTCCGCCTACTGAGGTCGTCCGGGATGGCCGACGAGCTGAGGAGCGCGATAGCCGGGGCCGCGGGATCACGCGGCAACCACCCATGATCCCACGCCCGGACCTCCCCACGGCGTGCCGTGAGGGGACTCACCTGTGGCGGGCGCCACCCGACGGGTGTGCCCGTGGGCCGAGCTCGTCGGCGAGCCGGCCGATGGCGTCGCACGTCAGCTCCATCTCCCGCGGACCGCCGTGGCCCTCCGACTCGACGACGACGAGCTCGCTCCCCGGCCACGCCTGGTGCAGCAGCCACGGGGTGATCGCGGGACCGCTGACGTCGTGCCTGCCGTGGATCAGGACGCCCGGCACGCCCGCGAGCTCGGCGATCCGGTGCCGGATGCGGGCTGGTCCCCGCAGGAAGCAGTCGTGGGCCCAGTAGTGGGTGACGAGCGTGGCGAAGTTCTGCCGTTCGAGGTCGTCGTCGAACATCGGGCCCGGGACCCAGCCCGGGTCGAGGGAGACGTGGGTCGACTCCCACTCCTCCCAGGCGCGTGCCGCAGCGGACCGCACCGCGGGGTCGGCGTCGCGCAGGAGGCGGGCGTACGCGTCGACGACGCGCTCCTCGCCGGGGGCTCCGGCCCGGAACCGTGCCCACGCCTCGGGGAAGATCGCGCCCACACCCTGCGTGATCCAGTCGATCTCCTCACGACTGCCCGACGTCACGGCCGTCAGGACGACGCCCGTGACCCGGTCGGGGTGGTCGAGCGCGTAGGCCAGGGCGAGCGTCGAGCCCCACGAGACGCCGTGCAGCAGCCAGGTCTCGATGCCGAGCTCGTCGCGGACCGCCTCGAGGTCGGCAAGGAGCGCCTGGGTCGTGTTGGCGTCCAGGGTCTCGAGGCTCTCGACTGCGAGCGGGGTGCTCTTGCCGCACCCGCGTTGGTCGATCCCGATGATCCGGTACCGATCCGGGTCGAATCGGCGCCGATAGCCGCCGCGTCCGAGTCCGCTCCCTGGTCCGCCGTGGAGGTAGATCGCGGGAAGTCCGTCCGGGTTGCCGGACGCCTCCCAGTACACGCGATGGCCGCCTGGCCGCACCAGCCACCCGTGGGCGTGGGGCTCGATCGGATCGTGCACCATCGCATCGTAGGAGCACCCCGTGGTGCTGGGGCCGACAGCGTCAGTGCAGCAGGCTCCGCCAGTTGTCAGGAACGCGGTCGACCGGTCCGGGTGCCGACTGGTCGAGAGGTCGGTGCTGCGGGTCCGCGAGCTCGGGCCCCGTGGCCGCGGCATCGGCGTCGAAGTCCCACCACCAGTCCTCGCCGGGCTCGTAGGAGCGCATCAGGGCGTGGCCGGTCTCGCGCCAGTGCGCGGTCGCGTGCTGCGACGGGCTCGAGTCGCAGCAGCCGATGTGGCCGCACTCGCCGCACCGACGCAGGTGGAACCACCAGCCACCGTCGCTCTCGCACTCGAGGCAGCCGGGTCCGCTCGGCGCGGCGGTGGGATCGATGCTCATGAGACGCGACGGTACGCCGCACCCGCCGGGCACGCGCGTGCACCAGGCCGTGATGCGGTGTGGCGGTCGCGCGCGGAGGCCCTAGCTCTGGCCCTGGCTCAGGCGCGGGGTCAGGTGCGGCGCGGACTCAGACTCGGGTCAGGCGCGGGGTCAGGTGCGGCGCGGACTCGGACTCGGGGTCAGGCGCGGCGCGGGCTCGCGACTAGAAGGGTGGGTCGCCGAGGTCGTGGGGTGGTGGTGTGCGGCGTCGGGTGGGGTCGAACATCCTGGGGCTGACTTCGACGGGTATCGGTGATCGGTAGTACGTGATGCCCAGCGGGCTGGTCCACTCGGTGTTCCCGGTGGCTTTGTCTCTTCGGACGTTCCAGATCTTCTGCGTCTTGGCCTGGTGGTGTCTCTTGCACAGGGCGTGCAGGTTCGCCTCGGTCGTCTGCTCCTGCGCGGGCCGGTTCGGGTCGAACGGGATGACGTGGTCGAGCTCAGTACGTATCGCGGGTTGTCGGCAGCCGGGGTAGGTGCACGTCACGTCCCGGGTGCGTACGGCGCGAGCCAGGTCGGCGCCGGGGCGGTAGGTGCGTGACCCGCAGCCGAGGTAGGTGCCGGTGGCGGGGTCGGTGAAGATCCGCCGCCAGGTCGCGTCCTGAGCCAGCTCGCGGGCCAGGAACGCCGGGATCGGCCCGTACCCGGCGAGCTCACCGGGCAGCTCATCTAGACCCAGCAGCGTGGTCGCTGCGGCGGTCACGTGAAGGGTCGCGCGTTGCCCGTGGCGCTGGGGCACCGGCTGACCACCGGGGGCGACCTGGTCGTCGATGATGGTCCCGAAGATGTCCGCGAACGCGTCGGCGCGGCGCTGGTTGATGTCCCGGCCCGCGCACGTCGGATCGGACGTGCCGGCCATCGCGTCCAGGACCGTGTAGGCGGCGATGGCGTCCTCGGCGGGCAAGAACGCGATGATCCGCGCCATCGAGTCGTTCGCCCAGCACAGCTCGACCCCGCGATCCGCGCGGGCCGCCTCGCAGCGTTTGCGGGCGACGTCGGGATCGATCAGCAGGACCCGGCGCCGCAACCAGCGCACCAGCTGCGGGGCGGTCAGACCGCGCGCGAGCTCGGTCGCCTGGGCGATCAGCTCGTCGCGAGCGGCGCCCAGGCCCAGGACAAGGGTCCCGTCGAGGATCACGTCGACCTTGCGGACATCGATCCACCCAGCCAGCAGCGCGTCGGACAGACACGGGTGCGCGCCGATCCCCGCAGCCCGGCCGGCGAGCACGTCGACCGCGGCCCTGGTGGTGACCATCGCGCACGCGAGCTCGTCGGTCGCGAAGTCACCCAACGGCGTCCGCCGAGACAACACCGCGTTGACCGCCTCAGCCTGCCGGGCCGCCACCATCGCCGCTGCCTGCTGCCACCCGGTCGCCACCTCGACCAGCTCCGCCGTCGACAACGACGACAGGTCCAGCCCCTCGAGCAGGGCCGCAATCTGCGTCAACGTCGCCTGCACCGGGAACGTCGGCACCACGCGACCAGGCGACGCCTCGTACGCCTCCGCCGCCAGCGCGATCGGATCGGGATCGACCGCGGGGAGCGAACCGCCCGAGGTGGCGGCACGACTCGATTCCACGAACCCACCCGGCAGTCCCATCGCCCCTCCCTCGTCGTCCAAAGCCAACAACCCCTACTCGAACAACTGTACGACCGACCACTGACACAACTCGGACGGGCTGTGGACAACCTCAACCCCGCAACCGCGCGAGCAACACCCCCCCGGGCGCGAACCCCGGCACACACACCCGGCCGCGAACGCCGCCTTCGCGGCGGTCGACCAGCAGGCTCGCGCCCCGCCAGACGACGCGCAGGTCAGCGGCTCGCGGCGCCGGTCTCGACGCGCCGACCGCCGGCGGCGGAACACCACGCCGACACGCCGGTACGTCCTTCCACGCGTCACCCGCTGATCCCTAGGGTGAGGGCAGGTCGCAGCTACCAGCAGATCGGTTCGCCATGATCAACATCCTCATCCGGGCAGGCATCTTCCTGGCCTCGGCAGCGCTCGGGCTCTGGGTCGCCTCGCTCGTCGTCGACGGCTTCGAGCTCTCGCTGTCGGGCTTCCTCGTGGCAGTCGTCGTCTTCGCGGCGCTCCAGAGCATCCTGTCGCCGTGGATCGCGGTCATGACGCGGCGCTACGCGTCGGCGCTGACCGGCGGCGTCGGCCTCATCTCGACGTTCATCGGCCTGTGGATCGCCACCATCGTGAGCGACGGGCTCACGATCGACGGCGCGCAGGCGTGGGTGCTGGGCGCGGTCGTCGTATGGATCGTGACGATGCTCGGCACGCTCCTGCTCCCGCTCGTGCTGATCAAGAAGGCCGTGCGGCAGTCGCGTCAGCTGTAGGCGTGCGCAGCGCGACGAACTCGACCGACCGGCGCAGCTCGAAGCCGAGCGACTCGTACAGCCGGATCGCCGAGGTGTTCGCCGCCGACGCGTGCAGGAACGGCGTCTCGCCGCGCGCACGGATCCCGGCGGCCACCGCTCGGACCAGTCGACCCGCGAGCCCCTGCCCGCGGTAGTTCGCGTCGGTGCACACCGCACTGATCTCGGTGAAGCCCGGCGGGTGCTGCCGCTCGCCCGCCATCGCGACGAGTGCACCCTCGCGACGGATGCCCAGGTACGTGCCCAGGCGGTAGGTCTCCGCCTCGAACGGCCCCGGCTGCGTGCGCGCGACGAGCGCGAGCATCTCCGACGCATCCGCGGCGCCGAGCAGCACCGCCTCGTCGTCGGGCGCATCCTGCAACGCGTCCGTCGCGACCATCTGCACGCCGGCGAACCGTCCGAGCTCCGTCCACCCGGCAGGGACGACCCCGGCGCCCGGGACCATCACCGGGGTGTCGGGCCCGATCAGGGCTGCCAGGTCCGCCCACGCCTGCGGGTCGGACAGGTCCTTGATCGCGGTGATGGGGGAGACGTCCGCGCGGTAGCGGCGGGCGCCGCCGGTGCCCTCCGCGAACTCGGCGTGCACGCCGGTCAGGGAGCCCCAGGCGGGGTTGTCGAGGACGTGCAGGGCGGTGGGAGTGCTCACGGCGCGCAGGGTGCCACCGCCGGCGGCCACCGTCCAGGGCCGCATCGGGATCGTCCACCGGGCGAGACGTCAGGAGCCGGTGATCTCCGTCCCGTCAGGCCCGACGACGTACCAGACCTGCCCGACGCCCTGCCCCGTGACGTCGCCGGCCTTCGCGTCGCCCGCGTACGTGTACAGCGGCCGCCCGTCGATGGTGAGCTGCGGCTTGCCGTCGGTACCCGTGATGGTGCCGACCGTGCCCGTGACGCCGTCGACCGTCGGCGTCGTGCTGGTGGCCTCGATCGCCGGCCAGGACGCCGCGCAGTCGCCCGTGCACGCGCTCGTGCCCGAGTCGGCGGTGTCCTTGTCGAAGTAGTACGCGGTCATGCCCCGGCCGTCGACGACGATCGTCCCCAGGCTGGTCTCGGCGGTCGCCAGGTCTGCTGAGGCGGCCGCCTCGGGGCTCGACGAGGACGCCTCGCTCGGGGAGCTGCTCGAGCCCGGGTCGTCGGACGACGACGAGCAGGCGGCCAGAGAGCCGGCCAGGGCCAGTCCGGTCAGGGTGATGCCGATGATGCGTCGCATGGTCACTCCTCGCGTCGGGCCGGTGGTCCGGCACGGCGCCGGCGGTCCCACCTGCACGACGAGACGGTGGGCCGTTCGGTTCAGCGGAGGGTGAATCCGGTGCCGGGATGAACCCGCCGGGGGTGCTTCTCGTCGTGCTCCATAGGGACAGGACGCGAGGGCGGGAGAGTGCGGTGCGAACCAGGACGAAGGTGCTCGCGTGGGTGGGCGGTGCGGGCGTCGTGCTCGTCGGCGCGGCGGTGCTCGTCGGCCCGCAGCTCTACGCCGACCACGCCAACCGGGCGGCCGCGGCCGTGCCGTCGCTGAGCGCGCCCGGCATCAGCGGCGATCCGACGGCTCTGGACGGTACGTGGACCGTGGGAGCGGGCTCGTTCGCGGGGTACCGCGTCCATGAGGTGCTGCGGGGGATCGACGTCCGGGTCACGGGTCGCACGAGCCAGGTCGACGGCAGCGTCACGGTCGCCGGCGGGGCCCTGACGGCGGCCGACCTCGGCGTCGACATGGCGAGCGTCGCGACCGACGAGCCTCCGCGCGACACCTACTTCCGCAACGTCGCGCTCGACGTCGCCGACTTCCCGACGGCCACGTTCGCGCTGACCCGGCCCGTCCCGCTGGACGAGGACGGCAGGGTCGGGCTCGTCGGCGACCTGACCGTCCACGGCGTCGCGAAGGCCGTCACGGTCGAGGCCCAGGTCGCGGGGGACCGGGCGGGCGTCGACGTCGTCGGCAGCGTCCCGATCACGTTCGCGGACTACGGTGTCCAGGCACCCGATCTGGGCTTCGTGAAGGTCGACCACGACGGCTCGATCGAGTTCTCGGTCCACCTCACCCCGGAGTCACCGTGACCGCCGAGCCGGACGAGCTGCTGCGGTCGCTGCACGCGGCCCACGCCGCCTCGCTGCAGCGCTACGTCCAGCGGATGACGCGCAACGACGCGCTCGCGCAGGACGTCGTGCAGGAGACGTTGCTGCGGGCGTGGCGCCACCCCGAGGTGATGGAGCGCTCCGACGACTCGGTGCGCGCCTGGCTGTTCACCGTCGCCCGCAACCTCGTCGTCGACGACGCCCGCTCGGCCCGGCACGCTCGCGAGCTGACCACCGACTCGGTCCCGGAGCAGCCAGGGCGGGACGCCACGCAGGCGATCCTCGACGCCTGGCTGGTCTCCGACGCCCTCGTCGGGCTGACCCCCGAGCACCGTGCCGTCGTCGTCGGCGCGTACTACCGCGGGCTGTCGGTCGCCGAGATGGCCGACGAGCAGGACGTGCCACCCGGGACCATCAAGTCGCGGCTGCACTACGGGCTCCGGGCGATGCGCCTCGCCTTGCAGGAGAAGGGAGTGACGTCATGACCGACGACGCGTACCGCGAGTGGGACGCCGCCTACGTCCTGGGCGCGCTGAGCCCCCAGGACCGCCGCGAGTACGAGCACCACCTCGCGGGCTGCCCGACGTGCCGTGACGCGGTCGCGGAGCTCGCGGGCATGCCCGGGCTGCTGGGCCTGCTCCCGGCCGACGAGGCGACGGCCGCGGACCCGGGCCCGGTCGCCGCCGTCGTCGACCTCCCGACGGTCGCGCGGGCCGCCGAACGCCGCCGCAGCAGGTCCCGCCGGCTGCAGGTCGCCGCCGGCGTCCTCCTCGTCGCGGGCGGGGTCGGTGCCGGCCTGGCCTTCGCCGGCGACGCGGCGCCGCCGCACGTCGCCGAGGGCCGGACGGTGGAGCTCGCACCGGTGGGCGACTCGGCCGTGGACGCCACCCTCACGCTGACCGAGCGCGGCTGGGGCACGGCGCTGACCTGGCACTGCACCTACCCGCCGCACGAGGAGTGGGCCGCCCCCGTGGTCTACACGCTCGTGGTGGTCGGCGACGACGGCACGCGCACGGTCGCGGCGACCTGGTCGGCCGGGGCGGGCGCGGCGAAGGGGCTGTCGGCGTCGACGAGCGTCCCGGAGTCGGAGATCGCGCGGGTGGAGATCGGTGTGGTGGGTTCCGACGCCGCTCTCGCGGGCGGACAGGTCTGACCCCGCGCAGCGCGACGTCGCTACCGCGCCGGCTCCCGTCGGGCGGCGAGCCACTCGAGCCGCCGCAGGGTCTCGACGTTGCGTACGTGCAGCGCCGCCGACCGCAACGGCCGTGGGACCCAGGTGCCCGGGCCCCGGACGGCGTCCTCGGTGAGGCGCACCCGGCAGCCCGACCCCTCGGGGGTCACCGCGACGCGTACGCGGGCCTCGCCCGCGGGCCAGCCCCGCGCCTGGAGCTCGATGCCGTGCTCGGGGAACCAGGCGAGGGAGACGGAGTCGTCGTCGATCGCGAGCGGCCACGGGCCGAACGAGTGCGAGATGCGCGAGCCGGGCAGCGGCCAGCCCGCCGACACGGCCCGGACGCGGCTCGCGCCCACCACCCACGTCGGGTAGAGCCAGCCGTCCGCGAGAACGGCCAGCACGTCGTCGGCGCGGCACGCCATGCGCCGTTCGACGACGCTCACGACGAGCGCTCGACGAAGTCCCGGCTCGGCGTGGGTGCCGCGCCGGTCACACCCTCGATCACCGAGGCGGCCACGTCGCGGAGCTTGACGTTGCGGTGCTGCGACGCGCTCCGCAGCATCGCGAAGGCCGCGTCCGACGTGCAGCGGTTCTGGCCCATGATCACGCCGACGGCCTGGTCGATCACCGTCCGCGACGCGAGGGCGGCTCGCAGGTCCTGCGACGTCTCGGACTCGCGGGCCACCCGCAGGGCGAGCCGGACCACGCGCGCGACCTCGGCGGCGTACATCATGCCGCGCTCCGACGACGCCTCCATCGACCCCTCGGGGTCGTCGCTGTAGAGGTTGACGGCCACCGCCACGCCCGGCTCCACGGCCGCCGGGAACGCCGCCGCGGAGCGGAACCCGGCTTCGCGGGCGCTCTGGGTCCAGGCCGGCCAGCGCGTCTCGGTCGTGAGGTCGGCCGAGAGCACCAGGTCGAGGGACTCGACGGCTTCGACGCACGGACCGTCGTCGGCCGCGTACTCGACCTCGTCGCAGTGCCGTGCCCGGTCACCGCTGCTCGCGACCACACCGAGGCGGCCCTGGCGACGGAGCGTGACGGTGACCTCGGCGGGCGGCGCGAGGCGCGCGGCGGCAGCGTCGGCCACCGACTGGATCAGCTCGTCGATGCTCGAGGTGGCCAGCAGGATCGACTGGAGCTCGGTGATGGCGTCGGCTCGTTCGAGCGTCGCTTCCATGGGCGGACCGTGCCTTCCTTGATCGGCGCCGAGCGCGCGCGGCGACGGTTTCTCACTGTAGGCCGGGCCCCGGAGAAGGGCGCGGTGGTCCGGCGTGGCCCCGGCGGCCCGGGCGGGGGAGGGTGACCAGGCCGCGCGACGAGCGTTCGCGGACGATCAGCTCGGCGAGGAGCCGGACCTTGACGTTCGCCTCGTTCGAGCGCCGGCGCAGGGCGGTGAAGGCCTCGACCTCGCCCGTGCGGTGTTCGGCCATGATGATGCCCTTGGCCCGCTCGATGCTCGCGCGATGGGTGTCGGACGCGAGGATCGCCTCGGCCACGAAGGACGTGGTGGCAGCCGCGTGCTCGGCGCTGATGTCGAGGAGACGGCCGTCGATGGTCACGCCGAGGTCGTCCCGACGAGCGGTCCCGATCCACAGGATGCGCCTCACGCCCGCCCTAGTGACCACCCGGTGCGCGGACGCGAACGGCCCGGGACGAGCCGACGCGACCGTTCGCGCCACCGACGCCTGGTCATCGGCGTGCACGGTGCGCAGATAGGCGGCGAGCGTGTTGTCAGCGGTCGACAGCGAGGTCACTGACTGAGGTGCGTGCTCAAGGGTCATGGCGCAGTTCTGCCTCGGGTCCGAAGGACGCGGCCGCTTCCTGACCAGGGAGAACGGTAACCCGATCCGGACGGAGCGGGCGTCGCGCGCAGGTAGGGTTTGTGCCGAGTCAGGACGCGGCTCCGCCACCCGGTACCCATCTCGGAGGTCGACGTGCCGGCGACGCCTGCTCAACCCACCGCTCTGCAGCGCCCGGAGGCGCGCACAGGTCCCCGTGTGGGCGCGTTCCACGCACCCGGCGATGGGCCGGGTTCCCCGTGGCGATGGTCCGACGGCATGTTCGAGATCCACGGCTTCGCGCCCGGCCAGGTCCGCCCGACGTCGGACCTCTGGCTCGCGCACGTCCACGACGACGACCGCGACGCCGTCCGCGACGCCCTGACCGCCGACGCGCCGGGGCGACTCACCTATCGCCTCCGCGATGCCAAGCGGCGCGAGCGCAGCTGCATCCTGGTGATCACGGACCCTGCGCAGGGATTCCTCGTCGACATGACCGAGGAGTGGCGCGGAGCCGCCGCCGAGGTCGCGAACGCAGCGATCGCCGAGGCGGCCGCGGGCACGGCGACGCTCGAGCAAGCGGTCGGGATCGTCGTGGCCGCGAGGGATGTGGATCCCGACGAGGCGGCCGGCCTCCTGGAGACCTGTGTCGATGCGTCTCGGCGGGACCCCGTGGCCGTCGCGCGGGCGATCGTCGCCGCGGTCGCCGCGGGCGAGCCAGCACGCGGCGCGCTGGCCCGCATCGGCGTCCCGAGCCCGCGGCGCGGGTAGCGGCGTCACTCGTCGGACGCCTGCTCCCGCAGCGAGCGACCGCGGCGCACGTCCTCGTCCAGCTTGGCCTGCTTCTTCTCGCTCGCCTTGGTGTCGCGCGGAGGCAGCTGGATCGTCTCCTCGGCCGCGATGCCCCCCTGCAGCTCACGTCCTCGCTCCACCTCCGCGTCGAGCTCGGCGCCGAACAGCAGGGCCAGGTTGGTGAGCCAGAGCCACAGCAGCAGCACGATCACGCCGGCGAGCGAGCCGTAGGTCTTGTCGTAGCTGGAGAAGGTCGCGATGTAGAACGCGAAGGCCGCCGACGCAAGCACCCAGACGACGATCGCGACGACCGCACCCAGGCTGATCCAGCGGAACTTCGGCTGCTTCACGTTGGGCGTCGAGTGGTAGAGGATCGCGACGGCCGCGATGACCAGGACGAGGACGACCGGCCACTTCGCGATGTCCCACACGGTGACGAAGGCGTCGCTGAGACCGACGGTCTGACCGACGGAGCTCGCGACGCCGCCCGAGAGCACGACCATCGCGACGATGACCACAGCGATCACGACGAGCACGAGCGTGACGAGAAGGAGCACGGGCCGCAGCTTCCAGATCGGCCGAC
>Ga0160439_1000567_pt1 | contig 15527 bp, 13 predicted proteins | sample HID1975M_E0MG_FD_108201 | JGI IMG/M metagenome (GOLD analysis project Ga0160439, IMG submission 108201) | Enriched soil microbial communities from UW Madison campus, WI, USA - HID1975M_E0 MG | ecosystem: Environmental > Terrestrial > Soil > Unclassified | place: USA: Madison, Wisconsin... | reverse complement strand
TACTCGCTGCCTTGGTTGTGGGGTTGGCGGTAGGGCCGCTGCTGGGGGCTTACGGCGTGCAGCGCAGCAAGCGCAAGATTCGTGCTTCGGCGCGGCAGGCGGCGTTGAGCAGTAATTAACGAGATTTCTTACGCTTTCGTAGGAAGGTAGCACCTGTGCGTGGCGCCATCGAAATGGAGTAATTGTGTACTTCACTTTTCGGCCTTGGCGAGCGCCCTGGGGCAGGGCGCTTGTCCGGTTCATTCGTCATCACTCGCTTCCACCTCAACCTTGGTATTTGCATCCAGGCGCTACTGGTGGCTTGTACCATGGGCCATTGACAGCAGCGAGTCTGGCCAAGCCTTCGCCGCTTGTGCTGGAAGCGCGTGCCTTTAGGGTAGCGCCGGCCTGGCAGCAAGCCGGCTGCAGTATGTCTTGGGGGAGTGATGTTGCCCTATTAAAGCTAGGCATCAGTCAATGTGGCTTGTTATCTACCGGCTTCAGGGTCGCGATGCTTGAGGTTGGCTGAAGCGGCAAGGTAATCTTAATAGTCCTTGCTGGTAATGAATCTCATTTCGGATGATCTTTAGCACCTCTCCATCACCCTTGCTATTACTTTCGTATCGGATATCCTAGGCGATGAGTAGCTTACGGATATGGAAATATTCGTGCCCAGAGCATTCTGGATTACAAGTCTCCTGCCTTACGGGTGCCGTCCGGTATCCCATCCGCCCTTACCTCCCCGCGTTACCTGTTGCTGATCTTGTGGCGGGGCGCGGAGACCGAAGTAGCATTGCTGGTTCAAGAAGGATCGAAAAACGAATGGCTAGTGAGCAATACCGTGTTTCTGAGGAAGTTGATCTTGGCGAGCTGTTCAGCAGCTTGTGGAGCCAAAAGCTTTTGATAGTTGGGGTGGTGTTGGCTTTCTCATTTGTTGCTGCGCTGTATGCATTTACGCGTGAGCCTATCTACCAGGCCGATTTGTCCGTGGTAGCGCCTTCTCACAACGATATCGCAAGCCTGAATTATGGCCGCGGTGAGGGCACTGGGCTCCCCTTGGTTTCGGTCAGCGATGTCTATGATTTGTTCGCCCGTTGCCTGCAATCGGAAAGTGTGCGCCAGAAGGTGTTTGAACAGTTGGGGCTCGCAAAAAATCCTGAGGTTAAAGCGAGTCCATCAAAGAATGATCAGTACCGATTATTCTCTCGCTCCTTTGTTATTGCTAAGTCGGGAGAAGGTATTTCCACTCGTTACAATATCAGTGTCAATCATCAAGATCCTCAAGTCGCAGTTAAATGGGGTGATGTGATGGTGAATTTGGCAAGTGCCATGGCGAAAGACGAGCTTATAAAGAACGTCATGTCCGATGCCGCAATGCGAACAACAATGTTGAGCAAAGAAATAGCCGGCAAGCGCGAGGCCGCTCGTAAAGCACGCGAAGACCGCTTGAGTAAGCTTAAGGAAGCATTGGCTATAGCCCAAGCGATTAGCCTGAAAAAGCCGCCTATCATTACGGGTAGTGCGGCGGAACTCTCCGCGCGAATTAATGAAGACCTCGCATATATGCGGGGTAGTGATGCAATACAAGCAGAAATAGATAATCTGAAAAAACGAACTTCTGATGATCCCTTCATCTGGGATTTGCGTCAGCTTGAGGAGCGCCTGGAATTCTACCGAGATCTGAAGGTTGAGGGCGGGAGCCTGCGAGTCTATCAGTGGGATGGAGCGCTAACGGTTCCGGATCGGCCGGTGAAGCCGAGAAAAGTATTGATTGTGCTGGGCGGAATAGTTATCGGCGCGTTTTTTGGAGTCATGTTAGCACTCGTCCGGTTCTTCGCGCGAGGCAAAAAACAGCGGTTTGCCTGAGAGCGTGTTTGCGTCAAATTCCGTGCCGTGGCTTTAAAAGAGGTGGATTTTGAACTTTGTCCAGGTTAAAAAATTATACAAAGACAACCTGAAGGTCATTAGCAATTATTTTCATATGACCATGCTGCAAGTGCTGAATTCTTTTTTTTACCTACTTATTTATCCTTACGTTATTCATCGGCTAGGGGTAGAAAATTACGGGCTATTTGTTTTTGCCTCCGGCGTTGCCATGTATTTCATGGTGCTTATTAATTTCGGCTTTGATATGCATGCTGCGAAGTTGGTTTCGTTGGCGCAGGAAGACAAAGTATCGCACGGTAATCTGATGGCCAGCGTGCTGACGGCAAAGGTCTGTCTACTACTGTTTGCAACGTTGATCTTTGCCGTGATTATCCTGGCGTTCGACTTTGTTCGCGATCACTGGCTGGTCTTTGTATTGGCTTACAGTAACGTACTGGCTAGTGTGTTTTTGCCGCTCTGGTACTTTCATGGCCTGCAAAAGATGAAGGTCTTGACGGGGGTTCAGCTTCTGTTGAAGTTGCTCTCGTTGCCCTTCATCTTTTTGTTGGTTTCTGATGAGGGCGATGTTGCCTATTACACAGCAATTGTTGTTGCATGCAATGTCTTGGCGAGCATGGTTGCATTCGTGTTGGCGATGCGAGAGTGTCATCGCCCAGCATGGCCTAGCCATCGAGAGGTTAAGTTGCTATTGCTTGAAGTTCAGCCATTCTTTTGGTCCACGGCTGCCAATACGGTCAAACAGAAAAGCATAGAAGTCATCATCGGTAGTTTGTTTGGCATGCGTGAAGTGGCAATTTATGACTTGGCTAACAAAATTTTTTCTGTGCCAAGTTTGCTCGCTTCCAATATTAATGCTGCGCTGTTCCCTGCGTTGATCAGAAGTGCTCGGAAGGCGCTGGTCAGTAAGATCATTAAGGTTGAAATTGGCGTTGGGGTATTGTGTATTTTGTCGGTTGCCCTTGGCGGTTATTGGGTGGTTGAGTTGATTGCGCCTCCGGGGATGGAGGAGTCTTATGTCCTTTCGGTGTTGCTTAGTATTAGTATCATGACTTACCTTATTGTCGGGAGTCACATTTACTTCATCTATGTTCCAAACCAGTGTTATAATTTGGTGCTCAGAAATCAGGTGGTATCGGTAATCTCTTTCTATGGCTTCTGCGCACTCTATCTTTTCTTGAGTTGGGATATTAGGTCTGTTGTCTTGGGGCTGGTAAGCTCAGCACTGCTTGAGATAGTGTACAGTTATAGTCTTGTCAAAAAAGTCCCTGGATATCAGTGAGTTGTCTGGTTTTCGACGGCCGATAACGAAGTAGAAGGTAGGCGAGTGTATGGATAGATTTGAGGTTCCGGTAGCGCTGTTCTTGTTTAAGCGCATCGATAAACCCTTGGAAATCATGAGGCAGCTTGCCAAAATCGCCCCGGCACGTCTTTACCTACTTTCGGATGGTGGGAGGACTGAAGAGGAGCGTCGCCAGGTTGCGGAGTGTCGCCAAGCCATCGAAAATGCAATCACTTGGGACTGTGAGTTGATCCGGAAGTACGAAGATCAAAACATTGGCGTATACGAGAATATTGCAGGCGGCGCCAAATGGGTGCTGCAACGTGAAGAGTTTGCCATTTTTCTGGAAGACGACAACTTTCCTGAGCTTACGTTCTTTCAGTTTTGTAAGGAGCTGCTGGAGAAGTATAAGTACGATACGCGAGTGCTATGGATTTGTGGTACAAATTATCTCAAGGAGTATGCTCCGGCTGATGGTTCGAGTTACGTTTTTACCAAAAATATGATGCCGTGTGGTTGGGCGTCTTGGGCAAATAAGTTTATTCCGTTTTACGATGGGGAGTTGAGCCTGTGGCAAGAACCATATGTGCGCGATCGTATCCGCCAGGACTATGCCTACGAAAAACTCTATTATCAAGATAAGTATAATATCGAATATGAGCTTGATGCCAAGGCAATGACCGGGCGTTTCTATTCGTGGGATTATCAGATGAGTTTCTCTATTCGAGCGCATAACTTATATGGCATAGTGCCGTGCTATAATCAAATTACCAATATTGGTGTGGATAATGATTCGACCCACGGCGGCACATCGATGGCTGACGTGATGACCGAACGCTTCTGTGGGCTGCCTACCCAGTCGATGGAGTTCCCATTGAAGCACCCAAAGGCGTTGCTGGTTGATCGTGTCTTTGAGGTGGCAGTAGCCAAAATTATTCTGCATCCGAAGTTCTTCTCTGTTAAATCGAGGCTGTCGAGGGGGCTGCGCAAGCTTATGGGAGTGCGCAAGACAGAAAGTATTCTTGGATATTTAAAGAGAAAGGTCTTCTAAGCTATGGGTTCATTGCATAGCAGGTATCTTTCGGTATTCTTGACCTTCCCGGTTTTTTTGCTGATGTGGGGGTTGTATGGTTGGAATACTTGGAATGGTGACCGGGAAGGCTATGAGCTTTACTATAATACCCGTGTGACCTTGGCCAGTTGGGGCAAGGAAGTTGGCTATGGCTACATCAATATACTGGCACATCAATCGGGATTAACCTTTGCGTGCTTCCAGATAATCTTGTCCCTGGTGACATTGGTTTTCCTTTATCGGTACATTCTCAAAAAATCCAATGCGCCACTTGCATCGCTGCTTGTGTATTTTGTTTGTTTTTTTGCATTGGATTTCGTTCTGATGCGAAACTTCCTGGCGTTTGCAATTTGCCTTCAGGCAACCCTCTATTTGTCCGAGGGTGGTTGGAGAGGGCGCTTGGGTTATGCGCTTCTCATTTGCCTGGCTACAACAGTCCATCAGTCTTCGCTGATATACCTTGTGTTCGTAGTTATCCCTTTGAACAGAGTGCTGCCAATTGGGCGGTTTTTTGTTTTTTACCTGGTCTGTATTATTTTCTATGTTGCGTTACGGTATTTTGTACCGCTTCCTGATGCGGTTGCTGCTCATTTTGGCTATTATTCGACCTCTTTGAAAAGTGCCGTGTTCAACTCTACGGTTCACGTGCTTTCGGTTTTCGCACTCATAGTGGTGGTGCTGGCCGAGCGCAAGCATGGCCTGCGGGAGCTGATCGCGGATGCGCGGGGGGAGGAGCTTGTATTCATCTATAACATGAATTTGCTTTCGCTGTTATTTATTCCTTTGTATTTTGAGTCAGAAATCTTCGTGAGGCTGTTGCGCTTCGTGTTGTTCTTTAATGTAATGCATTGTGTCAGTGCGCTGTTTGTGTGGCGAAAGACATACTTTTTTATTTTGACTTATCTGCTCTTTATGGTGGCCTATTTGGTGTTGTTTTTTCTGTATCCGGTTGCCGAGTATTCGGTTGTTCCATTGTTCAGGAATAATTTATTGCTAGAGGGTTGAATAGTGAAAGTATCCAGCAATGAAGTGTTCGTGTATTTCTGGTTTTCGGTGTCTTGGTGACTGAGGCGTTCACATGAAGGTGCTGTTTCTGGGTGGTGTATTTACTGATGCGGATCGAGCTTCGATTGTCAAATATTCGCAGGGTGGTATTCAGTTTGCGGCTGATACGCTTCAGAAGAACTACATTCGCGGTTTTTCTGAAAGCAATGAGGTGAGTGGTATAACTGTCATTAACTTGCCATTTATCGGTGCTTATCCACGTCGTTATCAGCAGCTGTTCTACACGCCGGCAGAGGATCAGGAGCAACTGAATGGTGCGGCGGTCAGGAATTTGAGGTTCTTGAATCTGACCGTTGTCAAGAACCTTCATAAAGTATGGGTTGCCTATCGCGGCATACTTGCCAACCTCGCGCATGCGCCAAAAGAGCAAACACTTCTGGTTTGCTATTCAATGCACTTGCCATTCCTCCTGGCGTGCCGATTGGTTCGTATCGTGCGCAAGGATGTAAGCTTTTGCGTTATTGTTCCGGATCTTCCAGAGTACATGGCGGTGCGAACGGGGTTGTCCAAGTGGCTTTTTCATCTTCTGGCGCGCCTGTCATACCGCATTGTGAACGGCGCCGACAGTGTGGTTGCGATTACGCAGGCGATGCTCGGGGTCTTTTCGCCAAAGCTCAAGAAAGTAGTCGTAGAAGGTATTGCCGACAAGGAATACGTCGCGCAGCCGGAGTCGTCAGTTCGTAGAAACTATTTTTTATACAGTGGCACTCTGGATCGACGCTATGGGATCCGTAAGCTGCTGGATGCGTACGTCGCGGCCAAGATAGAGAACTACGACCTGTATATTTGCGGGGCGGGTGATGATCAGGCTTATGTAGAGAGTGTTTCAGCCGCCTGCCCTCAGGTGAAGTACCTTGGGCAGGTCGACAGGAACGCGGTATTGCAGTATCAGCGGGAGGCCGCGCTGTTGGTCAACCCCAGGGATAACGAGTCGGCTTTCACCAAGTACTCCTTTCCGTCGAAAATCATCGAATATATGTCTTCGGGGGTGCCGGTCATGATGTATGCGCTTGACGGCATTCCACCCGAATATTATCGTTTTTGCTACCTTGTTCCGCCCGGTGCAAACGGGCTGAGAGAGATGCTGGTCAAGGTCGCGGCGCTCCAGGTCGACGAGCTTGTCGAAATGGGGCGGTCAGCAAAACAATTTATTGCTAATCATAAAATGCCCAGCACTCAAGTTGATAAAGTGCTGAAAGCCATAAAAGGGAAAGCACATGTTTAAAGGTAAAAAACTACTGATTACCGGCGGAACCGGCTCGTTTGGTAATGCTGTCCTGAAGCGTTTCCTTGATACCGACATTGCTGAGATTCGAATCTACAGTCGTGACGAAAAGAAACAAGACGACATGCGCAAGCGGTACGGTAGTTCGAAGCTGAAGTTTTATATTGGCGACGTGCGTGATTATCAAAGTGTTTTGAATGCGACGCGCGGGGTTGATTATATTTTTCACGCTGCCGCGTTGAAGCAAGTGCCATCTTGCGAATTCCACCCCATGGAGGCTGTGAAGACCAACGTTATTGGCACTGAGAACGTACTTGAAGCTGCTATTCAAAATGAAGTGCGTCGGGTAGTTTGCCTCAGTACTGACAAAGCCGTATATCCAATCAACGCCATGGGTATTTCCAAGGCCATGATGGAAAAGGTCATGGTCGCCAAGTCACGTAACGTTGACGAGACCAAGACAGTCATTTGCGGCACACGCTATGGCAACGTAATGGCCTCCCGTGGTTCGGTGATCCCACTGTTCATTGACCAGATTCGTGCAGGCAAAGCGCTGTCCATCACTGATCCAAACATGACCCGTTTCATGATGACACTGGCTGATGCCGTTGACCTGGTGCTGTATGCCTTCGAACATGGCAACAATGGTGACCTGTTCGTACAGAAAGCTCCTGCTGCGACCGTTAAAACCCTGGCTTCGGCATTGACCGAGTTGATGGGGCTGCCGGAACATCCTATCCAGGTGATCGGCACACGGCATGGCGAGAAACTGTACGAAGCATTGCTCAGCCGTGAGGAAATGGCTTGTGCAGAGGACATGGGCGACTATTTTCGAGTGCCGCCGGATCTGCGTGATCTGAACTACAGCAAATTCGTTGAACAGGGTGAAGAAAAGATTTCTCACACCGAAGACTACAACTCGCACAACACTCAGCGCCTCGATGTTGCCGGCATGCAAGCCTTGTTGCTCAAGCTCGATTTCATCAAAGCCATTCAGCGTGGCGAACATGCTACTCCGGAGGAATGACCGATGAAGGTTCTGGTAACCGGTAGCAATGGCTTTATTGCGCGTAACTTGCTCGTTCACCTGGCGGAGCGCAAGGATATCGATGTAAGCCTTTTCGTCCGGGGCGAGGATGTGGATGCATTGCGCGCCAAGGTAGCGGAAGCGGATTGCATCTTCCACTTGGCAGGCGTGAACCGCCCCCAAGACCCAGCGGAGTTCGGCAGCGGAAATAGCGAACTTACCCAGCAGTTGTGCGATGCGATCAGGGCATCAGGCCGAAAAATCCCGGTGCTCTACACCTCGTCGATCCAGGCTGAGCGAGATAACCTGTATGGCCTGAGCAAGCTTGCTGCCGAGCAGGCTTTGACTGCGCTTGGCCAGGAGCATGGTAATCCGGTCTACATCTTCCGGCTGCCAAATGTCTTCGGAAAATGGGCGCGGCCGAACTACAACTCAGCCGTGGCCACCTTCTGCCACAATATCGTCCACGATCTGCCTATCCAGATTCACGACGAAGCCGCCGCTCTGAACCTGGTCTACGTAGACGATGTGGTCAGCAAATTCTTGGCGATCATGGATGGTGAGGCTGTAGCCAGTGGCATTGCAGAGGTTGAGCCGGTTTATAGCACGACAGTGGGCGCATTGGCTGAGCAGTTACGCAGCTTCCGTAACAGCCGTTCGACGTTGATTACCGAAAACGTGGGTGTGGGTCTGGTCCGGGCGCTGTATTCCACCTACTTGAGCTATCTGCCACCGTCTTCGTTCACGTATCAGGTGCCTAAGTATGGAGACCCTCGTGGCGTTTTTGTAGAAATGCTCAAAACCCCAGAGGCTGGGCAATTCTCGTATTTCACCGCTCACCCAGGCATCACCCGTGGCGGCCATTATCATCATTCCAAGACCGAAAAATTCCTGGTCATCAAGGGTAATGCAAACTTCCGCTTCCGCCATGTGGTCACGGATGAGTTCTACGAACTGCAGACCAGTGGCGAATCGCCGACTATTGTCGAGACCGTGCCAGGTTGGACCCATGACATCACCAACATTGGAGATGACGAAATGATCGTCATGCTCTGGGCCAATGAAATTTTCGATCGCGAACACCCTGATACGTATGCGCTGCCGGTTTGTCCATGACTCGGCTGGCTCATGAATTGAGGTTTGTATGAAAAAGCTGAAAATCGTCACCGTTGTGGGAACACGCCCCGAGATCATTCGTCTGGCGCGTGTCATGAGTGCCCTCGATCAGCACTGTGATCATGTGCTGGTACACACAGGCCAAAACTATGACTACGAGCTGAACGAAATCTTTTTCCAGGATTTGGGCATTCGGAAGCCGGACCACTTCCTCAATGCTGCCGGTGCCTCTGGAGCGGAGACCATCGGCAACGTCATCATTGCCGTAGATAAGGTTCTTGCCGAAGTCGAACCTGAAGCAATGCTGGTTCTCGGTGACACCAACAGCTGCATGGCAGTGATTCCAGCCAAGCGACGCAAGATCCCGACCTTCCACATGGAAGCCGGCAACCGTTGCTTCGATATGCGCGTCCCTGAAGAGATCAACCGCCGCATTGTCGACCACACTGCCGACATCAACCTGACGTACAGCACAATTGCCCGTGACTACCTGCTCCGCGAAGGGTTGCCAGCTGATCGAGTGATCAAGACCGGCAGTCCGATGTTCGAAGTACTCAACCATTACCGCGATGGTATCGAGGCGTCCGATGTGCTTGAGCGTCTGGGGCTTGAAACCGGGAAGTTCTTCGTAGTGAGCGCACACCGTGAAGAGAATATCGACTCCGATAAAAACTTCCTCAAGCTGGTCGATGTGCTTAACACTGTGGCCGAACAATTTGATCTCCCAGTAATTGTCTCTACCCACCCGCGCACTCAGAAGCGGGTTGATGCCATGGGCGTAACGTTCCACGCTAATGTGCGCCTGCTCAAGCCGCTGGGCTTCAAGGATTACAACAAGCTGCAACTGACCTCCAAGGCAGTGTTGTCCGACAGTGGCACCATCAACGAAGAAGCTTCGATCCTGAACTTCCCGGCCTTGAATATCCGCGAAGCGCACGAGCGCCCAGAGGGTATGGAAGAGGCGGCAGCAATGATGGTCGGGCTCGATACCGAGCGCGTACTGCAGGGTCTGAGCATTCTCGAAAGCCAACTGCGTGGCGCGGAGCGCAGCTTGCGACTGGTGGCTGACTACAGCATGCCGAACGTTTCGGACAAAGTGGTGCGCATCGTTCACAGTTATACGGACTACGTGAACCGTACGGTCTGGAAACGGTACTAACCCAGTGGAAGGCATTGCGCAAAAGAAATTGAAAGTGTTGGTGGTCACCCAGTACTTCTGGCCTGAGAACATGCGGATCAACGATATGGTCCGCGACTTTATCGATAAGGGACACGAGGTCACGGTGCTTACCGGATTGCCCAACTATCCTGAAGGTGAAGTCTTTCAGCGCTTCAAGGAGGAACCTCAGGCCTTCGCCAACTATCAGGGGGCAGAGATCGTGCGTGTGCCACTGGTGCCGCGCGGCAAGCGTAGTATTCAGCTGGCGCTGAACTACTTTTCGTTCTTTGTTTCGGCTTCAGTATTGGGTGCATTCAAGCTGAGGAAACGCCGTTTCGATGCGGTGTTCGTCTATGCTGTTTCGCCAATCCTTTCAGCTATTCCTGCAGTGGTGCTGGGCAGGCTCAAGCGCGCCCCGGTGTTTGTCTGGGTGCTTGACCTTTGGCCAGAAACGCTGCGTGCGGTCAATGTCATCCATAATCCGAAACTGCTGGGGTTGGTCGGCAGGGCAGTGTCGTGGATCTACAACCGTACGGATTACCTTTTGCTGCAATCGCATGGATTCTTCGATAACGTGCGCCAGTACTGCACGCGACCGATTGACCCCGAGCGACTGGTGTACTTCCCGAGTTGGGCAGAAGATGAGTTCTCGACCCAGGCTGTTGAACCTTCGACCCTCGTCCAGCGGGATGACAGCACATTCACCGTGGTGTTCGCAGGCAATGTTGGCGAAGCGCAGGACTTCCCTGCGATACTCGATGCCGCTGAAGCACTGCGAGGAAAGGTTTCCATTCGGTGGGTGATCGTTGGTGATGGTCGCATGAGTGCTTGGCTGGAGGAGCAGGTGGGCAGCCGGTCACTGGATAATGTGCTGCTACTCGGGCGCCATCCCCTGGAAGCCATGCCCCCTCTGTTTGCCCAGGCAGATGCTTTGTTGGTGTCCCTGCGTACCAACGACGTGTTTGAAAAGACCATTCCTGGCAAGGTGCAGGCTTACTTGGCATCCGGTCGGCCGATCCTTGCAATGATCAACGGAGAGGCTGCTCGAGTCATCGAGGGATCGGGTGCTGGGTACGCCTGCGAGTCAGGTAATGGTATAGCCCTTGCTGCTATTACTGAACGGCTTGCCGGTTTGAGTTCTATGGAGCGGCAAAGAATGGGTGATTCGGGCCGGCATTATTATGAGCAGGAGTTTGCCAGGCCCGCGCTTTTATCGCGCCTGGAGCGGCTGTTCAGCAGTGCCACTTTGAGAAGGTCAGGACGATGAGCCAGAAGGTTTTTCTCACCGGAGCTACTGGCTTCGTTGGTAGCGCCGTATTGCGCAGGCTTCAGGTTGAAGGCCGTGATGTGATTGCGGCTGTGCGCATGGGGAGCGCCGAGCTGCCCGCCCCCGTGCGAATCGTGCCTTTCAAATCGTTCGAACATGGAAATGAGTGGGGTGGTGCGTTATCCGAATGTGACGTGGTGGTGCACAGTGCAGCACGCGTACATGTAATGAACGATACCGAGTCCGATCCGTTGGCCGCTTTTCGCAAGGTAAATGTGGAGGGGACGCTTGCGCTGGCTCGGCAGGCGATTTCGGCCGGCGTTAAGAGGTTCGTCTATATCAGTTCGATCAAGGTGAATGGCGAAGGTACCAAGCCAGGCAAACCTTACACCGCTGATGACGTGCCAATGCCTCAGGATCCCTATGGTGTATCCAAAATGGAAGCTGAGGTGGCGCTGCGTAAGCTGGCGCACGAGTCTGGTCTGGAAGTTGTGATCATCCGTCCTGTCCTGGTTTATGGGCCAGGCGTCAAGGCCAACTTCCTGAACATGATGCGCTGGCTCGACCGCGGCGTTCCTCTGCCATTTGGCGCAATCGACAATCGACGCAGCTTGGTCGCCTTGGATAATCTTGTCGATCTGGTCGTTACCTGCATCGATCACCCGGCTGCAGCCAATCAGACATTCCTGGTCAGCGATGGCGAAGATTTGTCCACTACCGCCTTGTTGCGCCGCATGGCGCAGGCGTTGGGCAAATCCGCGCGTTTACTGCCGGTCCCGGCTTGGGTTTTGAGTGCTGGAGCCAAATCTCTCGGAAAGGCGGCGCTGTCTCAGCGGTTGTGTGGGTCGTTGCAAGTTGACATTCTCAAAACGCGCGAGCTGCTGGGCTGGCAACCGCCCGTCAATGTAGATGCGGCACTGAGTGCCGCTGCCAGGCACTATCAGGAAAACAACAAGAAATGATGCTTTTGTGGTCTATCCCCGCCGTAGTGGTCATGTCGTTGCTGATGACAGCGGGCTTGCGTCGTTACGCGTTGGCGCGCAGTGTCATCGATGTGCCCAACGCACGCAGTTCTCACACAGTACCGACGCCCAGGGGCGGTGGTGTTGCAATCGTCCTGACATTCCTGCTGGCCATTGCAGCTCTCATGTTTTCGGACACCGAGCATATCAATACGCTCGTCGCGCTCGGCGGTGGCGGGGCTTTGATTGCGATCATCGGATTCATGGATGATCACGGGCATATTGCCGCGCGCTGGCGGCTGCTCGGGCACTTTTTTGCTGCCGGGTGGATCCTCGCCTGGATGGGCGGTCTTCCACCACTGAAGGTACTGGGCTGGACGGTAGACCTGGGCTTGCTGGGTAGCCTGATTGCTGCGTTTTACCTGGTATGGCTGCTCAACCTGTACAACTTCATGGATGGGATTGACGGAATCGCGAGCGTCGAGGCGATCACGGCATGCCTGAGCGCTGCATTCCTGTACTGGCTAACAGGCTTCAACGGGCTGGCCGTATTGCCGTTGATGTTGGCCGCAGCAGTCGCCGGTTTCCTGTACTGGAACTTCCCGCCCGCAAAGATCTTCATGGGGGACGCGGGTAGCGGTTTCATTGGCATCATCCTGGGGGGCTTGTCTCTGCAGGCGGCGTGGGTTTCGCCAACAATGTTCTGGTGCTGGTTGATTCTTCTCGGTGTTTTCATCGTTGACGCAACTTACACACTGGTCAGGCGGTTGTTACGCGGCGATAAGGTCTATGAAGCTCATCGCAGCCATGCTTATCAGTTTGCCTCCCGTCAGCACGGCAAGCACTTACCGGTTACCTTGGCGGTGATAGCGTTGAATCTCGGTTGGCTGCTGCCGATAGCCTTGTGCGTAGCACAATTCGGTTTGGATGGATTGTTGGGGGTGGTCGTGGCCTACATTCCCCTGGTCGCTTTGGCGGTACGCTACCGTGCCGGCGAATTGGAAAATCGGCACTAGAGTCACGTAGGCAATGTATTGTCAGGGAAACGAGGAAAGCCCAAGGGGAGTTATGGATAAGGTGCGTACAAAACTGCTGGCTCTTCCACGGCGTCATAAGCGACTGCTGCAGGTCATGACCGATATCGTGCTGGTATGGGTAGCCCTGTGGATGGCTTTTGTAGTCCGCCTCGGCCTCGATGAGCTGGCGAATCCGATAGTTGATCACACATGGCTATTCCTGTGTGCACCCGCCGTCTCGATCCCGCTGTTCATTCGCTTTGGCTTGTATCGTGCGGTCATGCGCTATTTCGGCAACGACGCATTGATTGCCATCATCAAGGCTGTCTCGCTGTCTGCATTGATACTCGGCTTCATCATCTATTGGTCAGGCAATCACCAGAACGTCGTGCCGCGTTCGATCACATTCAACTACTGGTGGCTCAGCCTGATCATGGTCGGCGGGTTGCGTCTTGCCATGCGTCAGTATTTCCTCGGCGACTGGTTTTCCACGGCTGTTCAGCACGTACCGTTTGCCAACCGTGACGACGGTCTGCCAAAAGTGGCCATCTATGGCGCCGGTGCCGCGGGCAATCAGCTAGTAGCTGCACTGCGTATGGATAAAGCCATGCGTCCGGTTGCATTCATCGATGATGACGGCAGCATCACTGACCGTGTAATTGCAGGGCTTCAGGTTTATCACCCCGATCAATTGCAACGGATGATCGATGTTACCGGCGCCCAGGAGATACTGCTGGCGATCCCTTCGGCCGCGCGCACTCGTCGCCGCGAGATTCTCAACTATCTTGAACCTTTCCCGCTACATGTGCGCAGTGTGCCTGGGTTCATGGACCTGGCCAGCGGCAAGGTCAAGGTTGATGACATCCAGGAAGTCGACATTGCCGATTTGCTTGGCCGCGATGCAGTGCCGGCGCAACATGACCTGCTGGAACGCTGCATTGTCGATCAGACTGTTCTGGTCACTGGCGCTGGCGGCTCGATCGGTTCTGAACTGTGCCGTCAGATTCTCGGCCAGGCGCCTCGTACTTTGCTGCTTGTCGACCACAGCGAGTTCAACCTCTACAGCATCCTCTCGGAACTGGAGCAGCGTGTAGCCCGCGAGTCCCTACAGGTTTGTCTGATCCCGATCCTGGGGTCTGTGCGCAATCAGGCACAGATGCTCGATATCATGAAAACCTGGCATGTCGACACGGTTTACCACGCTGCCGCCTACAAACACGTGCCTATGGTCGAGCACAACATCACTGAAGGGTTGCTGAACAATGTCATCGGCACGTTGCATACTGCCCAGGCAGCATTGCAGGCGGGGGTTGCCAACTTTGTCCTGATTTCCACCGACAAGGCAGTGCGTCCTACCAATGTGATGGGCAGTACCAAGCGTCTGGCCGAGATGACGCTGCAGGCGCTTAGCCGAGAGTTGGCTCCAGTTCTGTTCGGTGATGCCGGCAACGTTTCGCAGGTCAACAAAACCCGCTTCACCATGGTTCGTTTTGGTAACGTGTTGGGCTCCTCAGGGTCGGTGATTCCGCTTTTCCACAAGCAGATCAAGGCCGGCGGCCCATTGACGGTCACTCACCCGAAGATCACGCGTTATTTCATGACGATTCCAGAGGCGGCGCAGTTGGTTATACAGGCCGGCTCCATGGGCAAGGGGGGCGACGTCTTTGTACTCGACATGGGTGAACCAGTACGGATTGTTGAACTGGCGGAGAAAATGATTCACCTCTCTGGTTTCAGCGTCCGCAACGAACGTAGCCCCTTGGGCGACATTGCTATTGAATTCACGGGTCTGCGGCCGGGAGAGAAGCTGTACGAAGAGCTGTTGATCGGTGACAACGTGCTTGCTACTCGTCACCCGATGATCATGAGCGCCAATGAGGATTTCATTCAGTGGGATGCGCTCAAGGCCGCTTTGACGCAGTTGCTGGAGGCGGCATCGCGCGATGATTTCGTGAGGGTGCGCCAGTTGCTGCGTGAAACCGTTGTTGGCTACTCGCCAGAGGGGGAAATCGTCGACTGGATCTACCAGCAGCGTCGGCTTGAACCGTAAACCGTAATCGAAGCGCGGTACATACCACGGGTTCGACCCTGTCTGCATCGGCCCCTCAGTAAGAGGTGGGCTTGCGTCAAGTTAACCTGCCGAATCTGCCTTCGGCGGGTGACTTGCAAGGTGTGCTCGCTACCGGCAATGTCGGGTCCAGTCACGTGGAGCCCTATAGGGTTTTCCCACCCCCCCAACCCGCGTATCATCCTGTCACTAAATCTGAACCCAGCCCACGCCCCGACCGGCCACAAGTCCAGCCGCCCCAGCGTGCAAAGCAGTTTCAGATACCAATCGATCATCAGCGACACACAACGACCAGCCAGTTTCATGGCAAGGCCAGGCACGCCAGCCGTCCGCACGATGCGACGGTGCCGATGAGTGTTAAAGGAATGGGTTTTGACTAAGCGTAGAAAGGTTGCAATCGTTGGC
>Ga0160439_1000563_pt1 | contig 15640 bp, 34 predicted proteins | sample HID1975M_E0MG_FD_108201 | JGI IMG/M metagenome (GOLD analysis project Ga0160439, IMG submission 108201) | Enriched soil microbial communities from UW Madison campus, WI, USA - HID1975M_E0 MG | ecosystem: Environmental > Terrestrial > Soil > Unclassified | place: USA: Madison, Wisconsin... | reverse complement strand
TTTCTAATCCTCTTTAAAAGGCTGCCTGTTTGAAGTTCTGATGGCTCAATCTTCACGGCGTTTTCATCAAACAGATATTCCCTGCCATCCTTCATTGGGGCGGGAACAATTCTGCACTCTCTCACCCACCGGCGAACGGTCTCTAAACTTCTTGGCCTGCGCTGGCGGGCGTTCCATTCTGGAAGCGTTAAGTACATAGCTTTACCTCTGCAATTACACGCAAATAAAAAAGGCCGCACATCGGCAGCCAGGCGTAAAAAAACCGCACTCGGCGGTCATATATGGTCTTTAATCTGAAAATTTACTCTGAATAGCTCATATATAAACTGTGATTGGGTTATTGGTTCATGTATGAGCTAATTTCGTGGTGAATTGGTAGTAATGGGTCATTTATGACACTTTTCGGGCTTGAGTTGCGGCGTAGCGTAGATAAACACTTCATCACCCTTATCAACTCCCTTGTAATCATGCGGCATTACGTTAGCCATCTCACCTCGACCTAAGCACTCAATTTCACTGCGGTCTGTGATGCCAACAGGCTTCGCATTCCGGTATTCCAAGAGTTCGCGGGAAATTTCCATTTGCTCACCGCGAGTTAATCCATTTTCCAACGGGCTGCGAATGAAATCTTCCAGCCGCTCAATGCTGATGTTGCTCATAAATCCTCCGGTCCTTCTGGAATAGGTGCCCAATGGGTAATGTCGAGGTCTGTCATACCTTCAATCTGGAATGACCATTCCCACTCACCAGTTTCAACTTGGCCTGGTCCGTACCACAGTGAGCGCCAACCAATAATCCTACCTTCCCCATTTGCATCAAAAAGCAGAACGTTCTCGTTACCAGGCGGTAGACAATCGTGAACACTAAACCACGCTTCGTTAACAGCATCGCGCCATGCTACGGAGGTTAGTTTGCCGCCGAGAATCTCAGTACCAGCATTCACAGCGGGATCTTTTCCGTCTTCAAACTCAACAACAAAAGTTACTTTTCCCATCTCAATCACTCCCTGCCACAGTGCCGCCAGCTGCGCGTATTGACATTGCACACTCATTTCTCATGCCTTCAGCGCCTTTGATAAAGCCCTGATACCATTCTGTATCTGAACCAACATTGGGAATATTTGGCAACTTAACGCATAGCTGGCGGGCCTCAAGTTCTGCGATATTGTCTACCGCTGCTATCAAGCTTTCTTCTGTCCCGAGGCGAGACTTTTCGAGTTCTTCGATGCACTTCTCTGCTGCAGCCAGTTTCTGAGCTGGTGTCAGTCCATCCTTGCGTTGCATAGTTACTGTCATTTCGCCAATATCTGCATGCTCGAAAAGCAACTCAAGGTAATTGATAGCACCAGATGATTTGAATTGGTCTGCAAAACACTCAGCCATCATTTGAATGGCGAACCCTGAGAACGTGAACCCAAAGCTACCATCCTGCTTAGGCTCTGCCTTATTGAGGTGAACTTCTCCCGCTAAAAATTCACCCAGACTTTTCCCGGCAATACGTTCGGTTTCGATTCCTTCGAATGCGTGCACACATGCTTTTGTGCGCATATCTTTTTCTTCCAGGGCTGCTATCAGTGCGTCGAGGGTGAAATACCCGACCATCACGCCGCCCAATTCATCCGGACGCTTCATTTTTTCACGCACGCTGGCAATCAGTGCTTCGAGTGATTTAGTCATTGTTTCCTTCCTTGCGTGGTGCGCCACGATATTCAGGTTCTGGCTTGTATTCCGGTTCGGCGATCAGATTAGCCAGCGCAATTTTCCACGTTGCTGCGTTATTACGAAGCCACCGGCCGTTGTCGTCATCAAAGAAACCAGGCTTAACCGGATGTGAAAGAGGTTCAAGCACATCACACGGAACCGCCACGTTGGCGCACCCGCAGTTGTAGTACGCCAGTTTCAATTTGATAAGGCTCTCCGGATAACGCCCGGCAGCCTCAATGCGCCCACGGTAGCCAGAATTATCAGCAGCCCACAGCACGATGTAAGGATTGCTACGCTGAGTGTGCCCGACACTCAGAACGAAATATTCACGCTCTGGCGGCGCTCCGATGTTATTGCTCATTATTCTTTCCTCAGTGCTGAGCGGCTTTAATGAATGCGTCGATGTGCCGATTCTGGTCTGGATGCGGGAAACTGCAGCGCTTCATCAACTCAGTACGTGATGGCATTGGGCGCTGGCGGCGGTCAATTTTTAAGTCTCCCGGCGTAAGATCGGGATTGTATGAGTTGCTTCGCATGGGTAATCCCCTTAGTCGATGACAAGGTGAAATGTTGGAATTTGGATTTGACGGGGTGGGGCAGGGGTGCACTCAGCCGAGTGCGTCGATATAAATTCCAGCTTTAATAAGCCGAGCCCGGCGCTTTGCCGCTTCGATATTCTTCTCTTTCATGCCTGGGTGAAGATGTGAAAGGGTTCTTTTGCTAACCAGAATGCTTTTACCTGCGGTTGGTTTTACCCGGTTCCCGCCAACTTTTTCCAGCGTGTAAGTCCTGTCCAGCCTGCGACCTTCAAGCTTCACCCATTCACTTGCTGTTATAACCGCAGTGGCAGAACCAGAAAGAAGGGCGCTCCGGGCATAACGGTTAAACGCTGGCAAATCCATTCCGAGCATTGCGGCAAGTTCCGAGCCGGTTGCTGGCCCTTTACTAAGCCGCCAGCAAACCCGCTCTTTCATCCCTGAGTTATTGCAGCCGCGCCGGTAGAAAATTAAGTGTTTCATCACTCACCGCCATTGCTCACCGAATGAAAAACCAATTTCAGCCAGCGCCTCATCCATCTTGTCGATGAACTCCGGCACCATTTCATTGAAGTCACGCATGTACTTTTCATCGCGCTCAACAACCACATGGTGAATCCCTTCACGCTTCATGCGTGGGTCGTAGTTTGCAAAGAACCAGGCATCCTTACCCGTTACCCACATGCTGTATTGAACCTGCGCCATGTATGCAGATTTGATTGCATCAAAGCCGCCAAGCCTGAACTTCATGAAGTCGCGGGAGGTGAATGGGCACTTAAGTTCCAGGCCAAATCCGTTGTCGCACAACCCATCAGGTGAGCATGCAGTTCGCAATGATTCATCACCAAAGATGATCGGCGCTTCTGTCACCTGCACATCCGTTGTGAACTCAAACAGTGTCCGTGCCGAATCTTCGTTTTGCTTACCCCACGCCAACGCTTTAGCGTTAATTTCTGGCGCCACTCCTGTGCACACTTCTGCGAGTAGAGTGTGGAAGTAGGACGTTTTCATATCTGTCCACTTTGTGCCGCTCCGTGGCTTTGCGATGACGTTCGAAACTTCCGACGCTGTGATAACTCCGAGCCTTAAACGCAACCAGTCATCGCTTCCCTGCTCGACGTGAAGCACATCAATGCCTGTGCGCTCGAGAATGATTTCAGGTGTCATGCAGCCGCCTTTTTCCTTAAGAAGTCGAGAGCTTTCACCGCCTCAACTTCCGTTAACACTGATGGCTCGGATATCTGGCGCCGGAACAGGTTGGAGCAAAGCGGGAGTAAATCGTCTTCCCACGTTTTATTGAGTTGGATAAGCAGGTCAGTGATGGTTTGCAGAGTCTCGGCGGTGGCGGGGGAAACATCACGCTCTGGTGTCCGCTCCCGATTGAAATTGATGCCTTCGCCACCTTCCGTGTTGACGTAATCGATAGCGGTATCCAGACGCTCGCGGCGGGGCCAATACTTAGCTGCTTGTTTGACCACGGTCTTGAGGATCATCTGCTCTTCGTCCGTTACCCATGGGCATAATTTGCTGCTGTCCTTGCGGTATGCCTTCCATGACTCTGAGCGGTCGCGAATGTCGAAAATGTCTTTCGCTCGCATAGTGTGCGTTAGGTAGTCACCGTCATCAGTCTTAACCACGACATAAGCACCGACAACATCACCGCGCCGCTCTATGGTGTCGAAGTCGTTGTATTTGTGGCATGGTGCCTGGTCGATAAACTCACGCTGGAAAACATCGTTCTTGCGAACAATTGAAGACTGGCACCACTTGATTGCCCCTGATTGCTGGGCAATATGCATTAATCCCATGTAGCTAATGTCGAGGCATATCGCCTTCTTGCGCGGAACAAGATAGGCCAGCTTCTGTGCCGGGTTTAGAGTTATCCCAATTGCAGAAACATTCATGATCGCACTGCGAGTGGATACTGGATTGTTTACAGCAATGCCCGCCAGGTAGTCATTGCTAGCAAAAATCTGCATTGCGAACTCTGACTCACGCTTGAAGTTAATCGACGGCTCGCTGCATACCTGCTCAAATTCTGACTTAAGCGGGTTAACGATTTCGAAAACCCGATCAACTAACTGATTGCTCACTGTAAGCTCCTGTTAATTTTCGCCTGGTTGGTTCCGATAACTTCCGCAGCAAACCGCAGAAATTCAGCGGCCTTTTCCTGAAACTCAACGTTATCCATGAATGCCGAGCTGACGGCTTTCTTATCGGCGCTCAGAGCTGATGTGAGCATGGTTTCAAGCTTGCTGAGTGGCAGCTCGTTATCGAACTGGTCGGCGAGTTCCGATTCCTCTTCATCCTGAAGAATGCTTAAAGCCTCAGCGTCTTCACGCCGATACTCTTCACGGTCATACATGCGATATGCGTTCATGCTTCCTCCTTCTGCGGCTCAGGCAACTTAACTGGTACGCCCATGTCTTTCATGAGTCGTGCAAACTGTTCATCTGACCATTGTTTGGATGGTGCTTGCTGGCTCATTGATTCCTCCGATACCACGGATGATTGATTGCTGATTTCATCTCTTCATTGGCCTGTAACCACATGCGACCATCACCGAGATAGCGAGCGATAACAGCTTTGCTTTGTGCTGCCTTTAGCTTGTTGTGATTGATGCTTGATGAGATTTTCATAACGCACCTGCCGGGTTAGTGAAGAAGTCGATAAGCTTTCTGGTGCTGGCTTTAAGTTGGCGGGTTAAACGTTCGAGTTGTGTTTCATAGGGGCAGCCAGTAACAGGCCAACCAGCAATAGCGTGTTGCATGGTGTGCTCCTTGGTATGGGTTTGTGTTCATTCATCAGCGCTGACGCTCAGGGATGGACGCAATAAAAAAGCCGCTGGTTAGGCGGCTCTAAGTTTCTTTACGTAATTCATGCAGTAGGTTGGGCTGCAATCTCTCATGCTGGCTTTGTGTTGCATGCGTTGAGATGGGGAGTAATAGTTAACGGTTCCCTGCGGCGTTCTGAATATCAGCGTGTTATTTCCTTCTTCAAACTCAATTTCATTACGCTTAAAGAAAGCCGTGATTCTGTCGTGTGCTGAGTTTCTGGCCTTCTTTCTTCGCTCCTTTAGTTCTGGCTTCCATTCACGCCAGACCTCTCCCATTGTGTAATCGTCGTCAGGCGACATACTTTTCTCCAGTTAAAAAAATGCCCGGCATAAACGTCGGGCAATAGGGACAACGAGGGCTTTCAGTATCAGTCTTTAACGAACTTATCCGTCTGGTGGGAAATCTCACCTGAGTAGAGAGCAGCGCCAGTTGGTTCAACAATTACAGCTGCATGCGGGTTGGCATTTTCGTTTAGCCATTTGATAAGCGGCTCGGCTGCTGCGGCAAAAGATTCCTGATTATATGCGGGGGTATTTTTAATCTTTGTCACGGTTAACTCCATTTATCTAATTGCGAGACTTTCAGTATCTGTTCTCAGGGAAAGCTGAAAGCAGATACGGAAGCTGGTTATTCAGCAGGTGGGGCAGGTAGAGGCATCCAGTGAGTAGCGGAAAGCTCTCTGCCAGTTATTACCGATGTGAAATATCTGAAATTGGCTCCAGAGCTTTCACTTTCGCCAACATTAACGCTGCAATTGTCAGCAGTAAGAACTACTTCACCAACATCCGGCATCCGTTCGCTGCACTTTATCCACTCCATATCTATTCTCCTGTAGCCTTGCTGAGAGCGCGGGCGGCTAGCATCGCATCTGCCATTTGATATGCGGACTCTGCTGCTATTTCTGATGATGATTTGCTTCCAACTTCTCCCAGCAACTTAAAGCCATTAAGCATATTGAAATCCGAACACATCCCGTTCAGAGCACTCGCTGCAAAGTAATCACGCAGTGACATGCCATCTTCAGGCTGCCACCCCTCACCAAGCTCAAATCTGCGCCCACTTGGAAACGCTGGCCCACCTGTTTCTCTTTCCATCATTCACTCCAATCTGCATAAAAAAGGCCGCGCTAGGCGACCTAATGGAATCTCACGCAGCCGTTATCGGATGCCATTTCAAATGCTGCCTTCCAGTACTGGAACTGCTCGTAAAATTGACCGCCAATTGCAGATGCTTTCGCGTCATACTCCTTAAAATCTGAGAGCAATTTTTGGCTTACCTTAGTTCCAATTACTCCTTCACTGTCACTGAAATTAATCAGTTCGTAGAATGGGCCGCCCCCAGAATTCAGCGCTCCAGCGAAGTGGTTCTTTTCTTTTCGATATCCCATGTCAAGCTCGGCTATCGGGTAGCCAGCCATTTTCGATAGCTGCTCACGCCAGAAGAAGTGACCGCCATAACCAGTGCGATGACCGGTACAATCGTCATATGCATAAATTGCATCATCTTCAATGTCATCAGCCCGACCAGGGAACTCGGGGTTCTTCCAGACCGAAAACCAATGCGAGCTTTCAATTGGCTCGTTAGTTTCTGGGTTTACTGCTTCGCCATTCTCATCAAGAACAGCGTCCAGCTTCTTAATCTTGCTGTATGCACTAATATCCAAACTCATAACTACCTCGCTGTTAAATTTTCACTCTTGCGGAATCCCGCGCTATACATCGCCACCTGTGGCAAACAAGCACCGCCTGACTCTTCTTTAGGCTGGCGATTTACTGGCAATAAAAAAGGCCGCCTAAGCAGCCTGGAATCCTGTCACCTCAACCCGGCAAATAGGGTAGGTGTAGAGTTTGTTCTCCTGGATGATTTGCAGCGCACCTTCCATGGTGTCGGCGTCATCGCAGAACTTAATGTTCTCGCTGTAACATCCATACTGGGGATCTTCTTCTGGCTTACCTGCCAGTACTGAATAAACAAGTTTCATACTTCACCTCAAATTAATGGAATGCTCTTGCCGCGCATCTTCTGGCGGGCGTTGACCTGCTGACCGTCTGGATTACGCACCTTGCGATACTCCTGGCACTCAAGCGTTACGAATGCCGTCTCTTTAGGCTCACGCCAGTTTGGAGCGCGAAGAGCTTGCTCAACTCTGTTCTTGCAGCCTGTCACTGTCATTGCTGCTTCTCGCGCTGCTGCACGTTTAGCGCGGCGGCGGTTTCTGGCGTTATCATCAGCCAGTATTGTCATTACGATTGTCATGCTGACCTCCGGTGATTAGCTTTGGCGGTGTGGTGGTTATGGCACTGAGTCGCCACTCTCACTTACTTCCTGAGCGCCCATTTTCTGTATTGGCAAACAACTACCTGCCCAGCCGGTTATCAGGTCTTATCACACTGCTAGCGTTGCACCTCGCTTGAGGACACCGCCACCACACCCCAAAGCCAATTACTCTTTGGTTCCCCGCATTTCGGCGGGAACAAACCCCATCAATGTTAAAGAGCATCACCGTCCTGGTGAGTAGTGCTTCCTGCTGATGGGAATGAATATACACGTAATGTGATTTTATGGTCAATCACATATTGTGAATTAAATTGATATACACAATATGTGTATGAGTTATAAATGATTTTATTTTTGTAAATGCCATGGTCATGGCTATGTGGTAGGTTGTTATGGTCGAAATTTAAGCGAAGGAGTGGTAATGGATCTGGATGAAGAGCGCGTAAACATGATGGTTAGTGCTATGGGTAAGGCGGTAATGGAATTGTCGTTAGCCAATCAGCCTGTAACGCAGCCGTCCATCATCGACAAGCTGGAGCAGTACCGCAAGGAGACGGGTAATGTGATCGGCAAGGGCATTAACAGGGATGCGGCAGAGATAGTGAGGAAAGGGAGCGCGGCGATTAAGTAGCGGTCAATAAAAACCCGGCAATCTAGCCGGGTTAGTTGGGCGTGTTATCTGGTTACCATTACTGTGTTTTTAGCACCGGGCTTTACGATGGCTTTAGACATAAGAGCACCGCCTTCCTGCACCAGGCCAGATGTTGAAGGCCTCATCCATGTAACCGTGGTTTGAATGTAATATTCCCCAGCAGAGATTTCATCAAATTCAAATTTGCCCTCTGCATCTGCCGTTGTGACCTTTTCAAATTTCGCCGCTCGCATATCTTCTTGCTGGCATCGAACCATCATACAGGTAGCAAACTGGAAGTCTGTATAGCTAGTCTTCGGCATCAGAACAACCTGACTACCAGCTGCTACTTTCACATCGCCGCCCATTGTTTTTAAGAACGCCTGACCCGAAAGAGTTTCTTTGCCAGAAAGCTTTAAAGAGTCATATTCAGATTGCGGGAATGCAGGCAAAGCAACAGGCTTTGGAATTTTTACACAGCCAGATAAAAGAGTTGCGCCAAGAACTGCCATCAGTATTTTATTCATTAAGTCTTTATCCTGTAGACATAATATAAAGAAATTAGCGTTATTATTTTCGTTCTACGTAAGGCAATAAAGCCTCGATACTTTGTTTAACTCGATCTTGATCAGTAATTCTGCAATCACCGCTTTCTGAACATATCGAGCTTTCAGATAGTATTCTGTAGTAGTCATCAACTAAGCGAGATATTGCTATGGAATCATTCTTTTTTGCAACATCAACAAGGGCGTCAAACTCTTTGCTATCAATTTGATCATTTCCCGATGCAGGGTAAATGTCTAATGCAAGAAGGCTCTTCTGCTCTCTCAGTTTGACCCGCAAAACATCAGCAACCACATTGAATTCCTTGCGTCTTTCGCCACGAATGGCAAAGTGATAGCTTAAATAACCACTTGCAGGAACTGCAATGAGTGATACCGTTGTTGCTATAATTGAAAGAATACGGTCTATAGTCATGAGGTTTCTAAATGGAAAGCGTTAGCCTTATCACATGGTTTGCACTGGTTATCTCCAGCACTAACCTTGCTGTCATTTTGTTTCTTATATGGCGTGTTAGGCGCTGGTAATCCATCGCCCATGAGTGTCACTTCTACTCGAAAATATCTTCAGGCCATTGCGCCTTAACTACCTTCCCGACTATTCGGCATGTCTCGTTACAAGGGATGCTCTGATAGCGTGGGTTGGGGTTTAGCGGCTCAAGCCAGTGCCTGCCATCATCCCAGGTATATTTTTTAAAAGTCACTTCAGTATCACCAAATACACTAGCAACACAGAAATCTCCTGGCTCAACATCTTCAGCCGGATCAACCAGTATCAACATACCTTCAGGAAAGCTCGGCCTGACACCTTGCGGGGCTGTCATAGAATGCCCTGACACCTCTAACCAGAACGCATCATTGCTAGCCTTCTTTGAGGTTGCTACCCACGCCTGAGCATCGCGCTCAGTGAAAGTTCCAACTTCAGCAAATTGACCAGCCTGAACGGTTGTAAATAGAGGGTATTCATACTGTCTATACACTGGCCCAGTTGCGTCGCCAAACAAGATCAGTGAAGGGGACACCCCCAGAGCGGATGCCAAGATAAGGGCGTCATCAGCACTAACCTTCCTCGTCCCAAGCTCGTAATTCCCTAAGCGTGAAGGAGCGGCCCAGCCACACAGCTTTGCTAGTTGTACCTGACTAAGTCCTTTTGATTCACGGAGGGACTTAATCCTTTCCCCGATAACTTCATGCATAGTTTTCATACCGATAATTTATCACGCGACGTGATTACTGTATCTACACGAAGTGAGATTGACATGTAATCACATATTGTGAATAATGAATTTGTGTATACCGCTAAGGAGACAGCAATGAACAACATTGCACAGCAGCGAAAGAAGATTGGAGTTTCGCAAGCTGTACTGGCAACGGCAATTGGCTGGGGCCAATCACGCATTGCTAATTACGAATTAAATATCCGCACACCGGGTTTGAACGATTGTCGCGTAATCGTTGAAGCCCTAAAGAAACTTGGCTGCAAGTGCTCACTGGATGAGGTTTTCCCTCCTTCTGATAGCAAAGCAGCATAAAGCACCACCGCTCTTTAAAACTCTGAAGCCGCTCCCACCGAAATGTCGGAGCAACCAAAGTGACTTGCTCACCGCAATGTCACGCAATTAACTAATTCAACTACGGAAAGTTTACGAAATGGAAATAGCAAAACACAGCAAAAAGGTTCGTGACGTTGAGTCAGAACTCCGCTCTCGCCTGGTAACGATGGGGCAGGGCAACTTCGCAAAGATGGCTGGCTGGGCTGACTCAAAAGTGAGTCGCCTGAACATTCACGACATGGCAGTGACATTTGTTCTTCTGGAGAAGGTATGGGAGACGAGCTTAATCAGGGAAGTGGCGCGGCAGGCTGTAGCAGCTGTGATGCCAGAAAAGAAAAAGTCGCTATCTGCTGTAACAGGTAACGACTCTCAAATGACGATGGAATTTTGAAGATAACCAACGAGGTAATTATATGCGAAGCAAAGTGTTTTACCAACAGGAACCACACAAAGAAGTAAAGCGAGCGCGTTTTTTGCAGGGAGTTGATGAACGGACAGCAAATAACTTTGTGAAGATCGCAAAGCTTGAACTTTTTAAAGCGAAAGCACGTGCGTTACTGCCTTCGCTGCCAAAAGAAGACGGTTACTCATTTATCCCAAATTCGTTTCTTGATGAGCTGATGAAGGAGAATTTTGAGGCTAATCAGTATTGCGAAATCCTCCGCATTTTTTCTTGCGGGGTGGCAAATGAGTAACGTCGCATACGCAACAAATATATTCAGGGGAGGCAACTCTTCCGGGAGTTCGCGGATGGATAACAAAAAGCAGGGGCACTTCGCACTGTTCAGAAGCGTTCTCACTACTGATTGGGCTAAAGACATTGCGAAACTGGCGCTCTGGGTGCGATTGCTTGGAGAGGCTACCTACAGGCCTCGTAGCGTAGAGTTTGCCGGGCGTGAATGGTTCTTACAGCCTGGTCAACTTGTCACGACGCCAGCGATTATGGCGCGCAAATTACGCGATCAGGATAACAGTGAGAAAAGCCCTCAGGCAGTAACGAGAATGCTCAAGTTCTTCACCAAAGAGGGAATGATTTCAACGGCTGGAAGCCCATTTGGAACGGTAATAACCATCACAAATTATGCCCGTTATCAGGGTGTTTTAGGCGATGAGCCATCCGATAACCCTACCGACAAGCCTCAAGCCAGTAATGGCGCTGGTTTGAAGGTGGTAGCCGATAACCCTACCGATGAACCATCCGATAAACAGAACAAGAAGGTAGTTAACAATAAGGTAAATATTAATACCCCTATATCCCCTGAAGGGGAAAATCAGGTTGAGAAAAAGAAAACCCGAAAACCCCGCCAAACAAAGAGCATCACCTTCGACAGGGAAAGATTCAAAAACACCTGGAATTGCAAAGCCGAAAAATATGGATTGCCGAAAATTGTTGGCATCACGGCCTCTGCCGAAAAAGGAATTGCAAGGCTCTACCAAACGCATGTTGACCTGTGCAAGCAATCAGGAAGGACGATCCGTGACGTAGATACCCTAATTAACGGGTATATCGAGTTTGGTTATACGCCGACCAAATACGCAATGGGTGAAAACGCTGATGGGAAAAAATACGGGATTGATACCGCGCTAACCCAGAAGAAAATCGACGAAATACTTGGGCAGGAGGCTTGATGGATAGTTACGACTTTGAAGAGCAGTTGGTCGGGGCAATGATGATTCAAGGCGATCATATCGAATGCCGTGACGTCATTGGTAAGCTTCCTGTTGAGTCCTTTGATAATTACCACCTCCGCACCATGTACCAGGCAATCACCGCGCTACTGAACAAAGCGGAGCCACTGGACATCTTCACTGTTCAGGCCAGCGTACCAGAGGACACAAAGCACTACGTGCTGGAAGTCGCCGGGCGCTGCAAGTCAGCTGCAAATATCCGTGGCTGGGCTAAACGTGTTCGCCAGTGCTGGATGCTGAGAAAGGGTGAGGCCGATCTGATTCATGCCGCATCGCTACTCCGCGCAGCCGGTACGCATGACATCAACGAACGGATCGCCGAAGTCAGCGGCATTGTTGGAAAGCTTCAGTTCGAAACCAACGACAAACTACCGCGCCGTATTGGTGACTTGCTCGATGATTACATGATCGTGCTTGAAAACCGCATGAAGGGTGAAGAGTCAGGCTTGTACCTGAAAACCGGTATTCAGGCGATGGATGACGAGTATGGCGGCTTCGACAGAACAGACCTGATCATCATTGCTGGTCGTCCTGGCATGGGTAAGACAGAGCTGGCAATCAATATCGCCAACTCAATTGGCCGCCAGAAAGGTAAGGGGCTGATCGTGTCGATGGAAATGTCCGACATGCAGGTTGTCGAGCGTCATGTTGCAGACCGCGCCGGGCTATCAATCGGAGCACTGCGTAACCCACTGGACATGATTCAGGAGCAATACACGCGACTGACTGCGGCAACTGGTACGCTACTGGATGAGCATAACTACGTTATCGACGGCTCGTTTACCGTTGACGAATGTATCGCCCACGCAGAGCGCATGAACATGGACGGAGGCCTGAGCTTTCTGGCAATCGACTATCTCGGCCTGATCGCAAAGCCAAAGGCAGAGCGGAACGACATCGCCATCGCAGAAATTACCCGCAAACTTAAACGCTTCACCCTCCGAAATAAAGTCCCGGTAATCCTCCTTTCGCAGCTTAACCGCGGCGTTGAAGGTAGGCCGGACAAGCGCCCAACCCTCGGTGATCTGAAAGACTCAAGCTCGATTGAGCAAGATGCAGACGTGATTATTTTCCCGTACCGCGATGAGGTTTACGACGACCACAGCAGCATGAAGGGCATCGCTGAAATCATTGTAGGCAAGTACCGGTCAGGCCAGCCAAAGACGTTTTACATGGGCTGGCGTAACGGGCACTTCACGAACATCGACCAGGCAGATGCTGCGCGCCAGTTTTCAGAGAACGAGCGCAAGCAGGAACCGAGCAAAGAATGGAGATAACTATGAACACCGCATTACAAATCATCCACGCTAGCAAATACCGCGAATTTCCAGACACTCTCCTCACTCTCGAACTGTGCCGATCCTTTGCACGACTTGAAGGCCGAAAGGTTGGTGAGTCTCTGCGTAAGTGTGCCAAAGCATTATCGGGCAAGGTGAACAACCGGAACCTGCAAGGGACATTGCGCACGATGAGTCTCAGCCTCTTTCCCGAGTCTGAAATCACCCGCATTCGTGGCTGCCTTGGCAAGATGGAAGCAGCGTTAACCCGGGAAGTTCGCGACGTGATTCTGACGGAGGATAACCTGAAAGAACTGGCGGAGAGTGCGGCATGAGTAGCTCACTGGCGGCAACAATTCAGGCGCTGGCAAAGGAGCGCGGCATGAGCATAACGGCATTGGCCGACAAGCTTGGGGTTAATCGTAAGACGCTTTATTCAGCACTGCATGGCAACCCACGACTATCAAATCTCCAGCGCATCGCTGACGGGCTTGGTGTCAGGTTGTCTGATGTGATTGCAATATCCGAGGATGTCGAGGAAGAAACAGAGGGGAAGTCCGCATGACCACATCACCACTGAAGGTTGAAGACAGCAGTTCTGCAAAAGTTCGCATTGCAATTCAGATGTTAAATTTCTACATGACCATGCGAGAAAGATGGCTTTGTGCCTGTAATGCCAGAGTTCATCCATCCTGGAAGGGAAGATTTATGCGTATGGCAAACATGAGGCTATGTCAGGGGCTGGTAAAGCACGATCGGATACTCACTGGCAAAAGGCCGCTATGATGAAAATTCCCGTATTTAAGATTGGTGAGCAGGTTCTGTATGACCGTTTCCCCGGAACTGATCCTGCAATGCCTGGCATAGTAATTGGCTTTGCTGAAAGTACTGAAAAGCTATTTATCTGGGTTGATTGCAATGATGAACCCTTTCTTTGTCCGTTAAGCAAGGTGCTTAAACATGACAGCCACAATTCATCAACTCCGGCCTAGCCATCTTCAGCAAGCCATCATCGAAGCGCAATCCCTCTACACCGAACTTAAAAACACACCAACTCACTTACTAGGCGAGCCTGAACTTGTCGAAAAGATGATGCGTGTTGTTGTGCTTCTTCAGCGACATTCCGAGGTAAGCAATGGAGATTCCGAAGGAAGGCCTACGCCTGCATAAATCAAACTTTCAGGCTATCGGCAGTCAGTTAGTCCCACTTCTCGAAAGCGGGGAATGCTACCGGTTAATCATCAAGCCATGGAAAGACAAACGAAGCCTCTCACAGAACGCTCTCAGCCACGTCTGGTATGAACACATCAGCAAGTACCTCATCAAATCAGGTCGCAGCCACTGCACCGCTAAGTGGGTTAAACACAGCCTTAAATCTACGTATCTGGGATTTGAAGATGTGGAATACACCGACTTCATTACCGGAGAGGTGACTACCAGGCAAGAGCTAAAGCACACCTCCGATTTGGACACTGGTGACATGCATTATTTCATGATGCGCATTGAAGCATGGGCCGCTCAGTTTGGCCTGACGCTACCAAACCCAGAGGATGGTGAGTACTTCAAGTTTCAGCGAAAGCAGGAGGAATAGTGCGCCAGCGAAAGAGCAGCATAGTCGCAGTAATGGATGCGTCCATATTCAAACCCACCAAACGTTCCCGCAACAAACCCAAACCAATCCCAACCGAAAGCCAGGTAAAAACGTATGACTACGTTTACGTCCTGCTGCGCGCTAAATGGGATCGCATGAGAAGGACAAGAGCATGACGACGCTACCGAGAAACTTCGGCTGGAACAGGCTCAAACTATCAACCCACACATACGAGCAGTTGCAGCAGCTCGAAGATGATGTGAAGGCCAATCACAGCTGTCACGAAGGCATTCACCTTATCGACGCTGCCGGCCGCAAGAAGCTCGATGCAATCAGCTGGGCTGTCTACAACAAGCAGAAGAGGAAAGATGATGCTTAGCCCGACAGAAACAGCCAGATACCAGCGCAACAGCAACGCAGCAGCAGGGCTATGTCGTTCATGCGCTAAACCACTGCAGCCAAGTGAAACCTATTGCTGCCACGAATGCGCATCTGACGCTTACGTTGAGTGCGACCCAAATTACCGAATGGAGGAAAGCGATGAGGAAGCCGAGAAAGCGGTGCAAGAATCCTGATTGCCGGGAATGGTTTCATCCAGCATTCCAAAATCAGACCTGGTGCTGCGCAGAGTGTGGAACCGTAATCGCACTAGCCAAGCGAGAGAAAGACCGACAGAACGCGATACAGGCAGCAGAACGACGACGAAAGGATGAAGCACAGCAGGAACGACGAAGTTTAAAAGTCCGCAAGTTAGCAGTACAACCCCGCAGTTACTTCATCAAGCAAGCCCAGCAAGTAGTTAATTCCTTCATCCGTGAAAGAGATAAGCACCTTCCCTGCGTTTCATGTGGAACGTTGAGCGCCGCTCAATGGGATGCCGGTCACTATCGCACTACGGCCGCCGCACCACAGCTAAGGTTCGACCCTCGCCAAATATGGAAACAGTGCTCCGTGTGCAATCAGCACAAAAGCGGGAATCTGGTTCC
>Ga0160439_1000558_pt1 | contig 15729 bp, 13 predicted proteins | sample HID1975M_E0MG_FD_108201 | JGI IMG/M metagenome (GOLD analysis project Ga0160439, IMG submission 108201) | Enriched soil microbial communities from UW Madison campus, WI, USA - HID1975M_E0 MG | ecosystem: Environmental > Terrestrial > Soil > Unclassified | place: USA: Madison, Wisconsin... | reverse complement strand
GGCGCCCTCGTCCATGCGCGTGCGCGGCTGATACTTGCCGGCGCGCATCTTCGAGATGGGCAAGGTGGATGGCGGACCCTCGGGCTTGGCCGCGACGGCCTTGCCGATGTTGTCGATCGCAGGCGCGTCCGCGCCAAGCAAGGCGTCCAGTCCGCGACCCAATCCCTTGGGTTTCTTGGTGGCCATAGTTAAATCCTCTTTCCTTCTGTTTTTGTATCCCGAGCCAGGCTCAGGCGTCCGTCTGCTCGGCGGGCAGACGGTACCAATACGCGTAACAGTCTTTGAAACCGTAGCGGCCATACAGGGCCCGCGCGGCTGTATTCTCCGGCTCGACCTGCAAGTACGCCGTCGTGGCGCCGCCGGCGGCGCCTTCGGTCAATAGGTAATCCACCAGGGCATCGGCGTAGCCTTTACGCCGTTGCACCGGATCGGTGACGATGTCGAACAGGCCCACGAGGTCATCGTCGCGGACGGCCAGGCCCGCGGCAACACACTGACCCGCCGCGTCCAATGCGAGCACCGGCAGCTTATCCACAGCCAGTCCTTGCAGACGCGCTTGATGTTCCCCGATATGCCCGGGCGCCGAGCCACGCATGGCCCCGACCGCCTGCGCGAAGCGGCCGGTGTCGACTTTCCTGAAATGCAGGCCGCCCCGGACGCTGGGCCTGGGGGCGAGCGACATGCTCATGACTCGGGTCTCACCGGTAAAGGTATAGCCGCGGGCCTCCAGTTCGGCGTCCAGCGAAAAATCTGGGCCGATGGAGGTAATGCGCAGCACCATGGGCAAGCCATGGCGCGCATACAACGAAGAACAATACGCCAGCCGCTCGTCCAGCGGACGTGTGGATAACCCCAGCACATTGACGCTGCGCACACGCTTGGCTTCCGAGTGCGCAAAGCGCACCAGCCAACCATCATAGAGCACCTGCGCGCCGACCGCCGTCGCGTTCAGCGCGGCCTCTTCCAGCCGCGCGCGCAGGCTGTCGCGCACGTCGGCAGGCGGCGTGCGGGGGACATGCGTTGCGGTCGGGGAAAAGAGCGCTGCGACAGACATGGCAAGGCTTACTTCAGATCTTTCCTGACGCGCTCGATCATTTCGGCGCCGAACGAGATATAGGCCTGCGCGCCGCGTGACGCTCGGTCATACACGACGCCCGGCATGCCGTAACTGGGTGCTTCGGCAAGGCGCACGTTGCGCGGCACGACGGTCTTGAAGACCTTGTCGCCGAAGTGGGCCTCGAGCTGCGCGGACACTTGCTGTTGCAACGTCATGCGCGGGTCGAACATCACGCGCAGCAAGCCGATGACGCGCAGGTCGTCATTGATGTTGCGATGGACGCGCTTGATGGTGTTGACGAGATCGGACAAGCCTTCCAGCGCGAAGTATTCGCACTGCATCGGAATGATGACGCCGTGGGCGGCGGCCAGTCCGTTGAGCGTCAGCAAGGACAGCGTCGGCGGGCAATCGATCAGCACGAAATCGTATTGGCCGGCAACCGTGTCCAGCGCGGCCTTCAACTGGCGTTCGCGCTCGTCCATTTGCACGAGATCGATCTCGGCGCCGGACAGCTCGCGGTTGGCGGGCAGCACGTCATAGCCGCCGGATTCCGACTTCACGCGAGCCTGCTCGATGGTGGCCTCGCCGATCAGCACCTGGTACAGGTTCGATTCCAGCGCATTCTTGTCGATGCCGCTGCCCATCGTGGCGTTGCCTTGAGGGTCCAGGTCCACCAGCAGCACGCGCTGATTGTGCGTGGCAAGGCCCGCCGCCAGATTGATGGCGGTCGTCGTCTTGCCCACACCACCCTTTTGGTTGGCGATGCAGAAGACGCGGGCGGTTGTGCTGGGGGGTAAGTTCTTCATAGGGTTCCTTGACTGCGTCCTTCACCGCGCTCTTCGCCGCGGCGCATCCAGATCAGGCAGCGTTCTGCTTGCAGCTCCGGTACCCGGAGCGGCTGAATATGGTCGACTTGCCATTCCCCACGCGCATGCAGCGCCTGAATCTCTTCATCGGGGACCTTGCCCTTCATGGCGACGAGGGTACCATCGATGCGCACGTGGCGACCCGCGAGCTGCGCAAAATCGTCCAGCGACGCGAAGGCGCGGGAAGTGACGATGTCGCACTCGGCCGGCTCCAGCGTTTCGATGCGCGCATGGCGCGCTTGCAGGTTGGGCAAAGCCAGCGCGCCACTCATCTGGCGCACGAATGCGGTTTTCTTTTCAACGGCGTCGATGCACGTCACCGACCACATGGGCCGCATGATCGCGAGAACGACGCCAGGCAGGCCACCACCCGATCCGACGTCGTAGACCTTGGCAGGGGCGCCAGCGGCGCCCAGCGCCTCGCTGAACGGCCCCACGGCGGCCAGGCTGTCGAACAGATGCTGGATCAGCATCTGCTGGGGATCGCGGATGGCGGTGAGGTTGTAGGTCCGGTTCCAGCGCTGCATCTGGGACAGGTAGTTCAGCAGCTTGTCGTGCGCGGCGGCATCGGCAGGCAGCCCCAGCTGCTCGCATGCGCGAGAGAGGCGGCCGGCCATGTCAGCGCCGGCCTGATCGATACGGGCGGTCATGCGGCTTGCTTGCGCGAGCCGTAGTGCAGGCGCTTGAGGTGGATCAGCAGCAACGAGATTGCAGCGGGGGTCACGCCGGAGATGCGTGCGGCCTGGCCGACTGTCTCCGGGCGATGCGTCTTCAACTTCTGGCGCACTTCAAACGACAGGCTGGTCACGGCGTCGTAGTCCACATCCGCGGGGATGGGCTGTTGCTCGTGCGAAATCTGCTTTTGGACTTCGTCCTGCTGGCGCGCGATATAGCCGGCGTACTTCACCTGGATCTCAACCTGCTCGGCCAAGACCTCGTCTTCCACCACGCCCGGGCCGGCCAGCAGCGAGCCGTCGGCATTACGCGTGGCCATCAATGCTTCATAGGAAACATTCGGGCGTTTCAGCAGGTCAGCTAGTGAGTACTCACGTTCAATTGCCTTGCCCAGCAGCGGTTCCGCAATCTCGGCGGGCAGGATCCGCGGATTGACCCACGAAGACTTCAGGCGTTCGACTTCCGCCGCCACCGCGTCGCGCTTGCGGTTGAACGCGTCCCAGCGTGCGTCGTCGACGATGCCCAGCTGGCGGCCGATTTCGGTCAGGCGCAGGTCGGCGTTGTCTTCGCGCAGGCTCAGGCGGTATTCGGCGCGCGAGGTGAACATGCGATAGGGCTCGGTCACACCGCGGGTGACCAGGTCGTCGACCAGCACGCCCAGATAGGCTTCGTCGCGACGCGGCGTCCACGGGTCACGGCCCAGCGACTGCAGCGCGGCGTTAACGCCAGCCAGCAAGCCTTGAGCGGCGGCTTCTTCGTATCCCGTCGTGCCGTTGATCTGGCCGGCAAAGAACAGGCCGGCAATCGCCTTGGTTTCGAGCGTGCTCTTCAATCCACGTGGATCGAAGTAGTCGTACTCGATGGCATAGCCCGGGCGCATGATGTGCGCGTTTTCCAAGCCACGCAGGGAATGGATCAAGTCCAGCTGCACATCGAAAGGCAAGCTGGTCGACACGCCGTTGGGATAGACCTCGTGCGTATCCAGGCCTTCCGGTTCCAGGAACACCTGATGGGATTCCTTGTCGGCAAAGCGATGGATCTTGTCTTCGATGGACGGGCAGTAGCGCGGCCCCACCCCTTCGATGACACCGCTGTACATCGGCGAGCGGTCCAGGCCGCCGCGGATGATGTCGTGCGTGCGGGCGTTGGTGTGCGTGATCCAGCACGGCAACTGGCGCGGGTGCATGGCCACGTTACCCATGTACGAAAACACGGGGATGGGATCGAGATCGCCGGGTTGCTCTTCCAGAATGCTGTAGTTGATCGAGCGTCCGTCGATGCGCGGCGGGGTGCCCGTCTTCAGGCGGCCCTGCGGAAGCTTCAGTTCCTTCAGGCGCTGCCCCAGCGAGATCGCCGGAGGATCGCCGGCGCGGCCACCCGAATAATTCTGCAGGCCCACGTGGATCAAGCCATTCAGGAACGTGCCGGCGGTCAGCACCACCGTCCGGGCACGAAACTTCAGGCCTACCTGGGTTACCGCGCCAACGACGCGGTCGCCTTCCACCATCAGATCTTCGACCGCTTGCTGGAACAGCCACAAGTTTGGCTGGTTCTCGAGGCGGCCCCGGATCGCCTGACGGTAAAGCACGCGGTCGGCTTGAGCGCGGGTAGCGCGAACCGCCGGGCCTTTCGAGCCGTTCAGGATACGGAACTGAATCCCGGCTTCGTCCGTTGCCAAAGCCATTGCGCCACCCAGGGCGTCGACTTCTTTGACAAGGTGGCCCTTGCCGATCCCACCGATGGAGGGATTGCAAGACATTTGGCCAAGGGTCTCGATGTTGTGCGTCAGCAGCAGCGTCTGGGCGCCAGCGCGGGCCGCAGCCAGTGCCGCTTCAGTGCCGGCGTGGCCGCCACCGACGACGATGACATCGAATTCGCGGGGATAGTCCATGATGGGGAGGGGAGATAAGAGAGCGTTCGGTGCTCATTATAGAGGCAGGGGTGGCATGTTTCACGTGAAACATGGATAGGGGTGCTGATGACCTTCCTGCCCTGCCCGCTTCGCGTCGGAATTTGGCAACGAAGGTCCAGGGTACGGGGCGAATATGTCGGCATCTGCCGGTGTTTTTGCTTGTCATGTTTCACGTGGAACAGGCTGGGGCGTGGAGTCGTCGCGTGGCCATTCTCTGCGCCTCACCGCTTCCGGGCATGCACATGTTTCACGTGGAACATCCTGCGCCTGAGTTCTACCCCCTCCTGAGCGGCAGAGCAGGGATCCACAAGCGCCCTCCTCCGAACACGACGCGAATATCGGAATCTGCCGACTATTCAGTGCGAATCCGATCAGCGGCACATGGGGTGGTCGATGGCCAAATAGATCGTCGCGAACGGCGAGGTTTACCCCTTACGGCATGTTCCACGTTAAACGTCGCACCTTTTTCATCGGCCAGCCCCCTAAACTCGACCCGCCTGGAACGGTTGTTCCCAGGCCATCCGTACCCGGCTAGGTGCCTGCCAGGAGCAAATGTTCCACGTGGAACATCCCTATGGCAGCTACGATTGCAAACGAAGCGCGAACCCATCCCCGTGTGTACCGGCGATATGTTCCACGTGAAACACTGCGCAAATCCGCCAGGGGGACCCGCATCCCTCTCTTACGAGCATGACGAGTAATGTTTCACGTGGAACATTGGCATGGCCTGATAGTGCCCTATGGTGCACGCATCGGATGTTTCACGTGAAACATCCCATCAGAGCCGCGCGACTCTGGAATTCGCCCGCCTCGAAGCGACCGTTACTCCACGTTCGAGCATGGTGTTCCACGTGAAACATCCGGCTTAAATTGCCATCCAGCAGAAGTGCCGATGATCTAGACACGGCGGGGCATGTTCCACGTGGAACATCGAGGTAGGCAAATCACCGTTCGAGCGTCGGTGCCGTCCGTAAACTTCCGCAGCCCGACACCCTGTTCCACGTGAAACATGTCTCGCATGTCGTTCGTGAAACACACTTAGGGTTCGCGTTCAGCACATTTCACGTGAAACACATCAAATTTAGGGACACGGATATCGAGTCTCGTGGCCAGAACTCTGTACCTCTCTCTTCATGATTTACTGAATGCCGACGATCCAGCTCTAAGAAACAAGGCAAATACGAAAACTCTAGGAACCCGAAGACAGGTCAAAAAAAACGATTTTCCAACCCCTACCCTACCCCTTGACGAAAATATCGTTAATTTTTGCCGTTCCACGTGAAACGTCCGCCAGCGTTTGAGGTCTGCGAGGGTTCAGGATCGACGAGATCCTCGCAGCGCACACAAGCAAGCGATCAACGGCCGGCAATCATTGCGCGGCATCCGCCGAAATATTCCAAGCTTGCACACGCTCGTGTTTATTCACAGCATGCAGTGGATATCTGGGTGAAGACCAAAACGCCGTGATTTTCTCCGGCCAGAAGCGCTTTCAAGTTATCAACATCCGACCGTCATCCGCGCGATGCCGTACGTCCGAATTCACGTGGAACAACTTTGGGGATAACTCAGAAAACCGGCATCAACGGCAGGGCAAGAATGCCGCGAAAATAAGTACCCAGGCTAATCGCCCAGATCTTCGAAAACCCACAAATATCCAACGCGCCTCATAGGAGAAAAGCGCCTGACGTCCAATTCCGTGGTCATCTGAAAGGGACAAGGCTGTGCCACTTTCAAGCACTGTAGAGATCGCCAAAAAGGCGTGGAAAACTTTGTGGATAAGATTCGACTATCGGGTCCATAACCCTTACTTAATCACCCCAAAACCCGGCGCGCCGATCAAGGGAACTCCCACGCCTTCGGCCAGTCAAATTGCCGCGATTCACGATGCGGCGGTTTATCAACATAGTTATCCCGCATCGTCTGCGCCCATCGCGACCCGCGTAGTTACCGCAGCACATCGCCTATGCCACACCGGGACCATTGACACCACAACTATCTTGCTCGAGCCCGTGGCGGCGCGCCATCATCCATTTGGCTGAGGCGGCAGATTCCATGTGAATCCCTGTGGAAAACTTGATATCCGGTTTCCAAGAGCGAATTCCACCGAAAAGGAATCCGGGAAATCCTCTCGCGAGCGGCGACCAAGATCGATAGGTGCGGGACCAACCGTAACCTAAAAGCGGCTCAAATCGTCCGCCGAATAATCGCTATCCCCATTTCTATCCACAGGCAAACGCCCCTCAATTTAGACAAATCAAGGGGTGCATCTGTGCATAACCGGGATGGGGATATCTTTGTGAACAACCACCGGATTCGCGCCCCAAAAAGGCTGAGGACGCCACCATCCGATAATCGGCATGCTTGCCTGTCTGGCTGGGGGGTGGCCTGAAAAAACGCTCGAAAGGCCCGTATTCCCTGGGAAAGAGCCCTGTTTCACGTAGAGCGGCCGCGCTCGGTTCCTGCTGGCCACCGTCAATTCGGCTAGTTTGAATTGCGCCTCGGCAAAACTGAAAATCTGTGCAAAACCTTGCGCGCCAAGACGCGTGTGCTTCATTACTGCGCACCGAAATTCAAATTCCCAAAAATAATTATCCACAGACTTATCCAAGGCTGGAGGATATGTTAGTGAACACTAACTATCGTGTCTGTGCGGGCCGAAAACGGAAGCGATGCCAACGGAAAAATTCCGGCCCAAATGAAACAACGCCCCAGACTCGAAAGTCTTGGGGCGTTGTAGCCAGGTCGGACCTGGCGGACGGGAAATTGGGATTTCCCGATTTAGAGCGGGCGAATTTCGGCCGCTTGAGGTCCTTTCGGACCATCCTTAACTTCGAATTCGACTTCCTGCCCTTCGTTCAGGCTGCGATAGCCGCGGCCCTGGATGGCGGAAAAGTGTGCGAAAACGTCGGTGCCACCAACGTCCGGCGTAATGAAACCGTAACCCTTGTCAGCGTTGAACCACTTAACTTTGCCCTTCTGAGCCATTTTTTCTAGCGTCCTGTAATTGAATCGAATTGCAATGAATCAAGGACGCCGTGAGAACTGAACGACCGGTAGAAATACCTGCGTTGCTGCTGCGTTCCCGCTCGTCGCCAAGCAACAGAACGAGTCCGCGCGCTGCTTGAATCAACTGCGGAATCAGCATACTCACCCCCCATTACCGGCTCATATTGTTGTTTACCCCAATGTCGCTTTTTTCTGACTGGAAGCGAAGTCCCGTTAGGCGGAATTTGCCTGCCTGCGCGCCAGAAACGCGTAGATCGGACCGGTGACGATCACGACGAACACCATGCGTGTGACATGGAAAGCGGTGACCACCGGCACGCCCAACTGCAGCACCTTCGCGGTGATCGCCATCTCGGCGATACCGCCCGGCGTCGTCCCCAGGATCAAGGTCGGCACAGGCGCCACCGACCAGTACGACAGCAGCGCACCCAGCCCGAACGCCAACGCCAAGGCCCCGACCGTGAACGTCGCCACCACGGCGATAAAGCGCGGTGCGGCGCGGAAGAAATCCGGCCGGTAACGGTCGCCCAGCGACCAGCCGATGAACAGCTGTCCGATCTTCGGCACGTAGTCCGGCAAGGCCGACAATTCCACGCCGGAAGCGGTCAGCAACATCGCCACCAGCATGGGCCCCAGCACCCAGGGATTCGGCAGGCGCAGCTTCATGAAGCACAGGCCGCCGATGCAGGTCAGGGCCACCAACGCGGCAAGTCCTGCGCCGTCCACGGTCTTCGGGCCTGGCACCGTGGGATCCAGCCCCGCCACGCCCCACCATTGGAAGATGAACGGCACCGTCACCACCACCAACAGCACGCGCACGCTGTGCGCGGTGGCAACGCGATCGATCCGCGCCCCATGCCGTTCCGCCAGGCTGGCCATTTCGCTGGCACCGCCGATCGCCGACGAGAACCAGGCGGTCTTGAAATCGGCGTCCGTGAAGCGGCGCAGCATTGCCGTACCCATGAAGGCCAGCGCCAGCGCGAACAGCATCCCCACAATGATGGGCCCGGCGTTGGTGCCGATATGACCAAGCACCTGCGGCGTGAAGTAGAGCCCCAGCGACGTGCCGATCACCCACTGCCCGCCATTGCGCGCAGGCCGCGGGCAGACCGTGCCCAACCCCGCGATCCGCGTGGCCGCCGTCACCAGCAACGCGCCCAACATCCACGGCAGGGGCATGTGCGCCCACACCGCCAGCAAGGCGCCCGCCAGCGCAATCGACAAACCACCCAGCACCCTCAACAACATGTTTTGACCCACGATCCCATCCACGTGCATAGCTAATACGAAAAACGAATTATGAGTTAGTGGGATACTTACGAAAACTTTCTTTGCCTACCAGCGTTCATCCTCGCGTCCACCATGATCCGATCCAAACTTCCCGACGTCGGCACCACCATCTTCACCGTGATGAGCCGCCTGGCCATCGAACACAAGGCCATCAACCTTGGCCAGGGCTTTCCGGACTTCGATCCGGATCCCGCGCTGTGCGCACTGGTGACCCGCGCGATGGCCGAGGGCCATAATCAGTATCCGTACATGCCTGGCGTGGCGCCGCTGCGCGAAGCCATCGCCGCCAAGACGCGCGAACTGTACGGCCATGCCTACGACCCCGAAACCGAAATCACCGTCACCAGCGGCGCCACCGAAGCTCTGATGGCCACGGTGCTGGCCGCGGTGAACAGCGGCGACGAAGTGGTCGTCATCGAACCCTGCTACGACTCCTATCTGCCGGCCATCCGCCTGGCAGGCGGAACGGCGGTGCCTGTGCCGCTGCGCGCCCCCACCGAAGCCGACCCCTACTACCGCATCGACTGGCAGCGTGTGCGCGACGCCATCACGTCCAAGACGCGTCTGCTGATGCTGAACTTCCCGCACAACCCCACTGGGGCCGTGCTTGAAGAAAGCGACCTGGACGCGCTGGAAGCCATCGTGCGCGACACCGGCGTGCTGCTGGTGTCCGACGAGGTCTATGAACACATCGTCTTCGACGGCAAGCCGCATGCCAGCGTGGCGCGCCGCCCCCTGCTGGCCGAACACGCCTTCGTGATCTCGTCCTTCGGCAAGACCTATCACACCACCGGCTGGAAGATCGGCTATTGCTGCGCCCCCCGCCAGTTGAGCGCCGAGCTGCGCAAGGTGCATCAATTCATGGTGTTCACCGTGCCCTCGCCCATGCAGTTCGCGTTGGCCGAATTCATGCGTGATCCCAAACCCTACCTGGACTTGCCGGCGTTCTACCAGGCCAAGCGCGACCGCTTGTCGCAAGGCTTGGCCAAGACACGCTTCCGTCCGTTGCCCAGCCCTGGCACGTTCTTCCTGCTAGCCGACTACAGCCAGATATCCAAGCAGAACGAAGCCGACTTCGCCCGCGACCTGACCGTCAACCATGGCGTGACCGTGATTCCCGTGTCGGCCTTTTACCGCCAGCCCGACGCCGCGGAATCCAACCACCGCATCGTGCGCTTCTGCTTCGCGAAGAAGGACGCGACGCTGGATGCCGCGCTGGAGCGTCTGGCGCAGGTGTAGTTCCCAAGAACAAAATATGAGCATTCACTCATATTCACAAAAAAAGGGGCGCCGCGAAGCGCCCCTTGCAATTTCCGGCCAAGCCGCTTGCGGGCGGCAAGCCTTGCGGCCCGCCCCACCGCAGCGCATCAAGCCGGACCAGCGGCAACCTTCCTGGCGCGACGCAACCGGCGCAACAGCTGCGGCACCACCACCACGGCGGCAGCGCCTGCCCACAACGACATCGACACCGGGCTTGCGAACAACACACCCACATCGCCATCAGTCATCGACAACGCACGGCGCAGGTTCTGCTCCATCATGTTGCCCAAGACCACGCCCAGCACCAGCGGCGCCATCGGCACGCCGAACTTGCGCAGGAAGTAGCCCAGCGCGCCGATGCCGGCCACCAGCAACAGGTCGAACGTGCCCGCGTTGATGGCGTAGACGCCGATGTAGCTGATGCACAGGATGCCGGGCACCATCAACCAGCCCGGAACCGACAGCACCTTCGAGAAGAATCGAACCAGCGGCACGTTCATGATGAACAGCAGCACGTTGGCGACAAAGAGCGATGCGATCAAACCCCACACCAGCTCCGGCTTGGTTTCAAACAGCACCGGGCCCGGCGTGATGTTGTAGAGCGTCAGCGCGCCCATCATGACCGCAGTGGTGCCCGAACCCGGCACGCCCAGCGTCAGCATGGGCACGAAAGAACCGATGGCCGATGCGGTGGCGGCGGCTTCCGGCGCGACCAGTCCGCGCATGTCGCCCTTGCCGAACTTGGCGTTCGGATCCTTGGCTTCGATGATGCGCTTTTCCTGCGAGTACGCGACAGCCGCGGCCACGCTGGCGCCCGCGCCCGGCAGCACGCCCACGCCGAAACCCACCAACGCGCTGCGCACCACGCTCCACCACGTGAACGCCATCTCTTTCAGGTTGAAGAGCTTGCGTCCGCTGGGCTTGACCTCGACGCTGTGGCCCGCCATCACTTTTTCCAGCATCTCCAGCATTTCGCTGACCGCGAACAACGCGATCACCACCACCACGAAATCGATACCGTCGGCCAGGTGCACCGATTCGAACGTATAGCGGTATACGCCCGAGTTCGCGTCCACCCCGACCACCGAGATCGACAACCCGATCATCGCGGCCAGAACGCCCTTGACGGGCTGCTTGCCCAGCAGGCTGGTCAGGCAGCAGAACGCGAAGATCATCAGCACGAAGTATTCGGCGGGGCCAAAGGCCAGCGCCCATTTGGCCAGCAGCGGCGCAAGCAGGATGATGCCCACCACCGACACGATGGCGCCGAAGAACGCCGACCACGCCGACAGCGACAAGGCCACGTTCGCCAGGCCCTGGCGCGCCAGCGGGTAGCCGTCCAGCGTCGTCATGATGGCGCTGGCCTCGCCCGGCACGTTCAGCAGGATGGCCGTGATGCGGCCGCCGTACTCGGCGCCCACGTAGACGGCCGCCAGCAGGATCAGCGCCGTCTCCGGCGGCAGGTTCATCGCGAAGGCGATCGGGATCAGCATCGCGACCCCGTTCACGGGACCCAGGCCTGGCAAGACGCCGACCATAGTGCCGATGAACGAGCCGATCATGGCCACCAGGATGTTCGTCAGCGAAAAGGCAACGCCAAAGCCGATCGACAGATGATCAAGAATGCTGCTCATATCAGGACCTCCAACAGTCCGCCCGGCAGGACCACGTCCAGCACCTTGTCGAACAGCACGAAAAAGAAAAGGCTCATGACGACGCCGCCGATGGCGCACTTCACCCAGCCGCCGCCGAACAGGCGGCCGACGAACACCGTCATCAACGATGTCGCGATCACGAAGCCCAGCCACTGGAACAGGAAGGCGTAGGCCACGGTAAACGCCATCATCAGCGCGATGCGTCCGTTGGCGCCCGGCGGGTTGGCTTCGACCGCATGGCCGCCCTTGTAGACCAGCCACAGGCCGCACAGGCCGATGATGCCGGCCAGCAGCAGGGGAAAGGCGCGCGGGCCTACGGGTTCGTAGGCGAAGGGGGCTTCGATGCCCCACCCCGCCGCCGTCATGAAGGCGGCCAGCGCCAGCGCGCCTACGCCCAGGATTCGATCATTCATGATCCGTCTTCCGTTGTGGTGGGACCGCGCGGCGCAACCGTCCCCGCCACCGCTCGGCGCAAGCCGGCGGCAGGGGTGCCCGAGCGGGCGCGATCGGGAGGGAAAGCCTTGCGGCCGGCCTACTTCTTGACCAGGCCGAAGGAATCGGCCAGTTCGCCGTAGACCTTCACCTGGTTCTTCACGTAGGCATCCAGTTCAGGTCCCGTCTTGTTGAACGGGAACAGGCCCTGTTGCTGGCGCAGCTTGTCGAACTCCGGCGAGGCGGTAGCGGTGTTGAACGCCTTGACCCAGAACTGGTAGTCGTTGTCGGACACCTTCGGGCCCACATAGAAGCCGCGGATGATCGGCCAGACGATGTCGTAGCCCTGCTCCTTGGCGGTGGGCACGGTGCCCAGCTTGCCCGGCAGGCGCTGATCGTTGAACACGGCCAGCACGCGGATGGGGGCGCCGCCTTCCAGCATGGTGAAGGCTTCCGCCGCATCGCCCATGTAGGCCTGGATATGGCCGCCGCGCAATGCGGTGACGGCTTCGCCGCCGCCTTCAAACGCCACGAAACGCATCTTCTTGAAATCCACGCCGGCGGCCTTGGCGGTCAGCGCGGCCTTCATCCAGTCCTGGCTGCCCACGGTGCCGCCGGCGCCCAGCACGATCTTGGTCGGATCCTGCTTGAAGGCGTCCATCAGGCTCTTCAGGTCGGTATAGGGGGAATCGTTGCGCACCACGGCCACGCCGTAGTCGGTGCCGATGGCGGCCAGCCAGCGCACGTCGTCGACGTTGTACTTGCCGAACTTGCCCTGGGCCAGGTTCAAGAGCGACCCACCCGAGAACGCGACGATGGTGCCGGGTTCGTTGGGATGCTGGGCGACGATGTTGTTGTAGGCCACGGCGCCGATGCCGCCGGGCATGTAGACGATGCGCATGGTGCTCTTGAGCGCCCCGCTTTGCTTGAGCCCCTCGGTGGCCAGGCGGCAGGTCAGGTCGAAACCGCCGCCGGGCTGGGCCGGCGCGATGCATTCCGGGCGGCGCGGCTCGTCGGCCGCCTGGGCGGCGCCCAGGGAAAGGGTAATCGCGCCAAGCGCCGCCAAGGCGGCCATGCGCAGCTTCAGGCTGGTCTGCATTCTTGCGTCTCCGAGTTTTATAGGTCTTGGTCTGGCTGGATCGTCGAGCGGCGCGGTGACGCCTGATCGGGCCCAGCGGACGCTACCGTACAAAACCGAAGCTTTCCAACACCTTTCAAATCCGGCCGTTTTCGTGATGCGGCGCAGCATCCGGCATGGGATCAAGGGAAAACACCAACGCCGCCCGCAGCCCGGGCAAGGGGGCGCGGTTCTCCAGGACCAGCCTGGCCCCCAGGATATCGGCGATGGTGCCCACGATGGCCAACCCCAGGCCTGCGCCGGGCTTGTTCTTGCCTGCCGCGCCTCGCCGAAAGCGGACGCAGGCACGGGCGATGTCCTCGGCCGACATGCCGGGACCGTCGTCTTCGACGATCAGGCGGGCCAGGCCGTCGCCTGCCTGCACGGTCACCGTAACCTCGCCCGCCGTCGAGGCGTAGCGGATGGCGTTGTCGACCAGGTTGGTGGCGGCTTCGCGCAGCAGCCACTCGGTGCCGCTGACCAGGACCGGGCGAACCGCCGCCTCCAGGCCGATGTCCAGCTGGCGGGCACGGGCGGTGGGCAACAAGCCCCGGATCACTCCGTCGGCCAGGTCAACCAGGTCGACAACTTCCGCGGTGAACCCGCCTTCGGCCAGGGAAGCGTCCTTAGCGCGCGCCAGAGCGAGCATCTGGTTGGTGGTGCGCACAGCCCTGTCCAACCCCTCTTGCATCGCCAGAAGGGCTATACGGACCTCCTGGGGGTCTGTTTCGCGCAAGGCATAGGCCGTCTGGGTCCGCAAAACCGACAACGGGGTGCGCAATTGATGGGAGGCGTCGTCCAGGAACTGGCTCTGCACCCTCGCCTGAGCCGCAAAACGGGCCATGTGGAGGTTTACTGCCGCGACCAGGGGCAGGACCTCACCTGGCATCTCCGACGCGCTGACGGGGCTTAAATCGTCTCCAGAACGCCCTTCCACTTCTTGGCGCAGCCGGACAAGGGGGCGCAGGGCCATGAAAACCCCCAGGATGATCACCAGCACGCTGATCAGGATCACCGCCAGGTCGCGCTCTACCGAGCGTACCAGCACCTTGTGCAGGAAGGCCTGCCGGCTTTCCAGGCCCTCGGCGACCTGCACGATAACGCGTCCCCCTTTATTCGCGTACAGCGGGGGATCCATCGGGCGCGCCAGCGCCGCAACCCTGACGGGCGCCCCTTGATAGGTTGCGTAGAAAAAGCGCGGTTCGCCAGACACAAGCGGTTGGTCCGGCATGGGCAGCTCCGGATGCCCGATTTCCGCCAGCCCGTCCTCTGTGGCCACCCGGTAGAACACGCTGCCATTGGCCGTCAGCTCGAAAAATTCCAGCATCAGGTAGGGCTGTTCCATGGCTAATCCACCGCTGGCTGTGGATATGTTGTGGTCGATCGCGCGAAGCGCGCCGGAGAGCGAGCGGTCGTAGGCAATGTCGACCTGGTTGCGCAGCTGGTGGTTCGACAGCCACAGCGCAGCCATCATCACGAATACCAGGGTGGGGATCAGCCACCAGAGCAACTGCGTTTTCAGCGTCCGATTACGTTTTTTTGCGGCGAAAAAAGCGATTTTTTTTGGACTTCTAGTTGTCAACAAGGTTCTCCAGGCAGTAGCCCATGCCTCGCATGGTCACGATCTGCACACCGGTTTCCGCCAATTTTTTGCGCAAACGGTGAACCAGGACCTCGATGGCTTCCAGGTTGATGTCCGCATCGTCGGTCAGGATGCGGTCAAGGATCTGCTGCTTGTTGATGGGTTCGCCACTTTTCTGGATCAACACCCGAAGTACCGCGTGTTCACGTGGGGATAACTGCAAAGTCTGTCCCGAGACCGTGAATTTTTGCGCTGCAGACTCAAAAACCAGGTTTCCCAGAGCCAAACGCGGATGTTCGCGTCCACGGCTGCGCCGAATCAGTGCGATCAAACGCGCTTCCAACTCTTCCACAACAAACGGTTTCGGCAGGAAATCGTCCGCTCCCTGGTGAAGTGTTCCGATTCTTTCGGCTAGTGAATCGCGCGCGGTCAAGACCAGGACCGGCGTACGGTCGTCTCGCGCGCGAATCTTCGCCAGCAAAGTGTGGCCATCCATGCCGGGAAGTCCCAAATCGAGGATGACCGCATCGAATTCTTCGATTGCCAACCTTCTTTCGGCGACAAGTCCGTCGTCAGCCCATTCAACGACAAAGCCCGCATGTCTGGCCAGGCTTCTGGAAAGCCAACGGGCAAGTTCGGCTTCGTCTTCTATCAGGAGGATGCGCATGGACGGAGTCCGGGGGGGAGTGGCTGGGCGGAATGGGAAAGCATGTTTGGCTTTTCCTTTATTTCTCTTTATATAAAGACTAATGATTAATAAGGCCTGTGGATAACTACCTTAACCTTGAAAACCTCATTCTTTTCATCAGCTTGCAGCCGTTTTTGCCTGTGCAAGAACTCTGTGTGGGAAAAAAGTTGAAGTTGGACAACATTTCGG
>Ga0160439_1000557_pt1 | contig 15729 bp, 12 predicted proteins | sample HID1975M_E0MG_FD_108201 | JGI IMG/M metagenome (GOLD analysis project Ga0160439, IMG submission 108201) | Enriched soil microbial communities from UW Madison campus, WI, USA - HID1975M_E0 MG | ecosystem: Environmental > Terrestrial > Soil > Unclassified | place: USA: Madison, Wisconsin... | reverse complement strand
TGGCCGCTCCCTCACGGTCGATCAGCCGAGCCTGGTCCTGCTCGACGAGAGCGGCGAGCAGCCGATGGTGAGCGTCGCCAACCCCGACCGACCGGGCCTGACGGTGCGCGTCTCGCTGACCGACGGCGACCGCTCCGCCTCCGGCGTGTTCGCGCTCGGCGCGGGCGCGAACCTGGGCAAGACCGTGACCGCGGCTCTGGTCGCCGGTGAGCTGCCCGACGATTCTGCGTACTCCGCGAGCAGCAGCGCGCCAGGAGTCGACGTGGCCGCCCTCGGCGACGACGACCGCGACACGCTCTGGACGTCCGACGACCACCCCGTGGCGTGGGTGGACACCCGCCTGGCGCGCGGGTCATGGGTCACCGGGGTCACGATCGACTGGGCGGACGAGTTCGCCACGGACTTCGTCGTGCAGACGTCCCCCGACGGTGTGAACTGGATCGACCACGCGCACATCGTGGACGGGTCGGGTGGCGTGACGGAGGTGCCGATCACCCCGACCGCCGCCGCGCATGTCCGACTCGTCATGCAGGACGGCGATGCCGATCGCTATGGCATCCGGGAGCTGACGGTCACCTCGGGGGTGAACCTGGCGGCCGATGCCGCGACGCGCGCATCGGGATACGCCGGCTACAACCTCGTCTACCTGATGGCGGACGGCGACCCGAACACGCGGTGGCGGGGCAACAACGCGAACAGCGCATGGGCGCAGGTCGACCTCGGCAGCTCGCGCCCCCTCGGGGCAGTGCGGCTGCGCTGGGAGGCGGCCTACGCGAAGACCTACAAGATCCAGCTGTCCGACGACGGCGCGTCCTGGCGCGACGCCTATACGACCCCGACGGGCGGCAGTGACGGCGACGTCGACGTGATCGCGATCGACGGGGAGAGTGCGCGCTTCGTCCGGATGCAGACGCTCACCCGTGCACTGGACTACGGCCCGTCGCTCTGGGAGTTCGAGGTGTTCTCCGACCGCACTGTCGTCGACGCTCCAAAAGTCCCCACCAACAAGGGCAATCTGGCACTGAACCGGCCGACGACCGCGGACAGCGTGTACAACAACAACGCGACGATCGTGGCGTCGAAGGCGACCGACGGTGCGGGGTCGACCAAGTGGTCATCCGCACGCGCGGCCACCGAGCACTGGCTCCAGGTCGACCTCGGGGCGACGCTCTCCGTGTCACGGGCGATCGTGAAGTGGGAATCGGGAACCTCGAACAACTACCGCATCGAGGGCTCCGTCGACGGGACGACGTGGACCGCGCTGACCAGCGTCACGTCGGCACAGCCTTCTCTGCAGCACACTCTGGACTTCCCGACGGCCCACGTGCGCTACGTCAAGCTCACCGGTCTGCCCGCCACGCAGTACGGGCTGAACATCTGGGAGTTCGAGCTCTACGGCGGCTCCGCGCTGGAGTGCGTCTCTGCGATCACCGCAGAGGCCGACGGATCGGCGACCCTCTCGGCGACGATCCAGCCCGCGGAGGACGGCGACGTGATCCGCGCCGTCTCGCTCGACGACAGTGTCGCGCGGGTCGTCGGCGACGGTCGCGCAGCCGGCGCCGGACAGACCGACTTCGAGATCGCGACGGGCGCCCCCGGCGCGACCGACATCCTCCTCACCCATGCGGCGGGGAACGAGACCGCGTGGTGCCACGTGGTCGTGACCGCCGACCTGGATGGGCTCACGACCCAGCTCGACCGGTCGGCCGCGCTGGAGAGCGCGACGTACACGGCCGACAGCTGGAAGCCGGTGATCCCGGCACGGGATCGGGCGCGGGCGATCCGCGGCGAGGTCGGCGCCACCCAGGCCGAGGTGGACGCGGCGACGGCCGCGCTGCGCTCGGCGATCGATGAGCTGGAGGTCAGCGCCGTCGATCCCGAGCCGACGGTCACGGTCTCGCGCACCGAGGGACTGGATCCCGACGGTGAGACCATCGTCGTGACGGGCTCCGGGTTCACCGAGCGGGGGACCGACACGGCCGCGACCGAGGGGCCGCTGGCGGGATCGTTCGGAGGCGTCGCGGTCGTCTTCGGCAGGTTCTCCGACGACTGGCGGCCGAGCCAGGGCGGCTCGGGGCGCCACGTCATCGATGAGAAGTGGGCCGTCCACGCGGACGATCTGGCGGCGATCGGAGGCGAGGAGGCCGGTGGCGTCGTCGTCGACGAGAACGGCGACTTCCGCGTGGAGCTCCGCGTGGCTTCGGGTCAGTTCGAGGAGGACGGGGAGTACGGCGTCTACACGTTCGCCGGCGGCGGCGCGGTCTATGCCCCGTTCGAGACCGCGACGCCCGTGACCCTCGCCGAGGAGGCGGCGGCCATCACCGCGCAGCCGACCGATGTCACCGCGACCGTCACGGCCGCCGCGCCGACGTCCACCGTCACCTTCACGGTCGGTGCGACGGGCGCGCCGACGCCGACGATCGCCTGGCAGGAGCGCCGTCCCGGCTCGGACACGTGGACGGACATCGCCGGCGAGACCGGTGCCACCGTCACGCGCACGGTGCGGGCGGCGGATGACGGCGGCGCCGTCCGAGCCGTCGTGTCGAACGGACTCGCGACGGTGACATCCGACGCCGCGTCGATCACCGTTCAGACGGCTCCCGCGGAGCTGATGTCCTCGGTGCCCACGATCTCGGGCACGGCGAAGGTCGGTGTGAAGCTCACGGCCTCCGCGGGCTCGTGGACGCCCGGCGCCGCCCTGAAATACCAGTGGCTGCGCAGCGGAGCGGCGATCTCGGGTGCGACCTCCTCGTCGTACACCCCGGTCGCCGCCGACTATGGCAAGAGCCTGTCGGTGCGTGTGACCGGAACGCTCGCCGGGTACACGACGGTCTCAAGGACGTCGGCGGCGAAGACGGTGGCCGCAGGCACGCTGACCTCCGCTGTGCCGACGATCTCGGGCACCGCGAGGGTCGGCGTGAAGCTGACGGCCAAGCCGGGCACGTGGACGGCGGGCACCTCGCTCACCTACCAGTGGATCGTGGGCGGCAAGGCCGTGAGGGGGGCGACGTCGTCGACCTACACGCCGAAGGCCGCCGACCTCGGCAGATCGGTCCAGGTCTCGGTCACCGGCTCGAAGGCGGGCTACACCTCGGTGGTGAAGACGTCGGCGGCGAAGAAGGTCGCGGCAGGGAAGCTGACGTCGTCGAAGCCGCGGATCACCGGCACGCCGGCGGTCGGCAAGAAGCTGACCGCGGTCACGGGCACGTGGACGGCAGGCACGAAGGTGACCTACCGGTGGTACGTGTCGGGCAAGGCCGTGAAGGGTGCGACCTCGTCGACCTACACGGTGCGCTCCGCCGACCGCGGCAAGTCGGTCGTCGTGAAGACGACAGGCGTCAAGGCGGGGTACGCGAGCGTCACCACGTCGTCGACGCCCAAGAAGATCGCCCGGTGAGGTGACCGCGGGAGCGGCGCGGACAGAGAGTTCCCCGCCACTCCCGCGGTGCCTCCGATCATCGAGGGAAAGAGGATCGCATGTTCACCGTCACCCACTCCGCCACCCGCCTCATCGGGATCGCGGCGCTGCTGCGCGCACTGCCCTGGGCAGGCGGCGGCGCGCGCAAGATGGTCGGGGATTCGGGCGCGACGTCGGTCAGGCGTCGTCCCTGACGCATGTGCGCGCGGGTCTCGGGGTCTCCGCGCCCCGGCCTGTGAACCGCATCCTCGATCTAGCTACTTCGCGCGCGCTTCCGCGCGGTTCTTGACCAGGAAGATCGCGACGAGCGCGAGCAGGATGTACACGATGTTGAAGAGGCCCGCGACCGTGATGAGGCTCGACGTGCTTCCGGTATCGGAGTGAGCGTCGATCCCTCCCGTTGCGAGGATCGTGATCGGATCGGTCGCGGCGTGAAGCAGGATCACCCAGACGAGGCGTCCCGTGATGCGGAGGGAGAGGTACATCATCGCGCCGAAGCCGAAGGTGTATACGACGGTGATCGCCACCGTGGCGAACGCCTGTCCGGTGACAGCGTTTCCGACGTGGAGCAGGGCGAACAGGAGAGCGGAGACGATGAGGACGAGTCGCTCACCGTGGCCGCCCTTGCGCAGCATGCTGACCACGAGTCCGCGTGTGAGGAGCTCTTCCGCGAATCCCACGCAGAGTCCGACGAAGAGCAGCGCGAGCACGACGCTGACCGAGTACGCAGACCAGTTCGTCCCGACCAGGCGCAGGATGATCGGAAGGACGACGAGAACGACGGCGAGCCACATCCATCCCTGCCCGCCCACGGGCTGGCGCACGAAGAGCTCGCCGAGCCACCCGACCGACCAGGCGAACAGGACCAGGCACAGGCCCGCCAGCAGCATCGGCAGAGCGAGCGAGAAGAAGATGCTCGCCGGAGTAGACAGAGGGTTCGACGGGTCCACGAAATCGTGGAACACCGACCCCACACCGAGCCCGATGAGTTGATACACACCCCAGTACACGGCGACCAGGAGGAGAGCCTTCCACCAGGTCCCCCGACTCCAGAAACGCGCCCACGCAGACTCGAAGTCGACCATTCCCGTGTTCCCTTCGCCGTACATCGCCCGGTCGCCCGACTCTATCGGCGCGAACAACGATCGCGGGAGCGGGCATCGCACGGGGCACCTCGCCCTTCGCGAGTGCGCTGTGCGACCGATGCCACCGCATCGTGGCGCTACACCGTCGGTGCGTAGCCCTTCCCCCAGCGCAGCATCCAGGATGATGCGTCCCTGAGCTGTTCGAACCCGAACTGTGCGTAGAGACCCTGGGCGTCCTCGGTGAACAGCGCGGTGCGCTTGAGTCCGAGAGGCTCGAGGTCTTCGATGATCCCGGCCATGATTCGTTTTCCGACGCCGAGGCCGCGCGCCGCAGGATCGACGAACACGTCCGCGATCCAGGCGAATGTCGCGCCGTCGGTGATCGCTCGCGCGTAGCCGAGTTGCTGACCGCTGTCCGCGTCAAAGACGCCGTAGTTGCGGGAGCCGGACATGGCGGCCTCGTGTGTTTCGCGGCTCCGGCCACGTGCCCAGTACGAGTCCTCGGCCAACCAGCGATGGACTCGGTCGACATCCATGGCGGATAGGTCGGTGGAGAAGATCAGGTCCTGAGTCACGGTCCGATCCAACCAGCAAGGTCTTGCCGGACGAGAAGGCCGCTTGCGATCGAGTGGACCGGAGTGGCTTCAGGATGTGGCGGCGCGGTCCAGCGCACGCTCGAGCAGGGCCGTGCGCAGCTTCTCGAGGTTAGCTCGCGACAACATCCCTGTCGTCCTTGTATAGGAGAGTCACCCGGATTCCGGACCCGACCTCTGGTGCCGGTTCACCGTAGACATTGGTTCTGACCTCGACACGGAGGAGTCCTCAGCTTCGCCCGCCCACAGCTCTTCCACGTCGGGCTCGGCGCCGTTTATCTCTTGAACGGCGGAAGCGACATCCTCGGACAAGGCTTCGCACTCACCGCCCATCGCGTACTCACCGAACTGCATACATCCAGCCATGGCGAACGCGAGGATCGGGAGAAGGGCAGCTGCTCCGAGCGTGCGCGCTCGCATGGTGGCAAATCTACTTGCGAATCGCGGTGCCAACGCTCCACGATTGGCCGGCGTCGGCACTCCCGCAATTGCGGTGACGGTCAGCGTCGATGTGCCGGTGGCCGAGGTCAGCCGAGGAGGGCGCGAAGATCCTCATTGGTGAGCTTCTGGTGGGTGATCGCGTTGGTGAACGTGGGGCCATCCTGGTGGAAGACGGCGTAACCGTCTACGCCGAGTGCGTAGATGCCTCGTTCGGGATCTGTCATCAGCATCATCAGGTATGTCGCCCCCACCTCGAGGTCTGCGGGCGCCGCGGTCACATACCGCAGCAGGCTCGCCTCGCGCTCTTTGACCGACCGATCCGCTAGGCCGCTCTTCTCGGCGCGCTCCAGCGGCATAGCCTCGAACGCCTCCTGCTCGGTGACGATGCCGCCCTGGACGAGGATTACACCCGCCGGTGGAGCCTCCCCCTTCAGCGTCTCGACCACCCGGACGGTCACCGCCGTGTCGGGGAAACTGCCGTCGCTCGTCCGGAATTCAGCGCGGTCGGCAATTCGCTCGACAGTGGCCACTACCACCGAGGGCGAGTGCGACAGGACTTCCTTCACGTCAGAGACGTCGAACGCGTAGGACGCGGAGATCATTTCGACCACGCGAACATCACTCCGTGATGGGGTCGGTGTAGGTGTCTCGCGGACAGCCGCGGCCGGGGGCGTCGTACCTGACACGCTGTTCGTGGCGCAGCCGGTGAGCATCAGGGGCACTAGAGCGAGGGCGAAGATCGTGTGGTGTTTCATGAGCTCCCCGTCAGTACTTCGCGACCAACACGTTGTGGGTCTCCGCAGTCGTAGCCGTGGCTGTGCCGGAGGCATCCACCGCCGTTGTCGTCTTTGCGGAGGACTTCCGCGTGGGTGGCGATGCCGGAGGCCGGTCTGGAATCTGGTAGAAGTCCATTTGTGAGTTTGCCGTCACGGTGGTCTGCCACAACACCAAGGGATTGGACATTGAACCGGGGGTACATCAGAGCCTTAATCGCGGCAGGGATCGAGGAGGTGTACTCGTTACCCGGGAAAATCTTGCAGCCGATGTTGGTGCCAGGGACATCTTCTTGACGAAATCTAGCCGCTCCCCATTCAAAGTCGCGGCCGTTGCGGTGATCGGTGAAGCGTTGCGAGCAGCGTAGCCACAATCAGCGTCGAAACCAGCGTTCGCCAAACCCGCCTACTGTCATGCGCCATCAGGTCCACCCTTCTCCGAATCCTCTCAGGTAGCAGTCGGGCGCCTCGGTGAACTCGACGCCGCTCTCCAGAGACCTCGGAGGATCCGCTCGCGGGTGATGAACGAAAGCCAAGCCGCTCGCGTGCCTCTTGTCGTTCGTCGTCGGCGATCATGCGGTGTTCGAAGCCCCGCGAGCAGGAGTCGTGATGCAACGAAGCTCGGGCTGGCCGCACACGGTCGGCGCCTCATCGGTCGCCAGCTGGGTCGACAATCGCGGCTCGATACAGGCGACCAGAGTGTTCTTGACACGGAATTTGTCACGGCCATTGCCCTGTGCGCGACTCCGGGCCAGGCGTGTCGGCTGCCGCTCTACTGACCTGCGGCCATGCGCGCCTCGGCCTTGTCAGAGATCGTCTCGGGGTACTCCTGCTTCATGTACGCGAGAAACACTGGCGTGCCAGCCTCTTGGCTAAACCCGTTGCTGTCGACCGTGGGCAGGTCGAGCAACGCGTCGACGTCGGCCTTGCTCAGCTCATCGGCGACCACCTGAAGGCGCATCAGGACGATGTTGCTGTGATCAAAGCTCCGTGTGAAGTCGGCCTCCCTCATCCACTTCTGTTTGAGAACTCGACGCACCGAAGGCGAGGACAGCTCGGCGGGCAAGCTCATACCTCTCAGCCAGTGCCCACCCTCGAACGCCCGATAGAACCGTGTCGCAGAGTACGACCGCCGCTCCTCAGTGATGAGGGTCTCGACCTTCTCGATGAGCTCGTGGCTGACGTACCTCGTGATCAAGTCGTAGGAGAGGCTCGCGAGAGAGATGTAGTGAAGTGCCAGGTTCCTCTCGATGGACGTCGCCAGCGTGTGCGACTTCTCATTGCGAAGGAACTGGATCGCCATGTTGAGGTACTTCACCCCGTCGAAGAAGTCCTTCTCAGCCGGGCCGATCGGCGCGTGCCCGAACAGGGCCGGCTGGTTCTCGGGCTTGAACGCGTCGGTGGCCTTCTCGCTGCCTGTCTTCTCGCGGAGCGCTTCGCGCACGACCTTGTAGGCCTCTTCGACAGCGTGGAAATAGTCCTCGGTTGCCAAGTAGCGCTGGATGTGCGCGTAGATGTCCTCGTGGATCTCGATCTGGATCTTGTTGTCCCTGACGGTTGCTTCCGTCGTAAAACTCACCGAAGGGGGTGCCTTGTTGTCTGCCCGCTGCTCGCTCTCGAGGCGATCTGCCACGGCACGCACGCCCGCCATGCTCTCGTCGGTGACTTCGTAACTCAGAAAGCCCGTTGACCGCTTCGCCTCGATGTAGTCGTTGAGCGCACGGATGGAAGCCGCAACCTCCTGGTCAGCTCCGCTACGCCACAGTGCACGGAGGCGATTGGCCTTCGAGTCGCCAAACCCCGGATACCGTTCACTGTCGTAAATGTCGACGTCAAGATCGTGAAAAAACGCCGCGAACGAGTCGTTGCTGAAGTCGAGAACGTACCCACCCGACATGCCGAGCACCGCCTCAAGCACCACCCTGTCCGCAACGCCGAGTCTGCTCATCGTCGATCTCCATTCCCCGGCTTCGGCGCGGTAGGGCGGAGATTCCAGATTGGCCAGGTCCGAATCGTGGCGAGCTTGTCCTCGGCCAGTTCGCCTAGGAGATAGTCCACTTCCTCCGCATCGCCGAGCAGAATTGCGCACGACAGTTCGATCTCTTCAGCCATCGTCGCGCTTCTTCGGCCAACCTGGCGCTTCATGGCACGAATCGCGTTCAAATGCTCGGGAGAGAGGCCAGTGGCCCGATGGATAATCTGCCACCTGTTGATGAGGTGGACGGGCGTCTCGCCCTCGTGCTCGATGACCCACTCGTTGAGCGCACCGGCGGCGCGAAGGAACTCTTCGTTTCGCTCCTCCGTCGAGTCCGCCGCTAGCACGAGTGCCAGCACGCGCTGGTTCGCAAGGTCCATCGTGCGGTCGCTGTCCGCAATGGGTTCGTATGCCTCCAGAATGCGATCGAGCCGGAGGTTCAGAATCGTCGGCAAGTGCTCCTGCTCGACGATGTCATAAGCGGTGACGGGGAAGGCGTTGGCGCCATCGTCATCCTCAGCGCTCCAGCGGAACATGTGGGGTGCGGCAGGGTCGAGGGGTCGATGTAGCGCCAGGTGTCAGGCTGGCTGCCTCGCACTGTCATGAGCATGACCGCCCAACGCCCAAGGTGTACAAGGCCCCGCGCCGTGTCTCCGGACTCGTTTCGCAACTCCTCTCCGCCGATGAACGCTCGGTGCAGCGCCTTGAGCCAGTTGAAGGCATCACCGCTTATCTCGTCGAGGTCGACCAGCGCGCTGTCAACGCCGAGGTGGTCAAACAGTTCGTCCAGCTCTCCGAGAGTGGAGAGGTGGCCGTGGAGTTCGTCTAGGTAACCCGCGACGTCGCCTGTCGCGCCGCCGAGCGGGCTGGCAGCGCCATTGATCTCGACGCCTTGCTTCTCGATCAAGCCGACAAGGAAACGGGTGGCCTTGAGTCGGTCAACAAAGTTGCCCGGTGCGGTGTAGCTCACGTTCCAAATCCGCTGGGTCTCATTCTCTCGCATCGTGAGCGTCACCGCTGGGCCCAGGCGGACTTCAACAGTCTCTGCGTCAATGCGACGAGTGGAGACGCGCTCGTAGGTCACGCCGCCAGCCCCAATCGCGATGTCCGTCGACTGTTCCATGTACGTCTGCGGGTAGATGTGCAGCTCGCCGCTAAGCGGCAGCGTCAGTCCGCCTTCAGTCGTGAGCTCGAGCGCGTAGTCCAGCTCATCGGGTGCGAGGCGTAGCGGGGCGCTGAGATTCAGATCGATCGCCGAGTAAACGGTGAGGCTCTTCATCCTCTGGAAGACATCGGAGTCGAAGCCGAGTGACGTTCGTTGGTCCCGGGTCTTGAGTGCGAGGGCGACGATCCGCTCGATCTCGACGGGCTGGTTGGGGAACCGTTTGAACACGACCGAGATCGACCCTTGCGTGGCCGGCGCGGAGTTCAAGAAGTGCTCGATCGTAAACGGAGAGAGGAGCGCGTAGTACGGTGTGCAGCGGCCGCGTTTGTCGACGGCAACGTAGAAGTACAGGACGCCTGAGTCTCGCTGGAACCCAAGCAAGTCGATGCGCGAGATGCTGAACGATATCTGCGCGGGCTGCTTCCCCGAATGCGATCGGCCTTTTACCTGCACCGTCACTCTTCCGAGCCAGTCAGTCTTCTTCTGACCGAGACCGGAATACACATCGATGTGACCGTCGGTGAATGGTGTTTTGTCATTCGATGCGATGAACGGTTTGAGGTGCGGGCAGCGCGCGATCATTGCCTGGATCTTCGCAACCGCCAGCGCTTCAACGTCCACGGTGCTCATCCTTCCAGAAGGGGTCGACACCATTGAGCGCACTGAGTCCGTCACCTACCGTCGCCCCGTCGAGTTCTCTCGCGCCGCACAGGAAAGGGGAGCGGACCCTTGGGTGGCCGCGCGGATGCCGGTCGTGCATGACGCGCGTCTGTATTCAGCCCAGCGTCGAGTCAGGCGTGCGACCGGTGAGCGCTCGACTCCGGGGTGCCCCGGAATGTCGCTCAAAAAGACGCTAGGGTCGCGACACGGGAACGACAGGGGGACGCTGTGGCCGAGGATGAGGCGCGACTGATAGACAATCCGATTTCGGAGGCGTCCGAGGATGTACTCGGCCGCGCAGTGGTTGCGCACGACTTCGCGGCGTCGCTTGGCGAACTCGACGTGTCAAGCGGACTCGTCGTCGGCGTGCTGGGCGCCTGGGGAAGCGGAAAGACTTCGTTCATCAATTTGATGCGCGAACAGTTCGCGGAGGATCCCAAGCTCGCCGTTATCGAGTTCAACCCTTGGCTCTTCTCCGGAGGCCAGCCGCTCACGGAGGTGTTCTTCCGTGAGCTTGCGGCTGAGCTGCGGCTGACGGACAAGAGCGTGTTCGGCACGATCGCCGAAGGACTGGATCAGTACGGTGATGTGCTCAGCCCTCTCGCCGTAATCCCGTGGATCGGCAGCTGGTTCGACCGCGCCTTCAAGGCTACGAAGACGGCTGCCGTGTGGTTGAGCAATCGAAAGAAGGGGAGCCGGACATTCCGTAGCCAACTGACAGAGAGTCTCGGCTCGCTCGAGGAGCCCATCGTTGTTGTGATTGACGATATCGACCGGCTCACGAGTCCCGAGATTCGCGACATCTTCAAGCTTGTACGTCTTGCAGCCAGCTTCCCCAACATCATCTACTTGCTCGCCTTCGACCGCGCCCGAGTCGAGCAGGCTCTGACCGAGGACGGGGTTCCGGGCCGCGCCTATCTCGAAAAGATTCTGCAACTGAGCTTCGACCTCCCCCTGATACCGCGAGATTTGCTTAGGAGGCAGATTTTCGAGCGGCTAAACCTGCTCCTCGACGGCATCGAGGGGATGCGTTTCGACGCGAGCCTCTGGGGCGACGTGTTCTTGGAAATCATCGACCCACTGTTCGCCAGCCTCCGGGACGTGACGAGGTTTGCCCTGTCGGCGCGGCCGACGATCCGCGCGCTCGGGCAGGAGATTGAGGTGGTTGACTTACTCGCCCTTGAGGCGGTGCGTGTCTTCCGCCCGGAGCTGTTCCAGCAGTTCCACGCCGCTCGCGGACCACTCACGAACACTCATGACATCGGTCGTTCGGACAACGAGCGGGACAAGGCAGGAATCGAGCGTCTGCTCGAGGTCGCGGACGACGAAGCCGATTTGGTCCGCGCAATGATTCATCGATTGTTTCCGGCTGCGCTTGCCTACACCGAGAACAACAGGTACGGATCTGAGTGGAGTCAGATCTGGAGAAGAGGACATCGCGTCGCTCATTCCGACTATCTGGAGCTGTACTTCTCGCGAACCGCACCGGGCGATCTGGACGCGTTCCAACTTGCAGAGCGCGCGAATCTGCTCTTGAGCGACGACGAGGCACTCGCGAGTTTTCTTGACGCAATCCGGTCGGATCAGCTTGAGGACGTCGTCTCGGCGTTGGAGTCTTTTCAGGACGAATATCCCCAGAGCGCGGTTGTGCCGGCATCCGTCACGCTACTCAATCGGGTTGCCGCGATTCCCGAGCGCACCAACCGGGGTCTGTTTGATGTGATGACGCGCGATCTCGTCGTAACGCGGGTGGTGATACGGCTACTGCGCAGACTCGAGGATGACGAAGCGAGGGCGCGGGCCGTACGAGAGATTCTTCCGCGCGTCGCGTCTTTCTCCTCCCAGGAACTCTTGATCCGATCCGTCGGACACCACGAGGGGTCAGGTAGCCGCCTAATCCCGGAAGAAGCCGCAGTGGAGCTCGAGAACGAATGGGCTGCATCGGTAGTCAATGCCCGGTCGTTCGACCCATGGGCTGAATGGAACTTGCTGCGCGTGTTCTGGCGGGCTGCAGAGGTACAGGGGGAGGGCTACATAGCGCCGCAGCTCGAAGACCCGGACTCGATTCGAGCCTTGCTTACGTCCGCACGCACCGTCGCGCGTTCCCAGTCGCTCGGCTCCAGCCATGTGCGCCTTGAGGAGCGGCTTGTGTGGGATGGCCTCCTCCGAGTCTTAGGCGGCGAGCAGCCGCTCAGAGAAGCTGTCGCGCGACTTCGAGACGCTGACGGCGAGACTCCGCTTGTGCTGCTCGCGGAGAGGTACCTAAGTGGCTGGCGCCCTAAGGAGTTCTAGGGTGTGTGAGCCGGGTGTGTCTGAGCGCGCGGTCGCGACCACGGAGGATCCACCGAGGGGTGCGTCCGGATGCCGGTCCGATTACGGGCGAGCGAGCGCGGTTCGCGCCGAAGGACGGTCACGGCATGGCTCGTGTCTCACAAGACCGGCGCGGCCGCGAAGGTCGAAGTCCTGAAGCTCGTCGAACCGATCAGCCCGAACGACCTCCGGACCTGACACACACATGGAGGGGCTGACGGGAATCGAACCCGCGCTGTCTGCTTGGGAAGCAGAAGTTCTGCCATTGAACTACAGCCCCGTGGGCGACGGATTCTCGCCGCCACCCACGATCCTATACGCCGTCGCAGGCGGGCGCCTCTCAGCGGTGGCGACGCGCGATCTCCTGGAACACGTCGAACGCCGCGTTCCTCCGCCGCGCGAGCTGCTGGTCGCCGCCGCGCACGAGGTTCACGAGGCCGAAGTCGAGCATCCAGTCGTCGACGGGCTTGTCGTCGAAGCGGTAGAGCCAGTCGACGAGGTCGAGGAACGGGAACCACGTGTACCCGACGACGGGGATGCCCTCGGCGCGCAGCGCCTCCACCTCGGCCTCGGACTCGTGCAGCCACGCGATCTTCTCGTCGGGCGTGCCGACCAGCGAGGTTTCGGTGATGATGATCGGCAGCCCGTAGCGCTCGCTGTAGAGCTGGACGAGGTCGCGGAGCCCCGCGGTGCCCGCCTGCACCGGTGACTTCACGCCGTCGGCATCCATGGAGATCGTCGTGAAGGCGGGGTAGTAGTTCACGCCCATCACGTCGGGCCGCACGGCGTTGTCGGCGAACCAGGCGAGGTCGGCGTCGGTGTAGCCGTGCTCGCCGAGACAGGCGCGCAGCGGATGCGCACCGTCGACCCGTCCGGTGATGAGGTCGAGCGCGAGGAAGCGGCGCTCCTCGAGGATCTCCCGCGGCGGGACGGTCTCGCCCTCGTAGCGGAAGCCGGCGTCGACGTGCACGAAGACGGCGTCGGGGTCGGCGGCGGCGATCTCCTGCTGGGTGCGCACCATGCCCTTGGCGAGCGCCTTCGTCACGGTGAGGAACCCGTCGATGCCCGTGAGGTACGGCGGCCACTTGCCCATCTCGCCGCACCACTCCGCGTTGACGATGGGTTCGTTCAGCGGCGTGTAGTCGGTCCAGACGCCGCGGTACCGTTCGGCGACCGCGCGGCCGTACGCGGCGACCCGCTCGGGGTACTGGGAGTTGAGGAACGAGTTCTCCAGCCACGTCGGCGTGCCGTAGTGCATGAGGTCGACGATGCAGCGGATGCCGCGCGCGGTCAGGTGCTCGGCGACCTGGTCGGTCCACGACCAGTCGAAGACGCCCGGCTCCGGCTCGACGAGGTACCAGGGCACGCCCCAGCGGACGAACTCGGCACCGGACTCGGCCACGAGGTCGAGGTCCTCCCGCCAGTGCGTGTAGTGCTGGGTGAGCTCGTACTCGTCGAGCGCGCGGTGACCCGGCCGGATCTGCGGGATGAAGGTGTCTTCGATGCCGACGCCGTAGCGGAGGCGGCCGTCGTCGTACCAGCGGTCCATGGATGCCTTTCATTCGCGGACGAGCGCGTTCACTTGAGCCCGGTCGTGGCGATGCCGGCGACGAAGCTGCGCTGGATGAGGAGGAAGAAGACGACCACTGGCAGCAGGGCCAGGAGCGACCCCGCCATGAGGAGTCCGTACTCCACGACGTGCTGACCCATGAACAGGGCGAGCCCGGCGGGAAGCGTCGAGGACTCCAGGCTCGACGACATGACGAGCGGCCACAGGAGGTCGTTCCAGTTGTACTGGAAGTGGAAGAGGCCGAGCGTCAGGAGCGCGGGCTTGGCCAGCGGCATCACGATCTGCCGGTAGATGCGCCACTCCGACGCGCCGTCGACCCGGGCCGCCTCCTCGAGGTCGCGCGGCAGCGACAGGAAGAACTGCGTCAGGAAGAAGATGCCGAACGCGTTCGTCATCCGCGGGATGATGAGGCCCGGCAAGGTGTTGGTGAGCCCCATGCCGTTGAGCATGTCGTAGAGCGGGATCAGCGTCACCTGGAACGGCAGCATCAGCAGGATGAGGATCAGCACCATCACGACGCCGCGGCCGCGGAAGGGCAGCCGCGCCAGCGCGTAGGCGGCCATCGAGTCCAGCAGCAGCGAGATGATCGTCACGCCGCCGGCGAAGACGATCGTGTTGACGTAGAGCTGGGCGAACGGGATCCGCTCCCACACGTCGACGAAGTGCTCGAGGGTGAACTCGCGCGGCCAGAGCGTCGGCGGGTAGGTGACGATGTCGGATTCCGGCTTGAACGCCGTGAAGACGAGCCACACGATCGGCAGCAGCATCAGCAGCGCGATGAGGATCGCGACGATCGCGAGCAGCCACTTCGACGCGCGGTAGAGGGTGAGGCGCCGGCGGTCGAGGGCGCCGAGGTCGCGGGTGACGGGACGGTCGAGCGTGGCGGTCATCAGTACGTCACCGCCCGGCGCCGGAGCCAGCCGTACTGGACCATCGAGAGCGCGAAGACGAACAGCAGCAGCACGAACGAGATCGCCGAGGCGTATCCGAAGCGGAGCTCCTGGAATCCTTCGCGGTAGATGAGCATGACGAGTGTCTCCGTCTTGAAGTAGGGGCCGCCACGGGTCATGACGTAGATCTGGTCGAAGGCCTGCAGGGTGGCGATGAGCGCCAGCACCGAGACGAGCAGGGTCTGGTTCGACAGGAGCGGGAGGGTGACGTTGCGGAAGCGCTGCCAGGCGGTGGTGCCGTCGATCTTGGCCGCCTCGTAGAGCTCCGCCGGGATGGACTGGAGTCCCGCGAGGTAGATGACCATGTAGAAGCCGACGAACTTCCAGACGCCGACCATCATGACGGCGGGCATCGCGAAGCGCGGGTCGCTCAGCCAGCCCTGCTCGGTGACGATCCCGAGCTGGCCGAACCAGTAGGAGAGGAGGCCGATGTTCGGGTCGAGCAGGAACGACCAGGCGATCGCGATGATCCCGAGCGAGACGATGAACGGCAGGAAGATGGCGGTGCGCACGAACGTCCGGCCGAAGAACGCCTGGTTCAGCATGACGGCGAACACGAGCGCCAGGACGACGGTGATCGGGGCGACGACGACGGCGTACAGGACCGTGTTCCAGAACGCGTTCCAGAAGGCGGGGTCGCCGGCGAGCTCGAGATAGTTGTCGAGCCCGATCCACTCGGCGGCCGCGATCAGGTTGTAGTTCGTGAGCGATAGGTACACCGCCTGCGCCATCGGGTAGAGGGTGAACGCCACGAGCACGATGAGGGCCGGGGCGAGGAAGAGCCACGCG
>Ga0160439_1000556_pt1 | contig 15731 bp, 9 predicted proteins | sample HID1975M_E0MG_FD_108201 | JGI IMG/M metagenome (GOLD analysis project Ga0160439, IMG submission 108201) | Enriched soil microbial communities from UW Madison campus, WI, USA - HID1975M_E0 MG | ecosystem: Environmental > Terrestrial > Soil > Unclassified | place: USA: Madison, Wisconsin... | reverse complement strand
GCCGTCAGCACCCGCAGCACCGCGAGCACACCCAGGAACGTCCACACCGCGCGCTGCCACCGCCGCGACAGACCGTGCGTCGTGGCCGCGGCGAGCGCGGCGCAGGCGGCGACCGCGCCGGTGGACGGCCAGGCGATCGCGAGCCTGCCCTGTCCCGGCTCGAGCGCGGCGCCCGACGTCCGCACGCCGGGGATCTGCTCGAGCAGCCGGAACACGACGACGCCGAGGAAGAGGGCCGCGGCGCCGCGCCCGATCAGGGCGAAGCTGCGTCGGAACGCCAGCACCAGCGGCGTGACCAGCAGCGCCGCGACGTACGCGACCTGCACCAGGAGCAGGAACACGAGCAGCATCGCCTGAGGGACGCGCGCGAGCCCGGCCTGCGTGTCCTGGCTGATGCCGGTCATGGTCTCGTCGGCGACCGTGGCGAAGGACAGGCCGACGAGCACGACCGCCAGGAACACCCAGGCCGACCGCGCATCGCCGCGGCTCCGGCGGCGGGGGATGCGGCGGTACGCGCTGCTCGGTGCGGCGGTCGCGGTCGACGTCCCCTGCGGCTCCGCGCTCATCGCCGCGAAGTCTAACCGGGGAGGTCCGGGCGTGGCCGGACGATCAAGGCAGAAGGCGCGAGCGACGCGTCGGGGCCGCTCAAGAGAAAGTACTGACTTACCAGTAGGTCGCTATTGCGGAGCTGATGAGCCAGGTGTAGACATTTCGTACCTTTCCGACTCGTGCGCACCGCGATCGCGGCGGGAGAGGTGCGGCCCCCTCGGTCCGACGGCAACGATGCCGCCGGCTGGCTCCCGCGCGCCCCCACGTCCCTCGGGACGCCCTTCGGTGACAGGACTGAACATGAGCAACGGAGCTCGATCCATCCGGCGGCGCCTGGCCGCCCTGGCGGCGGTCGGGGTGGTGGTCGTCGCGGGCCTCCTCGCCCCCGCCACCGCCTCGTCGGCGGCCGTGACCGGCAACGTCATCTCCGCGCCCGGCGGCAAGTGCGTCGACGTGAGCGGCGACGACACCGGCGTGAACGGCACCGCGGTCCAGCTGTGGGACTGCCAGACGAACGCCGCGGACCAGCACTGGACCTGGAGCGGCACGGCGCTCACCACGATCGGGCGCTGCCTCGACGTGACGAGCGGCGGCACGGCGAACGGCACCAAGCTGCAGCTCTGGGAGTGCAACGGCACCGGGGCCCAGCAGTGGACGGCGCAGGCCGACGGCTCGCTGAAGAACCCGCAGTCGGGCCGGTGCATGGACTCCCCGAGCGGCGCGACGGCCAACGGGACGCGCCTGCAGCTGTGGGACTGCAACGGGACGGGGGCCCAGAAGTTCTCGATCTCGACGACGACCCCGACCGGCACCTGCCCCACGTACTCGGACACGCCGAACTTCGGCCCCAACGTGCACGTCTACGACCACTCGATGACCGACGCCGCCATCCAGGCGTCGCTCGACAGCGTCTTCAACGCGCAGAAGGACACGAACAGCGCACAGTTCTCGACGCGCCGTGACGCGCTGATCTTCAAGCCCAGCACGACGCCCTACGCGGTGGGCGCCAACATCGGGTTCAACACCTCCATCCTCGGCGTCGGCCAGAACCCCGACGACGTGCGGATCAACGGAGCCGTCACGGTCGACGCGTTCAACGCGAGCGACGCCGGCAACGCGACCCAGAACTTCTGGCGGTCGGCGGAGAACATGTCGATCAACACGCTCGGTGGCGCGGACCGCTGGGCCGTCGCGCAGGCAGCGCCGTTCCGTCGCATGCACGTCATCGGCGGCCTCAACGCCTACCCGGCGAGCTACGGCTGGGCCAGCGGCGGCTACATCTCCGACACCAAGGTGGACGGCACCGTCGAGACGGCGTCGCAGCAGCAGTGGTACTCGAAGGACAGCACGTTCGGAGCCTGGAGCGGGTCCAACTGGAACATGGTGTTCTCCGGCGTGAACGGCGCGCCCGCCACCAGCTTCAGCACCAACCCGTCGTCGGGACCGCGCTACACCACGCTCGCCACCACGCCGGTCTCGCGCGACGTCCCGTACCTGTACATCGACGCGTCGGGCAAGTACCGCGTGTTCCTGCCGTCGCTGCGCACCAACGCGAGCGGGCCCAGCTGGGCGAACGGCTCGACGCCCGGCACGTCGGTCCCGATGAGCACGTTCTACGTCGCCCACGAGGGTGACTCGGCGGCCACGATCAACGCGGCCCTGGCGAACGGCTGCAACGTCTTCTTCACGCCCGGCATCTACCACGTCAACCAGACGCTGCACGTGACCAAGGCCAACACCGTGGTGCTCGGCATCGGGTACCCGACGATCATCCCGGACGGTGGCGTGAACGCCATGGACGTGGCCGACGTCGACGGTGTCCGGCTCAAGGGCCTGCTGTTCGACGCGGGGACGACGAAGAGCGACACGCTCCTCACGCTCGGCGCGGCCAAGACGTCGACGTCGCACGCCGCCAACCCGGCGACCGTGCAGGACGTCTTCTTCCGGATCGGCGGCATGGTCGCGGGCAAGGCCACCAACAGCCTGGTCGTGAACAGCAACAACGTGATCGTCGACCACATCTGGGCCTGGCGCGCCGACCATGGCCAGGGCATCGGGTGGACGGTGAACACGGCGGACAACGGGCTCACCGTCAACGGGGACGACGTGCTCGCCACCGGGCTGTTCGTCGAGCACTACCAGAAGAACGAGGTGGTCTGGAACGGGGCCCGCGGCAAGGTGGTGTTCTTCCAGAACGAGATGCCGTACGACCCGCCCAACCAGGCGGCGTGGATGAACGGGTCGCAGAACGGCTACCCGGCCATCAAGGTGGCGAGCTCGGTCGCGAGCTTCGAGGCCTGGGGTCTGGGCAGCTACTGCTACTTCAACGTCAACCCGGCGGTCGTCTCGGCGCGGGCGTTCGAGGTTCCGGCGGTCGCGGGCGTGAAGCTCCACGACATGGCCATCGTGTCGCTGGGCGGCGTGGGGACGATCTCCCATGTCGTCAACGACACGGGCGGCCCGGCCAACTCGTCGACCAACAACGCCTACCTGGTCAACTTCCCGTAGGCAGCGGATGAGGCGGGTGGTGGGCGGTCCGGGAACTCCGGCCCGTCCACCACCCGCACCCGGGGGACGCGAGAGCGGGTGTCGCGCTCGAACAATTGTTCGATATCATGCGCGGGTGAGGTCCGAACGCGTCGTCGCCAACCACGACATCCCCGAGCACGTCCCCCTGCGCCCGACGGGTGACCTGCCGGTGATCGCGCACGTGGTGTGGGCCGACGGTGTGGAGGAGTGGCGCCCGGCGCGCGCGGTGCGCTGGACGCGCACGCACGTCATGGTCGCGTGGCGCGACGACGAGCGCGATCCCCGTTCCGAACGGCACGAGTGGCTCCGCGCGGCGGACGTCGCCCGGTCGGTGAGCTGGCTGGTGCCACCGGATCGCGCGCCCGCGTGAGGCGCGGGCGCACGACGCGCCGGCGGGCGGCCGGGCGGCGGAGTGTCAGCGGGGCGGTGCGGTGCTGGCGCGCACCACCAGGTGCGTCGGGATCGAGACGTGCTCGTCCGCGAGCTGGACCCCATCGTGGATCTGGCGCATCAGCAGGTCGACCAGGCCCTCGCCGATCTGCGTGAAGTCCTGGTGGACCGTCGTCAGCGGCGGCCACAGGTAGTCCGCCAGCGGGATGTCGTCGAACCCGACCACCGAGACGTCGTCGGGGACGCGCCGTCCCGCCTCGGACAGGGCGCGCACCAGACCGGCCGCCATCTCGTCGTTGGCGCAGAACACGGCGGTGACGGCCGGGTCGTCGGCGATCCGCCGGCCCAGGTCGAAGCCCGAGCGCGCGGACCAGTCACCGACCAGCGGCGCGGGCACAGGGCGGCCGGCGTCGGTCAGCGCGGCCTTCCACGCCTGGACGCGCTGCTCGGCGGGACCCGAGTCGTCCGGCCCAGCCAGGTGGTGGACCGTCGCGTGGCCGAGGTCGAGGAGGTGCCGCACGGCGGCCGTGGTGCCGGCGGTCTGGTCGGCGCCGACCGCGGGGTGGTGGCCGACGAACCGGGAGTCGGAGACCACCACGGGCAGGCGGGGCGGCAGCGCGAGGGCCGTGGGGGTGGCGGTCTCCGCGCGGATGATGACGAGGCCGTCGATCGACTGGTGCGTCAGACGCTGGACCGCCTCATCGACGTCTTGCGACGACGGGCTCTCCACATCGACCAGGGTGACCGTGTAGCGCTCGCGGCGCGCCGCCTCGACGACGGCCTCCATGGTCCGCGACTCGCCGGTGCGGGACAGACGGTGGGCGACGAGGCCGATGGTGCGGAAGCTGCCGTACCGCAGGGCGCGGGCCGCGTTGTTGGGGGAGTAGCCCACCTTCTCCATCGCGTCGAGGACGCGCTGGCGCGTCTCGGGCCGGACGTTGAGCGCTCCCGTCGAGACGCGGGAGACCGTCTGGGGGGACAGACCGGCGATCTTCGCGACGTCGCCGATCGACGGACCGGCGCGGCGCCGGCCCGTGCTGCTCGAGACCGGGGCATCCTGCGGTGGCTCTGCGCTGGGCATGGCGGCAGCATAGCCATGGCGACGTCACCACGGGAGTGATGGCGACGCGGATGGCGACGTCACCATCGGTTCTGCGCCCACCCGATGGCAACGTCACCATTTTGTGACCGGCAACGAGTTGACACCGCGGCGTGGGCCGTGGAACTGTCGGTGCAACACGCGATGGTGACGTAAACATGGCATCGCACGAAGGATCCGCACGAGGGAGTGGGACGTGGCTGAGGTGGCAACGGCGCCGATGGTGCCCGTGGTGCCGACCGGGCAGCGCAAGGTGCGCCGGTCGCGCCGGTCGTGGGTCGGCTGGGGTTTCGTCGGGCCGTTCATGATCGTCTTCGCCCTCGTCTTCCTGGCGCCGATCGCGTACTCGATCTACCTGAGCCTGTTCCGCCAGCAGCTCGTCGGCGGCAACTCGTTCGTCGGCTTCGACAACTACACCGCCGCGCTGAGCGACCCGAAGTTCTGGGACGCGTTCTGGCGGGTGGCGCTGTTCCTGGTGGTGCAGGTGCCGATCATGCTCGGCATCGCGCTGCTCGTCGCGCTGGCTCTCGACTCGGGGCGCCTGTACGGACGCAACTTCTTCCGCATCTCGATCTTCCTGCCCTACGCCGTACCCGCCGTCGTCGCCACCCTGATGTGGGGCTTCATGTACGGCAGCCGGTTCGGGCTCATCGGCAACATCAACGACGCGTTCGGCACGTCGCTGCCCAACCCGCTGTCGCCCGACTGGGTCCTGGCCTCGATCGGCAACATCGTGACCTGGGAGTTCGTCGGCTACAACATGCTGATCTTCTACTCGGCGCTGCGCGTGGTGCCGGCCACGCTGTACGAGGCGGCGGAGATCGACGGCGCCGGCCAGTGGCGCGTGATCCGCTCCATCAAGATCCCTGCCATCCGCGGCGCGCTCGTCATCGCGACGATCTTCTCGATCATCGGCAGCTTCCAGCTCTTCAACGAGCCCAGCATCCTCAAGAGCCTGGCGCCCAACGCGATCTCCACCTACTTCACCCCCAACCTGTACGCGTACTCGCTGTCCTTCTCCGGCCAGCAGTACAACTACTCGGCCACCGTCGCGATCATCATGGGGATCATCACCATGGTCATCGCCTACGTGGTCCAGCTGCGCGGCATGCGCAAGGAGGCATGACCGTGGCCACCGCATCGCCCACCGCGACCGTCCGCCCGGCGCGCCGCAACGCCCCGAGCCTGCTGCGTACCGGCAAGAAGCCGTCGACCGAGCGGCGCCCGCGCAAGAGCTGGCTGCTCACGGTGATGACCGGCGTGGTGCTCGTCTACGCGCTGCTCCCGCTCGCGTGGCTGCTCATCAACGCGACCAAGTCGCAGCGGGACCTGTTCAGCTCGTTCGGCCTCTGGTTCGGCGACGGGTTCAACCTGTGGGACAACATCGTCGACACGGTGACCTACGACAACGGCATCTTCGTGCGCTGGCTGGGCAACACCGTGCTGTACGTCGTGCTCGGTGCCGGCGGTGCGACGCTGCTGGCCGTCCTGGGCGGCTACGCGCTGGCCAAGTTCAGCTTCCCCGGCAAGCGGGCCGTGTTCGCGATCGTCATCGGTGCGGTCGCGGTCCCCGGTACCGCTCTCGCGGTCCCCACGTTCCTGATGTTCAGCAAGATGGGCCTGACGAACACGCCGTGGGCGGTCATCATCCCGTCGCTGATCTCTCCGTTCGGGCTCTACCTCATGTGGACGTTCGCCGCGGAGGCGATCCCCACCGAGCTGCTCGAGGCGGCCCGGATGGACGGTGCCAGCGAGGTCCGCACGTTCGCGCAGATCTGCCTGCCGCTGCTCGCCCCCGGCATCGTCACGGTGCTGCTTTTCACCATGGTCGCGACCTGGAACAACTACTTCCTGCCGCTGATCATGCTCAAGGACCCCTCGTGGTACCCGCTCACCCTGGGGCTCAACGCGTGGAACGCCCAGGCCGCCACCGCGGGCGGCGAGGCGATCTTCAACCTCGTCATCACCGGCTCCGTGCTCACCATCCTGCCCCTGATCGTCGCCTTCCTGTTCCTGCAGCGGTACTGGCAGTCGGGTCTGGCGGCGGGCTCGGTCAAGGAGTGACCCGCACGGCCCCACGACGGGCGTCGCCTGCCCGATGGTGACGTCATCAACCGCATCACCGATCCACCCGAACCACACCAAGAATCCCTTGACGAAGAAGTGAGAGGACTCGCATGACCACCACGTCGACGTTCCGTCGCACGCTGCGCATCGCGGCCGCCGCCGGAGCCCTGAGCCTGACCCTCGCCGCGTGCGGCGGCGGGTCGGACGACGCCAGCAGCACGGCCACCGACGGCGCCTCCGCCGACTCGGGCCACCTGTCCGGCAAGATCACGGTCTGGGCCTGGGAGCCCACGCTGAAGGACGTCGTCACGAAGTTCGAGGCGGCCAACCCCGACGTCACCGTCGACCTGGTCAACGCCGGCACCGGCAACGACCAGTACACGGCCCTGCAGAACGCCATCGCCGCCGGTAGCGGCGTGCCCGACGTCGCGCAGATCGAGTACTACGCCCTGCCGCAGTTCGCGATCGCCAAGTCGCTGACGGACCTCGCACCGATGGGCGCGAAGGACCTCGACGGCACCTTCACGCCCGGGCCCTGGGCCTCGGTCAAGCAGGGCGACGGCATCTACGGCCTGCCGATGGACTCGGGCCCGATGGCGCTGTTCTACAACAAGGAGCTGTTCGACAAGTACAAGATCGAGGTCCCCAAGACCTGGGACCAGTACCTCGAGGCGGCCCGTGCGCTGCACAAGGCCGACCCGAAGGCGTACATCGCCAACGACACCGGTGACGCCGGCTTCACGACGTCCATGATCTGGCAGGCCGGCGGCAAGCCGTACACGGTCGACGGCACCAACGTCGGCATCGACTTCACCGACGCGGGCTCCACCAAGTTCGCGACGTTCTGGCAGAAGCTCATCGACGAGAAGCTCCTGGCGCCCACCAGCTCGTGGAGCGACGAGTGGTACCAGGGCCTCGGCAACGGCACGATCGCGACGCTGACGATCGGCGCCTGGATGCCCGCCAACCTCGAGTCCGGCGTGCCGGACGGCTCCGGCAAGTGGGCCGTCGCGCCCATGCCGCAGTGGACCGAGGGCGACACGGCGTCGTCGGAGAACGGCGGCAGCTCGCTGACCGTCCCCGCCGCGTCGAAGAACGCCGACCTGGCCTACGCCTTCATCAAGTACGCGAACGCCGGCGACGGTGTGCAGACCCGCATCGACGGCGGCGCCTTCCCGGCGACCACTGCCGACCTGAACTCCGATGCGTTCAAGAACAAGGAGTTCCCGTACTTCGGCGGCCAGAAGGTCAACGAGGTGCTGGCGCAGTCCGCTGCGGACGTCGTCACCGGCTGGCAGTACCTGCCGTTCCAGGTCTACTCCAACAGCATCTTCAACGACACGGTCGGCAAGGCCTACGTGTCGAGCACGACGCTGACCGACGGCCTGGCCGCCTGGCAGAAGGCGTCGATCGACTACGGCAACCAGCAGGGCTTCACGGTCAAGTGACCGTGGTGGGGCGGGGTCCGCAGACCCCGCCCCACCCCAGCTCTTCCCTCCACGCACACGCCAAGGAGCGCGCCTTCATGCCCTCGTTCGAGATCGGCGAGCAGGACTTCCTGCTCGACGGTGAGCCGATGCAGGTCCTGTCCGGGGCCCTGCACTACTTCCGCGTCCACCCCGACCTGTGGGCCGACCGGATCCACAAGGCGCGGCTGCTGGGCCTGAACACGATCGAGACGTACGTGGCGTGGAACTTCCACTCGCCCGAGCGGGGAGTCTTCCGCCTCGACGGGCAGCGCGACCTGGGCCGGTTCCTCGACCTCGTCGCCGCCGAGGGCATGCACGCGATCGTGCGCCCCGGGCCCTACATCTGCGCCGAGTGGGACAACGGCGGCCTGCCGGCGTGGCTGCTCGCGACGCCCGGCGTCGGCGTGCGGACGTCCGAGCCGACCTACCTCGAGGCCATCGCGTCGTACTACGACGCGGTCTTGCCCGTCGTCGCCGAGCGGCAGGTCACGCGCGGCGGGTCCGTGCTGATGGTCCAGGTCGAGAACGAGTACGGCGCCTACGGCGACGACCAGGACTACCTGCGCGCGCTCGTCGCGATGATGCGCGAGCGCGACATCGACGTGCCGCTGACCACGTGCGACCAGGCCAACGACCACATGCTCGGCCGCGGCGGCCTGCCGGAGCTGCACCGCACCGCGACCTTCGGCTCGCGCAGCGGGGAGCGCCTGGCGACGCTGCGCAGCCACCAGCCCACCGGCCCGCTCATGTGCATGGAGTACTGGGACGGGTGGTTCGACAGCTGGGGCGAGCAGCACCACACCACCGACCCCGACGCCGCGGCGGCCGACCTGGACGTCCTGCTGAGCGCGGGCGCGTCGGTGAACCTGTACATGTTCCACGGCGGCACGAACCTGGGCCTGACCAACGGCGCCAACGACAAGGGCACGTACCTGCCCATCACCACGTCCTACGACTACGACGCCCCGCTCGCGGAGGACGGGTCGCCGACGGCCAAGTACGAGGCGTTCCGCTCCGTGCTCGCGCGCCACACGCCGGTGCCGGGGGAGCGGCCGGCCCGGCGGGCCGAGGCGCCCGTGCTCGACGTCGTCGTCGACCGGCGCCTGCCGCTCGTCGACGCGCTGCCGCAGCTCACCGAGCCCAAGACGTTCACGCACCTGCCGACCACCGACGAGATCGGCCACTGGTCGGGACTGACGCTCTACCGCACCCAGGTGCGCGACGACGACCGGGTCCTGTCTGTCGACGAGGTGCGCGACCGCGCGGTGGTGCTGCTGGACGGCCAGCCGCTCGGGACCCTGAGCCGCACGGAGGGCCTGACGACCCTCGCGCTGCCCGGCCGCCCGGGCCGCCTCGACGTGATCCTGGAGGACCAGGGCCGCGTCAACTACGGCCCCCGGATCGGCGAGCCCAAGGGCCTGATCGGCTCGGCGCGGACCACGACGCGCGAGATCGCGGACTGGGAGGTCGGCGGCCTGCGTCTGGATCCGCTGCCCGACGAGGTGCTCGAGCGGCTGCGTTCCGCCGTGCCCTCGTCGTCCGCGGACGCGCCCCTGGACGGCCCCGTCCTGACGCGCGGCACCTTCTCGACGACCGGCGCGGTCGACCACTTCCTGCGCCTCGACGGCTGGGGCAAGGGGCTCGTCTGGCTCAACGGCACGCTGCTGGGCCGCCACTGGTCCGCCGGCCCCACGCACACCCTCTACGTCCCCGGGCCGCTGGTCCGTGCCGACGACAACGAGCTGGTGATCCTCGAGCTGCACGGCGCGGCTCGCGGCATCGCGTCCTTCGTCGCCGCCCCGGACCTGGGTCACACCGAGCGCTGACCCACTCGGACCGACAGCGTCGATCGGGGCGACGTCCCTCGATCGGCCGTTGACCCGCGGGCGTGGACACCACCACGCTGGACTGCGTGGTCACGTCGTCGGGTGAGGCGCGTCGCCGACGCCCGGCCGGCGTGAGACGGATCGACCGCGTCGCCGTCGCGGGCTCGCTTCTCGTCGTCGTGGGTTGCGCTGCTCCTGCCGGCGGATCCGGTGGCGGGACGACGAGCGGCGAACGACTCGGGGCGAAGTACGGGGCATGTGCCGACCCCGACGCCGAGACGTCCGTGGACCCGCGCGACTTCCTCGTGGCCGCGACCGATTGGCGGCTGATCACGCGAGTGAGGCGTGCCGAGCAGGAGCCTGCGGGTGATGTTCACACGCGCCCCGCCACGGTGGTGACATCAACCGGCGAGCAGGTCGACGTCCGGATCCACGACTCGTACTGGCCGGGTATCGACTGGGCCCTCGCGAACGATGCGAAGGTGTGGTTCGGCGCGGCTGATCCGACGACGTACCAGGCAGGAACCGTTGGCATCGTCCTTGTCGCCACGCGCTCGGGTGACGTCTTCTTTCCTGGCGACTGCCAGGACCAGCTGCTCAACGAGCCGCTGCACGAGGCGATCGGTGCCCACGCCGACGCGGTGCTCGCCAGTGTGCCGACGCTCGGTGACGAACAGGCTCGAGCAGCACTCGGCCTCTCGGAGTCCGAGACGCCGAGCCCGGTTCCGCCCGGCGTGAGTGACAGCTGAGCGTCGCCCCGGTTCCGTACGGAACCGAGGCGACGCTCGTGAGGATCAGCGCGTCAGCGCTTGACCTTCAACGTGAGCGACTTCGCCGTCGCGGGTGCCGCGCTCGACGAGCCCGCGTACGTGGCCTTCACCGTGTAGGTGCCCTGGGCGAGCCGGGGCAGCGTCACGGTCGCGTGCGACCGGGACAGCGAGACGTTCTTCGTCGCGACGAGGTGCGAGCCCTTGTAGAGCCTGACCGTGACCTTGCCCGAGACCGTGGCCTTCGGGGAGGCCGTCGCCGTCACGCTGACCTTCGCCTTCGTCCGGGTCGTGACGGTGCGGGGTGAGACCGTCGTCTTGAGGCTCGTGGCCCGGACGACGGTCAGCTTCGCCGTCGCCGACGATGCCGCAACCCCGGTGGTGCCGGCGTAGCGGGCCGTCACGGTGTACGCACCCGGTGTGCTCTGCGCGGGCAAGGTCACGCGGGCCGAACCGCCCGTCAGGCGAGCCGTCGTCGTGCGGACCGTCGTGGACCCGCGCTTGACGGTGACCGTCACCGAGCCGGAGACGGGCTTGCCGCCGGCGCGGACCGTGGCGGTGACGACGGGCCTGGTCGTCGTCGTGGCCTTGCTGGGGCTGACGGAGACCTTCGTCGTCGAGCTGACCACCGGGGTCGTGACGACGAGCATGACCGACGTCGACGCGGACGGTGCCACGACCGTCGCCGACCCGGTGGCGGGCGTGAAGTCCGCCGCGAGGACGTGCGTCCCGGCGGTGGGCTTCGCGATGGTGAACCGCGCGGCCCCGTCGGAGCCCACGGTCGCGCGTCCGAGGACGACGGAACCGTCACGGAAGGCGACCGAGCCGCCCGCCACCGCGCTCTGTGCAGACGACGTCACGCGCGCCGTGAGGGTGACGGGCTTGCCCGCCACCTGCGTGGTCGGCGACGCGCTGAGCGTGACCTTGCTGGCCACGCGACCGTCGAGCACGGTCACGGGGTCCGAGGTGCCCTGCGCCGAGCGGAAGCCCGGCGCCGTCGCAGTCGCCGTGACCGCGACCGACTTGCCCGCTTCCACCAGCGACGGACGGTACGTCGAGCCCGTGCCGACGGTGGTGCCGCCGACCGTCCAGCGGTAGGCCAGCTCGGCGTCCGCCGGGTCGGTCGTGGCCGACGCCGTCAGGAGCTGACCGGCGACCGGGCTGCCGGTGACGCGGACGACACCGAGGTCGACCTGCAGGTCGAGGTCGACCGTGTAGGTCGTCGTCGTGCCGTCCACCGCGGTCACTGTCACGGTGGCCGCGCTGCCGTCACGCTCGACGGGCACCGTGGCCGACGCGTCGGTCGGGACCGCCGTGATGACGGGCTCGCTCCCGCGCCGCTGGACGGAGTAGTGCGTCGTCGACGGGTCGAACCCCTCGACGTCGGTGCCCCCGACGGTGAGCCTCGCCAGCGAGGAGACCGACGACGCCGACGGTGCCACCGCGTCGATCTCGGTCTCGGACACGATCATGTGCGTCGCGGGCCGGGCCGTGAGCACGAACCGCACCGCGTCCGCCGCCACGCCACCGAGGTCGATCGTCGCCACCGGCGCGGGGTCGGTGGTCGAGTCGGTCAGCGTGGTCGTCGTCGGCAGCGTGGTCCACGCGCCCGTGTCCGCGTCGCGGTACTCGGTCGTGATCGTCGTCGGCCACGTCAGCGACGAGCCGTCCTTGTAGAAGTAGACGCGGGCCTCGTCGAGAATCCCCTCGTCCTTGAGCACGTAGGTCAGCGTGTCCGACGTGTTCTTGGTGCCGCTGCGCCAGTTCGACCAGCCCTTGTCGGTCTGGTCGCCGTTGATGGTGCGTGTCACGGCGTAGCTCGACGACTCCGTGAACGTGGCGGACGGCGTGGACGTGAGGGCGACGTTCTGCGCGGCGCCCGCCGCGGTGACGATCACGTGCAGCACGGCGGCGACGTCGGACGTCCCGGTGTCGGCGGCAGACACCGTGCCGGGGACTGCGACGACTCCGGGCGACGCGAACGCCGAGGTGTCCACGCCGGAGAAGTCCCACGTGACCGGCAGGTCGAAGCGGGTCTCGCTCGTGCCCACCTGCGTGGCGACCGTGGCCGGGGCCGCGCGTCGGACGAGGCCGAGGCTCGAGCCGGCGACGACGGTCACCGACGTGGGGTCGGTGGCGGCGACGTCACCGACGTCGACCGTCGCCCGGGCCGTGATCGTGTTGCCGTAGATGTCCGTGCCCGTGCCCGTCACGACGACCGTCCCGGCCACGCCCCAGGTGCCGGCGGGGACGTTCCAGGTCACGGGCGTCGCGACGCCCGCACCCCAGCTGTAGGTCGGGACCACGGTCGACGGCAGCGCCGCCGGGGTGCCGACGGTCGTGCGCAGCGAGAGCGGCGCGACGGTGGGGGAGGAGGCCGTGGCGGAGCGGAACGTGAAGCGCTGGTTCGCGCCGCCGTTGGTGCCGTAGACGCCGACCGCCGTCCCCGCCGTGGTCGACTGGTTGCCGACGTCGAGCGACGACGCAGTGGCGCCGTTGACCAGCGTCCACGTGGTGCCGTCCATGGTGGTCAGGTACCAGGTGGTCGCCGGCTGCGCCGCCGCCTCGGCCTGTGAGACGTCGCGGAAGTCCGTGCCGGCCGACGAGGCCCCGAGGTAGGTGCCGTCGCCCGCGTTCTTCAGGACGAAGGAGCGCCGTGCCGTGCTCGAGCCGACCGGGGTGGTCTCGTGGGCGACCCACTGCTGGGCCGGGAGGGCCGCGGCCGTCGTCGCGAGGTCGTCGATGACCAGCGACCCGGTCGCGCTCTTGGCCAGCGCCTTGCCGCTCTGGACGCCGACGGCCTGGTAGGTGCCGCCGTCGACGAGCGGGTTCGCCGCCGCCGCGACGCCGGAGACCCCGCTCACGACGAACGTCGTCACCGACCGCGCGGGGACGGTGAGCGTCGCGGTACGTGCCGTGCGGTCGACGACGACCGCCGTGCCCTGGACGAGGGCGGTCGACGTGTCGTCCACGTCCGCGGCCTGGGTCGTGACGACCGGGGTGACCGTGGCGCCCGCGGCGATGTCGCCGAAGTTCCTCAGGTCGAGGGTCACCGTCTGCGCCTGGGTGGACGCGTTGGTGTGCACGAGGTTCATGCCCGTGCCGGACGCGTCGATCGCGGCGGTCGACGCGGTGTCGTCGGTCGGGACGATGCGGTCGCCCGCGTGGATGTACTGCATGAAGTTGCGCATCGCGTCGAACTTGGAGTTCGTGACGATGGAGCAGTCGGCCACGCTGCTCACCGGGTCACCCGCGGCGAGCGCGTCGGCCACGCGACGCTTCGACTTGAAGCCGATCGCGTCGCCCTGGTCGACGACGGCGCCCGAGGCGTCGACGTACGTGCAGTCGAAGTCGATGAAGATCGAGCCCCAGTTGAGCTTCTCGCCCTTCTGCATGTTGTAGTAGTCCTCGACCTCCTGCCACAGCACGTAGGCGTCCGGCTGGAGCTGGCGCAGGTCGTCGGAGATCTTCTGCGCGATCCCCAGGCCGCCGCTGATGTTCACGGGGTCGAAGCCGGACCCGACGAAGTCGCCGCCCGTCTCGCTCATCCACAGCGTCTTGTCCGCGGTGATCGCGGTGTCACGCGCCTGCAGGATCCCGTTGGTGCCGTAGGAGTGGACGTTGACCTGGTCCACGTCGGCGCGCGTGGTCGCGTCGTACTGGTTCCACGCGGTGTTGAAGTTGCCGGGGTTGGTCTCGTCGTTCGCCGAGACGACCGTGCCCGTGCCGGCGAGCGCCTGGTGCAGCAGCCCGATGAGGCTCTGCTGCTGGCCTGCCCCGGTCCCGGGGCAGATCTGCGCGCCCTCCTGCGGCTTCTTCACGGCCGTCGTGTAGGGCGTGATCCCGTCGGCAAGCCGGCCGGTCGGGGTCGACCAGTAGCCGGTGCAGGGCTCGTTGAACGGGTCGACGGACTGGAACTGGACGCCGTAGGTGTCCTCGAGGTGCTGCACCACCGTGCTGAGGTACTTCGTGTACTTGGCCGGGACGTCGTTGGTGGTCGAGACCTGCTCCGTCGTCGACGACGCGCCGCCGGAGGTGTAGCCGGAGTTCGTCATGAACCACGGCGGCGAGTTGGCGAACCCCTCGAGCACCAGGTCGTCGCGTTCCTTCGCGAGCTTTTCCAGCCACCAGCGCTGGGTCGAGTCCTGCGACCAGTCGTAGCTGGCCTCGTCGTCGGGGTCCCAGGCGGCTGCGAGGGCGTCCTTGTTGGCGAGGTCGGTGGTGGCGGCGCCGTAGAGGCTGTCGGCGTCCGTGCTGTCGTCGGCCGCCCAGTACCCGTCGACGTCCGCGCCCAGACGGAAGTAGTTGCCGACGTCGGACGCCCGGCCGCCGCCGATGTTGTAGCGGGCGACGTTCATGTCGAGCCCGTCCTCGCCGAAGACCAGCTCGTAGAGCTCGTCGCGCAGCGCGTCGGGGTAGCCGCCGGTCGCGTTGGCGAACCAGACGAGCGAGTTGCCCCACCCCTGGAAGGGCGCGCCCGCGTAGGCGGGGTTGGGGGTGATGGTGGTCGCGAGCGCGGCCGTCGCCGGCGGGGCGGCGACCGTCAGCGCGGCCACCGTCCCTCCGGTGGCGAGCGCGACCGTGAGTGCGCAGGCGACCAGGCGCCTGCCGCGTGACTGCTCTGTCACTGGGTGTGTCCTCTCCTCAGGTGCGGGACCGGGTCCCGTGGGGGCCGGGCGCGCGTGGCAGCGCGCGCCCGGCCCGGTGTGGTGCGTCGTCGTCAGTTCTCGACGTCGAGCAGACGAAATGGTGACGTAAACATCTCGGACGTCAGCAACCGTTCCACGTTCCCGCGGGGCCAGTCAAGGCTTCTGAGGACACGGAATGGTCACGTCACCATCGGGCATGGGTGGCCGCGCGGTCGACAGGTCTGCCCGCGGGTCAGGCCCGGGAGGGCGGGGCGGTGCTCGCGCGGAGCACCAGGGGTGCCGGCACGACGACCGTCCGGTCGACGAGCGTCGCGCGGCTGCGGATCTGCTCGAGGAGCAGGCGCACGAGCTCCTCGCCCACCTGCGTGAAGTCCTGCCGGACGGTG
>Ga0160439_1000555_pt1 | contig 15777 bp, 11 predicted proteins | sample HID1975M_E0MG_FD_108201 | JGI IMG/M metagenome (GOLD analysis project Ga0160439, IMG submission 108201) | Enriched soil microbial communities from UW Madison campus, WI, USA - HID1975M_E0 MG | ecosystem: Environmental > Terrestrial > Soil > Unclassified | place: USA: Madison, Wisconsin... | reverse complement strand
CCAGGCTAAAGCAACCTTCGATCTGGTGAAAAACCTGGCCGCTGGCAAACCAGCAGCAGAAGGCACTAACTGGAAAATCGAAGACAAAATTGTCCGTATTCCTTACGTTGGTGTTGATAAAGACAACCTGGCTCAATTCGTCGGTAAATAAGTATCCCGTTCAGGATATGGCTTTAAGTGTGTCGAATCCGGGCGAATTTTCGCCCGGTATCAGGCCTGATAATCAGCCACACAGGTATAACTATGGTTGACACAAATACAAATCAGTCGTCGGAATATTTGTTGGAAATGACCAACATTAATAAATCATTCCCCGGCGTTAAGGCACTGGATAATGTTAATTTAAAAGTTCGTCCTCATTCCATTCACGCGTTAATGGGTGAGAACGGCGCAGGCAAATCAACATTATTAAAATGTCTTTTTGGGATCTACAGCAAAGATTCCGGCAGCATTCTTTTTCAGGGACAAGAAGTTAACTTTTCCAGCACTAAAGAGGCGCTGGAAAATGGTATCTCCATGGTGCATCAGGAATTAAACCTGGTTTTACAACGCACCGTAATGGATAACATGTGGCTGGGGCGTTACCCAACCAAAGGTGTATTTGTCGATCAAGACAAAATGTACCGCGATACCAAACACATCTTCGATGAACTGGATATTGATATTGACCCTAAAGCTCGCGTGGGTACTTTGTCAGTATCGCAAATGCAGATGATCGAAATCGCTAAAGCGTTTTCTTACAATGCCAAAATCGTCATTATGGATGAGCCAACATCCTCACTGACAGAAAAGGAAGTTAATCACCTTTTCAAAATCATTCGTAAGTTAAAAGAGCGCGGCTGCGGCATTGTTTATATCTCTCACAAAATGGAAGAGATCTTCCAGTTGTGTGATGAAATCACCATCTTGCGTGACGGACAGTGGATTGCCACCCAGCCTTTAGAAGGGTTGGACATGGATAAAATTATCTCCATGATGGTTGGCCGTTCCCTGAACCAACGTTTCCCGACAAAAGAAAACGTGCCGGGTGAAGTGATTTTGGAAGTGCGTAACCTCACTTCTTTGCGCCAGCCTTCGATTCGTGATGTCTCCTTTGATTTGCATAAAGGGGAAATTCTCGGCATTGCCGGTCTGGTCGGTGCAAAACGTACTGATATTGTCGAAACGTTATTTGGTATCCGTGAGAAGTCTGACGGCACCATTATGCTGCACGGCAAAAAAATTAATAACCATTCGGCGAATGAAGCGATTAACCACGGTTTTGCGTTGGTCACAGAAGAGCGTCGTTCAACCGGTATTTATGCGTACCTGGATATCGGCTTTAACTCGCTGATTTCTAATATTCGTAATTATAAAAACAAAGTTGGTTTATTAGATAATTCGCGCATGAAAAGCGATACCCAATGGGTAATCGACTCAATGCGTGTAAAAACACCTGGTCATCGTACTTCTATTGGTTCGCTGTCCGGTGGTAATCAACAGAAAGTTATTATTGGACGTTGGTTATTAACACAGCCAGAAATTTTAATGCTGGATGAGCCAACCCGTGGGATTGATGTCGGCGCTAAATTTGAAATTTATCAGTTAATCGCTGAGCTTGCCAAGAAAGGGAAAGGAATCATCATTATTTCGTCCGAAATGCCGGAGTTGTTAGGGATTACAGATCGTATTCTGGTCATGAGCAATGGTCTTGTTGCCGGAATTGTAGACACTAAAACAACCACGCAGAACGAAATATTACGTCTTGCGTCTGTGCACCTTTGATAATTTAGGGGCTATTAAAAATGAGTGCGTTAAATAAGAAAAGTTTTCTAACTTATCTGAAAGAAGGCGGCATTTATGTCGTTTTGCTGGTCTTGCTGGCGATTATTATTTTCCAGGATCCCACGTTTTTAAGCTTGATGAACTTAAGTAACATTCTGACCCAATCATCAGTGCGTATTATTATTGCACTGGGTGTGGCGGGGCTGATTGTGACCCAGGGTACTGACCTTTCGGCGGGTCGTCAGGTTGGCCTGGCGGCGGTCGTTGCAGCAACGCTTTTGCAGTCCATGGAAAACGTGAACAAAGTTTTCCCTGAAATGAGCACCATGCCCATTCCGGTGGTTATCCTGATCGTCTGTGCGATCGGCGCCATCATTGGTCTGGTTAACGGTATTATCATCGCTTACCTGAATGTGACGCCGTTTATCACCACATTGGGCACCATGATTATCGTTTATGGTATCAACTCCCTGTATTACGACTTTGTTGGTGCGTCGCCAATTGCCGGGTTCGACAGCGGGTTCTCGACCTTTACCCAGGGCTTTATCAAGATGGGTAACTTTAAGCTCTCGTACATCACATTCTATGCGTTGATTGCGATTGGCTTTGTCTGGGTACTGTGGAACAAAACGCGCTTTGGTAAGAACATCTTCGCCATCGGTGGTAATCCTGAAGCGGCTAAAGTTTCTGGTGTAAACGTTGCCCTGAACCTGATCATGATTTACGCGCTGTCTGGTGTGTTCTACGCGTTCGGCGGGATGTTAGAAGCGGGCCGTATCGGTTCTGCGACCAACAACCTCGGCTTTATGTACGAACTGGATGCAATTGCGGCGTGCGTGGTTGGCGGTGTGTCATTCAGCGGCGGTGTGGGAACGGTGGTAGGTGTCGTAACTGGTGTTATCATCTTTACGGTGATCAACTACGGCCTGACGTATATCGGCGTGAACCCTTACTGGCAGTACATTATCAAGGGCGCGATTATTATCTTCGCGGTCGCGCTGGATTCACTGAAATACGCTCGTAAGAAGTAATCTCTACGGTTTACCAAGACCCGCACAGGACGATATGTGCGGGTTTTTTTATGCACTCTATTTCTTCTCTTTCTTCTGCAATTCCAGCAACTGTTCTGGTGTGACTGCCGGATAAGCTTGCGCATCTTCAGGCACTTCATGCATGGCAGGAATAGGCACCAGCGGCCCCAGGAAACGCGGCTCACGTTTGAAGATATACAAATCTGCCAGCGCACCTAAACGCGCACCAAACTCCCTGATACGCACTGTCATCATATTTTTTGGCGAAGGGACGGCGTAACACTGCGCCTGAATGCCCATATGCAGGGCAATAAAGAGGGCGCGTTCGCAGTGAAAACGCTGAGTGATAATAATAAAATCATTGGTATCAAAGACTTTTCGCGTACGAACGATAGAGTCCAGCGTACGGAAACCTGCGTAATCCAGCACGATATCGGCTGGATCGACACCACCGGCAATCAGGTCTTTACGCATGGTCATGGGTTCGTTGTAGCTTTGCAGCGCATTATCGCCGCTCAACAGCAGGTAGTTTACCTTGCCGCTGTTATAGGCATTTAACGCGCCCTGAATTCGGAATTGATAATACTGATTAATCACACCGGTGCGGTAATACTTGGCGGTACCCAACACCACACCAACCTGGCGATAGGGCAAATCTTGCAGTTCGTCGTAAACGTAAGGTGCAGTTTTCCAGCTTATCCAGCGGTCAAGACAAAGCGCAGCCACCACAGCCAAGCCGATTATCACCAACAGGCTATAAAACAAGCGCTTCAACATGGACTTGCGGCTCAATAAAGGGATGGAATTTTATCCAAGGCTACTTTACCTGGTGGTTAAGAGCAAGATTCGCGGAATTGGTTGGACTAAAAATCGCCAATGCGAGCGCTCTTGCGCCCGCATCGTTCTCATTAATTCAACAGTGCGCGGTCGATATTCATACAGCCCAACGCTTTTAACGTGGCGGCTGTCGCGTCCCATTGTGTCAATGGCGCTTCGGCTTTTTCAGCCAGAATCGCACGCTGGATATCATTGTAATCGTAGCCGGAAAGGCTCAACAGATTCAGCGCGGCTTGTAGAGGCGGTAGGGAAGGGTTGAATGCGGCGTTTTCCGCATAGCTACCGATGAAAATTGTCCCATCGCGCATTTCCAGCGCGACACCCGAAGGCGCATTACTGTAAGGCGCATGGCTGCGGTTTGCGGCTGTGATGGCGGCATGGCTGAGTTCATCGCCTTGCAGCGTAAAGCCATGATCCATTTCATCCAGCAGCAACGTTTTGATTTCTAAATCACGCGGACCAAATGCATCTGGCAGATAGTCGCCAAGAGTTGCAGGCTTGCGGCCTGGAAGATTAATACGCAATGCCACGCCGCTGTTCAGTTCATTCATAAACTGGCGGCAATGGCCACACGGCGTGTAGTTTACGGTAATCGCGGCGAGGGCTTTTTCGCCACGCATCCACGCATGGGTAATTGCACTTTGCTCGGCATGAACGGTTTGCTGCATGGTGGAGCCAAGAAACTCCATATTGCCGCCGAAATAGAGATTTCCGCTGACGCCACGCGCTACCGCACCCACATAGAACTGCGACAAATCCGCGCGGGCACAGGCTGCTGCAAGCGGCAGCAAAGCAAATGCCAGCGCATCATCATCAAACCCGGTCTGGGTTTTCAATGATTCCACTTCCGTGGCGCTAAACATCGCCGGGAAGTGGTCATCAGCAATCAAGGGTTGCAAAGCGGCTTGCAGTGAAGCCGGGAGTTGTGCGAGAGCAGCCTGAAAACGTGAGCGCATGGATCGTAGCCTCATAACAAGTAATTGAATCGTAGTTTACGGTTCTGTATGGGCTTTATATGTGATCTTTCTCTAATTACAAATGCAACTTATGAAATAAAGAATGAAATTGCGCGATCTCTCGCAAGTTTTAACCAAATACAGCCAAAATCACCGGGAATAAGAATGGGGCAACCAGCGACGTAATAATGCCGCAAATCACCAGCGCCAGTGAGCTGAATGCGCCTTCCTGGAAATCCAGTTCAGCACAACGCGCAGTCCCAAGGGCGTGAGAGGCAGCACCCATCGACAGGCCGCGCGACGCTTTGGTTTTAATACCCATCAGATTCAGAATGCTATGGCCAAATACCGCGCCCAGAATCCCCACGAAAATCACGCAGACGGCGCTGATTGCCGGGATGCCGCCGATACTGCCGCCCACCGCCATGGCAATCGGTGTTGTGACAGACTTAGGCAAGATTGACGCGGCGATTTGCGGTGTAGCACCCATTAATAATGCAACCGATGTACCGGTAATCATCGCGACCATGCTGCCAATAAAACAGATAGTGATAATGGATTTCCAGCGTGCACGAATCTGGTGAAGCTGTTCATACAGTGGGAATGCGAGGGCAACTACCGCCGGTTGTAGCAAATCGTTCAGCACTTTACTGCCAGCGAAATAGTGATCATAAGGCGTTCCGGTAAACACCAGAATAGGGATGATAACAATCATCGAAACCAGTAACGGGTTCAGCAGCGGTGACTTATAGCGCATTCCGATTTGGCGGGCGAGAAAGAAGGTCACCAGCGTTAAAGGTAAAGACCACCAGATATGATGCATCATTTTGTTTCACCCTCGCTTTCACCCACGACTTTACGTTCGCCGTGAACCAAATGAGAACTCCAGCTCACGATAACTAATACCACTAAGGTACTGATAAAGCAGGAGACAACCACCGGGCCAAATTGCTGTTTTATCACATCAACATACTGCATGACGCCCACACCAATCGGTACAAAGAGCAACGCCATATAACGAATCAGCAGGTGGCAACTTGGTTTAACCCATTTCGCTGGCAGGATTTGCAGAGAGAGCAAAACAAACAGAATTAACATGCCGATAATGCTGCCAGGAATGGTGATCGGCAACAGCGATGCAATAGCAATGCCCACATATAAGCATATGTAAATTAATACAAATGAACGCAGGTACTGCCAAATTACGGTGAGCGAATTACGCATGGTGATGACCCTTTAAGAAACGCATTCATCATACAATTAAAGCTGAAAATGTGCTACCGATCACATCATGAATTATGAGCATACCAAATATTCCAAATTGGAACGTTCCAGAATGTTTTGGGCAATCTGCCAAATCCCATTTTGCAGGCATAAAAAAAGCGACCCGTAGGTCGCTTAGTTATGCTCGAAAGTTCGATTAGTTCAAACGAACCGGCATACCGGAACGGTTCAGAATCGCCTGATCCAGCACGGTGCTGTCAACGTCTGGCTGAGCGGTAATGGCAGTCACGTTGCTTTTCAGCGCGATTGGCACGATCTCAGTTGAGTTGAACTGCTCTTCAGTAGTAGACAGTGGGTTATGCACTTCTACATAGCGCGTACCATCTGGCTCAACGGTGGCTTTCACCGGTTCGTTGATGAACTGAACGCGCGTACCGACTGGCACTTTCTCGAACAGGAATTTGATGTCTTCGTTACGCAGACGCACACAACCGTGGCTCACACGCAGGCCGATACCAAAGTTGGCGTTGGTGCCGTGAATCGCATACAGACGGCCAATGTACAGCGCGTACAGACCCATTGGGTTATCCGGACCGGCTGGAACAACGGCTGGCAGCGGCGTACCGGCAGCAATATATTCTGCGTGCATTTTCGCCGTTGGTGTCCAGGTCGGGCCTGCTTTCTTACGTTCTACCTTAGTGGTCCAGTTCAGCGGAGTATCTTTACCCAACTGGCCGATACCGATTGGCAACACGATAACGGTGTTGGTGCCAGCCGGGTAGTAGTAAAGGCGCATTTCAGCACTGTTAATCACGATACCTTCATGAACGGTATCCGGCAGAATTAACTGCTGAGGAATGTTCAGGATGGTGCCAGGCTTTGGCAGATAAGGGTCTACACCTGGGTTAGCTTCCAGCATGTTGGAAAGGCCCATTTGGTAACGCGCCGCATATTCTTCCAGCGGTGCAGTGCTACCTTCAGGGATAGTAACAACCTGGTTTTGACCAATCAGACGACTGCCATCGGTTGGCAGAGGATAAGTCACGGCAGAAGCTGTTTTGCTAAAAGCCACGACAGCCACAAATGCCAGTAAAATTGTGCGTAGTTTCATATTCATTTTATGCGAAGTATTTATGGCCATGCAGGCTAGTTAGTGAAGAGACGGAGCGATTTAAGCGCGCATTATATGTGCATTCTGTCAGACAGGGAAATCAGATGTGGATTAAATCACACTTTTTTGCATATTGATTATTTTATCACCAGCGCACAAGCAGAGCGATCTACACGTTGAGTTATGGCATAATGTGCCCGATCTCACATATTACAATTTTATCAGGACATCTCTGTGCTAGTTTCCAGTAACGTCACAATGCAGTTCGGCAGTAAGCCGTTGTTTGAAAATATTTCTGTCAAATTTGGCGGCGGCAACCGTTACGGCTTGATCGGCGCCAACGGTAGCGGCAAGTCTACCTTTATGAAGATCCTCGGTGGCGATTTAGAGCCAACGCTGGGTAACGTTTCACTCGATCCTAACGAGCGCATCGGTAAATTGCGTCAGGATCAGTTCGCCTTTGAAAAGTTCACCGTTCTCGATACGGTCATCATGGGCCATGCCGAACTGTGGGCTGTAAAAGAAGAGCGCGACCGCATTTATGCGCTGCCAGAGATGAGCGAAGAAGACGGCTATAAAGTTGCCGATCTGGAAGTTCTCTACGGCGAAATGGACGGTTACACCGCCGAAGCGCGTGCCGGTGAATTACTGCTTGGCGTAGGGATCCCTGTTGAACAGCATTACGGCCCGATGAGCGAAGTCGCTCCAGGCTGGAAACTGCGTGTGCTGCTGGCGCAGGCGCTGTTCTCAAACCCGGATATTCTGCTGCTCGATGAACCGACGAACAACCTCGACATCGACACCATTCGTTGGCTGGAAACGGTTCTCAACGAACGTAACAGCACCATGGTCATCATTTCGCACGACCGTCACTTCCTGAACATGGTTTGTACGCACATGGCGGACCTGGACTACGGCGAACTGCGCGTTTATCCAGGCAACTACGATGAATACATGACGGCGGCAACACAAGTTCGTGAACGTCTGCTGTCTGATAACGCGAAGAAAAAAGCGCAGATTGCTGACCTGCAATCCTTCGTTAGCCGCTTTAGTGCCAACGCCTCGAAATCTCGCCAGGCGACTTCTCGTGCGCGTCAGATTGATAAAATCAAACTCGACGAAGTTAAAGCCTCCAGCCGTCAGAACCCGTTCATTCGCTTCGAGCAGGACAAGAAACTGTTCCGTAATGCGCTTGAAGTGGAATCACTGGCGAAAGGTTTTGACAACGGCCCGCTGTTCAAAGGCGTTAACATGCTGCTGGAAGTGGGTGAGAAGCTCGCCATTCTGGGTACCAACGGCGTGGGTAAAACCACTCTGCTTAAAACGCTGGTTGCCGAACTGGCTCCAGACGCAGGTACAGTTAAATGGTCTGAGAATGTGCAAATCGGCTATTACGCACAGGATCACGAATACGAGTTTGAAAATGACCTGACCGTGTTCGACTGGATGAGCCAGTGGATGCAAGAAGGTGACGACGAGCAAGCGGTGCGCAGCATTCTGGGCCGTCTGTTGTTCAGCCAGGACGATATCAAAAAGCCTGCGAAGGTGCTGTCCGGTGGTGAGAAAGGCCGTATGTTGTTTGGTAAATTGATGATGGAACGTCCGAACGTTCTGGTCATGGACGAACCAACCAACCACCTGGATATGGAATCCATTGAATCGCTGAACATGGCGCTGGAAATGTACCCAGGCACGCTGATCTTTGTCTCTCACGACCGTGAGTTTGTGAGCTCGCTGGCCACCCGCGTGATTGAAATTACGCCAGAGCGTGTGGTTGACTTTACCGGCGGCTATGAAGATTACCTGCGCAGTAAAGGTATTGATAACTAAGTTTTAGCTTAGAGCACCTTCACCCTAGCCCTCTCCCCCAGGAGAGGGAACTGACGGTTTTCACCCTCTCCCTGAGGGAGAGGGCCGGGGTGAGGGTTACAACTTAAATCTTCCAGAAATCCTGTACTTTCCCGTCTACAACCAAACGGCGTTTTTCACCCGCCGGTAGCGTTAACGTCATCTCTTTCCAGGCCGGCTGATAATCACCTTTACGAGTGAAGTTCACATGAATTTCATCTGCGGTGCAGCGAATTTCCCAGTTCAGCCAGAGCGCGTTGCCTTGCTGATACCCCCACGTCTCGCCGTCATCTTCAAACAGGCTGCCGTGAGAAACGCCAGTGCCTTGTAGCGGATACACTTTCAGTTCGCGCATCGTGTCAGCTTTGGCATCCACGTGAGTAATACGTGCCGAATGAGGCAGGGCAGCACCCGCGCGCACCAGCAACGGCAAGCGTTCCAGCGGTGCATCAACCACAATACTTTGGCCGCCGCTATACCACTGGCCGGTATAGTAGTCGTACCAACCCGCGCCGTTTTCCGGCAGCCAGACTTCACGCTCGCGCTGGCCTTCTTCCACCACGCTTGCCACTAATAGATCGCGGCCAAGCATGAAATCGTCGCACTCTTCGAAAGTTTTCGCGTCGTGTTCGTGGTCAAGGAACGTTGAACGCAGCATCGGTTCGTCGTCGGCATGCGCCTGCCACAGCAGGGTGTAGAAGTACGGCAGCAGACGATAACGCGTTTCGATAGCGCTGCGAATGGCTGGCGTCACTGACGAATACATCCACGGTTCGTTGACGGTTTGGTCGTCATTCCACGAGTGAATAGTGAAACGCGGGTGCATCACGCCATTTTGTACCCAGCGCACAAACAGCTCCGCATCAGGTTTGTCGCCAGAAAAGCCGCCGACATCGTGCCCAACGTTATACAAACCAGAAAGGCTCATGCCCACACCCATGCGGGTGTTGTAACGCAGCGTATTCCAGTTGGTGCGGTTATCACCGCTCCAGGTTTGCACGTAACGTTGCATCCCGGCGCAGCCGGAACGGGAAATCAGATATGGGCGTTTTTCCGGCGCAAAAGCCTGCTGCGCTTCGAGCGAGGCACGCATCATCAGCAGTGGCATCACCGGGCGGATATTTTTGATGGCAATTTCTTCGCCAAAGCCGTAACAGCGGGCTTCGCCGTCCCACACTTCGTATTCGTTATTATCATTCCAGGTGGAATCGATACCCATTTCCAGCAGTTGCGTGGTGACGCCGTTTTGCCACCATTTCACCGTTGCCGGATTGGTGAAATCAAGATGCGAACCTTCGTCGTCCCAGAAGATCGAACGCTCCGGGCTATCTTGCTCCGAATCCTTAATAAACAGACCTTGCTCAACCACTTCCTGGTAACGCGGATGATCCTGCAACAGACATGGTTTGATGTTAGCTGCCAGTTTGATCCCTGCGGTATGGAACGCCTGGGACATCACTTTCGGCTGCGGCACTTTGTCGTAGTTCCAGTTAAAGACATAGCGCTTGTTATTGATTGAGGTGTAGCCCGATGACAACTGGAATGAATCGCAAGGAATTGCGTGCTCTTCACACAGTTTGATAAAGCTCATCAGCTGGTTTTGCGCGTCTGGTGCATCGGTGTAATGCATGGTTGAGCCGCTGTAGCCGAGGCTCCATTTTGGGCCAAACAGCGTTTTACCGGTCAGGCGCACAAACGCTTTGGTGACATCTAAAACCTGCGGGCCGAGAAACAGGTAATAATCGACATCGCCCGATTCTGCCTGCCAGCGGCGGTACGGCAGGTGGTAGTTGTCAATTTCGTTGCCCAAATCCAGCCAGCAGCTGCTCAGGTTGTCGTAAAACATCCCGAAGCTGACATCCGGGCGGCGCGTGATGGTAAACGGAATATGTTTGTAGAGCGGGTCAGTGGACTCTGCGTTATAGCCCATCGCATCCAGGTTACGCATTTCGTAGCGTTTCCCTGTGCGCTGCAACGGACCGGCTTTCTCGCCCAGACCGTAATAACGTTCTTCTTTAAAGCGACGCTGATAGTGCGCCACACCGTCGCCGTGGGCGTTCAGCAGATATGCGCTGGTCGGGCGGTCGCTGGCGAGCATTTGCCACTCGCCGTTCTCGTTCTTATATTCCCACTCCAGCCACAAAGGCTGGTGGACGGTCACCCGCAATTTATCGGTGCTGATACACAATGTTTCATCGCGCTCTTCCACCGTGAAACCGGGTAACGCAAACCCTTGCAGGCTTTCACGGTCACGGCCCTCCCACGGCACATCATTCTCTGGCGCGATGCTCCAGGTGCGGTTCAATGCCAGCTTGTTTTCGCGTTTAATCAGCACGCGGAACATGCCTTGCTCCAGCACAAACAGGTTCAGGCGATGTTTGCCGTCCACGCTTAACTCAACGTGATTGGCGTCAGACTTCAGCAGTGTCCAGTTCTTCAAAGTTTTCATCGTTCACAATCCATTTCATGCACGCTTGGTGCGGCGTTCAGCAATAAAAGAAACCAGGAATACAGCGCCAATCAGGTCAAAGAAACCCATGGCGATAAATAGAGGGTTGTAGCCAATCTTGTCGGCGGTCACGCCAATCAGCAGCGAGAACAGGAAACTGGCAATCCAGGCGGCAGAACCACGCATACCGTTTACCGTCGCCATCTGGCCTTTATCAAAGGAGTCCACAACCAGCGCACTCAACATGCAGGAGATAATCTGGTGCCCGAAGCCGCCGACGGAAATCAACGCGATGGTGACGTACGGGTCTTTGGTGAGGGCAACCAGCGCCAGCGAAATCATCAGGAACGCACCGGTCACAGAACTTGCGACGATAGAGTTGGTGCGTGAACAGCCAAACCAGCGGGTATAGATTTTCGTCAGATAGCCGCTTGCGATACTGCCGAGGTCTGCGGCAAGGAACGGCAGCCAGGCAAACATCGCTATCTGTTTGAGATCCATTCCACGTTCGGAAGCAAGGTAGAGCGGAACCCAGAAGCTCAGCACGGCCCAGGCCGGTTCAGCCATAAATGCTGGGATGGCGATACCGTAAAAACGTTTGTTTTTGCCGACGGTTTTCAGTGCGGTCAGGAACGGCATTTTCACCGCGTCAGGTTCGTTATCCTGCTTGATGAATTCCAGTTCTTCTTTGCTCAGATTCGGGTGCTGCTCCGGGTTGTGATAGAACAGCCACCACAAAATGACCCATAACATCGCCAGCACGCCGGTAAACATAAACGCGCCCTGCCAGCCGAAAGAGGCATGAGCAAAATAGATGATTGGCGGTGCCAGCATTGCCCCAATTGAGAAGCCAACGCCTGCCCAACCTGCGGCAATTGGGCGTTCTTTTTTCGGGAACCATTCGCCAATCGTTTTGGCGTTAGCGGGAGTTGCGGCGGCTTCAGCGCCACCCATAAAGAAGCGCAAAATGGCCAGTTGCAACCAACTTCCGGCACCCGCGTGCATCATACAAACGACGGCCCAAATCCCTGCACAAACTAAGAAGCCGAGTTTGAGGCCGATAACATCAATCAACCAGCCGCAGATTGGCTGGAATACGGTATAAGCCAGTTGGAACGCACCGACGATATAAGAATATTGCTGAGTGGTAATCCCAAGAGAAGATTTCAGCTCAGGTGCCAAAATGCCCAATGAGTTGCGGGTAATGTAGTTAACGGTAACGCCTAACAGGAACAGCACCAGAACCCACCAGCGCAGGTTTTTAATAGTGCGTTTGGCCTTAACGGCGGTAACCCCTGGATTTATGCCATGACTCATGTCGTTCTCCACGTAGAAGCAGTGTCTATCGGAATGTTTGCCACAATTTGAAATTGTGAAAATTGTATCTATTTGATTAATAATTATTTTATGTGCTTCTTGCCGCAAGCAGGCAGGCTCAGTTGCGGCAGTAGAGAGAGCGTAAAACAGTTAGAAAATGTCCAATAGCGGCTTTTGTGCAAATATTTTCATATGAAAGCTGAATACGTGCGTTTGCTAACAAAAATACCTGTGACAAAGCCATACACTCCAGCATGAAAATTTTTTCATTACCGAAATGGGCGCAGATCACAAAATGAGTAAAAAGCTAAAAATCACCGAAATCGCCGCTGAAACCGGGCTTTCAATTAGCACCGTTTCGCGTGTGCTGGCGGGCAAGTCCAACACCAGCGAACAGGCTCGGCAACGGGTTTTGAACTGTGCCGGTCAAAAAGGCGTGCTTGCGGGGATGGCAGCGGGGCGCATGCTACTTAACAGTTTGGTCGTTTTCGCGCCTCAGCGTGCTTTTGATGAACGGTCTGACGTCTTTTATTATCGTGTCACGCAAGGGTTAAGTCAGGCGCTTTCCCCACATGAAGTGCGGCTGCGTTACTGTGCGCTGGAAGAAAACGACAGCGATGCCAACCTGTTTCTGAGCAAAATGAACGAGGTGGAAACAGAAGCGGCGATCTTGCTCGGCATTGACGATCCGCATATTCACGATCTGGCGGTGGATCTCGGCAAGCCTTGCGTGTTGATCAACTGTCGCGATCGCAAAATGCGTCTACCCGGCGTTGCGCCGGATCACCAGTTGATTGGCGATTTTGCGGCAAGTTACTTGTTCGAACAGGGGCACAAATCGGTGGTCACATTACTGTGCCTGCGCCGCTACACCATGGAGTTGCGTCTGGCGGGGATTCGCGACGCATGGGATGCCAACAATCTGCATTTTGACGACGCACGCCAACTGATTACCGCCCAGAGTTTTAGCGCCAAAGAGAGTGAAAAACTGATTAGCGAATTTCTGGAAAAAACACCGCGGCATCAGCTCCCGACGGCATTTTTAGTTGGCGGTGATTTTATGGCGGCAGGGGCGGTCAGTGCGCTGCAAAATGCCGGATTACGCGTGCCGCATGACATTTCGGTCATGAGCATCGACGGCTTTAATCTGGCAGCGATTCACGATGTGCCGCTGACCTCGGTGCATGTTCCGCGCGATCAGTTAGGTGAGGAAGCGGTGCATATTCTTCAGCAGCGTTTAATCCGCCCGGATGCGCCGATTGGGAATTTACTGCTTAACGGAACGTTGGCGGTGCGGGATTCGGTGCGCCGTATTCGTCCGAACAAGAGTCATACGGCGGTCAGTAGCGTGGGGCTTTATGATGAATGAGAGCCACACACTTCGCATTGCGGGTTACGCGGCAATTTCATTTCGCGGAACTGGCAGGTCATCGCATCGTACATCACGATTTTTCCGCTTGCGGGTGTGCCGTAATGCGCCAGCAGTTTGATGGCTTCCATCGCCTGCAATGAGCCGATGACGCCGACCAGCGGAGCCATCACACCTGCTTCAACACAAGTCAGTGAGTTGTCGCCAAACAAACGGCTCAGGCAGCGGTAGCACGGCTCGCCATCCTGATAAGTAAAGACGCTGATTTGCCCTTCCATTCGAATTGCCGCGCCCGAAACTAAGGGCTTTTTAAGCGTAAAACAGCACTGATTTAGCTGATTACGAATGGCTACGTTGTCAGTGCAATCCATCACCAGGTCATGCTCCGCAATCAATTCCAGCAACTGCGTTTCGTCTAACAGCGCGTTGACCGTTTCAATCTGAATATGTGGATTAATTGCTGCCAGCACATCGCGGGCAGAATCGACTTTGGGCTGCCCGATCGTGGCATCGCGATGCAGCGTCTGGCGCTGCAAATTGGACAGTGCCACGGTGTCAAAATCCAGCAATGTCAGTTGGCCGACGCCTGTCGCTGCCAGATACGGCGCGCTGGCACAACCGAGGCCGCCAAGCCCGACAACCAATACTCGCGCGGCTTTCAACGCTTCCTGGCCGTCAAAATCAAAGCCGCGCAGAATAATCTGGCGGTTGTAGCGCAGCATCTCCTGATCGCTCAGTTCAGCGCCCATCGTTAGCCTCCAAACAGATGATTGAACGGCTCAATCTCAACCCAATCGCCCGCTTCAACATGGCCGCGCTCACGTTCCAGCACGATAAAACAGTTGGCCTGGCTAAATGAGCTAAAAATATGCGAACCCTGGTGGCCGGTACTCAATACTTCTAGTTGCCCGTCTTCGCCCCTGCGCATGATGCCGCGCTGGAAATCGAGGCGGCCCGGCGATTTTTTCAAACGCCCGACGGTACGCGCGCGCTGGCGCGGCGGCAGGGCATTGCCTTGCTCGCCGCTGAGTCTGGCAAGCAGCGGCTGAACCAGCTGATAAAACGTCAGTGCCGCGGAAACCGGGTTGCCCGGCAGGCCGCAGAACCAGCTATTTGTCAGACGACCGAAAGCAAAAGGTTTGCCCGGCTTAATCGCCAGTTTCCAGAAACCGACTTCACCCAACTCTTCGAGCAATTGTTTGGTGTAATCCGCTTCACCCACAGAAACGCCGCCGCTGCTGATGACCACATCGGCCTGGCTATCGGCTTCAATAAATGCGGCGCGCAGCGCTTCGGGATCATCATGAATAATCCCTAAGTCGATAACGTCACAGCCCAACTGCTCAAGCATGATATGCACCGCAAGGCGGTTGGTATCGTAGATTTGACCGTCGCCAAGGGGTGTTCCTGGCAGTTGCAACTCATCGCCCGTAGAGAACACCGCCGCACGCACTTTACGCAGCACGGCGACCTCTGGAATACCTAACGAGGCAATCAGCGGTAATTCCGCCGCCGTCAGTTTTTTACCCGCAGGTAACACGTTGCCGCCCTGGCGAATATCTTCCCCACGCAGGCGAACGTTTTGCCCGTTTTTAACTTCTTCATTAAAGCGCACGCCGCTTTCGGTCACGGTCGCTTCTTCTTGCATCACGACGGCATCCGTTCCCTGCGGAACTGGTGCGCCAGTCATAATGCGAATGCAGGTTCCCGCAGGCCACTCGCCGTCAAACGGCTGCCCGGCAAAAGCCTTTCCCGCCACGGGCAGAGCCGTTCCTGACGCCAAATCTTGCAGACGTACCGCGTACCCGTCCATGGCTGAGTTATCAAAGCCAGGTACATCTATTGGTGACGTGACAGGGTGCGAAGTAATG
>Ga0160439_1000554_pt1 | contig 15836 bp, 13 predicted proteins | sample HID1975M_E0MG_FD_108201 | JGI IMG/M metagenome (GOLD analysis project Ga0160439, IMG submission 108201) | Enriched soil microbial communities from UW Madison campus, WI, USA - HID1975M_E0 MG | ecosystem: Environmental > Terrestrial > Soil > Unclassified | place: USA: Madison, Wisconsin... | reverse complement strand
GTCAGGACCCCGGTGTGCGTGTTATAGTCGGAAATCACCTTCTGGCCGTCGATATACAGGGCCGGAGTACCGGCCAGGCCGGTGCCGACATTAAAGCCCGGGCGGGTGTCATCGCTCTGTGCGGCGGTGTTGTCAGGACGCTGCACCATCCCCACATCATCGACATAGCTCACCGGGGCTGGAGGTCCTGCAGGAGTTGTCGGAGTTGATGGAACTGACGGAGTCGCCGCACTGTTGTTGTTGCTGTTGTTGCCATCGCTATCATTTTTATCACGCGCGAGAAGTACCGCTGCCCCGCCGGTTACTGCACCAATCGCCCACGGCCACCATCCGCCCCAGAAGTTGTTTGTCTCTGTGGCAGCATACGCGGCCTTATCGGTCAGAACAGTATCGCCCAGCATTACGTCTGTGAAACTGTATGAGCCCAGGCTGTCCGGCAGTTGCCAGGACGCCAGCTGGCCCTGAGCGTTGTAGCCCATCAGAGGCGGGGCCTCGGAGTAATAGTCCTTCAGGAGCAGCTCGCCCTGCCCGCCCTGCTCGTCCGGGTAACGGACAATCAGGTCATTGCCGGATCTTTTCATCTGCAGTTCTGTGGCGGAAAGTGCACCTTTCCCGGTAGTAATAATAATGCCTGATGTCCCCGCAGGCACCGTAACGGTATTATGGCCAGTCAGACTGTAGGCCTGTTTCCCACCCGGAACGCCTTCGAGCGTCACGGTCATGGCGGGCACGGAGGACGAGGAGATGACGCTGCTTTTCATAATGGTATTTCCTGATGAAGTTTATTATTCCGGACGCCTCTTCCGGGGTAGTCCGGGTAGTCAATATTTAACAACTGTGAATTAACTGTTGTCCTGTCGGAGCAGGAGATATCCTTTTCCGGAACAGGTGATGATCTGGCATTGAGTATGCTGAAGCACAAAACGCAGCTCTCTGACCAGCATCGTGATACGCACAGGGGAAAGGTATTCCCCAAGTATTGAAAACCGCCAGATAATGTCGATCCTGCTCATTACTGTGCCTTCGTTTTCGGTCAGCATCTGCAGAAGCGTGCAGCCCTTCATGCTGAGTTTATGGATAACCGATCCCTCAGATACAATCTGACCTGCCGTACTTAAAAAAACGTAACCGTTACCCAAGTTGGTTATATTGTTATTCTTTCCATCAATAATATTCACTGACGCTTTCCTTTGGGCAGACAAACGAAGCAAGAATCCAGAGCAGCCACAACGGAACAAATGAAAAAAAGAGCCAAATAAAGATTTGTGTGTATTTTGGTTGACCTCTGGAAAATAAACCCCCTGCTCTGCTTGGAGTTTAGAGCAGCAAACCGCACATGGAATTAATAAGAAAAAATAAAAAATAATCATAAATAATCAAAAAACAAATTAAATTTTATTATCCGTTATTCTTGGTTTGTTATATCGATTATGAGTTAAGGTAACAATCTTGGCTTATCATTGTTATCCGTAGTTTTTATTTCCCTTGTGATACTCCTCTTAACTTGGCAAGCCCGATTGAGTGCTGTAACACGCGAGTTGTGAGTCAGGTTATCTCTGATTTGCAAAAACATAAAATGCACCACTACACAAAGTATAAAAGTTATAAACTCCGCAACAGGCACTTCCTCATGTAGTTTCATCACTCCCATGCTTTATGTGTACTGATTACAATATGACATAACCAACTCATAAAGTTATTGACGATTGTCCTTCTAGTGCAGTTTTCCTTAAAAATGCCAATGCACTTTCCAATATGAGTCAGACCCTTCCACACACTGAAGATTCGTATCACATCAATTTAAAAAGGTTACATCTATTGAATTATTAGGTTTCTTCAGCTTCAAATTTGTAATTATATTTATATCAATAATCTTAAAAAACAAACCAAAAGGAGAATAACATGAATACACCAAGCGACATTCCACAAGAATCACCGATAGGCACGGGAAAATGCCCATTTCATCAGGGCAATAAAACTGCCGAAGAAGGCACAAGTAATCATCATTGGTGGCCTGATCAGATTCGTATAGATCTACTGAATCAGCATTCAAGTAGATCCAATCCCCTGGGGGATGATTTTAATTACCGAAAAGAATTCAGTAAGCTTGATTACTACGCCCTGAAAAGTGATATCAAAGCACTGCTAACTGATTCCCAGCCCTGGTGGCCAGCCGATTGGGGAAGTTATATTGGGCTCTTCATCCGGTTGGCATGGCATAGCGCAGGCACTTATCGCTCCCGCGACGGCCGCGGTGGTTCAGGACGTGGTCAACAGCGCTTCGCCCCTCTAAATTCATGGCCGGATAACGTTAGTCTGGATAAGGCGCGCCGTCTGCTATGGCCTGTCAAACAGAAATACGGGCAAAAAATTTCATGGGCAGACCTGTTTATTCTGGCGGGCAATGTAGCTTTGGAAAATGCAGGTTTCCGTACCTTTGGCTTCGGGGCAGGTCGTGAAGACGTATGGGAACCCGATCTGGATGTAAACTGGGGCAGTGAGAAAGTCTGGCTCGAGCACCGTCATCCGGAGTCACTTGCACACACAGGACTTGGCGCCACTGAGATGGGATTGATTTATGTCAATCCGGAAGGTCCTGAGCATAGCGGAGATCCTCTATCCGCCGCGCCTGCAATAAGAGCCACATTTGGCAATATGGGTATGAATGATGAGGAGACTGTGGCGCTGATAGCCGGTGGCCATACGCTCGGGAAAACCCATGGGGCGGGCCCAGCAAGCCATGTAGGTGACGTTCCAGAAGCGGCTCCTATTGAAGCTCAAGGATTAGGCTGGGCCAGCAGCTTTAACAGTGGTGTCGGTGCAGATGCAATCAGTTCTGGTCTGGAAGTCATCTGGACACAAACACCCACTCAATGGGGTAATAATTTCTTCGAAAACCTTTTCGCCTATGAATGGGTAAAAACACAAAGCCCTGCCGGCGCAATCCAGTTTGAAGCGGCAGACGCTCCGGAACTTATCCCCGATCCCTTTAATCCCTCGAAAAAACGCAAACCCACTATGCTGGTTACCGATCTGACGCTGCGTTTTGATCCTGAGTTCGAAAAAATTTCACGTCGGTTCCTGAACGACCCGCAGGAGTTTAGTGAAGCATTTGCCCGAGCCTGGTATAAACTTACTCACCGCGATATGGGGCCAAAAGCGCGTTACATTGGCCCGGAGGTACCGGAGGAAGTTCTCATCTGGCAGGATCCATTACCGAAGCCACATCTATTCCCGTCAGTAGGTGAGATTAAGAAGCTGAAGCAGGAGATTGCAGATTCCGGCCTGTCTGTTAGCGAGCTAGTCTCTGTTGCCTGGGCTTCTGCATCAACCTTCCGTGGAGGGGACAAACGCGGCGGCGCAAATGGAGCACGTATATCCCTCACCCCACAACGCGGTTGGGATGTTAACGCTGTAGCAGCCCGAGTACTACCGGTGCTTGAAGCCATCCATCATAAGTCTGGTCGAATGTCCTTAGCCGACATTATCGTGCTGGCAGGTGTAGTAGGCATTGAGAAAGCGATTCAAGGTCAAAAAATTGATACAGAAGTTCCCTTTACACCTGGCCGCGTAGATGCAACTCAGGAGAACACTGATATAGCAGCATTTGAACTGCTTAATCCAGTTGCGGATGGGTTTAGAAACTACCGAAGAACAGGGCATAGCGCTTCTATCGAAGCCCTGTTAATCGATAAAGCCCAACAGCTCACGTTGACAGTCCCTGAACTAACAGTATTGATCGGCGGACTTCGGGTGCTGGGTGCAAATTATGACAGTAGCAATGATGGAATATTCACCGAGCGGCCAGGTACTCTCAGCAACGATTTCTTTATCAGTTTGTTGGACATGGGGATTGAATGGAAAACTGTAGATCAATGCTCGGAACGCTTTATGGGTGTGAATCGTCTTACTGGAGAAACAAAATTTACTGCAACACGTGCAGACTTGGTTTTCGGTTCAAATGCCATTTTACGCTCAGTTGCAGAAGTATACGCAAGCAGAGATGCTGATGAAAAGTTTGTCAAAGATTTTATTGCCGCATGGACGAAAGTCATGAATCTTGATCGCTTTGACCTGCAGGACTGAAGATTTTCGAATCTTTAAAATGAGATAAGGCAATTGCCTTATCTCATTCTTCACCAATGCAACAGAACAAGAAAATTTTTGAGTAAGAATAGACATTCTGCAGAATATTCACACAGGGTCAGCATTTTTACTTAAATACGCCACCTTTACCCAATTAGTTATGTGATAGCTCGGAAGTTAAGGAGTATTTTATGAAATCGAAATGTTTATTAACGGGGGCTTTTATAGGCGGATTTTTCTGCATCTTCGATGCTTTATCTAAAGGTCATAACGGATTTTTAAATCCTGCAACATTACCAGACAGCCTGGCTATTTTGCCCCCACCGCCCACAGAAGATTCCCTGTCTTTTCTATTAGATAAGGCCCGTTACGAAGCAGGGCGTACTCTACGGGATGGACCACATCTTGAACAAGCAAAAAGTGATGCAGATTATAATAATTTTGGAATTGCATTTTCTGAGGCATTTGGTTTAGAGATATCACCAACATTCACTCCAGTTTTATATGAACTACTAACGCGGGTACTACAAGACAGCCACGATTTCGCCTTACATAAGGCAAAAGATCATTATAAAAGAGTTCGCCCTTTTAATTACTATAAAGATAATACCTGCACCCCAGACAAGGATAAAATATTGTCTACTACTGGTTCATATCCATCTGGCCACGCATCATTTGGTTGGGCAGCTGCACTGGTGTTAGCAGAAATAAACCCTACCCGTCAGAACCAAATACTACGACGTGGTTATGATTTCGGAACAAGCAGAGTACTATGCGGTGCTCACTGGCAGAGCGATGTAGATAATGGTCGGATTATGGGGGCTACAATCGTAGCAGCGCTTCATTCAAACACTGATTTTCTCCATATGCTTGACACCGCCAAAAATGAGTTTCGCGAATTCCTAGCATCAAAACAAGATCAACGTGTAAAAATGATACAAGATGTAAAGGGATAAAAGTAGAAAAAACATGTATAAAAAGAAAACAAGATACTAACAAATCGCTCCGTCATAACGTATCGGAAATTGATAGTTCTAATCATTATCAATTATTATTTGATCCTGGCAGGCTCATTCGCGTTGAATATAAGTACCAAGCTAATTATGAGGTTAGACCTCAACTAAAGAAAAAGGAAATAATTCGTGTTATTAATCATCAGTCCTGAAAACATGTATCTTAATAAAGATAGATTAATCATTGTAATAACAGTCGCATTGCTTTTGAATGGGTGTGCAGAATATAAATGGGTCAAAGATGGGTCTTCAGATGTTGAGGCTCATAAAACACTAATCGGATGCAAAGCAAGATCCCTAAAAGATCTTCCTCCTGATAATGTAGTTTATAGAGATTCATCATCCGGCTATGAAAGTAAAAAAGACAAGAAAAAAAATAAAGAAATTACGGATTACAAACTCGAAACAAACTATCAAATTGATGATGCAAATAGTTACTCTCGGGAGATTTTAATCTCGGATTGTATGTTATCAAAAGGGTGGACAGAAATCCGTATTAACTAGTTTTTTTATTATAAGAGTATATTTTGCTTAAAAAACCAGAATCTTAACAGATAAGTAGTACTGAACACTATAGAAGCTGTTTCTGGTCTCTTGGTTAATTAATCAATTTTTCTTTGAAATTTACGGCATTCAAAATTGTATGCCGCTTTAAACTGACCAACATGCTCACTACTTCCTCCCGTAATTTAATGCTCACTTTTACTTCATGATTCATGATTTTACCACAGATAGCGAGCATCAATTGCCATATCGTATGTAGCTAACTTAAACGGGTAGGCTTGAGGGTCTAAAGTGCTTTTTGAAGCATATCTGAGACATTGATTTGATTGTAACTGGCCCTTGGGTACTGGCAGAAATGAATTGCAACAGCACGCTACCAGTCTTGACGTAAAAAACCTTAACACATAATGATGTGCCCTTTGAATCCCTTCATCATGTCATCAGGATACCGAGGTGCAGAGAATGCGTAACATAACTTCAACCTAAATTGCTGAAGAAAATGACAATAATGTGCTTGAATTATAATTTTTCAAGATAACCATACACTTTGTCCGCCAAGCCCTATACCATCATGTAGATATCAGGCTACTGGTATAGAATTGACGGATCAATCATGCATATTGCTCTACTAATTTAAACCCTCATAAATGAATGTCTAGCTTCGTATAATGAGGATTGATGGATATTATATCACCACCTTCATCATATAGATAAAACCCACAACCTGATTTCGCTCCGAGAAAGCCCTCTTTTAAGTAAAAATGGAGTAGTGTGAGGGGAAGATCAGATAACGTCAGATCATTATCAACATAATTCTCTTCAATATTATAAACAACATCCAAGCCTACTTTATCCATAATTTCAAAAGGCCCAGCATGTGCGCCCAAGCAGAGTTTATAAATAGCATCAATGTCATCTGGAGTTGACACTCCTGTAGCAACAACTTGAAGGCATTCACGTTTCACGGCAGCCCATACCCTGTTAAATATAAATCCAATGCTTTCTTTCCGTATTGCAAATGGGTAAAATCCATGAGCTCGCATTTGATCCATCAAATGATTAATTACAATCTTATCTGTAAAACCACAACTTCCTATTTCAACAGCATTTTGTACAGGAGGCATATAAAAATGGGTATTGACAAAACGAAGACAACGTTCAGTACTAATATTATCAACAAATTTACTACTTGGATATGAGGAGGAATTACTTGCAAGTATAGCATTCCTTGGAGAAATCCTGTCTAACTCAGAGAAAAGTGACCTTTTTAAATCAATATTTTCTGGAATAGCCTCAATAACAAGCCAAGTATCCTTTACAGCCTCGACCATAGTTTTACTAAACTCAATTTGTCCAATGGTACAAGAGGTTTTTAAAACTAATAATGGTAGTTGTGCTTCAATGAAGCGCATTGCTGAATTTAATGATTCACTTCTAATATCATAAAGTCGAACATGAGCACCATGAGCACACATCATTAATGCTATACGACGACCAAGAGTCCCGGCACCAATTATAGCAATTGGGCTTGAAGATAAATTTTTTGATACAGCACCCGTCATTTTAAATCCTCCATTCAAAAAATATAGAAAAATCACTTATTAAGTATAATTGAGGTCAATATATCGAAATCACATTATTAAATAATCCATCAACAGTTTGCACGATAACTTAATTCAAGCATTACTTGTGATTTTCTTGCAGGATACATGACGATCGATTTTATGCCATAATGACCCGAATTGACTATCAAAATGTTTTGGAGAAAATTCTATTCTGCCTGCACATGGTGTAAAAGTGAATTCGCTAAAATAAAATCCAGAATCAGTAATATGCCAGTCCAATCTACAATAATCAAACTGCTTCGTTAGCTTCATTGATTTCATAGCAACATCTTCAAAATTAGTGGGTTGTGGTAGGTGGAGTTCTAAGTTGGGTGCTCCTACCCTGACATCAATAAAAGCCCAGTTTCTATCATAGACATTAGTGTAGCTTTTTGAGTACTCACTAATATCAGCTTCGATAAACCCAATTTGCCCATCAAAACAGTGTAGTCTTAACATGTTGATCTTGGCGTTACCCATGTTCAATTGTTCATCTGATTCTGAATTTATGAACTTCTCACAAATAATCATTGGTTCAATTGATCTATAGTGTCTCTCACGAGTGATGTAATACATATCACGACTCATATGAAAGCTAATTCTATTCCTTGCAGCAGCGATATCGAAATTACACTTATCTTTGCAAACAATTGCACTGCCACTATCATGGTTGCATTTCAAAACGAATTTATTAGGAAGCAGTGTAAAATCAATGTCATTGAAATTTTTATAAATACCCAACATCGGAACAACATATTTCTCACCAATGTGGCGCGTTACATATTTGTGGGCAAATATTTTATTTGCAAAAATTTTGAAATCAATATTATCATCGTTTAACATTCTATGAATTATTTTTTCATTGAGCGTAGCTGGGATTAATAAATTAGGCTCGCAATGAAATTTTTCTTTGAACTTTTTACTTACAAACTTATGATCACTTATAAAAATTGTTCTTAAAATCTTGAAAAAATATTCGATTTTTTTGTTAAAAAATTTGATTTTGTTCATGATATTGTCAATGAGTTATTTGAAGTGTGAAAACTTTCTCATTAATGAAGAACTCAATAAAGTGATAAATAATAATAAATCTATTCGTGTGATTATACTATACGTTTTCTGTAATATATGCAAAATGGAGAAGCATTAAAATATGTCATTTAATTAGGGTTACAAAAAATATTTTAAAAAATCACTTAATTACTATAAAGACCATCTACAATATCTATTATCACCGAGCTAAACTCCATAAATTTTTTGCACCCTTCTGGATAGCGCCCCCACGAAAAATATTATTTATGTATACTAATCTCTTATTTCGCATTCAATGAGATAATACATCCTTTGTCTCAGCTCAGAAAATAGTTACCCAGATAAGTAATCTGAACAATCCTGTTTGAGGAATGTTCACGTATCGAAACTAAGGAAAATGACACATTTAACAGTTCCTTTGGTCTACAATTTTATTAAATATTGGAATGATCACGTCCTTGTATCTGTGTTTAAGTTTGCTTTTATAGCCGCTGCTACATTAGTATTTAAAGACACCCTATAACTACGAAAATTCTAGTCAGGTTATATAATTAGTCCCTACCACATCACCTCGAGTAAATTCCATGCTAATTTGGCAAAATCATTCACAGCGTATGGGTAAATAATAACTGCTTGTTTACACGAAAAAATCCTAACGTCATAACGGACATCGCCGTGAGAAAAACCATTATAATTTTAACACACTAATGCGATGGACACACTCATGCTATTTTTTAAAATTAATAGGGATGATGCATTTAAACATATGATACTGAATGAAGCCATAAAACAAAGATGAAGAAATCCCTTTCAACAATAATAATATTATTGTTCGCATTCCATCAAGAGTACTTATCTGTTAGTGCATAGAGAGCTGCAGCTGTGTTTACATCTAAAACTCCAAAATTACTGGAAGGCATAAAATGTAACTGAAAAGCTCGGATTAAGTCTTTTGGACCAGCACCTCCATTAATATCATATCCATATTTTGATAATTTATTTAGAAATTGAGACTGTGTAGGTAGTTTACTGCTGAACTGCGCTTGATAGTTTTGATACGCACTTACATCATACCAGGCTCCGATACCATTTTTATAAAGCAAGTCCCATGGAAATTTTGGACCTGGATCTGATTTTCTACCCGGTGATATATCAGAGTGTGCTACTACATTTCTGGGTGGAATATTTTTATTCCTTGAAAGAATATCTTTGCATAGATAAATTAAAGCCTGAATCTGTTCATCTTCATATGGTGGGAATTGATAAACGTTATTTACGACACTGGCAAGATTAACATTCTCAATGCCAATTGAATTATTATTTAAAAATTTAACACCTCTCCAAGAACTAATTCCCGCATGCCATGCAACATTGCTCTCATCAACTAAGTTAAATATTTTTTGTGTGTTGAACCCACTATCAATATAAGATTTTTCGTGTACTGCTGGCACTAAGTAATGTGCGCTTACATTCCCATTTGTCAGGATGGAAGCAGACGGCTTGAAGCCCCCGGCAGTATAATGAAGTACAAGAAATGTTATACTACGCCCTGCTTGTTGTTTATACGCACTTTTGGTGCGATAGGTTACCTTATCTATAGTATACATGCTTGAGCTCCATTATTTTTTATCGCTTTCATCAAAGATAATTGGGTTAGGCGATTTAGCGAAGGATGAATTTAAGGCATGAACTAATGTCGCTAACCCGGTGCTAAAGAGAGTAAGGAATGTTAAAATCTCCTTGAAAGTCAGCGGTAAACTATCTCGCACTGATTCAGGAAGCGATTCATACGTTACAATGACCGCTGAAAAGATGGAGGAAATGACACTTAGAATAAATACTATTTTGAAACTTGCTTTCCCATATTTGATCATTTTAAATCTCCTTGGAGTGAAAGCATCCTTTAGCAGTAAGATAAAGGATGCAAGTTTTCCATAAATCATTATGGTATTTGAGCATCACCTACTTTTAAAAGGTTTAGCAAAGAAGCAAATGATATTTCTGATGACTTAACTTCTGTCATCCCCTCCTCAGGTAGATAGCTAATTTTCAAAAAAAGGATGTCATCTTTTTTTGCATTATTATCATCATCTGTTTTTAGCTTCAGGATAGTTGAAATGAGGTCTTTTAATGTATTAGGTATGCCTCCAGCTTCAGCAAATGCTGGAACTTTTAAGCCTGTAAAATCAGGATATAAACTCACTAACTGACTGAACAGTTTTATCCCGACATCTTGAAGAGGAAAAACGCCAGTAAATCTCTCTTTTGGTTTGTATTTGGATATACCTATATAAAGTTTATCCAAAGAAGTTATCTTAGTGATAACTTTCCTGTTTTTATACTCTATCAGGTAATTAGTAAGTTCTGCGAGGGTACCTATAAAAGCTAATGGCTTGATTGCATCCGTGGGTGCATTGCCACTTGATTCAGCAAACAAAAAATTGTTATTGCTATCTGGAATGGCTTTTTTAAGATCTCCTGAATCAACAATTAAACTGCTGTATTTCCCACTTTTAATTACCGGTGCTGGTATTCGCCACAATCCGATTGGATATTTAGACATATATTCACCTTTAGCTTTTTTTATCAGGAAGTACTGGATTTTTTGCTGCTAGGGCTGATGCTGAAGTCTTAAGTTCGTTCAATTTAGCAATTGAATCATTTATCAGTTTTTGATAAATATCACTGACAGATTGATACTGCTCAGGTGTTATTTTGTCATCTGTCAATTGCTGTAGAGAATTTTCAACTTTTTGAGTAAATGTAGCTATCTGATCTTCATAAAGTTCAGTGATTTCCATTTTAGCCTGTGTTCTGGCTTCTTCAGTAGAGTAAAAAACTTTGTATATATACAGATATTGATAAATTTCTTGATTTTCGAAAAATGATTGAGATTTATAACTATCAGCAACAACCATCGCAAAAAGATGCATTCCGTTACCTAATGCTACTTCCTTATAACTTGAACTGTAGCTTACAGAACTCGCACTTCCGAAACTATCGACAATTCCGCTCAATACATCAAAACATTTGCCAGCAATATAGAGCTGTAAGTTTTCTGATTCTGCAATTGATTCAGTGACTTTCTCCTTATTTGTAACAACTGTGCCATCAGGAGTTTTTCCTCCGCTTGCGCCGAAAACAGCTTTGCTGATAGCATCAATGATCTTTTTAACATTAGACAGCGACCATTCAGAGCTCTGCATGAAATCAGCATTCTTTCCACTAATAAAATCGATCATGTCATAATTGTTATGCTTGTAAAAATCTGTCACGCGATCTGACATATCTTTTTCAGCTGCCGCAGCACGCTGGTTTAACTGATCCTGAATTTTAGCTAAATATTTTCGGTATTCGTCTTCTTTACTTTCCATTTCTTGAATTGATTGACTTCTTCCCATTTTAAATCTCCTCAATCTTTGTATTAGTTATAGGTTTATCTTTGTCATATAATGCTTTTAATTTTCAATTAATATGTTTTTATCAATTCCCATTTCTTAAAAGCAGAAGAATTTATTGTTAATCGCTAATCATGTCTTGTAGTTTTGAGTCCTCATCTCAAAAACTTTCTCTCTAAGACAAAGTAAGTGTTAATATTTAACTCTGATACCTCCAGTCATAATAAATAATAATCAACTTCTCTATAGCATATCTCTTAATGAATTTTTTATTACCCATCTTATAACTTACTGTTTTTCTGGTAAAATGACGTGTATTTCAGCTAGATTTTTTACTAATTTTCAAATTTGTGTACTTTATGTGTCATAACCCTATCATTTGTTATTAGACGCAATATTGTCCATTCTATAGTTAGCCGGCAATCAAGATCGTTAGATGGTTTCAAGTATACTGATTATGTCCATGATGATATCGCCATGCGAAAATCTGATTCACCGAAAATCAGATCATTGCCGTTCTGAAATCTGTAGAAGCTGGCCGAACCGTCAAAAGATGTCTGTAGTGATGCAGCTATTTCTGAAGCCAGCTATTACCACTGGAAGGCGAAATATGGTGGCTGGAAGCCGCTGATGTTAAAATAAGCAAAGATCTTCAGGACGAGAATTGTCGCCTGAACCAGATGTTTGCCGACCTCAGTCTGGAGAACCGTGCGCTCAAAGAAGTTATCGAACAAAAGCTTTAAAACGAGCGATAAAGCAGCTATCTGACAGTAAAGTTTACAATGAGTATACGCGAGGCATGCAGTATGTCATTTCGTTACCAACCGAATACGGGACGCGATGAATCAGTGGTCGAGGTGTTGACAGAGCTAGCCGAACGTTATCCGTGCTATGGCTTTAAGAAGCGTTTTCAGGTGCTTCGCAGGTAGGAGCATGTCTGGAATCACAAGCGCGTGCACCGGATTTACTGTCTGCTGAAACTGAATTTTAGTCGCATGGGTAAACTACGTATGACTGATGCACTCAATCAGAGCTGGTCTATCCATTTTATTCACCACTCGCTGCAGTTTGGTCGACGTTTCGGACCTTCAACGTCGTGGATGATTTTAACCGCGAGGATTTAGCCATCGAAATTGACCTGAATATCAATGGGTCTTCCCTTGTTGTGGTGGCTGAAGGCATGATAACTGTAGGTTTTATCTCCAGAGATCATCATGGACGAGAAGTCACTCTATGCTCACATCCTGAATCTGTCCGCTCCGTGGCAGGTTAAATCCCTTTCTCTTGATGAAAACGCTGGCTCTGTCACCGTTGTTGTCGGGATCGCCAAAAATACACAGCTAGTCTGCCCAACCTGCGGGCAACCTTGCCCTGTTCACGATCACCGCCATCGCAAATGGCGTCATCTTGATACCTGCCAGTTCATGACTGTCGTTGAGGCGAATGTTCCCCGGGTCATGTGCCCAAACCATCGATGCCAGACGTTACCAGTTCCGTGGGCAGGCCCCGGTAGCCGGTATACATTATTGTTTGAATCGTTCGTCCTTTCCTGGCTGAAAATCAGCACCGTTGATGCGGTAAGAAAGCAGCTTAAACTTAGCTGGAATGCTGTTGACGGTATTATGACCCGGGCAGTTAAACGTGGTCTTGCCCGAATAAAAAAACCGCTATCAGCCCGGCATATGAATGTGGACGAAGTTGCATTCAAAAAAGGGCACCGGTACATCACTGTGATATCCGATCGGGAGGGACGAGCGCTGGCACTAACGGATGATCGGGGAACTGAAAGCCTTGCCAGCTATCTTCGTACTCTCACCGACAGCCAATTAGAGGCCGTCAAAACGTTCTCAATGGATATGAATGCCGGATATATCAGGGCAGCACGTATCCATCTTCCGGGAGCCGTAGGGAAAATCGCCTTTGATCGCTTCCATGTGGCAAAGCAGCTGGGTGAAATAGTTGATAAGACACGGCAGAACGAGCATCCCCGACTTCCGGTGGAAAGCCGCCGTCAGGCAAAAGGAACCCGCTTCCTGTGGCAATACAACGATAAATGGATGACAGAGCCCCGGCAGGAAAAACTGGCATGGCTGAGAGAGCAGATGCAACTGACCAGTCAGTGCTGGGTACTGAAAGAACTGGCTAAAGATATCTGGAACCGCCCATGGAGTGACAAACGCCGCACAGACTGGCAGCAATGGATAGCACTGGCGAGAAGTTGCGATGTGCCGGTAATGAGAAATATGGCAGGAACCATCACGAAAAGGTTATACGGGATACTAAACGCAATGCGGTACAGCGTCTCAAATGGCAATGCCGAAGCACTGAACAGCAAAATAAGGTTGTTGAGGATAAAAGCCAGGGGATACCGAAACCGGGAACGTTTTAAGCTGGGTGTAATGTTCCACTACGGTAAACTGGATATGGCATTCTAGACACTTCATTAAATCAACTACAAAACAATAGGTTAACAACATACTTACGAGTGTGAACCATATAACTCTAGCCGTCAGAAATGTGGACGTCAGTTTTAATTTTTATGCTGGAATACTTGGATTTACTCCACGTGCAAAATGGAAGTCTGGGGCATATTTGTCTTTAGGAGAGCTTTGGCTTTGCTTATCTGTCGATGATGTTGCTCCAAAACAGGACTATACACATTACGCATTCACCATCGCAGAAGACGCCATACCAGCATTCAGGATGAAACTGCAAAAATCTGGAGTAGTTGAATGGAAGAACAATCATAGCGAGGGTGAGTCAATTTACTTTTTAGATCCTGATGGACACAAACTTGAAGTTCATTGCGGCAGCCTGAAATCCAGACTGATATCGTGCCAAGAAACTCCGTACGATGGCATGATATTTTTTGAATAGCTGATCGTTGACCCACCATGATCGGGGAAGACCCATATCAATACAGGTAATCCGACGCGAATGCATCTATCGAACATTTTAACCGGACATACCGCACAGAAATACTGGATTTTTATCTGTTCAGAACACTGAACGAAGCACAGTAAATATCGTAACGCTGGCCGAATCTATATAACAGTAAACGTCCCCATGAATACCCTGACGCCGGAAGAATATCGGCTGATGGCTGAGAAACCGGAAATTTCAAGATGTGCGTGGAACTAAAGCTGGAATACTTACAGTTGCTTCCGAATTAAAAATACCCTGTAAGGCAACTGCTTACAGGGTGGGAATGACCATCTCATTACCCCAGAAACGAGCCTAGGCTAACATTATCAATTTCATTGTGGAGTTCTAAAACCGTACCCTACTCCTCCTAGCGTATAAAATTGATTCATTTATTACAATACACTCTGGCTTCGCGAGGTGTATATATCCCTAAGGTAACAATCCCTAAAAATATATTCAAACCCGTTTGTTGTACTTCTGTACGATTAACCTTTTCAGCCCCACCACAAACATTCGCTGCATCAATAGTTTGGGTTTGTCCTATTCCATTTACAAAGAAAGCCTGTTGTGTTTCTAACGTTGGTTTGTCAACCAAGCCGTCATTAACTTTAAAAACTTGTTGAGAACATCCTGTTAGCACTAACGCTGTAATCAATATCAACATTTTCTTCATAAGAACTCCGTTAAAATTTAACAACCCAAAAAAAATCCTCTTTGACGACGACAGACTACAAAAATAGCTTAAAGACAGCTTTTGAAAACTAAATATTTTATAAATACTTACTACAGTTTATTTAGCATAATTAAACTATAACAATTTAAACGACAAAATTTCATATAACTGGATACTATTACATACTAGCACCCCAGGAAAATTATAATTAATAATAAAACATAAAAACCTCCAATAACATCAAGCTTATATCGTTGATTAAATAGATTTTACAAATCTGCATCGATTATAAATTCTAAATTAGAAAAATTGTTTTCGTCATGTAAACTATAATTGCATGTATAAGCGTTTTGCAACTAACTCCATGACTAGCCTATGATCATTAGAATCTGCTACAATTTTTCATCCAATGGAGTACGAGAACTGTGAAATTTTGTCAGGTGTTGACCTTCGGCAACTCCCTGATTACAAGCAAAAATGATCCTACCCACGTAATGTGGACACGGCCCTAAGCGAGGTCCTGGTTTTCAAACTGTTCCGGGCTGAGTCCGCCACAGGCGCTGTGACGTCTCCAGCGATTGTAATCACACTCGATATAATT
>Ga0160439_1000552_pt1 | contig 15885 bp, 13 predicted proteins | sample HID1975M_E0MG_FD_108201 | JGI IMG/M metagenome (GOLD analysis project Ga0160439, IMG submission 108201) | Enriched soil microbial communities from UW Madison campus, WI, USA - HID1975M_E0 MG | ecosystem: Environmental > Terrestrial > Soil > Unclassified | place: USA: Madison, Wisconsin... | reverse complement strand
GGGCCGTCGGCGAGGGTGTTGAGCACGCAGGTGCCGACCTGCTGGCCCATCGCGTGCACGTCGAGCGTCATCGCGGAAAGCGGCGGGTTGGACAGCCGGCACAGGGCCGAGTCGTCCCACGCCAGCAAGGACAAGGAACCGGGCACCGCGATCCCCATCTCCGCCGCGACCGCGAGCGCGGCGAGGGCCATCACGTCGTTGTCGAAGATGATCGCCGACGGAGCCCCGCGGCGACCGAGCAGCGAGCGCGCCGCGCTCTTGCCGGACTCCTCGGTGTAGTCGCCCTCGACGATCACCCCGTGCACCGATGAGCGTGCGCACTGGTCGACGAACGCGTCGCTGCGCGCCCGGGTGTGGATGAGGTCGCGCGGGCCGCTGACCCGGCCGAGGCGGGTGTGGCCGAGGCCGACGAGGTAGTCGACCGCGTCGCGGCTGGCCTGCGCGTCGTCGATCCAGACGTTGGAGAACTCCATGCCGCCCGACGGACCGCCGACGACGACCGCGGGGATGCCGAGCTCGGACAGGACCGGGATGCGGGGGTCGTCGAGCACGACGTTGACGACGACGACCGCGTCGACCATCGCGCCGGCGGCCCAGCGCCGGTACGCCTCGATCTCGGCGACGTGGTCGCGGACCACGTGCAGGAGCAGCGAGCGGTTCTCGGTGGCGAGCACCTCTTCGATGCCGGCGATCAGCTCCCCGAAGAACGGTTCATGGCCCAGCATCCGGGCCGGGCGCGCGAGCACCAGGCCCACGGCATCGGTTCGGTGCGGCACGCGGCCAGCCTAGTCACGAGGCGTGCGGCGTCGCGCCCGCCATCCGGGCCAGCGCGCGGCCGTGCCCCGCCGGTGCGGACGGGGCCGAGGGGCGCGCCCGCGCAGGCTCCTCGTGCGCGCGGAGCGCGGCGAGGTCCAGGGCGGTCCGACGAGCGTCGGCGTCGCACTCGGCCGGGAGGTCGGTGGTGCTTCCCACGGGGTCCCAGCGCGTGCCGCGCAATGCGAGCACGACGAGCGGGGAGGCGATCAGCAGGGCGGCGAGGACGGTCACGAAGGTGCTCATGCCGCCAGCGTCGTCCGCCGGCGCGACGCCCACGAGTGGCAGGCAGGACGTTGACCATCAACATCCTGCCAACTAGCCTGGCGCCATGTTGCGGAGCGTGGGAGCCCTGGTCGTCGACGGCCTGGCCATGTTCGAGTTCGGCGTCGTGTGCGAGGTGTTCGGCATCGACCGGACCGACGACGGCGTCCCGGCGTTCGACTTCCGGGTCGTGGCACCCACCGCCGGAGCGGCGATCCAGTCCGGCATCCCCGGCGTCGAGATCCGCGCGCCGTACGGTCTCGACGCGCTCGCGGACGTCGACCTCGTGGCCGTCCCCGCCACCGTGATCCGCGACGAGTACGACCCCGCGGTCCTCGACGCGATCCGCGCCGCCCACGCGCGCGGCGCCACGATCGTCTCGGTCTGCTCGGGCGTGTTCGTCCTGGCAGCCGCCGGGATCCTCGACGGCCGCACGGTCACCACGCACTGGCGGCACGCCGACGAGCTCGCGCGCCGTTACCCCAACCTGGTCGTCGACCCCGATGTGCTGTTCGTCGACGAGGGCGACATCGTCACGAGCGCCGGCACGGCGGCGGGCATCGACGCGTGCCTGCACATCGTCCGCCGCGAGCTCGGCGGCGCGGTCGCCACCGCGATCGCGCGGCGCATGGTCGTCCCCCCGCAGCGCGACGGCGGCCAGCGCCAGTACATCCCCCAGCCCGTGCCCGAGTGCAGCGACGACTCCCTACGGCTCGTGCTGGAGTGGGTGCAGAGCACGCTGGCCGACGACCACACGGTCGACTCGCTCGCGGCCCGTGCCCTGATGTCGCCGCGAACGTTCGCCCGGCGGTTCGCGGCCGAGACCGGCACGACCCCGATGCGCTGGCTGGCCGGGCAGCGCGTCATGCACGCCCAGGTGCTGCTCGAGGACAGCGACCTCGACGTCGAGGAGGTCGCGCGCGAGTGCGGGTTCGGGTCCGCGGCCCTGCTGCGCCACCACTTCCGCCGCGCGGTCGGCGTGGCGCCGGCGGACTACCGCGCCTCGTTCCGCAGCCGCGTCGCGTGACGGGCCCGGGCCGCGCCCTCGTCAAGGTGGCCGACGGCGTGCACGTCGCGACGAGCCAGGTCATGGCGACGACCTCGACGGTCGTCGCGCGCCCGGGCGGCGTGCTGCTCGTCGACCCGTCCTGGGTCCCGTCCGAGCTCGACGCGCTGGCCACCGCGCTCGACGAGCGGGACTGGCGCGTGGTCGGCGGTTTCGCGACCCACGCGCACCACGACCACCTGCTCTGGCACCCGCGGTTCGGCGACGCGCCGCGCTGGGCATCAGAGCGCACCGCCGAGCTGGCCCGGTCCGAACGCGCCGGCCTGGTCGAGGCCCTCGGGGACGGCTGGCCCGACGAGCTCGTCGACCTCCTGGGGCGCGTCGAGCCGACGCACGAGCTCGACGACCGCATCGAGCTCGTCGTGCACGACGGCCACGCACCCGGCCACACGGCCCTGTGGCTCGCGGACCAGCGCGTGCTCGTCGCGGGCGACATGCTCAGCGACCGCGAGGTCCCGCTCCCCTTCGGACCCGACGACCTGCCCGCCTACCTGGCCGGGCTCGACCGGCTCGCGCCGTACGCGGCGCGGGCTACGGTGCTGGTCCCGGGCCACGGGACGCCGACGACCGACCCCGCGGCGCGGCTCGACGCGGACCGCCGCTACCTCGACGCGGTCCTCGCCGGGCGGGTCCCCGACGACGAGCGCCTCGCCGACCCCGAGAACCGCGCCGAGCACGAGCACCTGGTCGAGATGGTCCGCGCGACCGGCTGACTCGCGCGACGCCGCGGGTGGTCTCGCGCTGCCGCAGCGGGTCGTCTCGCGCTGCCGCGCCTAGGGTGGCCGGATGTCCGAACCTGATGCGACCGACATCCTCCCCCTGGGCCGCGCGCCCCGGCCCGCCACCGGCACCGATCTCGCCGACCGCATCCGCGCCGCGGCCTCCGAGCAGGTGGGGGGCCAGGTCGACGTCTCCGCGCTGCAGGTGCGCGCCTCCCTCGACGGCCCGTCGGTGCCCAGCCTGGAGATCGACCTGACGGGCCTCGTCGTCGCCGGTGCCCGCAAGGCGCCCCCGGCACCGGCCCCCGTGGTGGTCCGCGAGCGCGAGGCCGGCGTCGTGCACCGGCTCACCGTCGACGCGCACCCGATCACGGTCGAGGGCGTCCCGGTCGACGTCCGGGCCGAGGCCGAGCAGGTGCGCTTCTCCTGGGTCGAGGGCGTGGACGGCTCGCTCGCCCTCGAGCTCGTCGAGCCGACACCGGACGCCCCGCTCGTCGGAACGCTCCGCGTCGCGGCCCCGCAGGAACAGCTCAAGGCGGCGATCCAGCGCGTGGCGGAGCAGGTCGCCGCGAGCCAGGGGCTCAAGCTGACCCGGCTCGACGTGGACCTCACCTCGAAGGGGTCGAGGGCCGTGACGGTCTCCGCCCGCGCCCAGCTGCGCAAGGGGATCCTCTCCGCGACGGCGACCGGCGGAGCGAACGCCACGATCGACGACTCCCTCGTCCTGACCCTCAGCGACGTGACCGCGACGAGCGGGAACCCGATCGTCGCGGCCGTTCTCACCGCCGCGCGCGGTCGGCTGCAGGCGCTCGAGGGCCGCCGCATCGACCTGGGCGCGCAGCTCCCGCCGGGCGTCCGGATCGTCGACCTGCGCCTCGAGGTCGGCCCGGAGATCGTCCTGACCGCCCGCACCGCCTGAGACGTAGGAGAGGGCCGGCCCCCGCGGGGACCGGCCCTCTCGGCGTGCGTCCGTCAGCCCACGGACGCCCGCGCCGCGACCAGGTCGTTGGCCGTGCGCAGGACGGGCGCAGTGACGAGGACACCCTCCAGGCCGGCCGTCCCGGTGCGGACGTTCACCCGGGCGGTCGCGCCGGCCGGGAGGGTGATCAGCGCGGCGTCGACGACGGCCGCGGGGTCGAGCCGGTCGACGTGCAGCGTGAGGTCGCGGACGAGCGAGCGCGCGACGACGGTCACCACGTAACCGCCGTCGACGGCCTCGGCCGACGCGGTGAAGGGCGCGCCGTCGAGCCGGAGCTCGACGTCCTCGACCCAGGTGTGGATCGTCTGCACGTCGTCGAGCACCGCGACGAGCACCTCGCCCGCGGCGTCGTCGGGCACCCGGACCTCGTCGGGAAGTTCGACGAGCGCCACCCCCCGCGCGTCGGCCGACACCGGCAGGGACACCGAGGCCAGCACGGACCCGTCGAGCTGCTCGCGCCGCACGGCCACCGTGCCGGCCCACGGCCCGGCCGTGTCGTTGACGACCGCCAGCACGAGACCGTCGGGCCGCGGCTGGACGGTCAGCAGGCGGTCCGCGTACGCCGCGCGCAGCGCCCACCACAGCGGCTTGGGCCGCTCGTCGCCGTCGATGGCCGCCCACGAGGTGACCGGCCAGCAGTCGTTGAGCTGCCAGACGATCGACCCGGCCGTGCGCGGCCACCACGAGCGGTAGTGCGTGATCGCGTGCTCGACCGCGCGCGCCTGGTTGAGCTGCGTGGCCCAGTGCCAGTCGGTGAAGTCGTCGGGCACGCCCAGGTGCGGCGCCATGCCGCGGTCGAGCTTGCCGTTGCCGTCGTCGGCCTTCTGGTGCAGGAGCCAGACCTCGTCCTCCTTGGCCAGCGGGGCTCCGTCGGCGTTGCGGACCGCGCGCTCGAGGGTCGCCCACGTGGGCGGGCCCTGGTAGCCGAACTCCGAGCTGAACCGCGGGATGTCGTCGCGGTAGTGCGTGTAGTCGATCCGGTTCCAGACCTCCCACTGGTGGTGGGTGCCGTGGTCGGGGTCGTTGGGGTGCACGACCGTCGGGTCCTGACCAGGGGAGAACGGGCTGCCGGCGGCGTACGGGCGGGTCGGGTCGAGCTCCGCGACGACGCTCGGGAACACGCCCTCGTAGTAGCCGAGGCCCCACGTCGCGCCGTCGAGCTTCTCCTTCCACCCCCAGTCCTCGTGGCCCCAGATGTTCTCGTTGCCGCCGTTCCACAGCACGAGGGACGGGTGCGACGACAGGCGCGTGACGTTCTCGCGCGCCTCGGCCTCGAACTCGGAGCGGTGCGGCTCCTCCTCCGGGTACGCGAAGCACGCGAGCAGGAAGTCCTGCCAGACCATGAGGCCGCGCTCGTCGCACAGCTCGTAGAAGTCGTCGGACTCGTAGATGCCGCCGCCCCACACGCGCAGCAGGTTGAGGTGCGCGCCGACTGCCTGGTCCAGGCGGCGGGCGAGCCGGTCGCGCGTGATGCGCGTGAGCAGGTGGTCGTCCGGGATCCAGTTGGCGCCCTTGACGAAGACCGGCTGGCCGTTGACGACGATCGTGAACTCGGTGCCGACCTCGTCGGCCCCGGTCCGCAGCTCGACGGTCCGCAGCCCGATGCGCCGCTCCCAGGAGTCCAGGCCGTCGAGCTCGACGGTCAGCGCGTACAGGGGCTGCTCGCCGTAGCCGTGCGGCCACCACAGGTCCGGGTTCTCGACGACGACCTCGACGACCGTCGACGACTCGTCGGCCGCGACCGTACCGGTCACGCGCTGCTCACCGAGGGTCACGGTCACCGCGAGCGGCGCGGCGTCCGTCAGACCCGAGCGCTCGACCTCGACGTGCACCGCGACACGGGCCGCGCCGTCGATCGTCACGAGCGGCCGCACGGACGCGAGGCGCGCGGTGCGCCACCGCTCGAGCCGCGCGGGCTTCCAGATGCCGGCGGTCTGCAGGTCCGGCCCCCAGTCCCAGCCGAAGCTGCAGGCCATCTTGCGGACCATGTTCAGCGGGTGCGGGTAGGCGCCGGGGCGTGCACCGATGCGCTCGACCTCGGCCTCGGCCGTCTCGAGCGCGGAGCGGAAGAGCACCTCGAGCGTGGTCGGCTCGCCGGTCGCGAGCGCGCGCACGTCGAACCGGTAGCCACGGTGCTGGTTGGCCGTCCGGCCGATCTCGACACCGCCGAGGCTGATCTCGGCGACCGTGTCGAGCCCGTCGAACACCAGGTCGACGCGCTCGTCGTCCGCCGCGGTCTCGACGACCAGCTCACGCGAGTAGAGCCACTGCGCGCGGTGCGCCCAGACCAGGTCGTTTTCGTTCAGGTCCAGGTACGGGTCCTCGATGAGGCCCGCCGTGAGCAGGTCGGTGTGCGCCGTGCCGGGCACCTGGGCAGGGACGGCGACGCCCGCGATGTGGGCCGGGACGGGTCCGCCCGCCGAGCGCAGGGTCCAGCCGTCGTGCAAGGTCGTGCGGTTCATGGTGCGAGCTCCTGGTGCTTACTTGGTGGCCCCGGCCGACAGGCCGTTGTAGATGTACTTCTGCAGGGCGAGGAAGACGATCAAGGTCGGGATGATGACGAGCAGCGCGCCGGCGGAGAGGATCTCCCACTGGGTGCCCATGGGTCCCCGGAACCGGAACAGCGACGTCGAGATGACGCCCAGGTCCTGCGAGGGCATGTAGAGGAACGGGATGTAGAACTCGTTGTAGATCGCCACGCCCTTGATGATGATCACGGTCGCGATCGCGGGCTTGAGCAGCGGGAAGATCACGCGCCGGTAGATCGTGAAGTGGTTCGCGCCGTCGAGCGTCGCCGCCTCGTCGAGCGAGATCGGGATCGAGCGCATGAACTGCACGAAGATGTAGATCGACACGATGTCGGTGCCCATGAACAGCGCGATCGGCGCGAGCCGGGTGTTGTAGAGCCCGAGCTCGTTGACCACCTGGAACGTGGCGACCTGCGTGGTCACGCCCGGCACGAGCGTGGCGAGCAGGAACAGCGAGAGCACCAGCTTCTTGAACCGGAACTGGAAGCGGTCCAGCGCGTACGCGGTCATCGTGCCGATGATGATCGTGCCCACCACGGAGGCGACCAGGATGATCGTGGTGTTGAGGAACGCCCGCGCCATGTCGGCGTCCTGGAACGCCGTGACGAAGTTCTGCAGGGTCGGGTGCCTGGGCAGGTCGAGCGGGCCGCTCGTCGCGTAGTCCTGCGCGGTCTTGAGCGACGTGAGCACGATGACGACGAGCGGGACCAGCGTGACGAGGCTGGCGATGACCAGGCTCGAGTACTTGCCCGTCGCGGCGAGGGTCTTCCTCACGTGAGGTTCACCTCCTCCTCCGGGACGAGGCGACGCTGCACCCACGTGACGATCAGGATGATGGCGAGCAGGACGACGGCCATGGCGCTCGCGAGGCCGACCTTGTTCGACTCGAACGCGGTCTTGATCGTCTGGATGACGAAGGTCGTCGACCCGTTCGCGCCGTCGGTCATGATGAACGGGATCTCGAAGACGGCGAGGCTGCCGGAGATCGCCAGGATGAAGGACAGGCCGATGATCGGCTTGATGCCCGGCGCGATGATGTAGCGGAACTGCGCCCACTTGCCCGCGCCGTCGAGCTCGGCGGCCTCGTAGATGCCGGCCGGGATGGACTGGATCGCGCCGAGGAACAGCACGAAGTTCAGGCCCATGTAGCGCCAGATCGACGTCCCCGCGAGGGAGAAGTTGATGATGTCCGGGTTGCCCAGCCACTGCGGCATCGAGTCCTGCGAGACGCCGAACAGGCCGATCACGGAGTCGAGGGTGCCGCCGGGCTGGAAGAAGAACAGGAAGATGAACGAGACCGCGACGCCGTTGATCAGCGACGGGAAGTAGAGGATCCCCTTGAAGGTGTTCTTCAGCCGGGTCTTGAAGCTCAGCAGCGTGGCGAAGTAGAGCGCCAGCGCGAGCTGGATGACCGAGGCGCCGAGGTAGTAGGCGCTGACCCAGAACACCCGGAACAGCTCGGGCCGCGTGAAGAACTCGACGTAGTTGTCGATCCCGACCGAGTGCTTGACCTTGCTGATCCCGTTCCAGTCCGTCGTCGAGTACCAGAACATGTTCGCCACGGGGACGTACGTGAACGTGACCAGCAGGGCGAGCGGGACGATCAGGAAGAGCCACGGCGTGAACCGCCAGCCGCGCTGCGACTGACGCACGACGGCGGGCCGTGGGTTCGAGCGGAACGGCCGCGGGACGCGGCGGGGGACGGTAGCGGCGTCCGGGGTGTCGCTCATGGACTGCTCCTTGCTGGGCCTGCCGCGCTGCGCGGGCCCGTGGACGGTGCGAGGGCGCCTGCCCCCGCGCCGCGCGGATCCGGTCAGGGAGCCGCGCGGCGCGGGGATCAGGTCAGCCGACCGAGGCGCGAGCCGCGGCCCACTTCTTGTCCAGGCCCTCGAAGATCGACTCCTTGGAGTCCTTCGAGGCACCGCGGCCCGCGTCGACGAGCTGGCGGTAGTAGTCGGGCTGGCCCAGGCCGATCTCGGCCTGGTTGTCGATGGCCGAGAGCTTGGCCTCGGGGGTCATCTCCAGGTACTGCACGCCGGTGGCCTCGAAGTCCTTGAGGTTGGCGGGCGCCGGGTTGGCCGTGACCGTGGGCAGTGCGCCCGCCAGGTCGTAGAAGCCCGAGTCGTTGATGAACCAGTCGAACCAGGCGCGCGCGGCGGCCTTGTGGTCGGAGTTCACGTTGATCGCGAGCTTGTAGTCGCCACCGACGGGCGAGACGGGCTTGCCGTCGACGAGGAACGGCGGCGGCATGAAGCCGATGGACGCCGGGTCGGCGCCCGCCTTCGTCGCCGCGTCCTGCATCTGCGGCACGGCCCACGAGCCGAGCGCCATCGCGCCGATCTTGCCGGTCGCGATGAGGTTCTTGGAGTTCTCCCAGTTGGTCGTCGTCGGGTCCTCCTCGATGAGGCCCGCCTTGGCGACGTCGAAGAGCAGGGAGTCGACGGTCGCCTTCTCCTTGCCGTCGGCCCACGGCGCGTCGTCCGTCGCCATCTTGACCAGGGCGTCCTTGTCGCCCGAGACCGCACCCATCCAGCTCTGCGGCCAGGTCAGCGGCCAGCCGTCCTTGTAGTTCGTGTAGAACGGCACGGCGTCGGTCTTGTCCTTGATCGCCTGCATGTCAGCGATGAACTCCTGCGGCGTGGTCGGCAGCGCGGTGATGCCCGCGGCCTTGAAGACGTCCTTGTTGTAGACGACGCCGTTCGCGTTGCCGAAGGTCGCCAGGCCGTAGGCGGTGCCGTCGACCGCGGCCTCGTTGACGAAGCTGTAGGTCTTGGCGAGCTCGTCGGTCTTGCCGATGGGCTCGAAGAAGTCGGGGTAGTCCGCGACCGAGACGCTGTTGGGGATGAGCAGGACGTCGCCGTAGTCCTTGGTGTTCATCCGGGTCTTGACCTCGCCCTCGTAGTCCGTGAGGGCCTCGAACTTGACCTTCACGTCGGGGTACTTGGCCTCGAAGGTCTTCTTGTAGTCCTGGAACGTGGTGTCGACGAGGTCGGTCCGGTTGGTCAGCACCAGGATGTCGCCCGACGGTGCGCCGGCGCTGGCGCTGCTCCCGTCCGAGCTCGTGTCGTCGTCGCCGCCGCTCGAGCAAGCGGCGGTCAGGGTGAGCGTGACGACCGCGGCGGCAGCCACGGCGATCCGCATGTGTCGCGTGTGGAACATCGATGATCCTCTCGACGGGTCGGCACCTCGACGTGCCGACGCAGGAAGGGCGTCTTCGCCGTGGGCCGCGGGACCGACCCAACCTCCTGGTGGACATTCTTAGATCGGCGACTAAAGTAAGTCAACCAGTGAGTCGGATCACAGGCCCGACGATGCACAACCGTTACCGTGAGCGCCGTGCGTCGCTCCGGTCGGACGAACGACGACGACGTCGAGGAACGAGGGCAACCATGAGCACCAGCTCGGGCGGGGTGGCGCACGTGACCACCCGTGCCGCGCTCCTCGACGTCATCCGGGGCGCGGGCCAGATCAGCCGCGTCGAGCTCACCCGGGCGACGGGCCTGACCGGCGCGACGATCTCCACCGTCGTGCGCCGGCTCATCGACGACGGCCTCGTCGTCGAGACCGGCCGCGCCGAGTCGACCGGCGGCAAGCCGGCCGTGCTGCTCTCGCTCGACCCCGACGCGCGCTACGCCGTGGGCATCCACCTGGACCACGCCGGGATCACCTACGTGCTGGCCAACCTCGGCGGCGCGATCGTCGGGCGGTGGCGGCGTCCCGGTGCGGGGGCCGACGAGCCCACCGCCGTCGTCGGGCGCATCGCGGCCGAGCTCACGACCTTCGTCGCGCAGGTCGGCGTCGACCCGGACCGCATCGTCGGCCTGGGCGTCGTCTCCCCCGGGCCGCTCACGGGCGCCGCGGGCATGGCGCTGACGCCGCCCGTCATGCACGCGTGGACCGACTTCCCGCTCGCCGACGCCCTGCAGCGCACGACCGGGCTGCCCGTGATGCTCGAGAACGACGCGACCGCCGCGGCCGTGGGCGAGTACTGGGCCGGCAGCAGCGACGCCTCGACGTGCTTCGCGGCGCTCTACATGGGCACCGGGATCGGCGCCGGCGTGATGGTGGAGGGAGACCTGTACCGCGGCGCGAGCAGCAACACCGGCGAGATCGGCCACATCTGCGTGGACATCGACGGCCCGGACTGCTGGTGCGGCAGCCAAGGCTGCGTCGAGGCGCTCGCGGGGCCGGCCGCGGTGGTCGCCGCCGCGCGCGCGGCCGGGTTCACGCTGCCCGACATCGGGATCGCCGAGGACTTCGCGGCCGTCTCCCGCGCCGCGATGGTCGGCCAGGAGCCCGCCGCGGGGATCATCGAGCGCTCGGCGCGGTACGTGGCGCTGGCCGCGCAGGCGTTGGCCAACATCATGGACCTCGACCGGATCGTCCTGACCGGGCCGTCGTTCGCCCACGCCGGGTCGCTGTACGTCCCGGCGATCCAGGCCCAGCTCGACCGCTCCTTCTTCGCGCGGACCAGCCACGCGATCGAGGTCGTCATCTCCACCCACGCGGCCGAGGCAGCCGCGGTCGGTGGTGCAGCACTGGTGCTGCAGAGCGAGCTCGCACCTCGCGCCTCGTCGGCCCGCGCCCTGAGCACCGCGGTCCGCACCCTGCCCGCCCCCCACGCCCTGCGGCAGCCCGACGCCGCTCGCGCCTGACCCTCTTCGCCGCAGTGAGAGGACTTGGTCATGCCCATCTTCGACATCCGCGACCACGGAGCGACCGGTGACGGCACCACCAACGACGCCGCCGCGATCCAGTCCGCGATCGACGCGGCCCACGCCGGCGGCGGCGGGACCGTGCTGGTCCCGGCCGGCGCGACGTTCCTGACCGGCTCGATCGAGCTGCGCTCGAACGTCGAGCTGCACGTCGAGCGCGGTGCCGTGCTCGCCGGCTCGGGCGACCCCGCGGCGTACACCGCGCGCCTCGCGGTCGGCGCGCTGTCGGCCGGCGTGGTCAACACGGAGAACGACACCGCGCTCGCGCTCATCACGGCGAACGGCGCCACGAACATCGCGATCACGGGTGCGGGCCGCATCGACGGCGCGGGCCGGGCGTTCATCGCCGAGGATCTCGGCACGATCTACCGCTGCCCCAACCAGCGGCCCTTCACGGTGTTCCTCATCGGCTGCACGCGGGTCACCATCCGCGACGTGCTCTTCACGGACGCGGCGCTGTGGTGCGTGCGGCTGTCCGGCTGCGAGGACGTGGTCATCCACGCCATCACGATCGACAGCGACCTGAAGTACCCCAACGCCGACGGCATCGACCTGGACCGCTGCCGCCGCGTGCGGATCAGCGACTGCGAGATCTCCTGCGGCGACGACGCCATCTCGCTCAAGACGTGCGAGGAGTTCCCCGACCTGGGTCCGACCGAGGACATCACGATCACGAACTGCACGCTGCAGTCGACCTCGAGCGCCGTCGTCGTGGGCGTCGACGCGATCGCCGACATCCGCAACGTCGTCGTCTCGAACTGCGTGATCCGCTCGTCGCACCGCGGCCTCGCGGTCAACCTGGGCCAGGAGGGCAACTTCGAGAACATCCTGTTCTCCCACTGCATCGTCGAGACCCGCCACTTCGACCGCGGCTGGTGGGGCCACGGCGAGCCGATCTACGTCAACGTCGGCGCGTGGCACGACGCGGTCGGCCGGCTGCGCAACGTGCGGTTCCGCAACATCCTGTGCCGCTCCGAGAACGGCGCGTACATCGGCTCCGACGCTCCCGGCCTCATCTCCGGGGTGGTCCTGGACGGCGTGCGCATCGAGCTCGACCGCTGGTCGCGCTGGCCCGCGGGCGAGTATGACCGCCGCCCCACCTCGAACGGCCCCGAGGTCTACGCGCACCCGACGTCGGGCATCCACATCGACACCGCGACCGACGTCACGCTGCGCAACTGCGAGGTCGTGTGGGCGGGCGCCGACCCCGCGTTCGCGCACGCGGTCGAGGCGGTCGACGTCGAGGACCTGGTGATCGAGAACCTGCGCGGCACCGCGGCCCGCCCGGACCTGGAGCCGGTGCTGATCCGCACCCGCACCCCGGGCGAGGAGCGCTACCCGGTCGCGGTGCCCGTGCCGGTCATGCGCGCCGCGGGCGACTGACCTCCCACTGACTCCGGCCGTCGAGATCGACCCCCGACTTCTGGCGGGTCAGGCCGTGTAGTGGCGGCGGACGACGGCCGCGCCCGCCTTGGCGTACATGCAGTAGTCGTCGTTCGTCGCCGCGTCCTCGGGCGCGTACAGCGTGGCGGGCCAGTCCCAGAGCATGAAGCCGCCCACCCAGGGGCGCTCCGCGCAGGCCGAGAGCATCTCGTCGAGGTACTCGGCCTGCGCGCGCTCGCTCGGGGCGCCGACGAGGGTCCAGTCGTTCGGGCGCTCGGGCGACCCCTCGCGGCTCGGGCAGCCCGCCTCGATGAACAGGAACGGCTTGCCCTCGCGCTCGACGACCGCGCCGATGCGGTCCAGCTGCTCGGACCACGTGCCGGTCGGGTAGTAGCCGCTGGCCGAGATGACGTCGACGGCGTCCCACCAGGTGACGTGGTCCTCCTGGTACTTGTCGCAGTTGTAGGTGACCAGCCCGTCGTAGACCTCGCGCACGTCCGCGACGAGCTCGCGCCAGAGCGCCTCCTGGGAGTCGGCGCGGACCATCTCGCAGCCGATGCAGAACATCTCCACCTGCAGCTCGGCCGCGAGCCGGGCGTGATGCACGATGAACTCGCGGTAGGCGTCGAACCACTGGGTCCACGTCGGCTCACCCGGCACGTCCCAGTCGAAGAAGCCGATGTACGCGCGCCAGGTGCCGTCCGCGACGTTGACCACCGGCTTGAGGCAGACCTTGAGGTCGAGGCGGCGGGCCCGGGCGACGGCGCCGCGGATCTCGTCGTCGGTGACCGTGGGCTCGTCGGCGAACGCGATCGTCGTCGACTGCGCGGTCGCCTGCAGCGCGCCGTACGCGAGGGTCACCCAGCTCACGCCGAGCCCGGCCATCTCGTCCATCGAGTGCTGCGCCTCGGGCGTCAGCCAGGTGCCGCGGACACCGGTCCAGCCCCAGGTCATGCCGCACACGGGTGCGTCCCAGCCGTCCACCTGCCTCGTCATCGAGACCTCCTTCGTCGGCGTCCACGGTAGCCGTGCGCGTGGCGCCACCGATGGGCCGCTCCCCGGTGCCAGGGTCAGGCATGGCGAAGAACCCGCTCCAGGCGGTGCTCCCGGACAGGCAGCGCCGCACGCTCGACGAGCTGACCGAGGACCTCGACCTGTCCGCCGGGGACGTGCAGTCGAAGCGGTCGGCCTTCTGGGTGATGCTCGTGCTCTCCGCCGTGATCGCGAGCGCCGGAGTGCTGTCCGACTCCACCGCCACGGTCATCGGCGCCATGATCATCGCCCCGCTGTCGACGCCGATCATGGGCATCGCGCTCGGCCTGGCCAAGGGCAGCCGGAGCGCCATCCTGGGTGCCGCACGGTTCGTCACGCTCGGGGCGCTGGCGGTCGTCGCGATCGGGGTGCTGTTCTCGTTGGTGGTGCCGAGCACCGTCAACCTGCTCGCCAACAGCCAGATCTCCGGCCGCACGTCCCCCGGGCTCCTGGACCTCGCCGCCGCCATCGCCACCGGGTTCGCCGGCGCGATCGCGCTCGCTCGCCGGGACGTCGCAGCGGTCCTGCCCGGCGTCGCCATCGCGATCTCCCTGGTCCCCCCGCTCGCGGTCGTGGGCATCTGCTTCGGGCAGGGCGCGATCGCGCTCGGGCTCGGCGCGCTCGTACTGTTCCTGTCGAACCTGCTCGCCCTCGTGCTCGCGGGAACTCTCGTGTACGCCGCGACGGGGTACACCGCCGAGGCTGCGGCCGAGGCCTCGGGCCCGCGACGGCGGACGTACCTGTCGATCGCGGTCGTGTTCGTGCTCGTCGCGCTGCCGCTGGTGCTCAACACCGTGGCGAACTACGTGCTGGCGGTCATGACCCAGCGCGTGGAGACAGCGGCCGACGCGTGGGTCGAGCCGGTGCCCGGCGCGGAGGTGCTCGGCGTCCAGGTCCAGGGCGACCGGGTGCTCATCGAGGTCCGGGCCCCGACCGACCTGCCACCGACGCAGGACCTGCTCGACTCGCTCGAAGGTCAGGTGCCGTCGGGCGTGACGGTCCTCGTCGACACGTCCCTGGGTGAGCGGCTGCGCATCGGCGTCGTCGGCGACTGAGGGTCGTCAGCGCGAGGGGCGCCAGAGGACGACCGAGCCCGACTGCGTGATCGCGCGGGGCGCCTGGGTCGGGCGCGGCTGACGGGCGACGCGGCGGGTCGCGACGACGTCGCCGCGTGGGTCGGCCGTGAAGACTCGTCGGCCTGCGTCGACGAAGGCGCGCAGGTAGTCGACCTGGTGGCGCAGCCGGTCCACCTCGGACTCGAGCTCGAGGATCCGCTTGATGCCCGCGAGGTTCACGCCGTCGTCCTGCGACAGGCGCTGCACCTCGCGCAGCGTGGCGATGTCCCGCAACGAGTAGCGCCGGCCGCGGCCGGCCGTGCGGGACGGCGACACCAGGCCCAGGCGGTCGTACTGCCGCAGGGTCTGCGGGTGCATGCCCGCCAGCTCGGCGGCCACCGAGATGACGTAGAGCGGGGTGTCGTCGGCCATCAGGACCTGGCTTGGTCCATGAGCCCGGCGCGGACGTCGTCGCCCGAGGTCGCGATCCCGAAGGCTTGGACGGCCTCGCGCGCGGCACCCGTGAGGCGCTGCGGGACGACGACCTGCACGGTGACCAGCAGGTCGCCCTTGCCACCGATGCCGCGGCCCTTGACGCGCAGCACCCGGCCCGAGGGGGTGCCCTCGGGGACCTTGACGCGCACGGGGGTGCCGTCGAGCGTGGGCACCTCGATGGTCGCGCCGAGCGCGGCCTCGTCGAAGGCGACCGGGACCGTGAGGCGCAGGTTGGCGCCGTCGGCGGTGAACACGGAGTGCGGCGTGACCTTGACGGTGACGACCAGGTCGCCGGCCGGGGCACCCGGGTCGCCGGGCCGGCCCTTGCCGCGCAGGCGGATCTTCTGCCCGTCGCGCACGCCCGCCGGGATGCGCGCGTTGACGGTGCGGCCGTCGACCGAGAGCGAGACCGTGGCGCCCTCCGCGACCTCGCGGAAGGGCAGCGTCACCGAGGCCGAGAGGTCCGCTCCGGGCTGGGGGCCGCGCTGGAAGCCGCCCGCGCCGTTGCCGAACATGCCGCTGAGGATGTCCTCGAAGCCGCCTGCCCCGCCGGCCGAGCGGGTGCGGGCACCGCCCCCGCCGCCGCCGAACATGTTGCCGAACATGTCCTCGAACCCGGCCGCACCGCCGCCCCGGCCACCGGCCTGGAAGCGGGCGCCGCCAGTCATCGCGCGCAGCTGGTCGTACTGCTGGCGCTGGGTGGGGTCGGACAGCACGGCGTACGCCTCGCCGACCTCCTTGAACTCCGCCTCCGCCTTGGCGTCGCCGGGGTTGTGGTCGGGGTGCTTGGTGCGGGCGAGCTTGCGATAGGCCTTCTTGATGGTCGCCGCGTCGGC
>Ga0160439_1000551_pt1 | contig 15914 bp, 14 predicted proteins | sample HID1975M_E0MG_FD_108201 | JGI IMG/M metagenome (GOLD analysis project Ga0160439, IMG submission 108201) | Enriched soil microbial communities from UW Madison campus, WI, USA - HID1975M_E0 MG | ecosystem: Environmental > Terrestrial > Soil > Unclassified | place: USA: Madison, Wisconsin... | reverse complement strand
TGGGCCACCTCGAGTCGCCGGTGCCGGTCGCGAGCCGGCTGCCCGTGGTCCTGCAGGAGGACGAGTTCCTCCAGCGGTTCGTCGCCGCGTTCGACGACCTGCTCGCACCCGTCTTCCTCACCCTCGACTCGCTCGCGGCGTACTTCGACCCCGCGCTCGCGCCGCCGGACTTCCTGGAGTGGCTGTGCGGGTGGGTGGGGATCGAGCCCGACGACTCCTGGAGCGTGGACCGGCGGCGCGAGATCGTCGCGTCGGCCGTCGAGGTCCACCGCTGGCGCGGCACGGTGCGCGGCGTCCAGCGCGCCGTCGAGCTCGTCGTGGACGGTGCCGTGACCGCGACGGACTCGGGCGGGACAGCTTGGTCCCCCGCCCCCGGCGCGGACCTGCCCGGCGATGCCGAGCCCTCGCTCCGCATCGTGCTGCACGTGCCGGACGCGGCGGCCGTCGACGTGCGACGCGTCGAGCGGGTCATCGCGGGGGTCAAGGCCGCGCACGTGCCACACGTGCTCGAGATCGAGGAGGTGGCGACGTGACCGTCTGCCCCGAGTGCGGGACCCGGAACGAGCCCGGCGAGCAGTTCTGCGGAGGGTGCGGGACGTACCTGGAGTGGTCCGACGACGACGCCGGGCAGGTCCCCGCCGCCGTCGGGGCGCCCGCGCCCGTCGAAGACTCCGCGGCACCCGACGCCCCCTCGGCGGCCGGCGCGACGCCGGGGTCCGGCGTCGCTGACGTGCCGGACGTGCCCGACGTGCCGGACGTGCCTGGCGCGGCGCAGGTGCCGCCCGCCGACGCGGCCTCCGCCGTGGCCGACGACGTGCCGGCACCCCCGACCGACGCGGCACCGACGCCTGCGCAGGACGGGCGCGCCGCGGCCGAGGCGGCCGCGGCACTCGTCGCCCCACCCGCCCCCGCCCGCCGGGCCCCGCGCCGCGCGACCAGACCCGGTCCGGGGTCCACCGCGCCGACGCCCGCGCCGCGACCTGCGACCGCAACCGCAGCCGCAGCAGGACCGACGGCCGGGTCGACGCCGGCGGACGCGCGCCAGCCCGCCGCCGTGCTGCCCGGCGCACCGCGGCCCCGGCCCCTGCCCCGCGCGGCGACACCGGACGATCCCCCACCCGCACCCGGCGACCTGATCTGCGGAGCGTGCGCCGCGGGCAACGTGCCGTCGCGCAAGTTCTGCCGCCGCTGCGGCGCCAGCCTCGCGGAAGCGAGGGTCCAGCCGCGGCGGTCGTGGTGGAGCCGGTTCTGGCGCCCTGACCCCAAGCAGGGCCCGGTCGCCGGCACCCGCCCCCGGCAGCGTCGGCGGCGGTTCCCGGTGCGCCCGTTCGCCGCGATCGCCGTCATCGGTGCGCTGGTCGCGACGGGCATGGTGTTCCGGTCGCAGCTCGGCGACGCCCGGATCGACGTGATGGACCGGATCCAGGGCAACGACCCGGTCAACCCGGTCAAGGTCACCGCCTCGAGCTCGGCCAAGGGGCACGGCGCCAAGCTGGTCCGCGACGGTGCCACCAATCTCTACTGGGCTCCCAAGAAGACCGGTGACGGGTCCGGGGCGTGGCTCGACATGACGTTCGCCGAGCCGTTCCGCCTCACTCGGGTCCTCATCACCCCGGGCGCCTCCGACGTCGAGAAGGAGTGGCTCGCCCAGGACCGGCCGGAGAACGTCACGCTGACGGCCACCACGTCGGACGGCGTCGAGCACGTCGTCCCCATCACGCTCGACGACGAGGTCGGCCTGCAGAGCGCCAAGGTCGGGATCGACGACGTCGAGTCGGTCCGCCTGACGATCACGTCGACCTACCACCCGAGCCGGAAGACGCGAGTGGCGATCTCGGAGGTGGAGTTCCGCGGAAAGACGTGACGCGCGCCGGCGGTCGCGTGCGGCCCGGTTCCGGTCGGGGCGCGACGCGCGGGACGCCGAGCGCGTCGAGCACCCGCCGGTACGCGGTGGTGGCGCGGTGCGCCGCGGCCGCGTCGCCCGCCTGCGTGAGCGCGGTGATGAGCAGGCGCCACGCGTGGTCGCGCCACTCGTCGATCTCCAGGCTGCGGGACGCCGCCGCCACGGCCGCGTGCACGTCTCCCCGACGGAGCTCCAGGCGTCCGAGGTCCGCCGCCGCGTCCGCGACCAGCACGCGCAGCCGGTCCCGGGGGCCGACCACCCAGCTCGCGGCGCCGTCCTCCGGGAGCAGCTCGCCCGCGTACAGGTCCGTCGCGCGTCGCCACGCGCCCGCGGCACCGTCGTCGTCCCCCCGCGCGGCGCAGCGCTGCGCGGTCTTGACCGCGGCCTCGAGCTCGACGTGGTCGCACCCCGAGCCGGGGCGCAGCGCCAGCACGTACGACTCGCCGTCCCGCACCAGCAGCTCGCTGCCGCGCACCGGCTGGTCGGGCTCGAGCGCGCGCCGGACCGACGAGATGCTCACGTGCAGGTTGTGCGTCGCGGCGGACGGGTCGAGGTCGGGCCACAGGGCGTCCGTGACCTGGTCGCGGTGGACGGGTTGGCCGGCGTGGACGGCGAGCAGGTGGAGCAGCGCCCGCGCTCGCGGACGCACCCGGCCCAGCTCCACGGGACGGCCGCGCACCACGATCCGGAACTGCCCGAGCGTCTGGATCTGCACCTCCCCCGCCCGGACGGTGCCCGTCTGCTCGTCGACCCGGGTGAGCAGGTGCCAGGGCCGCAGGTCGAGGCCCTCGGCGTCGGCCGTCGCCTCGGCGAGCGCGAGGAGACCGGCATCCTGCTCGGTGTCCGCGTGGTGGATCGCGGCGTACGCCAGCGGGAGGGCGCCGGGCGCACCGGCGGCCCGGACCACGGACTCCGCGGCGCGTGCGTCGTGGGCCGCGTCGGGGAGCTGGAGGCCCGCGGCGACCAGCGCCCCGCAGGCCCGGGCCCACGCGGCCGGCACGCCCGCACCGAGCGCGTGCCACCGCGCCAGGACGTCGTCCCACACCGCGGGGTCGAGCTCACCACGCTGCAGGCCGACGAACGCGGCCCAGGCGCGCACGAGCGCGGCCGCCCACGGGTCGCCCGCCCGGTCACGCTCGTCGACCGTCGCACGCTCGGCACCCGGCGGCCCCGTCACCGCGGCGAGCATGCCGTGGGCCACGCGCGCCAGCCAGGGCAGGCCGTGCTCGAGGGCGGCGACGTGCACGGCGTCGACCGCGGCGACGACGGTGCCGCGGTCGCCGCCCTCGAGCGCCGCCAGCGCCAGGCGTGCGACCAGCACCTCGACGGCTGTCGCGTCGGGGTCCTGGCTGGTGCCGGTCAGCCGCTCGAGCGCCAGGCGCTGGTTGCCCGCCAGCACGAGCGCGAGCCCCTCGGCCAGGCGCGGCCGGCCGCCGTGCCGCGCCCTGCTGGACCGGGCGACCGCCAGCGGCTCGCGGCTGGCGGCCCGCTCCAGCTCGGCGCACAGCTCGTCGTCGCCGGCCCGCACCGAGGCGGCCCTCGCCTCCTGCCGGCGGGCCCCGAGCTCGGCGCCGCGCGCGCGCCACGCCTCCACGGCGGACCCGAGGCGCTCGGCCTGCGTCGCCTGCAGGTGCTGGCGCACGACGCGCGCGAGCCGGAAGTGCACGCCGTCGTCGGTGGTGGCCAGCGACCAGCCGTCGTGGAGCGCCCGCAGCGCCGCACCGGTCCCCTCCTGGCCGGTCAGCGCCCGGCACCGCTCCTCCGTCAGGACGTCGAGGCACGACGTGGCCGTCACGAGCTCGACGAGGTCCGGGTCGAGGCCCGCGAGGACGTGGGTCGCGACGTAGTCGCGCGCGACGTGGACGTCGTCCGCGAGCGCCCGCACGGCCCGGCGACGATCGGCGGGAAGCAGGTGCGCGGTCGCCCGGTGGAAGAGGTCGACCACCGCCGGCCAACCGTCGGTGGCCGTCGCCAGCGCCTGGGCGTCCTGCGGCAGCAGGCCGGTGCGGTAGACGTCCTGGAAGAGCCGTTCCACCTCCCACGCCCGCAGCGAGAGGTCCGCCGGGCCGACGACCACCGGGGCGGGCAGCTCCGAGCGGACCAGGTTGATCGCCGGCGCACCGCGGGACGTGAGCAGCACCCGCACCCCGCGGGCGGAGTCCAGCAGCAGCTGCTCGACCACCTCCGCGGTGGCCCGCGGGCCCAGCAGGTCCACGTCGTCGAGGACCACCAGCGAGGGCCCGCGCAGCGTCGCAGTCATGCGGACCAGGTCGGCCGACGAGGTGGCCGGGACCTGCCGACCCGGTCGTCGCACCACCAGGCCGCCGGGCACGCAGCGCGCCCAGAGCACCGGTGTCGGGGAGTTCCGGGCGTACTGCGCCGCGACGGTGGTCCGCCCCGACCCACGAGGTCCGACGACGATCCCCAACCCGCCGTCCAGCGGGAGCGCGTCGAGGCGGTGCAGCACCACCCGGCGTTCGAGCCCGACGGACACGTGCGCGAGGTGGCGCGGCTCACGGCCCTGTGGCTCAGTCATCGCAGCACCCCCCGCGTGACCAGCGGCGGCTCACTCGCCACTGAATGCCTTCTGATCCTGGCAGGGTTCACTCGTTCGGGCGACGTTTTTCACCCGGTCGACGGTCCTACGACGGGTCGAGCCGACGGCTCCCGTCGAGGACCCGCCGCCACGTCCGCTGCGGGTCCCAGCCCAGCAGGCGCCGGGCCTTGTCGATGCCCAGCAGGGTCTCGTTCCCGACGAGCGGGCGCGTCACCGGCACGTCCGGGAAGTACTCGGCCACGAGGTCGGCGGACGGCCGGTCCAGCACGGTGTCGGGTGAGGCGACGACGAACGCCTCGAAGCCGGTCAGGTCGCTCTCGAGCGCCAGGCGGGTCGCGACGGCCCCGTCGCGCGCGTCGATGTAGCCCCACAGGTTCCAGATCCGCGAGCGCGGGTCGTCGGCGAAGGCGGGGAACGCCGCGTAGTCCTCGTCGGCCATGACGTTGGAGAACCGCAGGCCGACGTACTTCGCGGTCGGGTCCCAGCGCGCGAAGTGACGGGCCATCTCCTCCTCGACCGCCTTGCCCAGCGAGTAGGTCGACTCCGGGCGCACCGTGTACTCCTCGTCGACCGGCACGTACGGCGGCGGGACGTCGAACGGCAGGCCCAGCACGGTCTCCGACGAGGCCCAGACCACGTTGCGGATCCCGGCCTGGCGCGCGGCGAGGAAGACGTGGTGCGTCGCGACGACGTTGTTGGCGAAGGTCGCGCCGCTGGGCCGGAGCCCGGGCGCGGGGATCGCCGCGAGGTGCACGACGGCGTCCACGCCGGAGTAGCGGTCGTCGACGCCGTGCAGCACCTCCATCACCTGGCCGAGGTCCGTGAGGTCGACGCGGGTGAACGCCGCCCGCTGCCCGGCCGGTGGCGGTGCGACGTCCACGTTGACGACGTCGTAGCCGTGCTCCGCCAGCTCCTCGACGACCGCTCGGCCCAGCTTGCCGCTACCTCCGGTGACCACCACTCGACTCATGCGGGTCACGTTACTTCTGCTGGTCGCGCAGGAACTCCTCGAGCAGCGGGCCGGCCGTCGTGGAGCCGTAGACGCCCTCGTCGACGAAGACCGCGACGGCCAGGTCGCCCTGGTCCGCGATCATCCAGACGTGGTTCTTGAGGTCGCCCTCCTTGCCGAACTGCGCGGTGCCGGTCTTCGCGACGACGTCGTCGCCGGGCACGTCCTCCAGGAACGTCGCCCCGCCGTCGGTCACGACGCCGCGCATGAGGTCGTGCAGCGTGCTCGCCTCGTCCTTCGTCAGCGGCGGGACCGGCCGGGTGGACTCGGAAGGGCTCGGCGTGTCGCTGGCCGTGGGCGTCGCGGTCGCCGTCGCCGCGTCGTCCTGCCCGACGACGAGGCGCGGCGTGACCGTCGCACCCTTCTGGACCGACGCGGCCACCGTCGCCATGCCCAGCGGCGAGGCGAGCACGCGGCCCTGGCCGATCATGGTCGCCGCGTGGTCGGTGCCGTCCGAGTCACCAGGGACGGCGCCCAGGAACGCCGAGTAGCCCAGGTTCTTGTCGCCCGTGAGGCCCAGGGAGCCGGCCGCGTCGATGAGGGCGTCCTGGTCGACCTTGTCGCGCTGCGAGATGAAAGCCGTGTTGCACGAGTTCGCGAACGCGGTGCGCAGGTCGATCTTGCCCGTGCGGTTCGCGGGGTAGTCGGGGAAGTTCTTGAACGTGCGGCCGTCCACCTCGGTGGTGCCCGAGCACGTCACCGTCGAGTCCGGGGTCTCGCCCTGGCGCAGCAGCGCGAGCGCGGTGGCGACCTTGAACGTGGAGCCGGGCGCGTACTGGCCGAGGGTGGCGGTCGACATGCCGTCGCCGCCCGGGCCGCTCGCCACCGCGAGCACGTCCCCCGTGGAGGGCTGGATCGCGACGATCGCGCTGGCAGGCTCCACCGTGGACAGGATCGACTCGGCCGTGAGCTGCATGGTCGGGTCGATCGTCGTGCGCAGCGGGGTGCCGGCCTTCTCCTCGACCTCGTCCAGGACACGCTCGGTGTCCCCGTCGGCCGACACGGCCTTGATCGTCAGGCCCGGCGTGCCGCGCAGCTGCGCGTCGTACTGACGCTGCAGCCCCGACAGGCCCGTGACGTCGCCGGCCGCGATCGCACCGTCGGACTTCTCGACGATCTCCGCGGTGGCCGGCCCGACCGTGCCGAGCACCGGGCGGGCGAACGCGCGCGTCGGGGCCAGCGGCATCGTCGTGGCGACGGCGTTGACGCCCGTCATCGCGGCGAGCTTCGGGACGTCGTAGTCGGGGTCGCTCTCCCGCACCGTGATCGCCTCGACGAAGGCCTTGGGTCCCGCCGCCGCGACGGTCTTCGCGTAGGCGTCGGGGTCCAGGTCCAGCTTCTTGGCGAGCGCCTTGGCGGCCTTGGCCTGGTCGGCGGCGTCCACGCGGGTCTTGTCGATGCCGATGCGGTAGACCTTGTGGTCCTCGACGATCGGCTCGTCGTTGGCTCCCAGGACCTCGGCCCGCTTGGGCGTCGTGCGCGTGACCTGCAGGGTCTCGCCGTCGACCAGGTCAGGCGCCAGCAGCGCCGGCGTCCAGGCGGTGCGCCACACGTCCTTGTCGTCGCGCGCCAGCTTCGCGTCCACGGCGTACGTCCACTCGTCGCCCGCGTCGTCGAGCGTCCACGTGTAGCCCAGCGTCGCCGTCGCGGCGGCGTCGTCCTTCGGGTCCACCACGACCTTCGTGAGCTTCACGGTGGGCGTGAGCTCACCCAGGCCCTCGTACGCGGCCGTGCGCTCGCTGGCGGCCGCGTCCGCGTCGTCGCCGGTCGCGAGGTCGACCTTGCTCAGGTCGCCCGACGACAGCGCGGTCGCCAGCGCCTTCGCGGCGGACTCCGGGCCCGGCGGGTCGCTGGTGCAGGCCGTCAGGCCGACGACGGTGAGGCCGACGACCGCCAGCGCGCAGAGGGGCTTGCGGGCGGACGTCATCGGTCTCCTCGGGTCGTACGGGGGTAGGACGCGTGCGTCCGCACCCCGAGACTGCCGTATCAGCGAGCGGTCGTGGGCGGGTGGGCGCGAGCCTTCACCCTTCCTCCCCAAGCGGGCTGCGGTCGAGCCGAATTCAGGCGCCGGCACCTCGCGCGCTGCCGTTCGCGTGCGCGCCGTGCCGAGCTGGGCCACGCTGGCACGATGGACTTCCCGGCAGCGGGTGCGGACCGCACGTCCGCGCAGGTTGGCGACCTTCCGCCCGGTTGGCTGCGGGCCGACCGTGGCGCCGTCGTCCGGATCACCGGAGCGCTGTCCGTCGACCGCGTGCCACGACACGGCGACGGGCGGGCCCACCCCGCGCTGGCGGCCTACGTGTGGCCGGCCCAGTGGTTCGCCGTCGTCCTCGAGCGTCGCGGGTGGTATCTGCACGTGCCGACCGGGACGGCCTTCGGACTGCGCCGGAGCAAGGTGCCCATGAGCGGCCGGTTCGTGGTGACCTTCATCGCGACGTGGCTGCTGCTTCGCGTCACGGTCTCGGTCACGGGCTTGGGCGGGATCGTGGCCCTCGTCTTCGGCGTCGTCCTGCTGTACCTGCTCCCCGTGGGCATCCTCCTCTGGTGCGCCCACCGGCAGCAGAGATCCGCACCCGAGCGGCGTGGGCGGATCCGATCGCCTGCCGACATCCCCGAGAAGGCGCCCGCGCTCGTCGTCGCCGGCTGGCACCCCAGCGTCCCGGCCGGCGCCGACCCTGCGGCCGAGCGGGCCGTCCGCGAGCTCGTTCCCGTGGTCGCGGCCGGTCGCTCGTTGTACGCACGTGCGGTCTCGGAGCAGGAGGACGACCGGTTGCGCGCGACGGGATTCGACGACGTGCCGGGCCACTTCGGTCTGTTCGTCTGGCGGAGCACCGACGCCTAGTGCGGGCGCGGGAGGTTCAGTCCGCGTCCAGCCACGTCTCCGACGGCGGGAGCAGGGCCTCCAGCGCGGGCCACAGCTCGTCGGGAAGGTCGGCGGTGGCTGCCGCGACGGTCTGCTCGACACGCTGCGGGCGGCTCATCCCGACGATCGTCGACGCGACGCCCGGGTCGCGTACCGAGAACTGCAGGGCGGCCGTGCGCAGGTCCGTGCCGTGCTCGGCGCACACGCGGTGCATCTGCTCGACGGCGTCGAGGACCGGCTGCGGCGCCTCGCGGTAGCCGTAGCTCGTCGTGGTCCCGGCGGGTGCCGCCAGGATCCCGCCGCCGAACACTGCGGCGTTGAGCACGCCCATCCCCCGCTCGTGGGCCGCGTCGATGAGAGGGCCTGCGCTGCGGTCCAGCAGCGTCCAGCGGTTGTGCACCAGCAGCACGTCGAACACGCCCAGGTCCAGGTAGCGAGCGATCTCCTGCACCCGCCCGCCGGCCAGACCGATGCGGCCCACGTGCCCCTGCTCGCGTAGCGCGACGAGCGCCTCGACCGCCCCGCCACGAGCCGTCAGGTCCTCGAACGCGAAGTTCTCCGGGTCGTGCAGGTGCACGAGCGGCAGCTCGTCGAGGCCCAGCCGCTCGCGGCTCTCCGCGACCGACGCGCGCACCCGCCCGCGCGAGTAGTCGCGGCCGCGCGGGTCCACCTTGGTGGCGACGACGACGTCGTCGGGCAGCCCGCCCGCGAGCGCCAGGGCTGCGCCGATGCGCCGCTCGCTCTCGCCGTTCGAGTAGCCGTTGGACGTGTCGATGAAGCGGATCGGGCTCGCGAGCGCGGCGCCGACCGTCGCGACGCCCTCGTCGGCCGGCACGTCCCGGCCGAACAGGTCCGGCATGCTGCCCAAGGGCCCGCCGCCCAGGCAGACCGCGGAGACCGTGAGGTCGGTGCCGGGTAGCGGCCGGAGCCAGCCGGGTGCGCTCGTGCTCATGCCGCCACTGTCCCATCCGGCAGGCGCGTTCCGGTCATCCTCTCCCCCGCGTCCCAGATCCACGCCGCCGCCCGCTCGTCGCGCATGTGCCGGCTCAGCCTCGTCGGGCCCGTCGGACCCACCAGGCCCCATGTGCCGCTCGGCCCGTAGTAGCCACCGTTCACGGCATCCGGGTCGCACGCGGCGAAGAGCAGCGGCTCGGCACCCTGCGGCGGGTCCTGCACGGGGATCAGCGGCAGGTCCAGGAGCGAGCGGCGCGGCGGGGCGTCCCGGCCCAGCGAGGCGCCCGCCGTCTGCAGGTTGGTGCGCGTGAAGCCGGGGTGCGCGGCGGCGCTGAGCAGCGGCCAGCCGCGTTCGTCGGACACCCGGGCCAGGTGCAGCGCCAGGTAGAGGTCCGCGAGCTTGGACTGGCCGTATGCGCGCTGCGGGCTGTAGCCACGGGTCCAGTGCAGGTCGCGCGTGCGGATGCGGCCCCAGTGCACGGCCACCGAGCTCATCGTCACCACGCGCGGCGCGGGTGCGGCGAGCAGCAGCGGGAGCAGGCGGTTGGTCAGCGCGAGCGGGCCCAGGAAGTTGGTGCCGAGCTGGAGCTCGAAGCCGTCGGCGGTCTCGAACCTCGTCGGCGGCGCCATGACGCCCGCGTTGTTGACGAGCGTGTCGAGGCGCTCGAGGTCACCCAGACCGGCGGCGAAGCGCTCCACCGACGCGAGGTCCGCGAGGTCGCAGAGGCGGACCTCGACGCGCGCATCCGGGTGCTGCGCCCGCACCTGCGCGAGCGCCGCCGCGCCCTTGCCCGCGTCCCGGACCGCGAGAATCACGCGGCCTCCGGCGCCGGCGATCCGCGTCGCCGCCTCCAGGCCGGTGCCGCTGTTGGCACCCGTGACGACCACGGTGCGATCGTGCTGGTCAGGGACGGTGTACACGGGTCTCCTCCGGTCCGGACGGTGCGAGGGTCGACGCTGCCACGAGGGCCCGACACCCACAACCGGGCGCGCTCCCGCCGTGCGATCGAAGCGATTGCGTGGTCTGGTGGAGGTGATCCCCCAACGATTGGAGTACAGGCGTGTCCACCATCCCCACCGTCACCCTGAACACCGGCGCCACCATCCCCCAGCTCGGCTTCGGCGTGTTCCAGATCAAGCCCGACGACACCGAGAAGGCCGTCCTGTCCGCGTTCGACGCCGGCTACCGCCACATCGACACCGCGCAGATGTACGGCAACGAGGCGGGCGTCGGCGCGGCCGTGCAGAGCTCCGGCCTGGATCGCTCCGAGGTGTTCATCACCTCCAAGCTGAACAACGACTCGCACGACCCCGCGGTCGCGGCGAAGGCGTTCGACCGCACGCTCGACGCCCTGGGCTCGGACTACGTCGACCTGTTCCTCATCCACTGGCCGCTGCCCGGCGTCGGAGACTTCGTCGAGACCTGGCACGCGATGGAGGAGTTCTACCGCTCCGGCCGCGCCAAGGCCGTCGGCGTCTCCAACTTCCAGCCGCACCACCTGCGCCGCCTGATGGAGAGCTCGACCGTCGTCCCGGCCGCCAACCAGGTCGAGGTCCACCCCTACCTCCGCCAGGACGACGTGCGCGCCTTCGACGCGGAGCACGGCATCGCCACCGAGGCGTGGTCGCCGATCGCGCAGGGCAAGGTGCTCGACGACCCGACCATCCGCCGGATCGCCGAGTCGTACAGCGTCACGCCCGCGCAGGTCACGCTGCGCTGGCACCTGCAGCGCGGCGACATCGTCTTCCCCAAGTCGGTGACGCCCGAGCGCATCCTCGAGAACCGCGACGTCTTCGACTTCACGCTCGACGAGGTCGACATGGCGGCGATCGACGGGCTGAACCGCGACGAGCGCACCGGTCCTGACCCGGATACGTTCAACTACGTGCCCTGACCCTGTTCGAGCGCGGCTGTCGATCCGCGGTCACCTCGCGCGTCATCCAGGCATCGCCCGACGAAGGAGGAGCCATGCCGAAGTTCGTGCTCAACGTCATCCAGCCCCCGGGCCCGCCGCCTGAGGACATCGACCGGATCATGGCCGACGTCGACGAGCTCGACCAGGAGCTGCGCACCGCCGGGCTGTGGGTGTTCGCGGGCGGACTGGCGCCCGCGTCGGACGCCAGGCTCGTCCGGCCCGGCGAGGGTGACGTGACCGTGACCGACGGGCCCTACGTGGAGACGGCCGAGCAGATCGGCGGCTTCACCATCGTCGAGGTGCATGACGAGGCCGAGGCGCTGGCCTGGGCCGGCCGCTTCGCTCTCGCCACGGGCCTGCCGATGGAGGTCCGCGCCTTCCAGTGACGAGGCACCCGGGTAGACAGCCATGGTTGACTGGTACCCATGAGCCTCAACATCAAGAACCCGCGCGTGCATGCGCTCGCTCGCGAGGCGTCCGCGCGCACGGGTCTGTCCCAGACGAGCGTCATCGAGCAGGCGTTGGAGCGCCTGCTCGATGACCTCGGGCGGACAGGACGCGAGGACCGCGAGTCCCGGATCGCGCGGATCCTCGCGGACGTGGACGCGTCGCTCTCCGACGATGATCGCGCAGCGCTCCTGTCGGACGACCTCTACGACGCCGCAGGCCTGCCCGCATGATCGTGGACACCTCCGCGATCGTCGCTGTGCTGGCAGGTGAGCCGGAGCGAGAGCGCCTTCTCGCCGCGCTCCTGCAAGCCTCCTCGATCAAGATCTCGGCCGCGACCCTCGTCGAGCTCGGGATCGTCGTCGACCGCCGTCGCGACCCGCGCCTCTCGCGCCGCCTCGACGAGCTTCTCGCCGAGCTGGCCGTCGAGGTGGTCGCTGTCGACGCGGCGCAGGCGTCGACAGCCCGGGGCGCGTACCGCGACTACGGCAAGGGCTCGGGCCACCCCGCCGCCCTGAACCTCGGCGACTGCTTCTCCTACGCGCTCGCGTCCGTGGCACGCGAGCCGCTGCTGTTCGTCGGGCACGACTTCGTCCACACCGACCTCGAACCGGCATGACAGCACGACGGGCGGGTGGTCGACCGACCACCCGCCCGTCGCCGTCCTGCCTCAGGGTTGCGGGTACTCCGCCAGGTAGGCGGTGGTGGAGCCGCCCGGTGCGGCGGCCGCCGGGCCCCCGACGCCGTTGACGACGTGGTCGATCGTGCCCGCGTCGTTGAGCGACACGATGATCATGTTGTGCAGCTTCACGCCGTGGCGCTGGGGCACCTCGAACGCGTTGGTGGCGTGCAGCGTCGGGACGACGTTGGTGTAGATGTAGCTGCCGAGCCCCCACGCCTCGTGCGTCGTGACCTTGTCGTTGATCTTGTACGCGGCGTAACCGAGCGTCTTGCCGTGCTGCCAGGCGGCCTGGCTGGGCGCGTCGTAGGGCAGCTCGTTCTGGAAGAAGATCGTCTTGCCGCGCTCGCCGTTCCAGACCACGTTGTAGCCCTGGTAGTGCTCGGCGAACAGGCCTGTGGCCAGCACGTCGTTGCCGTTGACCGTGACACCCGTCTTCGCAGTGTTCACGTCCCAGCCCACGCCGTCGGTGCCGTGGTCGGCCCGCCAGGCCCACGTGTGGTCGATGATCACGTTGTTGGCGTTGACCACCAGCGACTGCGTGGCCTTGCCGATGTGGGCGCCGCCGACGCGGAAGAACACGTCGCTCAGCGTCGTCGGGTCGGACGCGCTGCTGAGCTTCGGCTTCTTGTTCAGGGCGTCGACCTGGGACAGCTGCGTGCCGACCGTGAGCAGCGACGGGGAGTTCACCGCGCCCGCGTCGAACATGATGCCGGCGATCTTCACGCCCTTGACGTCGAGCGTCTTGAGACCGACCGACCCGTTCTGCGGGACGATGGTCGCCAGGCCGAGGCCGAGCACGACCTGGCCGGGACGGGTCACCGTGATGGGCTTGCTGTTCTTGTAGATGCCGGGCGTGAGCAGCAGGTTCTGGCCGGCCGCGAGCGCCTGGTTCTGGTACTTCACGTCGTCGCCCGGCTGCGCGATGAAGAACTTCGACAGCTTGATCGACTTCCCGGCCGTCTCACCCGTCTTGTAGGACGTGCCCGACGAGTCCTTGACCGCGTCGGGGACGAAGACGTTCCACTTGCCCTTGCCGTCGACGTACAGGAACGGCTTCTCCCGCGACAGCGGCGTGGCCGCGAGCGTCGTGTACTTGTTGTCGTCGGTGAACGGACCGCCCGCGGGGGCGCCGTCGACGCCGGAGAACACCTGGTTCCAGACGAAGTTGCTCCAGCCCTGGACCGAGCTGTTGCGGGTGATGAACTGCTGCTGGCTGCCGCTGACCACGAACGGCAGGTTCGAGTCGGCGATGAACCCGCCGGACGCGTACTGCGGTCCGGCCGTGCAGTAGTCCATGAGCGAGAGGTTGGCGCCGGTCAGCTCCACACGGCGCATGGGCGCGGCCTGGGAGACGGCCCAGAAGTTGGCGCTGTCGCGGCAACCGTCACCGCCGCCGACGAAGTTGATGGACAGGTTGGACAGGGAGCGCCAGAAGTTGACCAGCGCGAGGCAGTTGGGCTCGGCACCCTCGGCGACCGGCAGGCAGCGGTTGTAGACCTCGATGGCACCGTTGATCTTCACGTCGCCGGGGTTGAGACCCAGGCCCGCGACCTCCGTGTAGTAGCCGACCTGGAAGCGCAGCGGGTGCTCGGTGGTGCCGTACGTACCGGGCTTGAACAGGATCGCGTAGCGGCCGTCGCCCATCTCGGCGTCCACCTGCTTCGCGTGGATCTCGTCGACCTTCGCCTGGATCTGGTCCACCGGCATGCTCGGGTCGAAGACGATCGTGTTGGGGCCGAGGTCGGGGTCGTGGTTCTTGGCGGCGGCGTTCGCGGGCGCGACCGCGAGCGCGGAGACGGTGGCCGCGAGCGCCATCGCCAGGACGGCGGCGCCGACGCGCCGGGCTGTCCGGGGGCTGTGCATCCGCCGGTGCGGGCGGAGCGTTCTGGGCAGCATGGAGAGACCTTTCTGCAGGGGAGGTCACCAGAAGCCCCGCAGTCGTGTCGCCGCACGTCAGGCACCCTCGTTGGCGCCTCGTTCGTCGCGGCGGCGGTGACGCGAGGTAGGACAAAACGTACCTCTCGCCCAGCCACTGTCAAGGGTTACCGACCAGAAAGTCGGCATGGGATCCGCCCACGACTGGACGCGCTTCCAGCCAGCCGTGGGAATCCGGGACTAGACCGCCCGAGCGTCGACGGGCTACGGTCGACGTATCGATCATCGATATGCCGAGGGGGACGAGATGTCACAACGAGGAGTGGCCAGGCTGGCCCGGTGGGTCGTGATCGTCGGGGTCGTGGCGGCCGTGTGGGGCGTCGCGTACTGCATCAACGGGATCACGCAGGCGGGAGCCACCGTCAAGGCGCCCGTGTCGATGAGTCAGTACGAGGGATCCGGCCACGGCAACGTCGAGGTGCATGTCGACGGGGTGACCGTGCCCGGTGGATGGCTTGCCGCCGGTCCGAGCGGCGTCGGCATCTCAGCCGGGAGCGACGGGACACTGACCATCGCCGCCCCGGACTCCACCTGGTACGAGCAGGCGCTGTCACGAGGCGACGCGATGGTGTACGGCCTGGGCGCGCTGGTGGGCTCGCTGCTGCTCGCGCCGGTGCTCCGGTCGATCGGCGACGGCCGACCTTTCGTCCCCGGCAACGCCGGCCGTATCAGCGCCGTCGCCGCGACCATCGTCGTCGCGGGCACCCTGGCACCGATGCTCCCAGAGCTCGCGGGGCAGCTGGTGACGTCGAGGGTCGCCCAGACCAACGGCGCCGACGCATCGTTCGCCTTCGGCGTGACCCTGACGCTCGTCCCCACGTTCGTCGCGATCCTGGTGCTCGCCGTCGCGGCAGCGTTCAGTGCAGGTGAACGCCTGGACCGCCAGGCGAAGGCCATGGCCGACGAGCTCGCGGGCCTCGTGTGACCGACGACGACCACCGGGTGGTGTGCCACCTGGACCGCCTGCTCGAGGAGCGCGGCATGACGCTCGTCCAGCTCGCCGAGCAGACCGGCATCACCGTCGCGAACCTGTCCGTGCTGAAGAACGGCCGCGCCCGCGCGATCCGCTTCACCACCCTCACCGCCGTCTGCGACGCGCTGCGCTGCCAACCCGGTGACGTGCTCGCGGTGGACTGACAGGGCACGGCCTCAGCCGGTCACAGCCAGTCACAGCCGCGGGTCGACCGGGTCCGACTCCATCGCGAGCACGGCGAAGACGGGCTCGTGGACGCGCCACAGCGGCTCGTCCCGGGCCAGGCGCTCGAGCGCCTCGAGGCCCAGGGCGTACTCGCGCAGCGCGAGCGAGCGCTTGAGGCCCAGCCGCCTCTCCTTGAGGCGCGTCAGGTTGGCGGGGACCGTGTAGTCGGGGCCGTAGATGATGCGCAGGTACTCCCTCCCACGCACCTTGAGGCCCGGCTGCACCAGGCCGCGGTGGGTCCGGGCGAGGTTGGTCAGCGGCTTGACGACCATCCCCTCGCCGCCCGCGCCCGTCAGGTCGGACCACCACGTGACGGCCTCGCCGGGTGCCGCCGTGTCGACCACGACCCGGCGCGTCGTGCGGAACAGCGCCGGGTCCGCCGCCACCAGCCGGTCCGCGACCGCCAGGTGCCACAGGTGGTCGCGGTCGTGGAAGGTCGCACCCTGCGCG
>Ga0160439_1000547_pt1 | contig 15983 bp, 13 predicted proteins | sample HID1975M_E0MG_FD_108201 | JGI IMG/M metagenome (GOLD analysis project Ga0160439, IMG submission 108201) | Enriched soil microbial communities from UW Madison campus, WI, USA - HID1975M_E0 MG | ecosystem: Environmental > Terrestrial > Soil > Unclassified | place: USA: Madison, Wisconsin... | reverse complement strand
GTGCCCTTCTTGCCCTGGACGATCGTGCGGATGAACACGATGCGCTCCCCCTTCTTGCCGGAGATGCGCGCCCAGTCGTCGGGGTTGGTGGTGTTGGGCAGGTCCTCGTTCTCCTTGAACTCGTCCACGCACGCGGTCAGCAGGTGGTCGACGCGGATGCCGCGCTGCCCGGTGGCGAGCAGGTCCTTGATCGCGGACTTCTTGGCCCGGTCGACGACGTTCTGGATCATCGCGCCCGAGTTGAAGTCCTTGAAGTACAGGACCTCCTTGTCGCCGCTCGCGTAGGTGACCTCGAGGAAGCGGTTCTCCTCGCTCTCGGTGTACATCCGCTCGACGACGCGCGTGACCATCGCCTCGACCGCCGCGACCGCCGAGCCGCCGTTCTCCGCGATGTCGTCGCCGTGGATCGGCAGGTCGGCCGTGAGGTACTTGCCGAAGATCTCGCGCGCGCCCTCGGCGTCCGGCCGCTCGATCTTGATCTTCACGTCCAGGCGGCCGGGTCGCAGGATGGCCGGGTCGATCATGTCCTCGCGGTTCGAGGCTCCGATGACGATGACGTTCTCGAGCCGCTCCACGCCGTCGATCTCGGCGAGCAGCTGCGGCACGATCGTCGTCTCCACGTCGCTCGAGACGCCCGTCCCGCGCGTGCGGAACAGCGACTCCATCTCGTCGAAGAACACCACGACGGGGTGGCCCTGCGACGCCTTCTCGCGCGCCCGGGCGAAGATCAGCCGGATGTGGCGCTCGGTCTCGCCGACGTACTTGTTGAGCAGCTCGGGTCCCTTGACGTTGAGGAAGAAGCTGCGCACGTCGGCCGCCTCCTCGCCGCGGGCCGCGGCCGCGGTGGCCGCGAGCGAGTGCGCGACGGCCTTGGCGATGAGCGTCTTGCCGCACCCGGGAGGGCCGTAGAGCAGCACGCCCTTGGGCGGCTTGAGCCCGTGCTCGCGGAACAGCTCGGGGTGCAGGAACGGCAGCTCGACGGCGTCGCGGATCGCCTCGATCTGCGGTCCCAGGCCACCGATGTCCTCGTACTGGATGTCCGGGACCTCTTCGAGCACCAGGTCCTCGACCTCGGCGCGCGGGATGACCTCGAAGACGAACCCGCTGCGCGAGTCGATCGTCAGGGCGTCGCCCACGCGGACGCCGCGGTCGTGCACCTGCCCGGCGAAGCGGACGACCCGCTCCTCGTCCCCGCGACCGACGACGAGCGCGCGGTCCTGGTCGAGCATCTCCTTGACGGTGACGATCTCGCCGACCTTCTCGTACCCGCCGGCCTCGACGACCGTGAGGGCCTCGTTGAGCATGACCTCCTGGCCGGGCCGCAGGCGCGCGACGTCGAGCGTCGGGCTCGCGCCGACGTGCATCTTGCGGCCCGCGGAGACGATGTCGACCGAGCCGTCCTCGCGCGAGGCGAGGAAGGTGGCGTACGTCCCCGGCGGCTTGGCGAGGTCGTCGACCTGGCGCTTGAGCTCGACGATCTGCTCACGTGCGGCGAGGAGCGCGTCGCTGAGACGCTCGTTCTTGGCAGCGAGCACCGCGAGCTCGCGGTGCAGCTCTCGTCCGGGCGTGGATTCGGTCATGGATGGCCTCCGTCCCGTCGAGGCGGCTGTCACGGCCGCCAAGGTCTAGCAGGTCTTGCACCCTAACCATGCAAGTCAAACATGGGACCTGTGCCACACGGGTTTGTGTCCGGACCGTGACTCAGAGCTCGGGACGGGCCTCGATGTCGCGACGGACCTTGCGGATCTTCTTGTCGGAGACCTCGCGCTCGCCGAGCGCCTCGGAGGTCCACAGCTCGGCGTCGTCCGCGGGAGCGCCGTCGGGGGCCACCGGGTAGGCGCCCTTGGCGGGACGACGACGGCGCAGCGGCGCGTCGACCCCGTCGGCGAGCCGGCGCGTGGTGAGCAGGAAGCCGGTGTGGCCGATCATCCGGTGCTCGGGGCGCACGGCCAGGCCCTCGAGGTGCCAGCCGCGCACCATCGACTCCCACGCCTGCGGCTCGGTGTAACGGCCGTCGGCGCGCACGTCCTCGGCCAGGCGGGACAGCTGCGTGGTGGTCGCGACGTAGCAGATCAGCACGCCGCCGGGTGCGAGCGCACCCGCGACGACGTCGACGTTCTCCCACGGCGCGAGCATGTCGAGCACGACGCGGTCGACCGTGCCGGGCTCGGCGACGGTCGGCAGCACGTCGGCCAGGTCGCCGATCGACAGCTCCCAGGCCGGGTGCGCACCGCCGAAGAAGTCCTCGACGTTGCCGCGCGCGATCGCCGCGAAGTCCTCGCGCCGCTCGATCGAGTGGACGGACCCGCCGTCGCCGACGGCCCGCAGCAGCGACATCGTCAGCGCGCCGGACCCGACGCCCGCCTCGATGACGCGGGCGCCCGGGTAGATGTCGGCCATCGTGACGATCTGGCCGGCGTCCTTGGGGTAGACCACGGCGGCGCCGCGCGGCATCGACAGCACGTAGTCCGCGAGCAGCGGCCGCAGCGCGAGGTACTCGATCCCCCCGGAGTTGCGCACGACGGTGCCCTCGGGCTGCCCGATGAGGTCGTCGTGGCGGAAGTAGCCGCGGTGGGTGTGGAACGAGTCGCCCTCGGCCAGGGTGATGGTGTTCAGCCGGCCGCGCGGGTCCGTGAGCTGCACGCGGTCGCCCACGCGCAGGAGCCCGCGGCGGCGAGCGGCACCCGTGGGCCCCTGGGGCGCGGTGGGGCCGTCCGGCGCAGGCTCGGTGGCGGGGGGCGTCTCGTCGTGGGTCACGGGCGACGAGTCTAGGCGGCGGGCGACCGGGCCGGGTCCCCGCCGGGCGTCACGTGCGGATCGCCGCGATGACGTCGGCCGCGCGGATGAGCCCGACGACGCGGCCGTCGACCATCGCCGCGACGACGGGCGACGTCCGCGTCGCCTCGCTGAGCGCGGCGATCAGGGGGCCGCCGGCGAGCGAGCCGTCGACGACCGCGCCGAACGGCAGCGTCACCGCGACCGAGGTCACCGGCGTGCTGCCCGCGACCTCGGCCGGCACGGCTGCGGCCGCGGCGCGGTCGACGTAGGCCGCGGGCCGCCCGTCGGGCGAGAGGAGCACGACCTCGTGCGCGCCGACGGCCGCGGCCGTCGCGCCCGCGTGCGCGACGGAGTCGGTGTACGGGACGCCGACGGCCGGGCTCGCGACGGCCTGGACCGTGAGACCGTGCACGGCGCGCTGCGTCCGTCCGCTGCGCACGGAGGCGGTCGCGCCGGCCCAGAGGAACGCCGCGGTGAACACGGTCCACACCACGTTGACGAGGTCGGGCTGCCTGCCCTGCACGAGCGGCCACAGCAGCGCCCACGCGAACAGCAGCACGGCGACGACGCGCCCGCTCCAGCCGGCGGCGACCGTGCCCGTGTGCCGGTTCTTGGTGACCGCCCAGACGGCGGCCTCGAGCACGCGCCCGCCGTCCAGCGGCAGGCCGGGGATGAGGTTGAACACGGCGACGAAGCCGTTCGAGATCGCGCCCGAGTACAGCAGCAGGCCGCCGATGGACCACTCGTCGACCACCTGCGCCGCGGCGAGGAAGCCGCCCGCGAGGACCAGGTTGGCGAGCGGTCCCACGGCCGCCACCAGCGCGCTCGTCGCCGGGGTGGGTGCCGCGCCGCCGAACGACGTGTGCCCGCCCCACAGCGTCAGGACGAACTCGTGCGGCTGCTGCCCGCGCGCCCGGGCCATCAGCCCGTGCGCGAGCTCGTGCACGAGCACCGACCCGAACAGCAGCACGACGAACGCGAGCGCGACCAGGTAGACCGCGGGGCCGGACTCGCCCGAGCGCGCCCGCACGCTCGGCGCGAACAGGAGCGTCAGGACGAGAGCGGCGACGAGCCAGCTCGGCGCGAGGATGATCGGCGCGCCGACGACGTGGCCGACCACCCAGCCCTGGGTGCGGGGCGGCGACGGACGCGGGGAGCTCATCGGCCCAGCGTAGGTGGCGGTGCTGTGCCCGAGCGCACGGGCGGGTCGGTCGGGTCGTGTCGGCAGGCCCGCCTACTGTTCGTCGTGTGAGCCAGCAGCAGGACGACGCCCTCGTCACCGAGACCGCGATCGACGACGTCGTCGAGGAGGCGGTCGACGACGCGATCGCGGCTCCCGTGCGGCCGCCGTCCAAGCCCGGCCTCTCGCCGTCCCGCGCCAACGACTTCCTGCAGTGCCCGCAGATGTTCCGCTTCCGCGTGATCGACCGCCTGCCCGAGCCGCCGAGCCCGGCCGCGGCCCGCGGCACGCTGGTCCACGCGGTGCTGGAGCGTCTGTTCGACCTGCCCGCCCCGGAGCGCACGCTCGACGCCGCGCACGGGCTGATCCCGAGCCAGTGGGACGAGCTGCGCGAGCGCTCGCCGCAGGTCACCGAGATGTTCCCGGACGCGGAGGCGCTCGCCGAGTGGCTCACGAGCGCCGAGGGCCTGCTGGGTACCTACTTCACGCTCGAGGACCCCACGCGGCTCGAGCCGCGCGAGCGCGAGCTGGCGGTCTCGACCGAGCTCGAGGACGGGCCGCAGCTGCGCGGGATCGTCGACCGGGTCGACGTCGCGCCGAACGGCTGGGTCCGGGTGGTCGACTACAAGACGGGCCGCTCGCCGCGCGCCGGGTTCGAGAGCTCCGCGCTGTTCCAGATGAGGTTCTACGCCTTCGTCATCTGGCGCACGCGTGGCGTCCTGCCCCGCCGCCTGCAGCTCGAGTACCTCGGGGACGGCGTGGTCGTGCAGCACGAGCCGACCGAGGCGGAGATGGTGACCTTCGAGGCGCGGATCCGCTCGATCTGGGCCGGCATCCAGGACACCGCGCGCAGCGGCGAGTGGCGCCCGCGGACGTCCAAGCTGTGCGACTGGTGCTCGTTCAAGGCACTGTGCCCGGCGTTCGGCGGGACGCCTCCGGAGATCCCGGAGGGCGCCGTCGAGCGTGCGACGGGCGTGCAGGTCGCGCAGGTCGCCTGACGCGGCGGCGTCAGAGCGCGGGCGACACCAGGTCCGCGCCCGCGGCGATCCGGGCGAGGCGCTCGACGCTCAGCTCCGTCAGGTCCGCGACACGCACGAGGCCCGGCCGCGGCTCGACGGGCTGGAACACCTCGACGCCCACCGTGCGCGCACCCGAGGCGAGCGCGGACGTGATCCCCGAGCGCGAGTCCTCGACGGCCACGCAGCGCTCGACCGGGACGCCGAGCAGCTCGGCGGCCGCGAGGTACGGCTCGGGGTCGGGCTTGGCGTTCGTCACCGTGTCGCCGCTGACGACCACGTCGAAGCAGCCCGCCACGGCAGCGAACGGCTCGGACAGCACGCGGTACGACGACGTCACGAGCGCCATCGGCACGCCCGCGGCGACCAGCGCGTCGAGGAGCTCCCGGGCACCCGGCTGCCAGGGCGTCGACGCCGCGACACCGGCGGCGACGCGGGCGTTGAGGAAGTCGACGATCTCGTCGAGCGGGAGGTCGACGCCGCGGTCGGCGAGCGTCTGCGCGGTGACGGCCATCGGGTTGCCGACCAGGCCGAGCCCGTCCTCGTGCGTCCACACGCCGCCGTGCGCGGTGACCAGCGCGGTCTCGCCGGCGATCCACAGCGGCTCGGTGTTGATCAGGGTCCCGTCCATGTCCCAGAGGACGGCAGCGGGCAGCTCGAGGTTCGTGGGAGGCACCAAGTCATCCTACGAGTCGCCCGGAGGGGATCGGCCGGGGCGAGTGTCGCCGCCCGTCGTCCGTCGGCGTCCCGGCCTAGGCTGGCCCGATGAGTGAGACCACCGGCGGTGACCTGCCCGCGGGCGAGACCGTGCTGCTCGCCGCCTTCGAGGGCTGGAACGACGCCGGCTCCGCGGCGACGCACGCCCTGGAGCACCTGCACGACGCGTGGGGTGCCGACCAGGTCGACGAGCTGGACCCCGAGGAGTACCACGACTTCCAGGTCAACCGCCCGCAGGTCGGGCCCGGGCCGGACGGTACGCGGGGCATCACGTGGCCGACCACGGCGATCGCCGTCGCGACCACCCCGCGCGGACGCACCGTGGTGCTCGTGCACGGGATCGAGCCGTCGATGCGCTGGCGGCACTACTGCGACGAGGTGCTCGGCATCGCCGCGAGCCTCGGCGTCCGCACGGTCGTCACCATCGGCGCGCTCCTGGCCGACGTGCCGCACACGCGCCCCATCCCGGTCACCTCGACGAGCGAGGACGCGGACCTGCGCACCCTGCTCGGCCTCGAGCCCAACACGTACGAGGGCCCGACCGGCATCGTCGGCGTCCTGCAGCACGAGGCCGCGAGCCGCGGCATGAACGCGCTGTCGCTGTGGGCGGCCGTCCCGCACTACGTGGCCCATCCGCCGTCGCCGAAGGCGACGCTCGCCGTGCTGCGGCGCCTCGAGCAGCTGCTCGGCGAGCCCGTGCCGTTCGGCGAGCTGCCCGACGAGGCCGCCGCGTGGCAGGCCGGGGTCGACGAGCTCGCGGGCGAGGACGGCGAGATCGGCGACTACGTGCGCCAGCTCGAGGAGGCCAAGGACACCGCCGACCTCCCGGAGGCGAGCGGCGAGGCGATCGCGCAGGAGTTCGAGCGCTACCTGCGCCGCCGCGACCCGGGGACGGGCGGCTGAGGGCTCAGATCCGGATGCCGAGCAGCGCGTCGATCATGCGCGCGACGACGCCCGGTGCGCCCTCGACGGGCTCCGCGGTGCCCGCGAGGCTCTCGTCGGCCCAGGCGTCGACGAGCGCGAGCGCGCGCGGGGTGTCGAGGTCGTCGGCCACCGCGGCGCGCACGCCGGCGAGCAGCGCGGTCGCGTCGGGTCCGCCGTTGCCGGAGACCGCGGCGCGCCAGTGCTCGAGGCGCGCCTGCGCGGCCTCGAGGCCCGCGGAGGTCCAGTCCCAGTCGTCGCGGTAACGGTGCGCGATGATCGCGAGCCGGATCGCCATGGGGTCGACGCCCTGCGCGAGCAGGACCGAGACGAGCACCAGGTTGCCCTGGGACTTGCTCATCTTCTCGCCCTCGAGCCCGACCATGCCGGCGTGCAGGTGCACCCGCGCGCCGTGACCGGAGTCGAGCAGCCGCGCGTGCGACGTGCTCATCTCGTGGTGCGGGAAGAGCAGGTCCGAGCCGCCGCCCTCGACGTCGAACGGCAGCCCCAGCGCGTCACGCGCGATGACCGCGCACTCGATGTGCCAGCCCGGGCGGCCACGACCCAGGACACCGCCGTCCCACGCAGGCTCGCCGGCGCGCTCGCGCCGCCACAGCAGCGGGTCCAGCGGGTCGCGCTTGCCGGGCCGCTCGGGGTCTCCCCCGCGCTCGCGCGAGAACGCGAGCATGGTCGCCGCGTCCAACCCTGCGACGGCACCGAACGACGGGTCGGCCGACAGGTCGGCGTAGACGTCGCCGAGCTCCTCGCCCACCTCGTCGGGCGTCGTCACGCGGTACGCGGCGCCGGACGCGAGCAGCTTCTCGACCGCCTCGACCACCGCGGGGATCGACTCGACGACCCCGCTCCACGTGCCGGGCGGGATGACGCCGAGCGCGGTCATGTCCTGCGCGTAGAGCGCCGTCTGGTCCGCCGCGAGGTCGCGCCAGTCGACGCCCGTGGCGGTCGCTCGCTCGAGCAGCGGGTCGTCGACGTCGGTGACGTTGGACGCGTAGTGCACCTCGTGGCCCGCGTCGCGCCACGCGCGACCCAGCACGTCGAACGCGACGTAGGTGGCGGCGTGGCCCATGTGGGTCGCGTCGTAGGGCGTGATGCCGCAGACGTACAGCGTCGCGACGTCGCCCTGGGCCGCGACGACGAGCTCGCCCGACGACGAGTCCCGGACCAGGACCGGCCCGCCACGGCCGGGGAGCGACGGGACATGCGGCAGGGGCCAGGTGAGCACGCCGGAAGCCTAACCGCGGATGACCGGCGGCACGGCTCCGGGGGGTCCATGATTCAACCCGTGGGACGAGAGAAGCTGTACAGCAGGAGCGGCGACACCTGGCACGAGGGTGGCGGGGGCGCTCCCACGTGGGTGGTCGTCGAACCCGAGGACCTCGTCGAGGCCGCTCGCCGTCACGGCATCAGCGACCAGGCGCTCGTCCTGCTCGAGCACCACCAACCCGGAGCGTCTCCCGAGCGCGGCATCCGGCCGCTGCGCGGGCACGTCGACCGGTCGTCGGACGGTGAGCTCCTGCTGTCTGCGCCGACGCTGTCGTACGTCGCCCGGACCCGGGACGTCCACACCGGTGCCATCACCTGCATCGTTGCCCAGGACGTGATCATCACCGCCGAGGTCGGGGAGTCCGGGATCCTGCCGCACGCCGTGGACAAGCTCTGCAGCGGTGTGCCGGTGCCGGACGAGGGAGTCCGGGAGGTGCTCGCCTCGATCATGCTCACGCTCGTCGCGCGGGCGGGCGACGTCGAGGCGGGGCTCGGCGACGCGGTCGCCGAGACCGAGAGCGTGGTGTTCACCACCGAGCGCGTCACCGGCGATCCGTTGCAGCGCATCTACGACCTCAAGCGCGAGATCGCCGAGGCCCGGCGCGCGCTCGGCCCGATCGCGGCCGTCGTCCCGCTGCTGGCCGCCGAGAGCGAGGACACCGGCCGGCGCAAGAAGAGCGCTCCGCCGTGGCTGCACCGGACCCAGTCGATCGCGGACCGGCTGGACCGCCACCTCGACACGCACGACGAGCTGCTCGACGCGATGCTCTCGGTCCACCTGAGCCAGGTCTCGGTCCGGCAGAACGAGGACATGCGCAAGATCTCCGCGTGGGCCGCCATCGCGGCGGTCCCCACGCTCATCGCCGGCATCTACGGCATGAACTTCCGCCACATGCCCGAGCTCGACTGGACCTACGGGTACCCGATCGTGGTCGTCGCGATGGTGGTCATCTGCGTCGGCCTGTACGCCCGGTTCCGCAAGTCGGGCTGGCTCTAGGGCCTACGCCGTCGCGGCGTTCGCCTCGAGCACGCCCGTCAGCAGCAGCACGACGAGCAGCGCCGCGAGGCCCAGGCGGTACCAGACGAACGGCTTGTAGCTGAAGGTCGAGACGATCTTCAGGAACACGATGATCACGAGGTAGCCGACCGCGAACGCGACGAGCGTCGCGAGGAGCGTCGCGCCGAAGCCCGGCGTGCCGGCCTTGCCGAACTGGTCGACGCTCTTGGCGAGCTGGAAGAGCCCCGACCCGAACACGGCCGGGATCGCGAGCAGGAACGAGTACCGCGCGGCCGCCTCGCGGGTGTAGCCCATGAGCAGCCCGCCCGTGATCGTGCCGCCGGAGCGCGACACGCCGGGCACGAGCGCGAGCGCCTGCCAGAACCCGAACTGGACGGCGTCGCGCCCGGTCAGCTCAGTCAGCGCGCGCTTCTTGGTCCCGACCCGGTCCGCCCAGCCGAGCACCAGGCCGAACCCGGCCAGGGTCAGCGCGACGAGCCACAGGTTGCGGAACGTGCTCTCGATCTGGTCCTGGAACGCGAGCCCGAGCACGACGATCGGCAGCGAGCCGAGCGCGATGAACCAGGCCATCAGCGCGTCGTGGTCCGGCTTCTCGCCGCGCGGCATCCCCGCGCGTGAACGCCAGTCCGTGCCGTAGCCACCGCGCAGCGCGTGCCACCACGCACCGACGATCCGCACGATGTCGCGCCGGAAGTAGAGCAGTACCGCGGTCTCGGTCCCGAGCTGCGTGATCGCGGTGAACGCCGCGCCGGGGTCGGAACCCATGAGATCGCCCACGATGCGCAGGTGCGCGCTCGAGGAGACCGGGAGGAACTCCGTGAGTCCCTGCACCAGTCCGAGGAGGATCGCTTCGCCTGCACCCATGCCTGTCACGAGCCGCCACACTAGTCCGACGCGCGGCCGGGTCCGGGGAGGCGGGCCACCGCCCGTCTAGGGTTGCCGATCATGGAACAGCGCCACCTCGGACGCACCGGCCTGCGCGTGTCGCGGCTGGGGCTGGGAACCATGACCTGGAGCCGGGACACCGACGAGCACGAGGCCACCGAGCAGCTGCGCGACTTCGTCGACGCGGGCGGCACGCTCGTCGACACCTCCGCGTCCTACGCCGACGGCGGCGCCGAGGAGCTGCTCGGCTCGCTGCTCGGGGACGTCGTCGACCGCGACGAGCTCGTGCTGTGCACCAAGGCGGGCGTGCGTCGCACCGCCACGGGCGCGGTCGTCGACGGCTCGCGCGGCGCGCTGCTCGCGTCGCTCGACGCCTCGCTGCGCCGGCTCGGCACCGACCACGTCGACCTGTTCCTCGTGCAGACCCCGGACCCCCGCACACCGCTCGAGGAGACCGCCTCGGCGCTCCGTCTGGCGGTCAGCAGCGGGCGCGCCCGGTACGTCGGCCTGGCGAACCACGCCGGCTGGCAGGTCGCACGCGCCGCGAGCCTGCTCGAGCACGACCCCGGCCTCGCGGCCGTCCAGGCCGAGTACTCGCTCCTGCAGCGCGGCATCGAGCGCGAGGTGCTGCCGGCCGCGCAGACGCTCGGGACGGGTGTCCTCGCGTGGTCCCCGCTCGGCCGCGGCGTGCTGACCGGCAAGTACCGCCGGACGATCCCCGCCGACTCCCGGGCGGCGTCGCCGCACCTGGCCGGCTTCGTCGAGCCGTACCTCGCGCACGCGGGCGCCGCGGTCGTCGAGGCCGTGGCCACCGCCGCGGCGGGCCTCGATCGCGCCCCGCTCGAGGTCGCGCTCGCGTGGCTCGCCGACCGGCCCGGCATCGCGTCGGCGATCGTCGGCGCCCGGACGGCCGACCAACTGCGCGGGTCGCTCGCCGCGGTCGACCTCGAGCTGCCCCGCGAGCTGCGTCATGCGCTCGACGAGGTCAGCGCCCCCGAGCTCGGCTACCCCGAGCGGTTCTGAGCGCGGTCGGTCCGACCGGTCAGGACGTGCGGGCCTCGCCTGCGAGGTCCTCGACGTCGGCACCGTCCTCGTAGGGCTCGTCGCCGTCGGCGCCCCACTCGTCGTCCTCGTCGTCCTCGTCGTCGTCCTCCTCGGCGAGGTAGAACGGCAGGGCCTCGCCGTGGGCGGTGCCGAGCGCCTCGTCGTACACCTCGAACGCGTCCGCGAGGACGTCGTAGGCGTCGTCGACTGCGGGGTCGTCGTCTCCGTGCTTGCCGGCGACGGCGTTGTAGTGGGCCTCGAGGGAAGCGATCAGGCGGTCCAGCGCGGCACGCGGGTCGACGGTCATGCCATGACGGTAGCGCCGAGCGAGGCACAATGGCACCGCGATAGGTCGAACGGCGCCGGCGACGGGACGGGGTGACGATGGCAATCGGTCAGACGGGGACGAAGCGCAAGGACTGGGTGGCGGTCGGGGGGCAGTACGAGTACCGCGTGCTCACGATCCCGCGCTCGACCAGCAGGGGTGACGCGAGCCGCATGCTCACCGAGCACGCGGAGTACGGACGCTGGGAGCTCGCCCGCTCGGTGATCTACGTCGGGGGCGAGCGGAAGGTCTGGCTGCGCCGCAAGACGCTGCGGGTGCGCAGCACCCTGCAGGAGACGAGCTAGCAGGTCGCGAGCAGGCGGTCCAGGACCCGCGTGCCGAACTTCAGGGCGTCGGTGGGCACGCGCTCGTCGACGCCGTGGAACATGCCCGAGAAGTCGAGGTCGGGCGTGAGCCGCAGCGGGGCGAACCCGTAGCCGGTGATGCCCAGGCGCGACAGCGACTTGTTGTCCGTGCCGCCGGACAGCGTGTACGGCAGGACGGTCGCGCCCGGGTCCTCGGCGTGCAGGGCGTCGACCATCGCGTCGACCAGCGCGCCGGTCGTGGGCGCCTCGAGCGCGACGTCGTGGTGGATGCGCTCGATGCTCACGTGCGGGCCGGCGAGCTCGGTGATGGTGCGGACGAACTCGTCCTCGTGCCCGGGCAGGAACCGGCCGTCGATCGTGCCCTCGGCGTGGCCGGGGATGACGTTGGCCTTGTAGCCGGCCGTGAGCTGGCTGGGGTTGGACGTGTGCCGCAGGGTCGCGCCGACGAACCGGGACGCCGGGCCGAGCGCGGCGACCAGCCGGTCGATGCCCTCGGGGTCCTCCTCGTCGAACGGCAGGCCCGTGAGCTGGGCGACGCCCTCGAGCAGCGCGCGCACGGTCGGCGTGAGCTGCAGCGGCCACGGGTGCCGACCGATGCGGGCAACCGCCTCGGCCAGGTGGGTCACCGCGTTGTCGGGGTTGACCTGGCTGCCGTGCCCCGCACGCCCGCCGGAGGCCAGCCGCAGCCACGACAGGCCCTTCTCGGCGGTCTGCAGCAGGTACGCGCGCTGCCCGTCGACCTCGACGGAGAAGCCGCCGACCTCGCTGATCGCCTCGCTCGCGCCCTCGAACAGCTCGGGGCGGTGGTCCACCGCCCAGCGGGCGCCCCACGTGCCGCCCGCCTCCTCGTCGGCGAACATCGCGACGACGACGTCCCGCGCCGGACGGCGGCCCTCGCGGGCCATCTGCCGCACGACGGACAGGATCATCGCGTCCATGTCCTTCATGTCCACCGCACCGCGGCCCCAGATGAGCCCGTCGCGCTCCTCGGCGCCGAACGGGTCCACGCTCCAGTCGTCGGCGCGCGCGGGCACGACGTCGAGGTGCCCGTGCAGCACGAGCGCGGGGCGCGACGAGTCCACGCCCGGGAGCCGCACGACGACGTTGGCCCGGCCTGGCGAGCTCTCGAACAGCTCGGGGTCGAGGCCCACCTCGGTGAGCAGGCCCATCACGTGCTCGGCCGACGCACGCTCCCCCGGCCCCTCGTTGTCGCCGTAGTTCGAGGTGTCGAACCGGATGAGGTCGCGGCAGATGTCGACGACCTCGTCGGCGGCGGTGGGGCCGGTCGAGGGCGTCACGGGTGCAGGCGTCGCAGCGGGCATGCGACCCACGCTACCGGGCGTGGCGCGGGCGGCCGTGGGGCGCCGGGCCCGTCTCACGACGTGGCCCGGCACCCCCCGGCGTCAGACGCCGGCGGCCGTCAGTCCCCGCCGCACGAGCAGCGGGGCGATCTCGGGGTCGCGTCCGCGCAGGTCGCGGAACGCGGCCATCGGGTCGACGGACCCGCCGCGGGACAGCAGCTTGGCGCGGAACGCGTCGCCGTTCTCGCGGCGCAAGCCGCCGTTCTCCTCGAACCAGGTCACGGTGTCCGCGTCGAGCACCTCGGACCAGATGTACGAGTAGTACCCGGCCGAGTAGCCGCCGCCGAACACGTGGTTGAAGTACGTCGAGCGGTAGCGCGGCGGGACCGGCGCGAAGGCGACCCCGGCGGCCTCGAGCGCCGCGGCCTCGAAGGGCTCGACGTGCTCGGGGTCGGTCGGCACGTCCTGGGGCGAGAGCCGGTACCAGGCCTGGTCGAGCAGCGCGGCCGACAGGTACTCGGTCGTCGCGAAGCCCTCGCCGTCCTGGCGCGCCTCGAGCAGCGTCGCGACCCACTCCGCCGGCATCGGTTCGCCGGTCTCGTGGTGCACCGCGTACGCGGCCAGGATCCGCGGTTCCCAGGCCCACATCTCGTTGACCTGCGAGGGGTACTCGACGAAGTCGCGCGGCACCTCGGTGCCGGACTGCGAGGGGTAGCGCACGGCCGAGAGCAGGCCGTGCAGCGCGTGCCCGAACTCGTGGAACATCGTGATGACCTCGTCCCACGCGAGCAGCGTCGGCTCGCCCGCGGGCGGCTTGGGGATGTTGAGGTTGTTGACCACCACGGGCCGCTCGTCGAGCAGCGTCGACTGGTCGACGAGGTTGTTCATCCAGGCGCCCCCGCGCTTGGACTCGCGGGTCCAGTAGTCGGCGAGGAACAGGCCGAGGCCGCTGCCGTCGACGTCGAAGACCTCGAAGACACGCACGTCGGGGTGGTACCCGACCAGGTCGGCACGCTCGGCGAACGTCAGCCCGTAGAGCTCGGTGGCGGCGCGGAACACGCCGTCGGCCATGACGCGCTCCATCTCGAGGTAGGGCCGCAGGACCGAGTCGTCGAGCGAGCGGCGCTCGGAGCGGACGCGCTCGGCGTAGTACGCCCAGTCCCAGGGCTCGAGCTCGGCGCCCGGGACGTCGCGCTCGAGCGCCTCCGCGAGGTCGCGCGCCTCGACGCGGGCGTTCTCGACGGCCGCCGGCGCGAGCCGCTCGAGGATCTCGGCCACCGCCTCGGCGGACTTGGCCGTCGCGTCCGACGCGACGAACGCCGCGTGGTGCTCGAAGCCGAGCAGCTGCGCGCGCTCGGCGCGCAGTCGGGCGAGCGAGAGCAGCGTGGCCCGGGTGTCGTGCTCGCCGCCGATGCCGCGGCGCGCGGAGGCCCGGAACACGCGCTGGCGCAGCGTCCGGTCGCGCGCCATGGACAGCGCGTTCTGCTGGGTCGGGAGCGCGAGCTCGACGAGCCAGGCGCCCTCGTGCCCGCGATCTGTCGCCGCCTGGGCGGCGGCCGCACGGGCGTCGTCGGGGAACCCGTCGAGCTGCTCCTCGTCCGTGACCAGGACGGCCGCGGCGTTCTGGGCGGCCAGCAGGTCGCGGCCGAACGTGGTCTCGAGCGAGGTGATCTCGGCGTTGAGCGCGCGCAGCCGGTCCTGCGACGGCTCGTCGAGGCCGACACCCGAGCGGACGAACGCCGTGCGCGTGCGGTGCAGCAGCCAGGCCGTGTCGGGCTCGAGGTCGAGGTCCGCGTCGTGCAAGGCCTCCACGCGGGCGAACAGGCGCGCGTCGAGGTAGATCGCGTCCATGTGGGCGGCGAGCAGCGGCGCGATCTCCTGCTCGACGGCCTCGAGGCCGGGCGTCGAGTCGGCGCTCGACTGGTTGAAGAACGCGGTCAGCGACCGGTGCAGCAGGCGGCCCGCGCGCTCGAGCGCGACGAGCGTGTTGTCGACCGTCGCGGGCTCGGGGTCGGACGCGATCGCGTCCACCTGAGCGCGGTGCTCGGCCATGCCGGCAAGGATCGCGGGGCGGTAGTGCTCCTCACGGATCCGACGGTAGTCGGGAAGTCCGTAGGGCAGCGAAGAGGGGGTGGCGAAGGGGTTGTCGGCGTCGAGCGCTGCAGTCATGCGGGCCATCATCACCCATCGGCCTGCGCTCCGCCGCGTCAGGGGTGCGCTGCCAGGAACGCGTCCTCGGCGGCGTAGTCGAAGAAGTCGCCGTCGCCCTCCATCCGGGCGAACCCGGGGAAGACCTGCCGCCAGTCCGCACCCGCCGCCACGTCGACGAGCCACTCGACGGCGGCCGCGACGGTGTCCCCGTACCCGCCGGGGGCGACGTACCCGAGCAGCTCGTGGGCCCGCGCCATGTCGAGCACGAGCGGGGTGGGCACGGCCCACGGCGTGCTCCCGACGCCCCCGACCGGCTCGCCGGGCAGCCGGACGATGCGCGACGTCGTGCCCATGACGCCGTCGACCAGCGTCGCGATCTCGGCGACCGTGGGCGCGTCCGGATCCACCGCGTTGAGCACGCGGTGCCCCGGCGTCGCCGCGGCGAGCCGCACGAGCTCGCCGAGCACCGCGGTCGACGTCGGGTGGAACCGGCTCTCGCCGTCGTAGGCCAGGACCCGCACGTCACGCCCGTCGAGGGCACGCTTGACGAAGACCCACTCGCGCGGCTGGATGCAGCCCGGGCCGTGGATCGCGCCCGGCCGCAGGATCGTCGTCGGGACGCTGGACGCAGCCCACGCCTGCTCGAGCGCGACCTTGCCGGTCGCGTACGAGTCGCGCCCGGGGGCGACCGTGGCCTGGTCCTCGCGGACCGGCACCGGGAACGTCCCGAAGGTCTCCGACTCGAAGCCGTCGCCGCGGTCGTCGACGTAGACGGCCGCGCTCGAGACGACGACCGCCGAGCCGATCTCGGCGGCGTGCGCGAGCAGGGCGGAGGCGTCGCGGTCGTCGTACGCCACGACGTCGATCACGACGTCCACGCCCCCGCGCACCGCCGCGCCGAGCGCGCCGGCGTCGTGGAGCAGCCGCGTCGGCGTGACGCCGTACGTCGCGAGGCAGGCGTCGTTCTCGGCGACCTGCTCGGACAGGTGCACGTGCAGCGGCCGGCCCGTGGCGTGAGCGGCGATGCGCGGAAGGTC
>Ga0160439_1000546_pt1 | contig 16029 bp, 10 predicted proteins | sample HID1975M_E0MG_FD_108201 | JGI IMG/M metagenome (GOLD analysis project Ga0160439, IMG submission 108201) | Enriched soil microbial communities from UW Madison campus, WI, USA - HID1975M_E0 MG | ecosystem: Environmental > Terrestrial > Soil > Unclassified | place: USA: Madison, Wisconsin... | reverse complement strand
TTCAAGGTCACCGGCGTCAAGCCCGGCTTCAACCAGCACGAAGAAAATGGCGTGTCGGCGTTTGAAGACATCACCGAAAGCTCGTTCCCCGGCAAGTGGAAGGTGATCTACTTCTACCCGAAAGACTTCACGTTTGTGTGCCCGACCGAAATCGTCGGCTTCAACAAGCTGGCCAAGGATTTCGAAGACCGCGACGCTGTCCTGCTGGGCGGCTCCACCGACAACGAATTCGTCAAGCTGGCATGGCGCCGTGAGCACCCGGACCTGAACAAGCTGGGCCACTACCAATTCGGCGACACCACCGGTGCCCTGATCGACCAACTGGGCGTCCGTGAAAAGGGTGCTGGCGTTGCTCTGCGCGCCACGTTCATCGTTGATCCGGACAACACGATCCAGCACGTTTCGGTGAACAACCTGAACGTCGGCCGTAACCCGGAAGAAGTTCTGCGTCTGCTCGACGGTCTGCAAACCGACGAGCTGTGCCCGTGCAACCGTACGGTTGGCGGCGCTACGCTGTAATTTCCAGCCCGGCAACGGGCCTGCTTGCAGGCCCCGAGCTGGGCTTTAATTGCTCTAGATTATAGGTAAAAACTATGGAATTTCTTACTACCATTAAGGAACAGCTCCCGGATTGGGCCAAGGACATCCGCCTGAATCTGGACGCCGTGATTGCCCGCTCGACGCTGGCCCCTGAAGACGCCGTAGGCGCCGCCCTGTCCGCCGCGTATGCCGCGCGCAGCCCGGTGCTGGTGGAAGCCTTCAAGAGCGGCCTGTCGGAAGGCGACGCCAATGCTGCTTTGACCGCCTCGGCGCTCATGGGCATGAACAACACCTGGTATCCCTACGTCGAAATGACGGGCGACGCCAACCTGAAGAGCCTGCCGGCCCAGTTGCGCATGAACGCCTACGCCACCCATGGCGGCGTGGAAAAGAAGCGCTTCGAACTGTTCGCGCTGGTGGCCTCGATCATCGGCAAGTGCCATTTCTGCGTGGCCTCGCACTATGAAAACCTGAAGAACGATGGCCTGTCGACGGAACAGCTGCGCGACGCCGGCCGTATCGCCGCCGTGGTGAACGCCGCCGCGCTGGCCCTGGCCGCCCAAGGCAAGTAAGCGAGCAGCCCCCACGCCGCACACGCTTCGCGTGCTTGCTGCCGCCTGGCCCTGAAAGAAAAAAAACCCGCCTGTGCAACCAGGCGGGTTTTTTCTTTGGGGCGGCGCCAGGCCGCGCCCGAAACGTTTAGTTCTTCTTCGCCATGTCGGCGGTGGTGGGCAAACCGTTGGCCACCCAGGCTTCGACGCCCCCGCGGTACCAATAGGCGGTCCAGCCGAGCGACCCGGCGCGCAGCGCCGCGTTGTACGACGAACGGTCGTTCATGCTGGCGCCCACGAACACGACCGCCGCACGGCGATTGTTGTTCGCCTTTTTCAGCAGCCAGGCATCCAGGGCGCTTTGCAACTGGTCCGTGACACTGCCATCCGAGCCGGCATCGGCCAGGGGATAACCGATTGGCAGCGTATCGCGCAGCCCGCTGGTGTCGACGATCAGCAGATTGCTGTCGTTCTTGATCATGCCAACCAGGTCGCCTGTCGTAATCAACTTGGCGCGATTGATCTGGTTCGGCGTCGGACCCTTATACGGTGAGGGGAACAGCAGGAACGTGGCAGGCACGCCCATATCCTTGAGTTCGTCGATGGCGCTCGGCGGCATCCCCTGCCCCGGCGGTGATGGCCGGGGCTGTTGTTGGGGCTGCTGCTGCGGTTGTTGAGACGGCGCCTTGCCGCCGCCTGTGGCCACGACTTCACCGCCCACTGTGCCCATTTCGATGTCGGAGATCATCACCGCAATGTTCTCGATCAGCTCATAGCACATGGTGATCGAGCCTTCGCGCGGGCTGTACCACGCGTTGAGCGTGTCGCAGTCTTTGAACACCACGTTCACCGGGCGGGGCAGCACATAGGTCTGCCCAAGCAGCTTGATGTTGGCCGAAATCGCGTCCGACAGGGCAGTGGCGAACAGGTTGCCAATCTTGCGCTTGGACGGTTCGAACACCACGTTGACCGGCGCACCGGGCGCGTTGGCCGGCTGCTGGCCGTCGGGCGACCAGGTGCCGACACGGGTGTGCGGCGCCAGGATCTTGCGCCAGGCGCGGTTCTGCTTGTTGAATTCGTCGGCGCAACGCGCCTTGGTCCGGTCTTCCAGGCCTACGTGTTTGGCGACCGATTCGAACACGGCCGGATTGCCGCCATACATGATGCACAGCATGTTGCGAAAGCGCTTGAGGTCGCCCGTGTGCTCGTCCTGCCAGGCCGACGATTCGGATGCCCCGCGCTTTTCCGCCAGCTTGCCGCTGTAGTACCACTGCAAGGCGGCGTAGGTCGCGGCGTCACGCGCCATGGTGTTCGCGTCTTGGTCGGCCGACGGATACATCGTCGGCTCGACAATCTGCAAGGCGGCGTAGATATCCACCGCATCTTCTTCCGCGCCCGTGGACGGCAATTCCAGTTCGCCGATCAACGCATGGCCGAACTCATGCATGAAAATGCTGCGCATGATGCCGACGTACACCGACACGATACGCATGGTGTCGCCGCCAAAACGCGGATATGGACCGGCGCCGGCCAAGCCGGAACCGCCCGAATTGTTGGGAGCCGGGGCCGCGACAGGCGGTTGCGTGCCCTGCGGCGCGCTGGCGCCGCCACCCGCGCCCCCCCCCCGCGGAGGCAAGCCGGCAGGTTGCGGCGCCGGCGCGCCAGCGCCGCTGCGCGGGGGCAAGCCGCCGCCTTGTTGCGCAGGCGCGCCCTGCCGGGGCGCCAGGTCGGTATTGATCGAAAAGTCCGCAATGCCGAACGTGCCCACGTCGTAAGCCATGATGCCGATATCACCGCCCACGGCGGAAGAATCGGTCACGTCGCCGATGATCTTGCCGTTCACGATGAACCGGGCTGCGCCCGGCAACTCGACCACCTTGATGCGGTCCGAGCCATCCAGCTTGGCCAGGTTGGGAACCGTGGCGATGTCGCGACGGTTCTGACCTTCAAGACAGAACAGGATGGTTTTCTTGTCGGCCGTGATCTCGATCAGGCACAAGCCCTTCTTCGCGGGATTGCTCAGCGCCACGCCAATGGAGGCCTTCGGATTCTGCGAATTGACGACCACATTCACATCGGTCACGCGCCCCTGCTCGGGGGCCGGTCCGACCGGAAGGTAAAGCGTTTGTTCACTGCCGGGCGTCGCTACGTTGCGCAACGTGAACCAGCCATCCTGCACGGCGGCGGTCCAGCCCTGGATCATCTGCTGACCGACGACGCCTGCCAGTGGCCCCAGCTGTTGTTCAAACGCAGCGTGTGCGGGCGAACCCAATGCAACGAGGACCGAAAACAGCGCGACGCCACGTAAACGCATCTGAAATTCTCTATGTAGGCAGATTGAGGTAGCGCAGAATATTCCAGATCAATTTGACCTGCTTATTCATTTGTTAAAGATGTATAGCAAAGTAAATGCAATGGAATTTCATTGCATTTACGATGGAACATCGTCAGGTTTACGCGCGGGCCAGCAAGGCAACGACAGTGGCCGCGATACCTTCCTTGCGGCCCAGATAACCCAAGCCTTCGTTCGTCTTGGCCTTGATGTTGATCTCGGTCTCTGCCAGGCCGAGGTCAGCGGCGATGTTCGTCACCATGGCCGGCGCATGCGGGCCGATCTTGGGTGCTTGTGCATGCAGGGTGGCGTCGATGTTGACCGGTACCCATCCCGCGCGGCGCACCCGCGCCATCGCCTCGCGCAGCAGCACGCGGCTGTCCGCGCCCTTGAACGCGGGGTCCGTGTCGGGGAAGTGGCGGCCGATGTCGCCCAGACCCGCCGCCCCCAGGAGCGCGTCGGTAATCGCGTGCAGCAGCACGTCCGCATCGGAATGCCCCAGCAGGCCATGCGTGTGCGGGATCGTGACCCCGCCGATGATCAGCGGGCGGCCTTCGACCAGCGCGTGCACGTCAAAGCCCTGCCCGACGCGAAAAGGAATGCTCATAGCCATTTTTCCATCAGTTCGAAATCATCCGGCCACGTCACCTTGAAGTTGCGCAAGGCGCCCGGGACCAGCAACGGCGCGTACCCGGCGGCCTCGAGGGCCGACGCCTCGTCGGTGACGGTCACGCCATTCACGGAGGCCGCCGTCAGCGCATCGCGCAGCACGCCAGCCCGAAACATCTGCGGCGTCTGCGCCAACCACAATCCATTGCGATCCAGGGTGCGCTCCACCCGCTCGTGCCCGCCCTTGACCGTGTCCGCCACGGGCAACGCCAGCAGGCCGCCCACCGGATCGGCCAGGCAGGCGTCGATCAGGCGGCGCAGCGCGGCCTCTGGCAGGCCGGGACGGGCCGCATCATGGACCAGCACCCAGGCATCGTCGGCCACGCCGCTGTCCGCCAGCGCGCCGGCGACGGTGTCGGCCCGCGTCGTGCCGCCACAGGCCCGCCACACCGTCCGGGGCAGGCCGGCCAGGGCCGCGTCCACCCACCCGTCGCCCGGCGTCACGGCCACGCGCACCTGGGACACTCGGTCGTCGGCCAGCAGCGCGCGCACGGCGTGGCGCAACATGGGCTGTCCGGCCAATGGACGATACTGTTTGGGCACGGCCTGCGCGCCAGGCTGGCTGGCGCGGGCGCCGACACCCGCGGCGGGAACGATTGCAATGATTGAGTCAGACATGGTGCGGTGATTTTATAATCTTCCGCTTGATGCCTGCTTCCACCCTGATGCCCACCCCCACTTCCCCCGCCACCGCCGCGCCGCCCGTCCCGGCGACCGCCCCTACCCTGTCCGCGCTGAAACCCGGCGCGCGCTACGCGCAGCCCCGCCCGCCGGGCTCGGGAGACGCCTGGCTGCTGGCGGATCTGGCACGGCAGGCGGCCGCGCCGCTGGTCATCCTGACGGCCGAACCGCTGGAGGCTCAGCGCCTGGCGGAAGAGATCCAGCTGTTCGCCCCGGACCTGCGCGTGCGCCAGTTGCCCGACTGGGAAACGTTGCCTTATGACGCGTTTTCGCCACACCAGGACCTGATTTCCCAGCGCCTGCACACGCTGCACTCGCTGATGATGAAGACGGTGGACGTGCTGACGGTGCCGATCACGACCGCGCTGTACCGGCTGGCGCCCCCCTCGTTCCTGGCGGCCTACACGTTCTCGTTCAAGCAGAAAGACAAGCTGAACGAGGCCGCCCTGCGCGCGCAACTGACGCTGGCCAACTACAACCACGTCACCCAGGTGACGGCGCCGGGCGAATTCTGCCTGCGCGGCGGGCTGATCGACCTGTTCCCCATGGGGTCGGCGGTGCCTTACCGGTTGGACCTGTTCGACGACGAGATCGAAACCATCCGCAGTTTCGACGTGGACACGCAACGCAGCCTGTACCCGGTGCGCGAGGTCCAGCTGCTGCCCGGCCGCGAATTCCCGATGGACGAGGATTCGCGCACCCGGTTCCGCGCGCGCTTTCGCGAAATATTCGAAGGTGACCCGTCCCGCGCCCTGCCCTACAAGGACATCGGCAACGGCATCCCGTTTGCCGGCGTCGAGTACTACCTGCCGCTCTTCTTCGAGGAAACGGCGACGCTCTTCGATTACCTGACGGCCGGGACCGTCACCGTCACGGTCGGCGATATCGACGACGCGATCCAGCGTTTCAATCACGATACGTCCAGCCGCTACGGCTTCCTGAAAAGCGACCGCGAACGCCCGGTGCTGCCACCGTCCGCGCTGTTCCTGGACAGCGAAACGCTCTACACCCGCCTGAAGGAGTTCCGCCGCCTGTCGCTGACCGCCGGCGAGCCGCATCCCGACTTCCGCGCGGTGCCCGACGTCAGCGTGGCGCGCCGTTCCGACGATCCGATCGCCAAGCTGCGCGCGCTGGTGCAAACGCGCCAGACCCGCGTGCTGCTGTGCGCGGACTCCGCCGGCCGGCGCGAGACCCTGGTGCAGATGTTGAACGAATTCGGCGTCACGCCTGACGCGCAACCGGACACCATCGAAGCCTTCCTGGCTTCCGACGCGAATTTCGGCATCGTCGCCGCGCCCCTTGCCACCGGCTTCGGACTGCCGCAGGCCAATCTGGCCTTCCTGACCGAAAACGACCTGTACCCCGGCCTGGCCAACACCGGCCGCCGCGGCAAGCGCGACCAGGAACGCGCCAGCAACGTCGAAGCCATGGTGCGCGACCTGTCCGAACTGCGCGCCGGCGACCCCGTCGTCCATGCGCAGCACGGCATCGGCCGCTACCACGGCCTGGTCAACATGGACATGGGCGAAGGCGAGATGGAATTCCTCCATCTTGAATACGCCAACGGCAGCACCCTGTACGTGCCCGTCTCGCAGCTGCACGTGATCGCCCGATACAGCGGCGCCGATCCGGAAGCCGCGCCGCTGCACCAGCTGGGCTCCGGCCAATGGGACAAGGCGCGCCGCAAGGCCGCGAAACAGGTGCGCGACACCGCGGCCGAGCTCCTGGCGCTGTATGCGCAGCGCGCCGCGCGTGAAGGCTTCGCCTTCAACCTGCCGCTGAACGACTACCAGGCGTTTGCCGAAGGCTTCGGCTTCGAAGAGACGGCCGACCAGGCCGCCGCCATCGAAGCCGTCCTGGCAGACATGACCTCTGGCCGCCCCATGGACCGGCTGGTCTGCGGCGACGTGGGCTTCGGCAAGACCGAAGTTGCGCTGCGCGCGGCCTTCCTGGCGGTGGCCAACGGCAAGCAAGTTGCCCTGCTGTGCCCCACCACCCTGCTGGCCGAACAGCACGCCCAGACCTTCTCGGACCGCTTCGCGGACTGGCCGGTGCGCGTGGTGGAGTTGTCGCGCTTCCGGTCGGCCAAGGAAGTGGCGGCCGCCATCGAAGGCATCAACGACGGCCGGGTCGACATCGTCATCGGCACGCACAAGATCCTGTCCAAAGATGTGAAATTCAAACGTCTGGGATTGGTCATCATCGACGAAGAGCACCGCTTCGGCGTGCGCCAGAAGGAAGCGCTAAAGGCGCTGCGCGCCGAAGTCGACGTGCTGACGCTGACCGCCACGCCGATCCCGCGCACGCTCGGCATGTCGCTCGAAGGCATTCGCGACTTCTCCGTCATCGCCACCGCGCCGCAGAAGCGCCTGGCGATCAAGACCTTCGTGCGGCGCGAAGACGGCAGCACGCTGCGCGAGGCCCTGTTGCGCGAACTCAAGCGCGGCGGCCAGTGCTACTTCCTGCACAACGAAGTCGAGACCATCCACAACCGCCGCGCGCGCCTGGAAGAACTGGTACCCGAGGCCCGCATCGCTGTCGCCCACGGCCAGATGCCCGAGCGCGAGCTGGAACAGGTGATGAAGGGCTTCTACCAGCAGCGCTACAACGTGCTGCTGTGCACGACCATCATCGAAACGGGCATCGACGTGCCCAGCGCCAACACCATCGTCATCCACCGTGCCGACCGCTTCGGGCTGGCCCAGCTGCACCAGCTGCGCGGCCGCGTGGGGCGTTCGCACCATCAGGCCTACGCCTACCTGCTGACGCCAGGCGAAGACGCCATCACGACCAACGCCAAGAAGCGCCTGGAAGCGATCCAGGCCATGGAGGAACTGGGTTCCGGCTTCTACCTGGCCATGCACGACCTGGAAATCCGGGGCACGGGCGAAGTGCTGGGCGATTCGCAATCGGGCAACATCCAGGAAGTGGGTTTCTCGATGTACAACGAGATGCTCAACGAAGCCGTCCGCGCCCTGCGCGCGGGCGAGGAACCCGACCTGGACGCGCCTTTCAACCTGGCCTGCGAAGTCAACCTGCATGCGCCCGCGCTGCTGCCTTCGGACTACTGCGCCGACGTGCATGCGCGCCTGGGCATCTACAAGCGCCTGGCCCACGCCGCCGACGAAGACGATCTCATCCACATCCAGGAAGAACTGATCGACCGCTTCGGCAAACTGCCCGAAGCCGCGCAGACGCTGCTGACTACGCACCGCCTGCGCCTGGCCGCGCAACCGCTGGGCATCGTCAAAATCGACGCCAGCGAAACGCAGGCCTTGCTGCAATTCGGTCCCAAAACCACTGTCGATCCGGGCCGGATCATTGAACTTGTGCAACGCCAACGCAACATCAAACTGGCAGGACAGGATAAATTGCGGATTGAGATCAAGGCCGCGCAGATCGCCGCCCGCGCCGACGCCGTGCGCGTTGTGCTGCGCGCCTTGAAGTGAACCCCGCCAACCTTCGCAACTTTATGACTACCCATCACCTTGTCGTCCAATCTCCCGGCCTGACCATCGAACACGCGGAACAGCTGGCCGCCCTGGCGCAAGCCCAGGGCGTGGCGCGCATCAGCAACACCGCCGCCCGCCTGCTGGACGTGCAGCACGACGCCCTGACCCGCGCGGAAGTCGTCGCCTGGGCCGAGCGCAACGGCGTGGACGTGGCCTTCCTGCCCGCGGGCCTCAAGTTGTCGCAATGCAAGGTGCTGGCGATGGACATGGATTCCACGCTGATCAACATCGAGTGCATCGACGAGATCGCGGGCGTGGTGGGCGTGAAAGACAAGGTGTCCGAGATCACCGAAGCCGCCATGCGCGGCGAGATCAAGGACTTCGCGGAAAGCCTGCGCCGCCGGGTCGCGCTGCTCAAAGGCGTGCCGGCCGAAGCGCTGGAACAGGTCTACGTGGAAAAGCTGCGGCTGAACCCGGGCGCGGAACGCCTGATCAGTACCGCCCAGGCCGCAGGCATCAAGGTCCTGCTGGTCTCTGGCGGCTTCACCTTCTTCACCGACCGCCTGCGCGAACGGTTAAAGCTCGACAGCGCGCACGCCAACACGCTGGAGATCGACAACGGCTTGCTGACCGGCCAGGTGGTGGGCGACATCCTCGACGCCTCCGCCAAGGCCGTCTACCTGCGCGAGTTCGCCCGCACGCATGGCGCCACGAAAGAGCAGATCATCGCGATGGGCGACGGCGCCAACGACCTTCTGATGCTGGGCGCCGCGGGCTTTCCGGTTGCCTACCACGCCAAGCCGCTGGTGCGCGAGCAGACCCGCTACGCATTGAACGTGACGGGCCTGGACGGCGTGCTGAACTGGTTTGAAGGCTGATCGGCCACAGACGGTATCGTCACCATGAAAAAAGCCACCTTGCGGTGGCTTTTTTCATGGCGGAAGGCGGATCAGTACCGGACCTTCAGCGACAGCAATGCCGCGCGGCCCGTGCCCAATGCGGCATAGTGCGCCGCGTAGGCCTTGGTGTAGTAGGTTTCGTCGAACAGGTTTAGCACGTTCAACTGCGCCGAGAAGTGCTCGTTGAATTCGTAGCCGGCCATGGCGTCGAAGCGCCAGTACGACGGGACCCAGCGCGCCTTGGGCGTGCCGTCGGCGTTGCTCGAGGCGTCCGCATTGCCAAACTGCTTGTCCACGTAATAGGCGCCGCCGCCAACCGTCAGCTTGGGCAGGACCTTGTAGGTCGTCCACAGGCTGAAAGCGTTGCGCGGCGTGTTGGGCAGGTCCTGGCCCACGGCGCCGCTGTTGTAGGCGCCCTTGGTCACTTCGCTGTCCATGAAGGTGTAGCCGCCGAACACGTTCCACTTGGGCGTGATGTTGCCCGAGAAGCCCAGTTCGATGCCGCGCACCTTGGCCTCGCCGACTTGCGACACTTCCGTGGCGGACACGGCAACGCTCGTGTTCTTGCGAATGTCGTGGAACGCCGCTGCCGACAGGGTGAGGCGGTCGTCGAACACCTGCCACTTGGTGCCCAATTCAACCGTACGGCTCTTTTCGGGCTCGAGCGACGAGCTCGTGATCGACGCGGCATCGCTGATGGCGCCGGCTGCGATCGCGGAAGGCGTGGACGACGTGCCGTACGTGGCATAGATCGTGCCATTGGGCACGGGCTTGTAGGCCAGGCCCACCTGGTAGTTAAACAGGTTGTCTTCGCGGCTGGTGCTGTAGAACGCGGGCGTGGACGCCGGATCGTTGCGGCCCTTTGCGATGTTGCTGCCGCTGGTGCGGTAGTTGTCCCAGCGCGCACCCAGGCTGGCTTGCCATTGTTCGTTGAACTTGATGGTATCGAAGCCGTAGAACGCCACCGTGTCCGTGTTGTAGCGGGCCGGATTGTCGGCGCGGGTCAGGTGGCCGGTGTAGTCGGTGCCCGGATCCGGATTCCACAGGGACGCGCACAAGGCCGGGTTGGACAGGTCGGTCGCACTCACCTTGCACGCCATCGGACCGTTGGCGATGCTTTGGGTATAGCTGTCCTTGTCCTGCTTGATGTTGCTGTATTCAAAGCCCAGGTCGAACGTGTGCTTCAGGCTGCCGGTGTCGAACTCACCCGTCAGGTCCGTCTGGTTGGCAAAGCTCTTGGTGACGTAGTAGCCCGACTTCAACGCGCGGTAGACCAGGCCGTTGGGCACGTTGCCCTTGCTGTCGTCCGGGTTCGTGGCCGCGAAATCGGTCGTGCCGCGGCCATAGCGGGTCACGTTGCGCAGCTGCAGCTTGTCCGAGAAATCGTGCTGGAAATCGACGGTCGCGACATCGTCGCGCGTGCTCATGAAGTCGCGGCCTTTCAGGCCATAGAACGTCTTGCGGCTCACGCCCATCGTCTCCGTCACCGGCTGGCCCGTCTTCGGGTCATACGGAATGGAGTAATCCGGCATGCTGTCGTCTTGGTAGTGGTAGTAGCTCAACGTGATGCGGGTCGGCGTGCCCACGCCCAGCATCAGCGACGGCGCCACGCCCCAGCGCTCGAAATTGACGGCATCGTCGCGGCCCGGCACATCGCCCTTGTTGCCCATCACGTTCAGGCGGAACGCTGCCTTGTCGGCCAGGCGCCAGTTGCTGTCGATCGTGGCGCGGTAGTTGTTGTCCGTGCCGATCTGGGCCGTGGCTTCGGTGAAGTCCGTCGCCTTGGGCGCCTTGCTGACCATGTTGATGCTGCCGCCGGCGCCGCCGCGGCCGGAATACACCGAGTCCGGGCCCTTGATCACTTCCACCTGTTCCAGGTTGAAGGTGTCGCGCACCTGGGTGCTGGAATCACGGATGCCGTCCAGGAACAGGCTGCCGGCGGCATTCTGGCCACGGATGATCGGCAGATCGCCGCCCGGGCGGCCGCCCTCGCCGGCACCGAACGTGATGCCGGGCGAATTGCGCAGCACGTCTTGCAACGTGGACGCCGCCTGATCCTGGATCACCTGCTTGGGCACGACCTGCACCGTGCGCGGGGTGTCCAGCAAGGGTGCAGTCATCTTCGGCGACGGCACCGTGCTGGTCTGGTAGGAAGACCCTTCGCCTTCCACCCGTACCGGGGCAAGTTGCGTCACGCCCGAATCCGCAGACTGCGCGGCGGCGTAGGGACTGATGAACAGGGCGGGCGCGGCGATGGCGGCGGCCAGCGAGGTAGTGAGCGTATTCAGCGAATACGAATCTTGGGGCTTCAAACCAGCTTCTCCAGAATATGAATAGCAACGATTCTTGTTTTTTTACCGGTTGCGATTTTGATCCTGCCCACTGAATGAAACCTGAATGAAAGCATTTCCCTCATGCTAAAGATGAAAAAACAACACTTATGGATGCACGTTCGTTATTAATCGCGCTTTATAACCGAACTTAACGGTGACGGATCTCACAATACGAAGGGCCAAATCCGGTACCGCTAGAGGCATGTCTGGAAACGCCGCCAAGCGTTTTTAGCCGCGATCAAGCACATTTCACGAACCCAAAAGAAAAACGCCCCTGACGGGGCGTTTGGTGGCTTGGCGGGCCTTCAGGTGCGCAAACGAGGATGCCGTTTGAACAAGTAGCGGTACACGAAGCCCGGATAGGCCAGCACCAGGAACAAGCTCAGGGTAATTGCGTAGAACTCCCAGGTTTGGGCAAAGCGGTTGCCCAAGGTGGATTCGAACGCAAACCCCAGCGCGCCGACAATGGCGTAGAACACCAGCACTTCAAACAGACGCAGCCAGAACGGCTTGACCGCGGCTTCCCCGCCCTGCTTCCAGGGCAGGACGGCGAACACCCGCTCCGTCAGGAACGGGAGGTTCGCGCTGACCAAAGCCAGCGCAATCAACAGCCATACCGCCAGCGTCTGGTTCATGGCTGGTATCCGCTTACAGGCTCAGCGACGAACGGATGGCCTGGACGCACAGCGCCATCAGGCCGCCCGGCAGCAGGCCCAGCACCAGCATCATGGCGCCGTTGATCGACAGCAGGCCGCGTTGGCTGCAGGTGGCGGCGATCGGTGCAGCGTTGGCCGCCGGCTCGTCGAAGTACACGACCTTGACGACACGCAGGTAGTAGAACGCGCCGATCAGCGAAAACAGCACCGCGATCACGGCCAGCGTCACGTGGCCGGCGCTGATCAGCGCTTGCAGCACGGCCAGCTTGGCGTAGAAGCCCACCAGCGGCGGAATGCCGGCCAGCGAGAACATCAGCAGCAGCACGATGGCGGCGTGCCACGGGCTACGGCGGTTCAGGCCCTTCAGGTCGTCGATCTGCTCGCATTCAAAGCCCTGGCGCGACAGCAGCAGCACGATGCCGAAGCTGGCCAGCGTGGTCAGGACGTAGGTCAGCATGTAGAACAGCGACGCGCCGTAGGCGGCGGACGACAGTTCCGGCTTGCCGGCGACGGAACCCGACATCAGGCCCAGCAGCACGAAGCCCATGTGCGAGATGGTCGAGTAGGCCAACATGCGCTTGAAGTTGGTCTGCGCAATGGCGGTCAGGTTGCCGATCGCCAGCGACAGCACGGCCAGGATCATCAGCATCGGCTGCCAGTCGGCGGCCAGGCCATGCAGGCCGTCCACCAGCAGGCGCAGCGTGATGGCGAAGGCCGCCAGCTTGGGCGCGCCGCCCAGGATCAGCGTGACCGCGGTCGGCGAACCCTGGTAGACGTCCGGCACCCACATGTGGAACGGAACCGCACCCAGCTTGAAAGCCAGGCCCGACACCAGGAACACGATGCCGAACACCAGCGCCATCTTTTCGGCCTTGCCGGCGGCGATGACCTTGGAGATTTCAGCCAGGTCCAGGTGACCCGTGGAGCCATAGACCATCGACATGCCGTACAGCAGGAAACCCGAGGCCAGCGCGCCCAGCACGAAGTACTTCATGGCGGCTTCGGTGGCCACGACGTCGTCGCGACGCAGGGCGATCAGCGCGTACAGCGCCAGCGACATCAGTTCCAGGCCGAGGTAGATCGAGATCAGGTTCCCGGAGGAGATCATGACCATCTGGCCCAACAGCGCGAAGAGCGTCAGGACATAGAGTTCACCGCCCTTGAGCATGTCGCGGACCTGCGCATACACGCGGCCGTAGACCAGCGTGGCGCCCACGGCGATGTAGGACGCGATCTTCAGCAGGTGCGACAGTTCGTCAGTGACGTACAGCCCGTGGAACGTTGCGCCCGCAACGCCGTTCTTCCATTGCACGGCCGACACGACGGTCAGCACGCCCAAGGCCAGCAGGGTCAGCAGGAACGTCGGCTTGCGCTCAGGGTGATTGCTGACCGCGTCGACGAGCAGGATAGCCAGGCCGAAAACCAGCAGAAGGATTTCCGGTGTCGCCAGGGCGAAATCGATTTGGGATTGCATCATTGTCTTGTCTTACAGTTTCGAGACGGCAACGTGTTGCAGCAGGGCCTCGACCGACACGTGCATCACGTCGGTGAAGGGCTTGGGATAGATCCCCATGTACAACACGGCGATCGCCATCACGCCAAGAATCACAAATTCGCGGCGGTTGATATCGGTCAGTTCGCGCACATGGTCATTGGCGATGTCGCCCAGGACCACGCGCTTGACCATCCACAGCGAATACGAAGCACCCAGGATCAGGGCGGTAGCCGCCAACAGGCCGATCCAGAAGTTGTGCTCGACGGCGCCCATGATCACCATGAACTCGCCGACGAAACCGCTGGTGGCCGGCAGGCCACTGTTGGCCATCGAGAACAGGATGAAGAACGTGGCGAAGCGCGGCATCACGTTGACCACACCGCCGTAATCGGCGATGCGGCGCGAGTGCATGCGGTCGTACAGGACGCCGATACACATGAACATGGCGCCGGACACGAAGCCGTGGGAGATCATCTGCACGATGGCGCCTTCGACGCCGGCCGTGTTGAAGATGAAGAAGCCCAGCGTCACGAAACCCATGTGGGCCACAGACGAATAAGCCACCAGCTTCTTCATGTCTTCCTGGATGATCGCCACCAGGCCGATGTAGATCACCGCGATGAGCGACAGCGTGATCATCAGGCCAGCCAGGCTGTGCGAAGCGTCCGGCGTGATCGGCAGCGAGAAGCGCAGGAAACCATAGGCGCCCAGCTTCAGCATGATCGCAGCCAGCACGATGGAGCCGCCCGTGGGCGCTTCAACGTGAACGTCCGGCAACCACGTGTGAACCGGCCACATCGGCACCTTCACCGCAAAAGCCGCCAGCAGCGCCACAAAGATCAGGATCTGCTCGGTCTGGCCCAGCTTGACCTTGTGCCAGGTCAGGATGTCGAACGAACCACCCGAAGCGTGCCACAGGTAGATGAACGCGATCAGGGTCAACAGAGAGCCCATCAGCGTGTACAGGAAGAACTTGAACGCTGCGTAGATGCGGTTATCGCCGCCCCACGCACCGATGATGATGTACATCGGGATCAGCGTGGCTTCGAAGAACACGTAGAACAGCATGCCGTCCAGCGCGACGAACACGCCCACCATCAGACCCGACAGGATCAGGAAGGCGGCCATGTACTGCGCCACGCGGCTGGTGATGACTTCCCAGCCGGCCAGCACCACGATGATGGTGATGAATGCGGTCAGGAGGACGAACCACAGCGAAATACCGTCGATGCCCAGGTGGTAGTTGACGTTGAAGGCTTCAATCCACGAAGCCTTCTCCACGAACTGCATGGCGGCCGTGGTGTTGTCAAAACCGGTGTAGAGCGGAATCGTGACGAGGAAACCGGCAACGGCGCCGGCGAGCGACAGGCCGCGCGTCAGACCGGGACGGTCGTCACGGCCCACCGCCAGCACCAGCAGGCCGAATACGATCGGGACAAAGATCGCAAGCGTGAGCCAGGGGAAAGTGTTGGATGCCATCTCGCTTGCCATCATTGGGGAATCAGCACAAAGAAAGTCACCAGCGCCATGATGCCGATGATCATCGCGAACGCGTAGTGATAGATGAAGCCGGACTGCAGGTGGCGGCTGACCGCAGCCACCCAGCCCACCACGCGGGCGCTACCGTTGACCAGCAGGCCATCGATGATGCCGCGGTCGCCGGTATTCCACAGGCCACGGCCCAGGGCGCGCAGGCCGCGAGCGATGATCTGCTCGTTGACCCAATCCACGTAGTACTTGTTCTCAAGCACCTTGTTCACGCCAGACAGGCTGGACTTGATCGCGGCCGGAACCTTGGGGTTGATCAGGTAGCAGTACCAGGCGATGACGAAACCTGCCACAACCAGCCAGAACGGCAGGGTCTGGAAGGCATGCAGGCCATAGGCGACCCAGCCGTGCCACTCTTCGTTCAGTTCGTGCATGGCCGGATGCTGCGGCAGCACCGTGATCACGCCGTTGAAGAACTTGCCGAACAGCATCGGGTCGACCGCCCAGGCGCCAACCAGCACCGACGGAATCGCCAGCAGGATCAGCGGCAGCGTGACCACCCAGGGCGACTCATGGGGCTTGCCGCCATGATGGCCGTGGCCGTGATCGTCGTGACCGTGGTCATCATGAGCATGGTCGTCGTGGCCATGGCCGTGGCCGTGGTCGCTGGTGTCGAAGCGTTCCTTGCCGTGGAAGACCAGGAAGTACACGCGGAACGAGTACAGCGAGGTCACGAACACACCGATCAGCACGGCGTAGTACGCGAAGCTTGCGCCCCAGACGTTAGCGTGGCCGGCGGCTTCGATGATGTTTTCCTTCGAGTAGAAACCCGAGAAGAACGGCGTGCCGACCAGGGCCAGCGTGCCCAGCAGGAAGGTGATCCAGGTGATGGGCATGTACTTGCGCAGGCCGCCCATGTTGCGGATGTCCTGG